>ERZ1108162.58-NODE-58-length-47644-cov-6.458383_pt1 | contig 47644 bp, 72 predicted proteins | sample MGYA00403698_ERZ1108162 | MGnify/ENA primary metagenome ERZ1108162 (study PRJEB35170, sample SAMEA104062405) | human gut metagenome | biome: human gut; feature: human-associated habitat; material: faeces | place: Denmark | collected 2012-04-30 ... | reverse complement strand
GAATAACTGTTTTCTGCAATACGATTCCCCACTGCAATAAGCTCACGCAAAATCGCTTTTTCACGTACGATCTCTGCATAAGCCAAAATATTAATGGCATTTGGGGTGTTATTAGAAAGATCAGCGAGATAAGCAAAACCGCCTACGGAATCGCTAATACCTTTCGCTTTAAGAGCTTGATCAAGGGTGATTAAATCAATCGGGGTTTGATTACGCATTAATTCTTCCATGGTTTGGAAGATTGCTTTATGCGCAAAAGTATAAAAATCCTCAGCAATTACTCTTTCGGCAATACCATCCCAATGTTGATTACTCAACATGATGCCGCCAAGTACGGCTTGTTCAGCTTCAGTAGAGTGAGGCGGGATGCTAACTTGTTCAGTTTTCTGATCAGGAGATTGGATTTGTCGTTGTGAGGCCATAAGGATTTCAATTTAAACTAAAAAACTGTGCTTATGATACCGCAAATACGAGGTGGTTTTAAGAAAAAAGTGCGGTCAATATTTTCAATATTTTAGACATAAAAAAACGGTGGAAAAATCCACCGCTCTTTTTTATTCAGGAATGTTGATTATTCAACAGTTAAAGTACGACAAACGTTAGTTGTACCTTCTGATTCATCACCTTGTGTTAATAAAACAACATCACCTGAAACTAAATAACCTTTTTCTTTTAATAGGTTAATCGCTGCTTTTGCACCTGCAGAGCTACGAGATTCACCATCAAAATGAACTGGTGTTACACCACGGTATAATGCGCAACGGTTTAATGTTTCTTGAACACGAGAAAGTGCAAAGATTGGTAAACCTGAGCTAATACGTGACATTAATAATGGTGTACGACCAGAGTGGCTTAATGTAATGATTGCTGCAATACCGCTTAAGTGGTTTGCGGCGTACATTGCAGACATTGCTACAGATTCTTCAATATCTCTGAACTCACGATCTAAACGGTGTTTAGAAACATTGATGCTAGGCATTTTTTCTGCACCTAAACATACACGCGCCATCGTTGCAACTGTTTCAGCTGGATATTGACCAGCTGCAGTTTCTGCTGAAAGCATTACCGCATCAGTACCATCTAATACCGCATTTGCCACGTCCATTACTTCTGCACGAGTTGGCATTGGGTTGCTGATCATTGACTCCATCATTTGAGTTGCAGTGATTACCGCACGGTTTAATTGACGTGAACGACGAATTAATTTTTTCTGTACGCCAACTAATTCTGGGTCACCGATTTCCACACCTAAGTCACCACGAGCAACCATGATGACATCTGAAGCTAGGATGATATCATCCATTGCTGCTTCATCAACTACGGTTTCAGCACGTTCAACTTTAGCAACGATTTTCGCTTCTAAACCAGCTTGTTTTGCTAACTCACGTGCATAGTTTAAATCTGCACTTGAACGAGGGAAAGATACAGCTAAGTAATCTACACCGATACGTGCAGCTGTGATGATATCTGCTTTATCTTTTTCGGTTAATGCATCTGCAGATAAACCACCGCCTAATTTGTTGATCCCTTTATTGTTTGATAATGGACCACCAACTGTCACTTCAGTAAATACTTTTGCACCATCAGTAGAAAGCACTTTTAATTGAACACGGCCGTCATCTAATAAAAGAATATCGCCAGGAACAACATCTTGTGGAAGAGTTTTATAGTCTAAACCAACAGCTTCTTGATTACCCTCACCTTTTGGTAATTCCGCATCAAGAATAAATTTATCACCAACATTTAAGAAAATTTTGCCGTCTTTAAAAGTAGAAACACGAATTTTAGGGCCTTGTAAGTCACCTAAAATTGCCACGGTTTTACCTAATTTTTTCGCGATTGAACGAACACGCTCTGCACGGCCGATATGATCATCTGGTGTACCGTGAGAAAAGTTCATACGTACAACATTAGCGCCTGCTGCGATAATTTTTTCAAGATTGTTATCGCGGTCTGTAGCTGGACCCATTGTACATACAATCTTCGTTCTTCTTAATTTTCTAGACATTATCTAAACTCCACAAATAGTTACAATTTAAAAAAGCTTTTTTAATTTCGGCTCATCCGAGATAAAAACCGTCGCGCATTATACGCTTAAACCACTGCAAAATCAAAACAAGCACTGAGAGTTTTTGCAACAAATTTTGGTTATTTTTTTAGCAGCTAAATTTAACTTAAAACAAATCCCCTTGTTTTCATCCTTAAAACTGTTTATCATCTGCCACATCTTTTACGCGACTATAGCTCAGTTGGTTAGAGCACCACCTTGACATGGTGGGGGTCACTGGTTCGAGTCCAGCTAGTCGCACCACCTATCAAAGCCAGTAAATTTCTACTGGCTTTTTCTTTTCCTAAAATTCACTTCAAAAATCAATCGTTTACCAATCATTAATACAACTAATCTCCAAAATTCCAAGCCTCAAATATTGCCAACTTTTAGTTATTTTTATATATTTTTAGTCATTGATTACGCCAAAATTACGCAAAATTTTGTGCGATTACGCCAATTAAAAGTGTGAGGTGATATATGGCTACAATGCGGAAACGTGGTGATAAATGGCGAGTAGAAATTTATAAAAACGGGAATAGAAAATCTAAAACTTGTAAAACGAAAGCAGAGGCCACTCAATGGGCTTTAGAGGAGGAGAAAAAATTAGAGCTACAAGAACAAGGATTGCAACCTGAAACCGTCTTGGCGGACATTGTAGAGCGTTATTTGCGAGAAATTACGCCAACTAAGCGAGGAATACGCCACGAAACGTTAAGATTAAACAAATTCGCAAGACATCCGATTTGTAACAAGTTTATCGGTGATGTAACGAGAAAAGACTTTGAGCAATGGATTACTGAAAGAGAAAAAGAAGTTAGCGGCGAAAGCATAAGACGAGAATTGTCCACCATTAGAAATATTTTCAATGTAGCAGTCGAACGTTGGAATTATATCGAGAAAAATCCAATGATAGGCTTGGTTTTGCCAAAAGGAAGTGAGCCAAGAACACAAAGATACTCCGATGAAGAAATAGAAAGAATACTCTACGTTAGCGGTTATAACGATACACTTAAAACAATTAGGGCTAGAAGTGGAGCGGCTATGTTATTTGCTATTGAAACCGCTATGCGTGCCGGTGAGATTTGCGGATTGACTTGGGATAACGTGAATTTAGAGAAAAGAACTGCTTATCTGCCAATGACAAAGAATGGCACTTCTCGGACTGTTCCATTGACAAGAAATGCTGTGGCTATTCTTGAAAGATTGAAGAAAGAGGTTGGAAATACTGGTTTGTGTTTTCAATTGGATACTCGTTCGCTTGATGCCGCTTTCAGAAAGATTAAGAAAATGGCAATGTGTGAGCATTTGCGTTTTCACGATACCAGAAGAGAGGCATTAACGAGATTAGCGAAAAAAGTCGATGTAATGACTTTAGCGAAAATATCGGGGCATAAAGACATCAGAATACTTCAAAATGTCTATTACGCCCCGAATATGGAAGAAGTCGCTGAACTTCTAGATTAAGGCAATACATCTGGGAATGGGTCGTCTGTTATCCAACTGATAACAGGCATCCTCATGTAATCAAGGTCGGCTGTTGGTACTTTGTCCCTAAACCTTAATTCAATATAAGCTCTATCGCCTATACTAGCAACATACACAGTAGCAATCTCATCACCGTCATCGCTATAAAACGGGAGCATGATAGGGATACTAGTGCGAAAGCCGAATGGTATTTTGTTATTAGGTAGAATATCCATTCGTTTGGCGTGGTTTTTTCGTGTAAATTTAGGATTACTGCTCCCGTAAAAAGAAATAGTATCCCACCGCCCTTTACTAAAAGAACACTCAACTGTGTTATTTACTCGTCTTAGGGTTATACTTCCCTCTTTAATATTCACACTATCTCTACTCATTCGTCTAGAGCCAGTATCACCCGATATAACAACCCATTTGTTATTTTGTTTCTGCCATAGGTACGCTCCAACTCCACTGCCATTTAATGAATTATAAATAGTTCCGTTCGGCTCGTTACCTTTAATCTTATTTGCAACGCCATTTAATACGTCGCCTGTTGTATCAGGCTTATCTGGTCGTCCATTCCCAGTGATTATCATTGAATCACTGGATTGGCCACCGCTGCTTGTTGGAATTTTCTTTTCAATTCGCTTAATTTCAGTTCCCATGAATTCAGCGAATTCTGATATATTCGCTTGTAATGTCATTATTTATTGTAACCTCTGTTGTAAGCATCTTTTAAATTCACGCTATCAAGAGCAGTGAATTTCTGATTAAGAGTTGTTAATGCTTCATTAGCTTGTGAGATTTTTTGAATTAGTTTATTCAAGCCATCTTCGCCAGTTTTCATACCGTTTAACGCATCAGCAAGCTCTTTGATTGTGTCTAATTCAGCGGCTACGTTACCGCCTAAGATTTCGCTTTTCGCATCGGTTTTAGCTTGATTTACGAGTTCAAGGATTTTCTTGGCGGATAATGTCGAAGTTTCGTTGGTTGCACTGTCATTGATACCTGCTGCGCTACCAGATAGGCTTCTTATGGATTGAAATAATTCATTGATTGCACCAACAAGATCTGTTTTTTCTGTCGTGCTTAAAGTTGTTAGGTTGCCGATAAGTTTAGTAATTTCCTTATCTTTCTCACCTACGAACTCGGCAAATGCTGTGAGGGTTTGGTGAAATTCTTGTGCTGCCATCTTATAAAGCTCCTATATTATAAAAAGTTTTTAATTCTTCGAGGGTTGGGATTTTTTCCTTTCTCTCGCCAATTTCTTTAATTAGTCTAACTTTGACTTTGATATTGGGTTTCGACCGTTTAACTAACCTAATAATCATCTCGCCTCCGTTACATCGTGGATAAGCGTAAATTCACCACCTGCAAGCGTTCTAATTAATCCATGTGGACTAGTAGACTGTAAATCCCAACTTGCAGTGTCCCACTTCGCCCCTAGCGTTTTATCGTGCGATAATGTAACGGTTACTAGATTTTCGCTTACAGTAATCTCACCTGTTTCAGTTGATAACTTGATAATCTCGCCTTTTTTCGGCTCAATCCACATATCAAATCGACTACCAGTCAAATCACTCTTCTGCTCGTTATCTTCTAGTATTTCAAAAGTCCATCCGTCATCATCACCACGCACTGTTTCTAGCTCAATGTTTTCCATTTTTGCTCCAAATAAAAACCGCACGATGATTTCTCAAAGTGCGGTTGATTTTAGTTAAGGTTGATTAGATTGCGATTTGACCGTTTTCTTTCAAATAGGAATAAATCCGTTCCAAATCAATCTGCTCTGTTGTTTTACCAATGTCATCTTTGGTTAATGGTTTACTCATCAGCTCTTTTGCGGCTACTGCATCAATCCATTTATAATCAGAAATGATTGGCACAAAGTTCGTTACAGAGCCATCGCTATCTTCGCCAGTACCTAATACATATTTAGCGCTTATTGAGCCGTCCTCTTGTCGGGAATAAGTGGCAATCGCTGAATACATTGGATTTAAGATTTTGTTGAATGTTGTCATTTTTACTCCTAGCCTTGTGTTATTGTTCTTGCGTTTGATACTGCGTAAGCTGTAATGCACAGTTTAGCAGTACGCCCATCGCCAAACTCAAAAAGTTCTGGTGGTTTTTTATCATGATTTGTATATAAAAACCTATGCGATTGATTAGCCTCAACCGTGAATGTTTTGTGCGAATTAACAATGAAGAAAATTCGCTTAACAGGCGAGGGGGCTATGTTTATCCACACTTGATAGAAGTCAAGAGTCCTATAAACAGTGATAATAGCAACCTCACACAAATTACCACCAACCAACTGATTGACCTCAAGCGTACCAGTGAATTTACCAGTTACGCCCTCTAATCTTGCACCTTTTATCGTGCCACCCTCAATAACTGAACCTTTAACAGAGCCACCGTTTACAGTTGTACCTGTGATTGTTCCGCCAGATATGGTATTCCCACTGATAGTTGTACCTGTGATTGTTCCTGCTGTAATTCGACCAATATCAGAACTAATCGCAGAAAGACTGGATACATTTAGCTTATCAGAAGTCAATGATCGTGTAGCGATATGCTCAGCTCCGATACTACCAGCCGCAATATGTTTAGCAGCTACCGCACCAGTTGCAATCTTATTGGCTGTGATGCTATTAGCCGCCATTTGTTGCGTAGTGATTGAGTTAGTGACAATCGAGCCGCCGTGAATAGCGGTCACGCCAGCATTTTGCCACGGGCTAGGTTGAGTGGTATATTCTGTACACTCTTCAAGCATTGGATTTGCTATTTTTAATACACTGGCTGATTGTATGTCACGCATAATACAGACAATGGATACATAGCCAGAGGTAGGAGCGGTAAAGAATACGTGAGTGCGAGTTGACGGATCAATACTGCCTGTGTTCTCTTGCAATCTACCATTTTGCGTATAACCAGATAACCCCCAACCTTTTCGGCCAGAAAAAGCAAAGTCTCTAATCCACGTTTCGCCATTACTGGAAAGCTCTTGCACCATTAGCTCTCCAGTACAGTTCCACGCATCAATAAAAGCCGACAAACAGTATCTTTGATTTGGCACAACTCTCACTATTTGTGATGCTATTTGCCACCAGCTTGACACACTAGAATTGGCTGTTACTTCGCCAATCAAAACAGCTCCATTAGTAACTAGTCCATTAAACTTAGTGCTTGTCCGTCTTACCAAGCTTGTTGTTTGTCCTGCTAGACTGTCATTGCCTTTATTTTCACCCCATCCATAGGCATCATTGTCAAAAATAGGGTTATAAAGTAGATTGCCACCAAGACCGATAGCCATTTTGTCAGCAGTAATCTGCCCTGCCGCCATGTGTTCGGCTCGCACCGCCCCAGCTTGTAATGCACCTGCTCCGATTGTGTTCGCACCAATTTGATCAGCCTGTAAAGTGCCGACTAATTGCGTTGTTTTGATACGGATACCGCTTGCATCAATGCCATTTTCAAGGTATTTACTACCGTTCCACGTGTACAGTTTACCGTCTGCGGTGTTGTAAACCTGTTTATGTCCTTGATATTCGCCAGTGTTTAAACCATTGACAGTTTTAATCAAGTCAAGGTTGCGAGCTGGCAATGCAGTATCGATGACTTCGTTTACGATATTTTGAGAGAGCTTTTTATTTAAAACCTCTAACTCTGTATCAATATCAACAGAGCTTTCACCACGCAAGCCGCTTTGCTGACTAAATGGACCAGTATTCACGCCTCGAGTATGTCTTAACCAGTAGTACCTAACTTTCTTAGCCCCAACTTCGTGCGTATACATTCTCGCTGTGACTTTAGTTAAGCGTGTGGCGGTCTTAATATTGTCAGTTTCGCTAACGAAAATCTCTGTCGCCGTGGCATCATTAATCCAATCCCATTCGATTGTGATATTACCTAGTCCGCCAGTAACTCTTACGCCTGTTGGTGCTGGAGGCTTATCAATAACAAAGGTTTGAGTTCTTTCGCTTAAAACTTGTCCTTTCTCATTTTTAACTTGGATTAAAACTGAGTATTCACCATTTTCTAGGCTGTCTAGGTTTAGATTTGGCGAGGTTTGACTAAGTCTAATATCGTACAATGCACCGTCTTTGTAGATGCGGAAATCATACTTAATAACACCATTACCGCCAGTCACATCGCCAGCAAATGAAATACTACCGTCAGGATTAACCGTCACACCGATATTGCTAACTTGTGGCACAGCAAGGATTGATGTTGCTTTAGGCTCAAACTTCACCCCATTGTCAACAATCGCTTCTTTCTGTGGCTCGTGCTGCAAGGCTGTAATGGTATATTTACCTTTTGCCTCTTCTTTTACGGATATAGCTTTAAATAACTGACTTGCTACCTGTTGAGTAGATAACGACCATACACCGTAAGCCTCCAACCCTACTGGCTCTTGGTCTAAAGTAATTTCGGCGCCGTTTACAGATGCAATCTTGATATCTTGATGTTTGGCTTGGGCGTTGATGTAACTAAAATAACTATTACCGTTGACCGATATTTCTCGGTCTAAGGTAACTTTCTTACCATTAACTGATAGAACTCGACCGCCAACATTAGTACCTGCGTAATACGTATCGGCGACTTTAATAATGTCACCGGGTACGTGCATTAAGCCCTCTGCACCAACAGTAAAGGTAACAGTTTTAGTCTCTAATTTCTCTGTTTGCAACAGCCATAAACCTGTTCTGTGTGCTTGGCCTCGAGATGTACAACCAAAGGCAGTTATTTTCTTAACGTTTAAGCCATTTCTGCGAATTGATTCGTCATCAGAAACGTACTCAATCGCTTTCTCATAACCATTATCTTTGTCTGCGTATTCAACTTGGATAGCGTTATGGCGAGCTTTCTTAGCTGAGAAAGTATAGTTAAACCCATCTTTCTCAATGTTTGCGTTTGTGTATGTCCAGACTGGATCTGACGGTCTATCCATTACAACGGTTAGCTGTTGACCGTTCCAGACAGGCATTGCTCGGAAGATTGAGCAAATATCATTAATCACATCATACGCAGAACGCTGCTCAGTTAACCAAGCGTTGCAAGTAAATCTAGGTTCTTGGCCACCAAATCCATCGGGAACTAATTGGTCGCAGTATTGAGAGACTTGATACAAAGTCCATTTATCAGCTCCAAACTCGCCTAATCTATTACCTAATCCGTAACGTTTGCTTGTCACTACATCGTATAAAATCCAAGCTGGATTATCTGTCCAATCTGTCTTAAAAGTACCGTCCCACATTCCTGTGTATTTACGAGTGCGTGTATCGTAGTTACTTGGCACTTTTACTCGCAAGCCTAACAAGTCATAGGTTCGAGCTGGGATATTGCTAAAATACTCAGAATCAAACTTCACACCGATTAACGCAGTGTTTGGATAAGTAAACTCTGTATCAATAATCTCTGTGTAGCTTGACCAAACTGTATTGTTTTGAAGTCTTTGTGATTTGCTATCTTCAGTTACTCGCTCTACTTTTACAGTAAACGGAACTGGAGGAAGATTATCAAAAGTGTGTTGCTGCAAATATTGAGAGCTGTATTTACCACTAATTGAAACTGGATAAGATTGCGAGCCAATAGTAATAACAAGCTCTACCGTTGTCCCGCTTGTGTCGCCATTTTCAGCCTGACTAAAGAGAGATTGGACGCCAATGGTTAAACGTAATCGAGATACCTTGCTATCCGTAACGGTTCGGGTAATCGGTAAATTCTTTCTAACTTGCGTTCCAACGCTGACCTCTTTCTCTGAGGTATTAAAACCAGCAATTACATCTTGAACTTGACTACCAACTCGCCCCTCTAATTGAACGTTGTTGAAGTTATACGAACCGTCTTTGTTTTGGACTGGAGTATTGTCAAAATAGACGGACTTCATTCCATCGGCTAACCCCTCAATCTCGCCATCTGAAATAACTTCAACAATCTTGACTAGCTGCTTACTTCGACTTGTTTCTTTAGCCTCAACAGGCGTATGACCGCCACCGCCACCTTTACCCATTGTTAACTCCTATTTCTAAATCGTGGTACCATCTTGCCTTTTTTATCTTCTGGAGGCTGTCGCTCAATATCCATTGTCTCAACACCTTGAGAGATAATTAGAGAGCCTACTCTTATTCGTCCATAGGCAAGTGGCATAGGACGACCTTGAGCTGCCATATTGGAGAGATTTGAAAAGCTGGTTGATTGTTTTTTCTCGACATCTTTCCCAGTTGACATTGATGGCATCTTTGTAAGCATTTGAGCTACACCTCCAGCCATTAAACCGATACCGCCAGCGATTAACGCCGCACCACCAGCCCAAGAAGTGAAAGCACCAACTACAACCATCACCGCACCAACTATCGTTTGAAATAAACCTGCTTTCTTTGAGCCTTTTAAAACTGGTGTGAAATGCACCGTTGCATCTTCTTTTAAGTGTTGATTTAAACCTTGCTCAAGATATCGGTTATCTAAATACTCTCGGCCAACTCTTACGGTAAATAGGCCTTGCTGAATAAACTGTCTTAATTTCGGAATTTGACTTGTTAGAGCTTGAACAACTTCGGCTGGCGTTTTGCAATCTAGCCTAAATTCAGTTCCAAACTGTTTAAGGGAACCGTAAAATCTAACGTTGACCATTCTCTGTATCTCCAAATACTGTGAGTGTGTTTAAGCCAATAACCATCGTATAAATCACGCTTAGACAGGCGTTTTGGTGCGTGATGAAGAACCATTTGATCGCCTACATAAATCGCAGCATGGTTTGGTACGCCTGCCCCAACGCTAATCAAAATTACATCACCAATTTGAGGCTCTTTGACTTGCTCAAATCCTTGTTTCTCAATATTGTCCAAGTAAAGGTTTAACCCATCTTCCCACCAGTAATCAGCGCGCTCAAAATCAGGTAATTCACAACCAGATAAGCGGTAGAAGTCCCTGAATAGCGTGTAGCAATCAGTTTCACCGTGCTTGAATTCTCGACCAATTAAAAATGGGATTTTCGGGAAAATATGAATTTTCTCATCGCACACTAACCAAAAATCTAATTGGCTATATAATTGTGTTTGCAAATCTGACTTGGATAGTTTTGGCTTACCTTGTGGGTGTGAGTGGACCAATGCCACAACCTCGCCTTTCTCTGATGCGTTGATGTAATCTTCTGGCGTAATCTCAAAATGATTTCCCTTATCTTCTGCTACGTTTTCGCAAGGTATAAAGACTTTTTCGCTAGCCACTAAAACAACAAAACCACAGCTTTCCTGTGGTTCTTTTGATTTTGAGTAACGGATTATCTCGTTGTGTAGTTTACCGTCCATTATCTACCCCAACTTATCAACACTGACGAAACCGCCATAGTTGTGCGTGTTGTTTCTTAGCTTGCAGCCAGTCAATAAACCGCTACACTTATCCTTTTTTGGATCGCTTGTTGGCTGGTCTTTCTCGTCTGCTACTGCTCGGCCTGTATAACCGCACTCAACGCCACGATACAGCCACGAACAAGTAGAAGTTATCATTCGCCCTATTAAGGCGTTATCTGTCTCTGACGGTAAAGCTAGAGTAAATTGAGCTACATCCCGATTGAGTGAGGATAATTGTTCAATTAGAAAATAGCTCAAGACCTCCTGTGATGGGTCGGCTTGCTTGTTACCACTCTCGAAATTCACCGCATCGAGATAGTGCATATAGACTAATCTTCGTCTAACAACACCACCTAAACACTGCTCAAAACGATTACAAAGTGCGGTAATAAATCCACCAACATTCCCTAGCGTTAATGTCGGTCGATTACTTGGGCCGCTACCCGACATTTCAAAACCGTCCGCTTTAACCGCAAATGGCTCATAAGTCTTGCCTTGCCATACGATAGGTTGTGATTTCTCGTTAGTGCCAGCATAAAAGCGGTATAATTCACCACTAATTCCATCGCTATCTCGCAGCGGTCTCAAATCAACCTCAAATAGCTCAATCAGCGCATTTTGCTCTAGCTTGGCTAGGTCTAACTTGAATTGATTGCTAATTAGTTGTGGCATTATGGCACCTCAACAAAATCACAAGTAAACTCCGTAAAGTTTAAGCTCATTCTTGCTGGCCATTTACTACAAATAACTTTCATATTCTTACCAGTAAACGGGTCTTTAAAAAGAAAAGGATGAATTCCTTTGTGTCTTTTAAAGAATTCATCCACTTCTAGGCGGTCTTTGTTTTTAACCTTAACCGATACAGAATAAGAGCGGAGTAAGCTGTTAATCCCTTGTAATTGGCGTTGCGTATATCCATCGCCAAATTCAATAGAGTTTACTGCTGGCTCGTTATCAATCTGAAAATCAGGTCTAATGCACCATTTAAATGTTTCCATATTTACCCCTTAAGCAAACACGCCACCAGAACGCATATTGTTTGAAATAATACCGTTGGTTTCGTTTCGCGCTATTTGACGGATTAGCTCTACTGTGATTTCAGTTTCACCGTTTCGCTGTCTTTGCTCTACATTCGCATTGACTGGCTCGCCATTGTTAATCACTTTAACAGAAATACTGCCACCAGCCATTGGTCTGTAACCAGTTGACGGAATAGAGCCGACTGCGCCACCTGTGGCATATCCACGACCGTAATTAAGGTGATTTAAAAAGCCAATCCCTAGTCTTGACGTCGCCTCTTTGGTGATGACGTATTCGCCACGATGAACAACACCAGCAGGCTGATATTTACCACCGTCACCAGTATAACCACCACTAGCAAATCCAACGTAACCACCGTCAGAATACCCAAAGGCACTTGCGGCAGATTTGATAGCATTGAAAATCATCATCTTCACAATCATCGCTGAAATATCTTTCAAGATTGACTGTGCCATAGAACGGAAGTCTGCTTTACCAGTTACAACAAAGTCAGTCAAAGCATCTGACATCCCATTGAAAGCATTTTGAGTAATTTGAGAGATATTACCAGCTACATCGCCAACACTTTCTTGGATTTGGTTTACACCGTCTTTAATGCCTGCAATTGGATTTGATTTTCTCTGATTTTCAGTCTCTTGAATAACCGCTCTACGCTCTTTCAGTTTTGCGATTTCTTCATCAAGTTTAGCGATATTCTCCTGTGACATTCCGATTTTTAATCGAGATGCCTCAAGGTCTAATTGATGGTTGTATTGGATTAATTCTTGCTCTTGTCTCGTTTTACCAAGCAGTTCAAGCTCAAACTCCATCGCCTGAAGTTTTTCACCGTTATCATAAGTAAATTGTGCGATTGCTACGCTTTGTTGTGCTGCATCAATTTGAGCAGCCATATCTTTCAGCTTAGCTAAACCATCAGCACCAAAATGAGCGTATTTCTCGCCATTTGCCGCTATATCTTGAGTGATTTTGTTCAACTCTTGATATTGGCTGATTTGACCGAATACAGAAATATCTTGAGCATTTGCTCGTATTTCTGACAGTCGTCGCTCCATCTCACTTAGTTGATCGGTGTACTGTTTCACATAATCAACTTTAGAACCACCGCCAGAAGATTTACTAGCTTTTGATTTTCTTGATGAACCACCACCCTTTCCAATATTTTGTGATTCGAGCAGTTTTTCGTAGTTTGCAGCAACCTCTTTATGTTCGGCAGAGCCAACTTCAAAGCCTTGATTTGACGCAAAATCCTCCCCTTGTAACTTGCGTTTCTTGGCTTGGTCTTTCTCTTTATTGATTGCAATTTGGCGATTGTTTCGCTCGATTAGCTTAGTCGCCTTATCACTTAAAGCATTTTGAACGCTAAAACCTAGAGCATTAAACTGGCTCGCTACCAAGATAGCCATCGCACCCATTCGCTCAACCGCACTTGTAACAGATGCAGCACCACTTTCAGCGCTTGGAAAAATTCGGTTTAAGTCATCGAGAGAAAAGCCGATGTTGTCGATATTAACCTTAGACATATCCAAGGTTGGCAATAGACTTCTTAATTTATCGTGAAATTCAGCAACAGGGACCTGACCGATGATTGTTTTTAAATCATCTTCTGATTTGGTTAGTTTCTCGTTTGCTTTTGCTAATTCGGCTTTTTTAATAGCTAAATCTTGAGTGGATTTCGCTAGTGCTTCTAGATATGCTGAATCTTCCGCTTTTCCGCTTTGCTGTGCGATTTGTTTGCCTTGCTCAATAATTCTATTGAGTTTTGCGTATTCTTCCTCTAACCGCTGAATTTCGCCTTTCTGTGCGGTAATGGATTGCTCTAATTTAGCTTTCATTCCATCAAGCACTGCGGCTGATGTATTAGCTAATTTTCCAGTCGTTACATCTAAGCTATCAGCAAAGGATAGTAATTCTTGTCGAGCAGATTCTGTTTTCTGTTGATAATCAAGGAATACGCCAACACCAGCGGATAATCCGAGAGTTAATAATCCTAATGGACCGCCAACAAAACCTAACGCACTACCTAAGCCTTTACCTGTTGCGGTTAAAGCTTGTTGTGCAGCAGTGAGGTTTCTTGTTGCTGCGGCTTGTGCCGACATAGCGGCGGAGGCTTGAATACTTGCCGCAATCCAAGTGCGGATTTTCCCAACACTCCAAATTACGCCTGCACCTGCTGCAAGGCTCGCCACTACGGTTAAGTGATTAGCGATTTCGTTGATAGCCTTAGCAAATGCCTCGCTTGCTCCTGTTGATTTATCTAACTCCCCAATCCATTTAATGGTTGATGTGTTTAGATTTTCAAAGGCTGCGGAAATGGTAAGAATACGAGTGTTAAACTGGTCGTCAACGGATTCTTTGGCTCGCTCTAACGCTGGAACAAGCACATCCATTGTTAGTTTGCCCTCTTTCGCCATATTGCGAAGTTCGCCAGTGGTAACACCTAAACCTGTCGCAATCGCTTTAGCTAATGCCGGGGTCTGCTCCATTACGGAGTTGAATTCATCACCCCGTAAAATCCCACTTCCTAACGCTTGCCCGAACTGCGTCAATGCTGCATCGGCTGCACCAGCACTTGCACCCGATACCGCAACGGCTTTTGATACCGTTTCGGTTAAACTAGCAATCTGTGCTTGACTAATCTTTAACGTTTCGGCATTTTGAGCAAATCGCTGATAAACTCCCGAAGTCGCATTAATGCTTTGGTTGGTTTTTAACGCAATATCAAAAACGTTGTTTAAGCCTTTAGAACTACTAATTGACGCACTTTCGACTAATCGAAGTTTATTTTGAATTTCTGTATATCCATCGGCAAAACCTTTTAATTGATTTACACCAAAACCAGCTATACCAGCCTTGAAAAGGTTTGCAGATACACGATTGAGCGAATTCATCGACCGCTCAATATTGTTTAATTGTTTTGTTGTGGTATCGGTAAAGCGTTTCACTCTACCTTGTGCGTTATTGATACCGCTTTGAAATTTAACCTGATCTAACTCAAGTTGGATATTTAAGTGTCCTAATGAGCCTGCCATTTTTACTCCGTTATCTATTTGCTAAGTAATCGGCTGAACCGTCATCAAACTCTTCTTCTTTCTTCTCTTTGTAAAAAGGCATAAAGTCTGAAAGCTCTGGCGGTTTGCCTTTCGGATCACGATTAACCATCGCCAAAACGTGCGAAATTTGAGCCGAGCGATAATCATCACGCCACAAGCCAAACGGTTGTTCTTCATAAAACAGACGATATTCCTGTAAATGACTTTCTGGCATCTGCTCAATTTCTTCTAGCGTCTTACCGAGAGAAAGTGACAGGTTTATTTGGAACTTTCTTCGGCTTGTGAGTTTTTTGGCTCACCGTCCAAAATGGCTTGGTTAAGTTGCTCAATGACAGCTTTATCAAGTTGAGATAATGCCTCTAGGTCGTTTTCATCTTCGGCATTGAATAAGTTTTCGCCATGTTCATCGCATAAACGCATAGCGATTGTGCGAGTTAATTTATATTTATCGTAAATTTTAGCTAACTGTTTGGTTAGAGTATCTTCGTCTCTAAAATCAAGTGTAACGCCTTGACTTTCAGCAATGCGAATTAATTCTTGTTGTTGTCCATATAAGGATTTATTCATTTCTCCAACAGTAAACTCTCGGATGTAATAGGTATCGCCTAAAATCTCTACCGGTTTAACTTTTGGCTTGTGTGATAAAAGTTTATCTCTTAAATTCATTCGTTCCGCCTTAGAAAAGAAAACCGAGAGGATTAACTCTCGGTCTTATTGGTTACGCTTCTGTTGGTAACAAGTAATCACGTTTTGCTTTTTTAATGGTTACACCAGATTCAAATTTACCTTTCACTTCACCGCTAAAGTTAGGTGAGGTTTGAATAAAGCCAGTACCATATAAAGCACCTTGATTGTTTTTCAAAATCATCAACCAAGGGAACGTTTCTTTGTTGTAGAATTTTTTACGCAAATCTTGCTGCATCGTGGTTGCTGGGGCGTAGTAGAAAGAGAGTTTAATTGAACCGTATTCAATTTCACCTGCTTCTGTTTCTGTACCCTCTGAACACATTGTGGTGATGTCAGTTTCACCCAATGTATCGCCATCGCCATCAATCTGTTTAATCGCACAGAAGTTGCTTGATAATTGGATTTTTGAGACTTTCGCCTTAGTAAAATCTGTCGGTTTATCTAAACCTTTCCAGTCCACTTCATCGGCAAGCGTTACTGTATCAGTAGAAACAGATTTTACAGGATAGCAGCCATCTAACGCTCCTAAGCCAGTAATTCGGATAAAATCACCAGTCTTTAAGCCGTTACCTGTTGCGGTAATTGTGGCATTTGGCGTAACAGTACAAGCTGTGATAGCTTTTTCTGTATCGTAGCCAACGCCTAAGTAAAACTTAGTCCCTTGAAAAGGGGTTGTTTGTGTTGCCATTGTTATTCTCCATAAGCAATTTGGTAATTGATTGTTCTGCGGTGTAGTTTTGTGTCAGGCTCATAGTCTGATAAGTCATTACTACGCTCCGCATAGTCAAATTTTTGCTCTAACGCACTAAATATCGGTTTTCTTAGCGCCATCACATCATCTGGATTTGGGCTGTATATGTCGATTTGCACCATAAAATCATCTAAATCACCATCTTCCAATGCGGAATTAGGCGAAATATTAATGAATTGATAGACGATGACTGGGAATTTCTTGTTTGTATCGGGAATAAACCCGTAAAAACACCGATTTTCAACAAGTGGAGCTAATGCCTTAAATAAATCTTGTTGAATCATTTCCCTGCCTCTTCTTCAATTCCACGTTTAAGTGTTGTGATGATTTCTGTCGCAGCTTTTTCTTTGGTCTGCTCAAATGCTGGTCTTAGAAATGGCTTGGCTGGCATTTTTGAAGTGCCAAACTCAACAAAACGCCAGTAAAACGGGTCTTTTGGGTTATAGGCTCCGCTATTTGCATTTTTCGCCTTAAAAGCCCCTTGCTGCTTAGCCGTAAGGGCTTTAACTCGAATTACAGTGCCGATTTTGCCGTTCTTTAAGACTTTTGTGCTGCTTTTAATCGCTTTTTTGAGCGTGCCAGCTCGTCTATATGGCGTACTTTGGGAAAGAACAGGTGCATTTTGTCTTGCTTGCTCTCGCACAATCTTTCCGCCCTCTCTCATCGCTTTAACTGCAATCTTGTTAGAGACCTTACGACCAAGCTCACTCAAAGCCTTATGTATTTGAGATAAGCCCTCGACTTTGATATTACCCATCAACTGCCTCTTTACACATTAACTGTAGAGATACGTTGCGTTCTTGGGTGTTAAGCACGGCGACAATTTCCAAGAAACGTTTACCGAACTTAACCCTCATTGACGGCTCAATACCGTCTAGATGACGTAGCCATATCTGTGTGGTGATTTCCGACTGCACCTGTTGAGCTGAAAAGTATTCTCGACCAGATAAAGGCTTTACTTCCGCCCAGACGGTAGCAATAGATTTCCACTTCGTTATGGTCGCTCCATAGTCATTAATCTCATTGACTTGTCGCATTAGTGTAATTCGATGTCTCAATCTTCCGATTTCCATCTATACCCCCATAATTCGATATGGCTGAATTAGTCGCCAAGTACCCTCTTCAATCTCTTTTGAAACTACGCCAATCACAACGCTCTCACGATGTTCATACCAGTGAGCAATCGTCATTAGCATTGCTTGTTTAATTGCTGAATTGATGACTAAGCCATTCACAACATCATCAGGCACTTCATCGGCAAATAATTTGCGATCTAACTGATTTTCGATGTGTTGCTGTGCTGCATTCTCGTACAATTCGAGTAATTCGTCCTCATCATCGCTATCAATGCGGCAATGCTGTTTGATTAAGTCTAAAGTGATTAACATATAAGCCCCAAAAGAAAGCCCCAATTAAGGGGCTAGGATTGATTATTTAGCGAGTAATGTGCCTTTTACAAACGCTTCTGGACGGTAGATAGCTAACGCCAAACGTTCTTCGCAAAGGATTGTGACTAAGTTTTTCACAAAGTCATCTTCGTTCTCGGTTGATACTGCCACGCCTAATTGTTGGCGGTCGAAGATTTGAGCGCCCATATTGAACGCACCAGTTAAGAAGCTACCAGCAGTAATTGCTTGAGTCTGAACTACTGGAATACCCCATAATGTCGGCTGTGCTAAGCTTTGCGGATTTCCGATGATATGACGACCTTGACCGTCTTTTTCTAACTCAATTTTCGCCCAGTCGATAGGGTTTAACACGAAGCCGTTTGCTGGGTAGTCAGATAACGCTACTTGTAATTGTGCTAAACGTAATTGATCGATGATTGTATAGTTCTTTAATGTTGCTTTATCAGCAAATGCTTGAGCTACTTGGCTTAAACCTTGTAAGCCGCCAGCAGAACCATCACCGTTTAATAATTGTTTATCTTCGACTAATTTTAAGCCGTAAGCTAAGCGACCATTAATGTAGCTTTCTAACATCGCTGCATCGTCTAAGATTTGGCGAGACGCTTTAACGTAGTGTGCCAATGTTTTAACACCTACTGTTACTTCTTCAAGTTGTAAATCAGATTGAGCTTTTTTCGCACCCTCTGACGCTTGAGCTGCTGCGTTGTTAGTGAATAATTTTTCACGAACATAAGTGATTGCGTTGCTGTCGGTAGTGCCTTGCATTAACAAATCACGCACAGTTAATGGGCGTTGTGGTGGTGTTACAATACCGGTTAAACGCATCGGGGCAACTGCCGCACCTGCTGAACCTGCTGCATCAGTGGTTAAGCTGGTAATAGTTGCTTTTAAGCTTAATTTAGCTGATTTTCCAGAGCGCGGGTCTGCTGCAAATGATTTGTAACCATCTGTATCTACTAAGCGTTGAGCGATTGATTTCTCTTGCTCCACACCGTAACCACGGCGAGTTGCCTTTTGCTCTAACTCGTCAAGACGGCTTTTCGCACTGTTCATAGCGGTTAAGGCTTCATCAACACGACCTTTTAAGTCGTCTAAGCCTTTTTCGTTGTTCGCCATTTTGCTTTGTAATTCTTCACCAAGACCTTTCACCTGTTCAGTTGCTTTTTTGAACTCGGTGGCGAGTAATTCAATATTTTCTTGTGACATATATTAGTCTCCATTGATAGATTTCAAAATGTTTAACGCATTGCCAATTTGGCTTTCAGGCTCACCCTGAATAAGTTTTCTCAAGCCATAACTGGCAATGGTTGTGGCTTGTTGTTTGGAAAACCCTAAATCTCTCAAGGCTTTCTCAAATTCTGGTAATGTTGGTAAGCTACCTTTAGCTAAAGCGGATTTAACCACTTCAACACGGCTTTCTTCGTTTGCTGGGAATGTAACGATCGAGATTTCTTTCAAATCAATCTCTAAAAGCTCTAAAACATCGTCTTTTTCGTTATACATCCACTTATTAAGCTTGTATCCGATAGAAAGCCCGTCAATCGCTCCAGCCATCATTAATGCGTGGATTTCTTTCGCTCGTGCCACATCATTAATTAATAATCTTCCCTCGCCATATAAACCGTGTTCATCTTCTTTAAGCACAGTCCATACGCCAATCGGTTGATTGCGGTCGTGGTTCCATAGCACAGGTGGCATTTTGCTTTGAGCGTTCCAGCCTTTGATGCTTTCGATAAAAGCACCTTTTTTAACTACTTCATCGTAGCTATCGGCAACATCAAATACGTTACAATAGCCAGAAAAAAAACCATCATCTCGGACAGCTTCTGCTTTGAATAATAAATCTTTAGTCTTTGTCTTTGTCATCCGCTCCCACCTTGTCGATAGAGGTTAGATTTAGTTGCACTGTTAATTGGTCTGCACCATCAATAGCTGGTAAATTCTCCAATGCTCGTACTTCATTTCTTGTCATTACACCATTTTGTAGCAAAGCGGTGTAAAAGCTTGCTCGCCCTGCACTGTCAGCCCTTAATAAGCCCTCAACACTGAAAATAGGGTAATATTTCTCACGCTCTTCTGGAGTTAATAGCTTTCTCGCTATCGTTTGCTCAATGCGTTTTAGCGTTGGCCCAAGTGAATATGTTAAGAAATTCTGGTTAATTTGCTCCGCACTAGATGCCCACGATGAAGATTTGTCAGTGCTGTGAATTAATTGAGGCGGAACACCAAACGCTCGGCAGATTTCCTCAATCCCGAAATATCGGCTTTCAAGTAATTGAGCGTCTTGCGGATTAATCCAAGCTCCCGACATATTGGCAGGCTCCATTCCAGCCTCGAGAACCATCCATTTTCCTGCGTTTTCAGGTTGTCCATACTCATTCAAGGCTTTGCGAACTAAATCACGCTGCTCTGCATTTAACACTCGGTCGCCAGTTTTCAAGAATCCACCAGCTTTCAAGTTGTTTTTAAATGCTTTTCCTGCTGCGTTATTAGCTGCTATCTGTAAGCCCATCACTTGAGCTAGATAGCTGATAGGAGATAATCCGACCAATCCATCAAGCGAAAAGTCTTTGAAATGAAGAATTTCAGCCTCGCCATACTCGCCACTATCCACATTATTTTTTGTGTAAATATAAACAATCTCACCGCTATCTTTTCGCTTAACCGTCATATATTGAGGGTCGAGAATATCAAGCGATACAATTCGATCTTTTAAGCGATTAATGCGACTGTATGCGTTACCCCATAAATCAATATTAGCAACGATAGCTTGCCAGAATTCACTAGCGCACATATCTGCATTTGGCGCATCGTGAATGAGTTTATATAGTGGGTGACTTCTCGCTATTTTCCGTTCAAAGTCTTTAAGGTGTAACGGTAAAGATGAAGCCGTTTGACTTCTCAATCTCACGCAAGCCCAGACTGCACTTAATTTAAGAGCTTTTTCAGCATCTACCTGTTCGCCAGTGCCAGTTGATTGGCTTACAAATGGATCGACCGTTGAACCTTTATCTAAACGCTTACCACCGCTAAATAAGCGGTCGTAAAATCGCCCCCACCAGCCTTTATCATTTTCACCGTTCATCCTATAATAATATCCTGTAAAAAGTCGTCTATATCTTGAGGCGTTTCGCTCATTTCAGAAATACCCCTAGCCATTGCCAAAGCAACCATTCCATCAATACGACCAGTTGCTTTGTGCTTTTCAAATTTTCGATTGCCTGCTGGGTCTTTTGTGATTACCGCATTAGCCGCACACATTGTCAAAACAGGGTTCATTCCGTGCTTTAAGTTTCCATTCAGCAAATCACTCTCTAAAGTGTCGATTGCTGGAGACATATCTTTGAAACCCTGCCCAAAAGGCACTAAAGGAAGATTAATCCCTTGAGCTTCCATTTCTTTTTTGAATATATCTATTCGCCAGCGGTCAAAGGCGATTGTTGCAATATCAAAATCAGCAAGTATCTCTGCTATATCCCTTACAACATACGCATAATCAACTGTTGCACCTGGTGTTGTTCGAATAAATCCTTGTTTAGCCCACACATCGTATGGCGAGCGGTCTCGTTTTGACCTATCTTCTAAACCAATTTCAGGTGTCCAGAAGTAAGAATAAACATTGATTTTTCCGTCAGGGTCTTTAGTTGTCAGAACCAAAGAAGTTAAGTCTGTCCGAGCGGATAAGTCTAAGCCACCATAAGCGGTCAATCCGCTAGGGCTTGATTGTTCCGCACCGCTTTCTTTCCAAGCATCAATACTGACAAACGTAGAAACCGTACTTACTCGTTGATTTAAGTTTAGGTTTCGGAATGTATTCTCAAAACTTGGCATTCGATTGGCTTTATCAGCGAGCTTTCTTATATCATCTTCACTACGGAACACGCCTAACGCTGGATTTGCTTGTTTCCACGCTTTCGGGTCGGTAATTTTTAAATCTTTATCAGCACTGTAAACGTGGCAAACTGTATGAGGGTCATTACTCGTTTTTGCGTCATCAATCCAAATTGAAAGTAAATCGCCATCATTTGCCGCTTGCGTACTAATTGAGAGTAATAACGGGTTTTTATGCGCACCTTGTGCGGTAGTGATAGCATCCACGAAAGCCGATTGAGGTCCTTGTATCTGCCCTATTTCATCAAGAATAGCCAATACAGGGGATAAACCTTGTGCAGTTCGACCATCAGCCGCTAAGGCTCGATATTCAACGTTCATTGGTAATCCAATTAAACGCTTACCACTTGGCTTAATCGAGATGATATTACTTAGCTTAGGATTAAGCTGAATCATCTTTACAGCCAAGTTAAACACTAAAGAGGCTTGCTCTCGGCTTAATGCACCACTCACGATTTGGCTATTCTGAATCGCCACAGGGCCGACTAAATGAGCCAACAATAAACAAGCGATTAACGCTGTTTTCCCGTTCTTACGACCAATAGATAAAATCCCGTGACTTGTTCCGTTAGGGTTATCATAAACATCACGAATAAAATCTAACTGGAATTCTTCCAACTTAATAGGCTGACCAACTAATGCACCCTCTGGAACAAAGCAGTACCGCTCAATAAATGCAATTACTTTATCAGCCTTAGTCATTAGTTGATTACCCTTGTAGCAATTAAGCCATCGTCATCATCAATAGCGTTTCGAGCATCTTGGTAAAGCTGATTGGTTTTCACTTGATCACGACTTTCACCGTTAGTTGCTCGGCTATGGATTTGTAAACTGCGGCACATTTGGATTTCACGCTTATACAAATCCTCGATAACGTAATGTAACGGATGTTGTTTCATTACACCGTTTTCGGTTTTTATCCATCGTCTAGCTGTTGTAGCTAATTCATTTTCGTAATCATCAAGCTCTACGTACAATTTAGCCAACTTAACAGCTCGCTCTTTATCAATCGGTGTCCAGCTATCTGCCGCTCGGCTTGTAATGATACTTTCCCAATATCTCATTTGTGCCTTAGTTAGCTTTTCAGGCGGTGATATTGTCTGTTGCGCTGCTTTTGTGGCTAATACCTTTGCCGTAGTGCTATCACTTCGGAGTTTGCGACTACTCATAGGTTTTACCTCTTAATTTATTGTGAATTTACTAGAAAAACTGTATTAGCGATAAAATAGAGTTTCAGTTGCGGTTTTTTGGAGTTTTGCTACGAACTTTTTACCCACCCCTCCCCTTGTTGAACGGATGTTCTTCATCAATCGGAAGTCCATTTATATCGCAACCAATTTGATTTAAATTCCTTGATTCAGCTTTTTGTTTAGAACTGTCGTGATGCAGCTTACATAACGACTGGAGATTACCGTCATCAAAGAATAAATCTAGATTGCCCTTATGCGGTGTTATATGGTCCACTACTGTGGCAGGTGTTAGTTTTCCCTCTCTTTGACAAAAGACACAAAGAGGTTCTTTTGCTAAGTGGTCTAACCTTAATTCTTTCCAAGCCTTTCTGTTATACAGATAATGCCAGCTCTCTCTTCCCATATAATCACCAATAAAAAAGGCGAGCTATTAACTCACCTTTATTTGTTTGTTATGATGTAAGCCTTACAATCACAATTCATTCAACCGCAGTTATCGCCACCAATCATTCAATCACCTCAATGACATCTAACTGACTTTCATCATCAGCGTAGAATGTACCGTTGGCATTATGCCAGTGACTAAGTGGCGGTTCTTCTGTTTCAGTCTTTTCAACCAATAACCATTTACCGAATTGTGTTTCATAAACTACATCGCACAATATTCCGTTACGGAGTTTTACAATATCACCTATTTTCATTTCTTATCCTTTGTAGATTCAATCCACTTGTTGATGTTTGTGATCTGACTAGCACACATATCTCGCTCAGCTATCACAGTGATTAGATGTTCTACCGCTTCTCCGTATGTGTTACCCATAAATGGAGTTTTTACGCAAGGCACTAAAAAAGCCTGTGGCGGATAAATGTATTCCGTCTTTGTAGTAACCTTATTAGTGCAGCCGCTCAATAGCATCGTCATAGATGCGAGTGTTATAACAAGGCTGTGATTTAATAATCTTTCTAACCACTTGGATTTTGTCTTGTGCTGCTTGTTTGATTTCATCATGGATTACTCTCTGTTGTTCTACTGCTTGGCGTTCTGTCTCAATCGTATCTTTTAGCGATTGATTAACTTGCTCTTGGCTTTTAATGGTTTGGGCTTGCACTTGGTTTTCGGCTCTTAGTTCATCTATATTCTTTGATTGGTGCCAAATCCAACCGCACAAGCCCAAAATGGTTAATGCGATAATTGAGATTGCGTAGATTTTAAATCTGCTAAACATAATGCCCTTTCCTTTTCCCTACGCTTAACTAAGCCTTGCAGCTTTCGCCCATCAGCATAAACCCAGCGTAGAAGTTGATCACACCCAGCAACATAATTACCGTTTCGCATTAATCGAAACATTGTTGAATTTTTAAGATTGCCGCATCCGTTATTAAACGTGACAGATACCATAGCATCAAACACAGATTGCGGTAATGCTCTGCCATTGGCGTATCTATCCACGCACGATTCGGCAAGTTTAATATCGTTTTTCCATCGGTATGCGATTTCTTCATTTGTGTATTTCTTGTTAGGCTCTATCTTTTGTCCAGAGTATTCTGTTGAGCCAATACCAACAGTCAATACATCAGCAGGGCATTTATATGGGGTAGCCATACAACCCTCTGCATTACCGATTATCTCCGCTCCAGCAGGGCTTAATCTTAGCTCGCCGCCAAATTGAGAATACATAATCCCAATAACCGCAATAACGGAACAAGCACCAAGCGCTTTTCTAGTCTTCCCTAACACCATCATCAAGCCCCTGTTCTAATAGTTTCATTCTCGCCCGATGCATTTCTTCCGCTCTGCGTTCTTCGTTCTCTCTTACTTTGCCCTCTTGGCATTTAGCATACATATTAACGAGACCACTGATTAAACCAATAATCAAACCAAAAATAGCCAGCCATTCTTGGAATGAATACATTGCCCAGAATGCGCCAAAGCCAGACCAAAAAATACTTTGATTCCCTGCGTCTTTTAACATTCTCATTCTCCACCTCGCTGTTTGTTTGCGGGGCAATAAAAAAAGCCCACGCATTAACGTGAGCTTGGTGTTTGGATAATAAAAAACCCCGATCGTTTCCGATCAGGGTTGTTTCTAAACTTATTTTGCGTTCGCTATGCGCTAAAACCGCAACTTATACTATATACTACAATTTTACTTGCAAGCTGTCAACACTTTTATTAATTATTTTTTCTCTAGAACTTTTCTAACATCAGGATCTGTGATGAATTTATTATATCCAGATAAAATCATATCATTAGCAGCATTTGCATAATCGATTGGTAATCCAAACTTACCTGTCTTTTTCTTATCAGCAGAATAATCTTTACTTAATAATGTCGCTGCGGTTCTTTTATCTGTTAGGGTGTAATTGATAATATAAGTCCAATCAACGCTATACCCTAAATCATCCATTTTAAATTCTTTTACTGTCCCAGATAGTTTGATATTAGAGTTACCAAGCGTTATACCTGTTTTTTCCAATTCTAAAGCGGTTCCTCGTTGAGCTAAATCTGCTACATCAGAAGAAACAAAAATTTGCCCCAGCGCAGTACTTTGCATCTGGTTACTTGCAACCTTGCCTTGTTCGTACGGTTGATAATGGAACTTATCAATCTCTGCCGAACCAGCAAAACGGGTGTAGTTTTGTGGAGTATAGGAAGATACAGGCAAAGTAGTAGAACAACCTACCAATAATGCGCAAGCTAACCCAGTTAATAATAATTTTTTCATTTTTGGCTCCTGTTTATTGTTTTAATAAAGCTACAACTTTACTATAAATTAACTTTTAAAAATGTGATGTGTGTCTCAAAATAAAATCCGAACAAATCATTTTTGACTTATTCAGATCTTATTTTAGTCTAGAAACATAAACTTAATTTTGGCGGCCACGAAAGCGCCTTTTAAGAATCTGATACCTTGCGCACGCTCTCGGTACATTTTGGCCGGTGAGATATTAAGGGCATTACAAATCTCTCTCTCGCTTGCTTGTTGAATGTATAGAGCCATTAGAATTTGATATTGCAATAAATCATCATCGTGTAGATTCATTATTTGCTTTTCGATTTTTAAGCACTCATCATCTGTCAAAAACTTGACGTAAGCCTTTCTTGCAGTCGGCAGCACAGGGATTGAGATTGTAGTACTTGGATATTCTGTCCCAATTCTGTCACGCCCCCAGCAGTTACCCCATTTTTCTAAAATTCGTTCAACACTATAACTCATTCCTGGCTCCCGTTTAACTCTTTGATTTTTGCTCTATAAACCTTGATTAGCTCTTTAAGCTCGGATATTTCCCATTTTTTAATTCTGTGTTGGTTTTCTTCCAACCACTGAACTTCTTGCTCGCCAATCTTCTCAACCAGTCTTGGTCTATATCCGTGAATATTTCCACCACCTACAAAGAGATTGCATCTAATACAGCCAGAATGAATGTTTCTCTCGTCAAATCTTAGGAATGAACTTCTGCCTTGTGGAATAAAGTGTGAGGCTTGAAAACTAGGTTTCCATACTGCACCGCAAGCAATACAAGGCTGACCCTTGTCTCTTAATCGGATAAACTTATTCACTTCTTTTTGGAGTGCTTTCAGCCAATGACCTCTATCGTTTTCTAGTAGTTTTTTCTTCCGCTCTTTTAATTGAGCTTTTTCTGCTTTCTCTCGTTTCTTTTTTGCTTGCTCTTTTGAAAGGATAATCGCACATTTAGGCGAGCATACCTTTTGCATTGAGCTTATTGTTTTGACAAAGTAACAACCGCATACCTTGCATTTGGCTTCCTTAGGTTTACTCATATCTACCACCATTTACCAGTGATTAAGATTGTCCCGATAACTACACAGGCGTAAGCTATAATCAAAATCTTTAACTCTTTTTCATTCATCATCAGCACCCTCAATAAACAGAATAATCACAAACACCACTACAAAGAGAACTACCGCTAGAGCTATTTCTTCTCTCATTTTTGAATTGCATCCTTGACGTATTTAATTTCATATAATTTTCCTTTATAGCTTAGCAACTCTCCATTAACGGATTTGTCTTTAACAATATTGGCAAAAACATTGCAACCAGTTAGGAATGACATAAGGCATAGGAATATTGCAACCATCCCAAGTATTCCATTTGATAAAAATCCAATGGCGAAACAACCTAAAGAAACTAATGCAAAAATTAACTTGTACATATTTTAGAACTCCCATTTATCATTAAACTTAACTTCATTCTCTACCGCCCACGATTGAACATACTCTATAAGGCTCGCTAATCGCTGTACGCTCATTTGTGCGGTGCTTTCTCGTAGATTAATTACTTCACCCTCAAGCCCTATTACCATTTCAGCTTTACCACCTGTTGCGATTTTGTGAGCTGATACCATAATCATTTTCCAAGTGTCGATGTCTCGTTTCTTACCGTTAAATTCGCACTGTTTGGATATGTCGCTCAATAGTGCGTGCAGCTTTGAATTCTGTTCAAGTGAGCGTGTCATCGGTTGGATTTTTACCACCAACGGTTTTTTATCGTCCGTTGGTAGTTCTTTGATAAAATCAATGCAATTCAACCGCACTTGGTTTGAGCGTAGAAAAAATTGTCTATATTGGCTCATAGCATCATTCCTAATGGAGGCAATCCTGGATCTTTCTTCTCAAATTGAATAACTTCACAAAGTTCATCGCAAAATTTTTCAAAATCTTTTCTAGGCCAACGCTCCAAATCAAATACCAAACGGCTAAATTGAATTTGAGTTCTCACTTGCTCTTTTAATTGAGCTTGCGACATCAACTCTAATTTCATTGGATCTACTTTTTCTTTTGGCGGCTCTGGCGGTGAAGCCGTGTCCCATTTATCAGAATCAATTAACCATTCATCAGCGTTAATTATTTTATTCGTGGCACAGTCATACAATTCACGGTATGTTTTGTTATTCGACTTGGTTTTATCAACCACCAAGAAAAGCACTGAAATTGGCGTATCTTCAAAGGCGTTTTGAATCAAATTCAACTCGACTAATTGATTCCCAATAACTTCACGGAGTTTCTTTTCCGTGTTACGGTATCCAATACCCGGGAACATAATGAAAAAACCAAATCGCTTAGCATTAGCTAGCCCCTTTAACATAAACACGTCATCAACTACACCAGATTTTTTCCACGGATATTCTGCCGTGATAGATTCCTGCTCTTCCGCGCTTAACTCTTTAAATTTAAGTGAAAAAGGCGGATTCATTACAACACAATCACTTTTTTGCTCGCTTTGATACAAGAAAAAACTCATATTATGAATTTCAGCATCTGGATAATTATTTTCCAATGCCGCACATGATTCCGACTGAATTTCCACCGCAATGAACTCACTAGGTTTAATATACTGCTCAAGCTGTCCACTGCCTGCTGCACCATCAAAAACACTTGGATTTTTACCTAAGTACTTCTCGACTTTACCAGCCAAATATCGGCGCAAAGATTCCCCCGTGATGTACTCAGCAAACTTATTCGCTTTCTTGCGATTGTTATGTTCCTCAAAACTCATTTGCTATACCCACCAACCTTTTTAATAAAATCAAGGCTAATTGAACGTGTGACAAAGTCTTCCATTGTCGGATCAAACACTACGACCATTTGCCCTTTTGAGTTTCCTTTGATTTCCTTACCGGTTATCGGGTGAAGAAATGCAATTCGGCCACCTGTAATATCAATCACCTCATTTGCCACGTTGTGAATATGCTTTTGATACCACTGTGTAGATTTGTCGTTATTGAGTAACATAACTACAAGACAGCCAGCATCTCTTAACTCTTTTGCTTTAACAATAAATGGGGTTACATCTGAATAAGGCGGATTTACATAAACCGAATTACAGCAAATGCTATCCATTAAAAACTTAGCACTAACGCTTAAAAAGTCATGATGAACACCTTTCTCGCCAATATAATCTGGTGTTAATGCGTTGTTCTCGTTGGCACATCCATCTACGCCAAATTTGAATCTGGTATCTAGCCAATTAAATACATATTTAGGCGTGCGCCATGTGTCTTTATCAAATTTTTGTTCTGTCATTTACGCAATCCCCATAATCTCTTTAATCTTTGCTACACCGTTTTTTGATACTTCTGGCGGAATAACTTTAGGCTTTTGCTCTATCAGCTCTGGAATTTTAGGAAAATCAAAGCCTGTTTTCACTTTTTCGGCTACTTCAGCAAGGATTTTTGGCATAGCCTTTTGGCAATCTTCCCATTTCTTTTTCCCGTAACCGTCATAGATTGTTTTTAGCAAGTAATACTCTGCTCTTGAACGGAATTTGAAGTTATGAGGCTCTTTTGCATAACCAAAGTATTTTTGAAGTCTAGCCTCTAACTCTTCCAGCGTTGGCAATCCTAATTCGTGGTTGTTGTAGTTGTTACACCAAGAAATAAATTCGCCTACACTTGGCAAATATCCGTTTGTTTTAGCTCTTGCAGCAGCCATTCCACGCTTAACTTGATCAAATGTTTTAATTCCGTTTTCGGCAAAGCCTAATACCCATTGTTGCTTCAACGTTTCAAGTTGCTCGCTGCTTACGCTTAACAAAATCGGGCAGCTTGCAGTTAAGTTTGTGAAGATACGATCAATCATTAAACGAACTTGATCTGGCACTTTTCTTTGGTTTTGTTGTTGCGTTGTTAATTGGTTCATCAGAATACCTCCGCCATTTTTTCAGGCGTTCCCCAGTTGGTTGAATTTCGTTCTTGGAATGTTTCTTTGCGTGTTGGCATTGTTGCCGCCGCATTGCGTTTCATTGAAAGCTGATCCCATTTAGCACGAAGAGTTGCTGGACTTAGAATATTTACTGACCAAAATCTATCTTGGTTAGCCCACTTGAATAACTCGCAAATATCTTTGTGTGTCCGATTATCTCTTTCACGCATAAGTCTTATATCGTTTGCCCAAGATTCAAATTTCGGTTCTTTAAAACTAGGATTGAGTTTTCTGATCAAGTGAAATATCCATTCAGCAGCCTTTAAATCATCATCAGAAAAAACGTTCTTTTTAGCTTTCGTTCTCGGCTGGAAATTTTTTCCAGACGAAGATATATCTTTTGTAGGAGTTTCTTGTGGAATCTCTTGGTTATTGGTCTGCTTATTTTGAACAGATGTATCTGCCCATTTTGAACAGCTCGACTGCTCATTTTGAGCAGATGGACTGTCGTTTTTGTTTGTCGTAATTTGTAGGTTATCTAATTCTTCGTAGTTGATTGTGTACCATTTCGTTTTATCTACTTTCATTTTGTTAAATTCAGTAGTAGATGTTATTAATCCAAGATCTTCTAAGTTTTTAATAGTGCGGCGAACAGTTGACAAAGAGAAAAAACGGAAGTGTTTATCTCTCCATTCTTCGTAAGTGTTAAACACCCAATATTTACCACTAATTTTTTTCTTACTACGAGATAGAAGCCAGTGAATTTGTTGTAAAACCAATGACTCGTTCAACCCAATCGACTCGGCCAGTGACGGAAGAACTTGTAATGGCTGATCATCTATTAATAATTTGCCAATGCTCATTAGAATTCTCCTTCAAAAAAGAATTTAACTTCTTTGAAATTACCAAGTTCATTCAAAACACCTTTTCTTTGTAGAAATTCAATTTGAGTTTGATTGAATTCGGGGCTTGGAATTGCTTTTTTAAAAGATACGAACAATCTAAATTGCTCAAGTGTTTTAACTCCTTTCGTGCTATTACAGCTACGGCAAGCTGGGAGTAGATTGTCTATGTTATTTGTTCCGTTATCTGATTTAGCTACAACGTGGTCGATAACCAAAGTTTCTTGCGACAACTTCATTCCACAGTACGCACAATGCCAATTACACTTCTCGGCAACCGCTTGTCTTTTTAATTTGCTAAATTTCATATCAAGCCACCAATCTATATTCGGCTACACATTTACCACTTGGCACCACTATCATTTGCTTTTCGATTTTGTGACCCTGTTGTTTTAGGTCATAAATTCTTGCTCCAAGACGTAAGCAATTAAAACGTTTTTCCGCATCTAAGTGAGTTAAGCGGTCGCCTTGTTGTAAGGCTTTAAGGATTAATGCTTTTTGAGTTTTGCTTGAACTTTCGTTTGCGTTTTCATTAAATTTAGGTGATAATTTAGTCATCTTTTGAAGTCCTCCGACTGATAAAGGTTTACATACGACTTAATCAAAGCCTCTGTTCCCGCAGGGGCTTTTTTGTCGCCTAATTTCTAGCTAACAAACTAGAAAACTCTTTTGAAAACATTTCCGCTTTTACCTTTCCATTGGTTGCTTTTTCGATTTTCAAAGCATTTTCCAAAGAGATTGAGCCGCCATTAAGCCATTTACTAACAGCGTTCTGACTAACTCCACAGGCTGCGGCTAATGCTTGTTGAGATTTGAAAATCTTGATAGCTTTCAAAATTGCCTTGTTCATCAATAGCCCTCTGTTTTGTTTAATTTAACTTATAGCTATATTTTATAGCTTTAGTTTTTATTTGTAAATAGCCAAAACACAAAAAGTTGTTTGATTTTTTAAAACTAAAGTTTTAGACTTCACACAATCCTCAACAAATAACAGGAGTACGAAAATGAAAACTCTAGGCGAACGTGTAAAAGCTAGACGAATGGAGCTTGGTATTACTCAAAAGGAACTTGGGGATCTAGTTGGAATTAGTCAGAACTCAATCACTAAGATTGAGAATGGCGGAAACACAATACATATAGCGAAACTTGCCTCTGCTCTTGGCGTTAGCGTTGCTTGGTTAAGCACTGGCAATGGCGGTCGTGATGATGTTGTTGTAGAAAACATCGGTATTGATAAACAGCTTATAAGCAGTGAGCCTGATTTATTACACAAGCACCGCATTGATTACTATGATGTAAGAGCAGCAGCAGGATTGAATGGATTTGAGAATTCTGATTACCCTGAAATAATCTCTAGTCTATTTTTGACAGATGAGGGGATTTCTCAATTAGTGGGTAAGAAGTCGGCAGATGGAATTTGCCTTGTAAACGTGCCAACAGATTCAATGGAGCCGACAATTAGAAAGGGCGACATCGTGTTCCTTGACACTAAAGTAAATGCTTATAGCGGTGACGGCATCTATGCTTTTGCCATTGATGGATCATTGTTTATTAAGCGTATTCAAAAGCTAGTTGGTGGTGGATATAGATTACACTCTGACAACAAAGAGAATTACGATCCGCAAGATATATCAGAAGATATTTGCCAAAGTGCTAATTTTATCGGTAGATTTATCCGCACTATTCACATTGAGGCAGTAAACCTGTAAGAAAAGGAGTGGAAAATGAATAAGTCCATACTATCCAAATACCCGTATTTAAGACAAATCAAGCCTGAAGAATTAGCTGACTTCCTTAACGCCAAAGGTAGTACACAAGATAATTTCAAATGCCCAATTTGCGGAAATGTTCACCAATCATTAATTGATAATATGCCAATTGATGATGAAAGCTCAGAAGCTAAAATAGCGCTTCAACCTGTGCTACCGGCATTTACTTATCCAAATGGCGTAATATTAAAATCAGCTATTGAAAACAATGAATTCCCTAAAAATTATGAGCGATTCACAAATGGATTAGCTCTTGGTTTTATGAATCAAGTTACATACAGAGAGGTTATTCATTTGATTTGCGAAAACTGCGGTTATGTTAGAACATTTTCAAAAAACAAAGTTCTTGATTGGTTAGTCAAGGAGGGGCGGTTCGATGAATAAGCTTAATAACAATGTCAGTGCTTTTGATATAAAATACGACAAAATCAAAATACCAGATGATATAATAGCCGGTAATCAACAATATGAACTCTACTTAAACGGGAGTATTATGGCAGATTACACAGCAAAAGTTAGTACACTTGAGAGTGCAGTAAACACTATTTCTCAAGAAGTAAAAGATATTAAGCAAAATTACTTAACAACAAGCGCATTTTATCGCTCTGGAATTGTGGCGTTAGTTGTGCTTGTTGGCGCTGGTTGGACTTTGTATTCTCACATGGATACAAAATATGAAAATCGATTTTCAGCCATAGACCAACGATTTGAAAAAGTGGAATCAAATATTCACTCTTTAGATATTCAACTAACGAAAGTTGAATCTCGCTTAGATAACGTTGAACTTCGATTAACCAATGTTGAGAAAAAACTCAACAATATAGATGATAAACTCGATATTTTAATTCAGCAAAAACAAGCTAAAAAATAACTCTTCTACCCTATAAAAAAAGCCACGCAATACGTGGCTTATTTTTTGTTAAAAATGTTTCCATTCTAACCCTTGTGTATCAAAAGTAAATTGCTCCTTTCCGTGATCATAAAAACTCGCCTCTACAATCAATTTTTTTGATTTCTTAAGCTTACTCACAAAGGCTTTCATAGATTTTTGGTTTTCAATAAATAACGTGTTACTACTTCCATCGTCAGAACCAATCATCCGATAAGTTTCTAGTTTATTATCATCAAATTTAACCGAGATCTTGCAACTGTCATAACAACTATTAAATTGCCCGTTTACGGTAAAAATAACATCATTGCCATATTTCGGATCTTTCCGCAAGGTTAGATACATAGAGGAACTTTCATAAGGAAAGCCAAAATTAACCGCATTATTAGAAGAAAGCATTGCTTCATAAGTGGCGGAATTTCGTAATTCATCTTTATCTTGCTTATATTCCCACTTGGATTGAATAGCCTTATTTTCATCTACCACATCTGTTTTTTTCAAAAACACTGAATCATAACATTCTAAACGCTTGCTACTATCTTCCAATTTAGAACAAGATTCCCCTGTTTCATTAGCAACAGCAAAAACAGGCAAAAGACACAAGCCAACAAGTAATTTCTTCATATAACCTCCATTAAAAAGTGCGGTCATTCTACTAAGAAAGTAGAACGTATTCCGTGATCAGAATCTCAAATCACAACATTCATTGATTAAAAAATAAGCAAACAGACAATTTTTTGCGAAATTTATTACCAACAAAAACAACCACTTAAACAAAAAGCTATATATTTTTAATAAAAAATACAACTTAGGCTATTTACATAATAAAACTTTAGCTATATCATACACCCATCAAAACGAGATACACAGGTGAACAAAATGATTGAGATTTTAAACTTTAAAAAAGGAATTAGTGATAAAGCTCCAAGCGGTTGTGATTTTGTAGTTGATGAGTTTGTTACTTACACAAATAAAAACGGAGTTAAGTTTGGGCCATACAAAATCATCGGGTTTGCTAAAGGTGTTAAAGATGTGGAATCAGAAAGATTTATCCACTTAAACAACGAATGTTACTGGTTTCCTGTGAAGTTAGAAGAAATCAAAAAATTATAAAGTTTTTACTAAGCTCATCACGGTGGGCTTGAATAAAAATTTTAAATCGCTCTTTAAAAATCAAATTAAAAGAAGTTTACTCATAACGGCATTGTGCGGTCGTGTAGATTAAAAGCCCTACCCTACATAATGAGAGTAAACGGAATACCCACTGAAAGATGAGACCAGTGAAAAACTGACAGTTACAGAAAGTCTAGTCGCAGTGGGGAAATATCTCAAAGCACATTTGAAGTACAGAGACACAGAGGCAAGTGAAACCTCTGCGAATGATAGAGAGAAGTGTGCTTTGAAATGGCTCTTTGTTTCGCTGGTTGTGGAAACCAGCACGGTACAAAACACGGGTAGCGTTATGGAAAATAACACGGGTTCAAATCCCGAAAGAGCCTCCATCGCAATCCGCTTTCAAATAGCGAATTAAAGCTCAATCTTCTTGAATAATTGATTGAACGAGAGCGGATTTAGCTGGAAACAGCATTAGTCATAATTAAAAAAATCTCCTTTAGTTTAGTTAAACCCTCTAGTTGCTTTCACACTTTGGCACTAGAGGGATTTTTTTTAACTAACATTTCTTAACTATATGAGGTAACACCATGAAAACCAAATTAACCACTTTTATTAAAACAACCGCTTACACAGTTGCGACCATCCTTTCAATCTGCATCGTATTTATGGTTGCGGTTGTATCAACGGCTCAAGCAAGCGAACCAACAGCATTAGAGCGTGAACAGGCAAGAATTCAATGGATTGCCGAACACGGGCAATATCAACCAAATCTAACCGAGCCAGCCAAACAAGAGGCTTTAGCTTATACAGAACAAAAACAAAAGGAATTAGACGATGCCAAGAATTAGATACACATCAGAAGTCAAGATAACCGAGACAGAAAATGGTTTTTTTTATCGCAAGTCTAATCATTAATGGAGTGATTAATCATTCTACATATCCTCAACGCTCACAAAAAAACGCAATCTTGTTAATTAACCGACAAATTGAGCGTTTTAACAATATGAATGAAGTCAGATTGCCGCTATACGGGCAGAAACAAAGAAAGCCCAAAGGAACTAGCGATAAGATGAAAAAGGCTGGCAGAACTCGAATGATGAAGTCTTGGGTTAAGTCTTTGGAGTTGTTTAAGGATTACACCAAGCAAAGATTAAACCAGCCAGAAGATGAAAGACAGGTTTACTTCTCAAGTGCTGATTTACATCGCCAATTTAAGTTTTACCTATATACAAAACAAAGCGTAGTTCACAGTGGACTGCTTGCACCGCCTAAAGATGTAGTGTGGCAAGGTCGAAGAGCTTTAATTTCTACATTTGATGAATTAACCGAATACTTTGGAAAAATTGAGGTGCTGATAAATGAGCATAATAGAGGAATGGGAACGCCAAGAGTTCAATAAATGGGATAGACAGTGCAGCAAAGAAGATGACTACAATCGAGCGATAGAGATGGAGATAGAGGCTATTAAAGAAAATATCTCTAACTGCGATGATGTTATATGTGTTTTTAGAGAGAAGATGCTTGATTATGACGAGGTTATTAGTGCCTTTGATGATGATGCGTTTAATGATGATGAATTTATAAAGGCGGTCGCACTTGGCACCGATTATGAAGAAATGCGAATTAAAATTCTGACCGCTATGGCGGAAGATAGATTGGAGCAATTAGAAAAGGATTACAGAAATGGATACATCCTTAATGATTAATCGCAAAGATAAAGACCGCTTTGCTGCTAAAGAGCAAGAACAAAAGCTTAATGAATTCCAAGATTGGTTAATGAGTGGAATTATCGACCCACAAAGAGCAAAAGAAATCATTGAGCTTTATTACAAAGAAATGCCATTTTAGGTGAACAAAATGAAAATCTATCTAGATATTGAAACAATTCCAACACAAAGCAAAGAGCATCAAGAATTTGTTTGCGAAAACCTTAAACCGCCTGCTAATTACAAGAATGAAGAAACGATTAATAAGTGGCTCGAAGAAAACAAAGAGCTTGCAGTTAATAAGACTTCTCTGGACGGTGCCTTTGGTGAAGTTGTGGTGATTAGTGCAGCGATTAATGATGATGAAGTTGTTACTTTCTACCGCAAAGACTGGCAAGTAAAAGACCGTGAGAAAGATATTTTGACACGGTTTAATAATTGGCTAAAAGAGCAAGCTAACCGATGTAAAACCGTTCCGGTGTTTATTGGGCATAACGTAACAAGTTTTGACGGTTTGTTTTTGTGGCAACGCTGCATCATTAATGGTGTGAAACCATACTACAAAATGGATAAACGAAACACTTACGACACGATGTGGGAATGGTGCGGATATAACCGAGAATCAAAACCAAGCCTTAATAAACTATGCCAAGTGCTTAATATTGAGCAGAAAGGCGATATTGACGGCTCTAAGGTGTGGCAAGCGGTACAAGATGGTCGAATTGATGAAGTCGCTGAATATTGTGCGAAAGATGTTGAGAGAGTGCGAGCGATTTATAAACGAATGAATTTTGAGGTGTAGAAATGGCTGATGAAGAAAAGCAATCGTTACAACGTAGAGCGTGGGATTTACTAAGTAAAATCAACGCAAACGACAAAACGGAAACCAAAGGCTCTGGTAAATTTGCTCTCAAATATCTGTCTTGGGCTTGGGCTTGGGGCATATTGATGGAAAATTTCCCAGAAAGCGGTTACGAAATACATCAAGATAAAATTCTGCCAGATGGTTCTGTAATGGTGTCGGTAACGCTAACAATTAAAGATGGTGATGAGCAATTTAGTCGCTTTATGTGGTTGCCTGTAATGAACCATTTAAACAAGGCAATTATAAATCCTGATGCTATGGATATTAATAAGGCGACTATGCGATGCCTTGCGAAAGCTATTGCGATGTGTGGGCTTGGTCATTACATATACGCAGGCGAAGATTTGCCAGTAGATGATGAAACCCCAAAGACAAAATCACAAGAACCCTCTCAAAAATCAACCAAGCAGAATGTGAATTCTACTCAAGATAAATCAATCTTGGATAAGTTAAAAACTGGTTTGGAAGAGTGTGGAAACAAGAAAGAACTTGAAGAACGCTACGCAAAACAAATGCCGTGGATTGAAACGCATCACCCTGATTTAATCGATGAGTACAATTCTTTCTACGATGAATGTATTAACAATTTAAAAGTATAAGGAAACAACAAAATGGCTGGAATTAATAAAGTAATCATTGTGGGGAATTTAGGAAATGACCAAGAAATTCGCACAATGCCGAATGGTGAACAGGTTGCGAACATTACAGTGGCAACAAGTGAAAGTTGGACGGATAAAAACACAGGAGAACGCAAAGAGGCTGTTGAATGGCATCGCATTGTACTCTACCGCAGATTGGCAGAAATCGCCGCTCAATATCTACATAAAGGCTCTCAAGTCTATATCGAGGGTCGATTAAAAACACGTAAATGGCAAGATAACAACGGACAAGACCGTTACACTACCGAAATTCAAGGCGATAACTTACAAATGCTAGGCGTCCGCCAAGATGAGCCTAAACAAGCGAAACAAAGTAAAGCTAAACCAGAGCCATTAAGTGCGATGGCTGAACAAGATGATTTTTCAGATGGGATTCCGTTCTAGGGGTGAGTTATGGATAAGAAGATAATATTAACGTCAATTACAGGTTCGACTGGTGAATTTTCCGTTGATGAAATAGAAAGTGTTGATGTTGTAAATAACTTAACTTTCATAGTAACAAAAGATGGGTTTGCCTTTCACGTGAAAGAAAGTAAAAGCCGAGTGTTAAAAATGATTGAGACCGCCAAATAAGGCGGTTTTCTTTTGGGTGAGAAATGAAAAAAGAAACAGAACACGAATTAGCGGAATTACACGAGAAAGAACGGAGTTTAGAAAAGGCTCTTGAATTGGTGCGTGAGAAAATCCGCGAGTTAGTTAATTACATAGATAAAAACAAGGTAAATAATAATGGAACCAAATTTTAGATATTTTAAATGTGCATTAAGCGTTGAGCCTATTAAATCATTAGATTTGCAATGGCAAAAAGATAGAGAGGTCAGAGATAAAAAACTTGATGCTATTTTTGACACTATCCCATTTTATGAAGGATGGAGAGGGAGCGAAAGTAGTATATGGGGTATTGTTTGTAGTTTAGATAATCCTGAATATGCAAAAATCAAAGAGGATAAGACCTATAAATTTGAAATGGTTGAAAATGAGAAAGTTGTTATTACTGGAAGCGGCAGAACAAAAGCCGGTAAGGCGTTTAACGCCAAAATCCAAAGCATTAGAGATATTTTAAATCAATATCCAAGCTTTAATGATTTTATGTTGCGAAAATTAAAGCTTACTTGCATGGTGCTTGGCGCACGCACTGGTTATGTGTCTGCATGTGGTGTTGCAAGTGACCACTTTATCGTTTCAATACCAGAAAAATCAGATGGTTTTGGTGGTGATAAATTTCCAGAAATCCCAGAATACCTAATCGAAATCAAACAGAGTGAGTTTCTTGCTTTGCAAGGTAAGTAGGTGTGTAAATGAACGAGATTAATGTGAGTATTCCTTATTCACTATTCAAAGATATCTTTACGTTTGCCTTTTCATTTAGACTGATTCCAAGTGTTAGCGATGATTTGGCTTATGTATCAATCAATACAGCTAAGAAATACTGGATTCTACTTGATAGCGAAACTAGGGATGATTTGATTTTTGTTTGCCAAACGTATTTTGAAAAGGGAGGTGAATCGAAAGATGTTAAGGAATTTATTAATTGGGCTGGTGAAAATATTGATGCGGAACATCGTAAGAATTTACAGCGACCGCTAGTCGATATTTTGCCAGTGGTTAATATGGCAAAGGTAAACCATAAAGCGAGTGATTGATATGATTGTTTGGGCATTATTCGATAGTGGCAATGGTTGCTATACGCAAGGTGCAGAGCTATTTAATCAGTCAGTTAATCAATCAATCGAAATTTACCCTATCGGCATGGATATTGAGAGTAAAAATAACCATTTTATTAATCTTAATTTAGCTGATTATAGTCGTATGTTTGGCGATAACAAGCTATTCGATGAGCTTGATAAACTGCCTAAACCTGATTTGATTATAGCTAGTCCACCTTGCTAGAGTTGGTCGGTTGCAAGTGCAATGTGGGGAGGAAATGCAAGTTGGAAACAAGAAACTGGCGCAGTAAATCGAGAGTTATCAAAATTCACAGTAAGAAGTCGTGCTGATTATGATTTACCGCACGTCCAATTCAAATATGACCGCTCTTTCCTTAACCGCATTAATGGTGAGCTTTGTATCTACAACACAATAGAAATTATCAAACGTTACAATCCGAAAGTTTATGTAATAGAAAATCCAACAAGCAGCAAGATTTGGTATTACATAGACGATATTTTGGGTTTTAAAATTCCATTTGATAACTTGGCTCACTATCATTGCTATAACTATCCACTACGCAAACCGACAAGATTTAAAAGCAATATAAATCTTGGCTTAAGGCATAATCATAAGCTAAAGCCAGAAATCAAGTTTAAAAACTTCTCAAGGTCATACAACGAGAGATCGAACATTCCACTCGAATTAATAGTGGATATTTACAAAGCAGTAAATCAATATTTAATAAATCCAATAGGCGTTCCAATCGAGCGCCTTTTGTTTTAGGAGGAAGGAAATGAAAGAATTTGACTTAAAAGCAGCCTTGAATGGCGAGCCTGTGATGTTACGAAGTGGGTGTAAAGCTATTATTTATTATAAAGTTCCTGATGAATATAAATTTGCTGATAATAAGTCAACATTATACCCATTAAAAGGATTAGTGTTTGACATTGACGGAAATTTAGCGTCTTCCGCTATGTATTGGTATGAATCAGGAAAATTTAGCAACAAAACTGATCATTCATTAGACATAATCGGAATGTGGGAAGAGCCAAAGATTAGCATTGAAGATTTACCTAAACCGTTTAAGCCTAAAGATGGCTTGATTTTATGAAGAGTATGATGGAGTAAGTATGAGCGAGAAAATTTATGAGTTTAAAACTGTTATGGATTTTTTACAGCTAACAGAAGAACAATTTAAGCGCTTTCTTCCTGATTTTGCTAGCTGGTTTGCTATCCGTAAAAAATTTCAAGCGGAGCAAGCTGTGCTCAATGATAGATTGGGAGGTATTTTAAAAATCACTCCAGAGCCTGTTATTAAGTGGGTAGACGATGGCAAAGTTGGAGAAGTAAATTACATCGTAACAATTAAACAAAGCGGAGGTCGAGAATGAAAGAATTTATAGAATGGCTACTCTATCTATTGACTGGCGCTTTCGTCATTGCGATGGCTGGAGCTGGAATAGGATTATTTCTTGGCGTTGCGTGGAAAGCTTTTTGTTTGGTGGTGTGATATGAAAGAAAAAGAATTAATTGGAAAAATTGAACAATGGGCGGAAGATAGAAATCTTATTTTAGGCTCTACTCCACAGAAACAATTTATCAAGCTGATGGAAGAATTTGGCGAACTTTGCGGGGGTATTTCTCGAAATAACCATGAAATGATTAAAGATGCTATCGGCGATTGTTTCGTTGTGCTAACAATAATTAATAAGCAAGTTGGGAATAAATCAGAAAAGATGGATGTATTCACTTTTGGCGACTACGAAGAACGCTTTGCTGAACATATATTCAATTTATATGAATACGCTGATTTAGGATTTGAGTCGCCGCTTAGTGTGGTATCTAGCTTGCAATGCATTGCGAAGAAGAATGGGCTTATCTTTAGAGACTGCATACAACACGCTTACGAGCAGATAAAAGACCGTAAAGGGAAAATGATTGACGGAGTTTTCGTTAAGGAAGAGGATTTGAATAAGGAGTAAACATGACTTCACCATCTTTAGCCTATCAAGATGCAATGAATGGCATTGCTATTTTATATGACGCATTATCTAATGCGGAAAACGAGTTAGATAAATTTAAAAATCCATGGATTAAGTATAACGAATGTACGCCATCAAAAGATGATTATTTTATCGTGCATTGTCCAGAGTATGAGCCACCAATAGCAATAGCAAGATATGACACAGACTTGAGTGGATGGCTTGATTATGCAGATGATGAAATTGCACACTGGATGCCTCTTCCACAACCACCAAAGGAGAAAGTATGAGCGAATGGATCAAGTGTAGCGAGCGAATGCCTGAGCTAGATGATGATGGTTATAGTGAAATGGTTCTTGTGGTAAGTTCTAGAGGACTTATTTATCAAAACTACACTATTGATAATGAATGGGCAGTTCCTACAGATATTACTCACTGGATGCCATTACCCGAATTACCAAAAGACTAGAAATGGACAATCAACAACCGCTCTTTATGGGCGGTTTTTTATTTCCAACAATCAAAGAAGAGGTACTAAATGAAATTTAACTTTAAAGCCATAGAAGAAGCTGTTTACTCAACTGATCCTTATTATGACCTAACTAATGGCGGTTACATCAAACCAAGCGAACTACTGGCTGATGCAGAGCAAATTAAACAAGTTGAACAAGCAATACAAATTGTTTACGAATTTTTAGACCAAGCAGAGAGTAATGGCGTGCTAGAAATTGGCTAACAACAATTAATCATTAGTAAACCGTCAGAAATGGCGGTTTTTTTTATTGGAGCTTTTATGGATAAAATAACTCTATCAGAAAAAGCAGAAAAAGAGATTGTGAACGCAACAAAGATGGCAGCCTTTGCCTCTTACACGGAAAGCAGTCAAAATCTGATGACTATCGAAGAGATTGCCTTATATCTTAACAAGTCCTATACTTTCACGGTGAAGTACATTGTTACAAAAGGCGACTTTCCTCAATCGAGATACTTTTCAGATAAAAATGAACGCCCTCGATATGTTGCTGGCGAAGTGGTAAAGTGGGTAAAACGACACACTAAACGTCAATAATAGATTTTCATCACTACGCCAAAATTACGCCAAATAATACCTATCTATTTGTTATTCCTATCAATTAAGGTGCAAGCTAGTCGCACCATCTATTAAAGCCAGTGAGTTTCCACTGGCTTTTCCTAAAATTCATTTTTAAATCAATAAGTTAAAAACTTAACTCATACCAATTAATCAATTCTTTAAAACTGAAATATTGCCAACTTTTAGTTATTTTTGTATATTTCTCGCAGTTAATTACGCCAAAATTACGCCTTGTTTGGTGTAATTACACCAAAATTAGAAGATACAAATAAATAATAAAAAATTTAAGGAACTATAAAATGAGCGTTTTAATTAAAGAAACTGAAAGATATATCGCCAATTGCGAGTTTAGTTTACGTTCCAATTTAGGCACTTTCTTTCATTTTGATATAAAAGAATTTGCTAAATTTATATTAAATAACTACTGGAAAGAAACCTATTTCAGAAATCATAGAAAATCCTCTTATAGAATATTAAGAGCAAAATTAGTTGAAGAACGCTACTTAGTGATTTACATGCAGCATTCTAACGGAGAGGCTGCCAATCCGGCATTTGCTAACCTAAATAATGGTAAATCTAGAATAATTAAGAAAAATGATGATGAAGGCGTTGCTTGCTCCGCTCATCTCGTTATTGATATAACACCAACAGATATGCCAAATAAATTTAATGCCGTACTAGAGGATATGCAGGGATTAACGCGCACAATGGTTTGTAATTTAATTAATTACATCTCCAGACATTATAAAGTTCAAGATCCAAATGAAAGCAACAAGTCACATAAGCCAATTGCTAACTTAGAGTTTTTTGCTAAAAATAATTTTGAAACACAACTCAGGGACGGGAAAATAGAATCCATCGTTGCTTACCAAGAAAGTTTTAAGCAGTCATCTGAAATGGATCTCGATGGTACGATACAATACAAAGAAGTACATCGCCTTGAATTTGCTAAGCCATCAATTTTAACCAACCCAATCAAATATCTTGCTGCAACAGCAAGAATTGCTAAAAATGAAGGATTCTACGGTTTGAAGGTAACTCATAAAGATAATAATAAAGAACAAAGTGGAAAGTATAAACTACCTACAGACGAAATGGATCCTGAACAATTATATGAAGATATTCGTCTAGCCCCATTTATTAGTAAACAATGTATTATTCTTGATAAACCTCGTGGTATATGTAATCATACATGGAGCAGTCATCTCATTAGAGCAATGATAGACGCTTTCTAAATTGGTAATTTCCAGAATGTTCGTATGTAGCAAGTTATTCTCGCCTCTTAATTATTGGCGCATTTATCACAAAGAAAAAGTGATCTTTGACATAGTATTACCTGTTGTTTGTGCGGCTTCCTTCTTAATATTAAACTACACAATATTTCCTCACAAAATATCTATTCTTGGAAGTAAAGGAATAGTAGATCTTATTAATGGCATACTTCAAATATTATCAGGTTTTTATATTGCCTCATTAGCGGCAATTGCCACAGCATCACTTCCTCGTTTAGACGAGCCAATGAAAGGTGCTACCCCATTATATATAGGCAAAAAACAAAAAACAGTAACTCGTCGGGTGTTCTTAACCCATCTGTTTGGTTACTTATCTTTCATGAGCTTGCTTGTCTATTTCACTGGAGGAATTGTTAAGGTAGCCGCACCAAATTTACAACCAATATTTAATTGCTTTATTTTAAAAGTGGCACTAAGCTCAATTTACTTATTTTTTATCTTTAATTTGGCATTCGTAACAATTCTAGGCTTATTCTTCATGATTGAAGATAATATAAATAAAAAATAGCTTATCCATACCAAAACCGCCTTCTGGCAGTTTATTTATTAGGTTTTCATCCACTAATTTCAAGAAATCATTTTCTGATGGTCTTCTTATGCTATGACCTTTAGAAATTAACTCTCGTACCTTTATCTCCTTATTACTTAATTCTTTTCTATCTAATCGACTCTTATCTTAAATATCTTTGATGAGCAATATCTCTTTTGTAGAAACACCATCAGCTACATCACAAAAAACAGAAGCAACTTTTATTGCTTCCTATTTACAATGACTACGCCCAAATAACCTTATCTAACTGATTTATAAAAAATACGACTGAGATCTAGTACACCATATTTCAATCCCAAGCTTTTTAGCTTGGGATTTTTTCTTTTTATCTCCTACTTAATTTAAATGAATCTTTTCTGAATAAATCACACATACAAATGAAAATAATTTGCATTGATCGACGAAAACGTTTTCGCTATACTTGCAACTCTTTTATTATCTATTGGGAAGCGATTATGAATTTTAAATTAAGCCTTATTTCAACCGCACTTTTAACCAGTTTTTCCATTTCTACGTTTGCAGAAACTGAGCAAACCGTAGATACAAACACCGAGACGCTTGAGCAAATTAACGTTCAAGATACGGGTATTAAGCAAAATGGTTATCAAACGACAGGGACATCTGTCGTATCAAAAGCTGAAGTGCCAGTATTCGACACGCCAAACACGGTAAATATTCTTTCGACCAAACTACTAGAAGATCGTAAACCTGAATCACTCATTGATGCACTTTATAACGTCAGCGGTGTGAGTCAAGCGAATACGTTAGGTGGTATGTTTGACTCTATTCAAAAACGTGGTTTTGGTGGAAACCGTGACAACTCAATTATGCGTAATGGTTTACAAGCTGGCCCAGCTAAAAACTTTAGCGCGACAACTGAAACCGTTGAAGTTTTAAAAGGACCTGCATCTGTACTTTATGGTATTCAAGATCCAGGTGGCGTGGTCAATATCATTACTAAAAAACCACAACAAACACCTCGCTATGTCATTGGTGGAACTTTAGGTAATCATAGACTATGGGGAACACAATTAGATTTCACTGGTGGCTTAGGAAATGGTTTTGCTTACCGCTTTATCTATGACAAACAAGAAAAAGACTACTGGCGTAATTTTGGCAAAGTGAAAAACACGACTTACGCACCCTCTCTTTCTTGGGAAAATGATAAAACTAAAGTGCTTCTTTCTTATGAACACAAAGATATTCTTGAGCCATTTGATCGTGGTACAAATCTTTTAACGGCAACTAATGCATTACCGGATATTCCTGTATCTCGTCGTTTAGATGAACCAAATAATGAAACAACCGCAAAAACCGATAACATTGATTTTAAAATTGAACACAAATTAAGTGATGGTTGGAAATTAAATGCGGGTTATAGCTATGCTCGTTACAAATATTTCTACGATCAAGCTCGTATTACAAATGTTAACGTTAAAACACGAACAGCCCGCCGTGCGATTGAACAGCAACAAGGCGATCAACGTGTTCATAGTGGTACATTAAATATCGTTGGTGAATTTGGTATTGGTGATATTGCTAACCGTTTTGTAGCCGGTGTAGATGTCATGCGTAATATCCGCGATATTGGACCTATTTATAACCAAGGCATTACAAAGTCAGATATCAATATTGATAATCCAGTCTATACTAATCCTGTTGCAGAACATAAAAACGGTAACGGCAACGCTTACCAATATAACCATCTCAAAACCGTTGGTGTTTATATTCAAGATACCGCTTACTTTACAGATAACTTTATCATGACAGGTGGTTTACGTTATGAGTACTTTGATCAATTTGCGGGACGTCATTGTTTAAATGCTGCAAACTGTAAAAAAGGCCAAAATCTAACAAGAACAGGAAATACTGATCAGCACGATGGTAAATTATTGTATCAATTAGGTGCTGTATATAAATTTACGCCACATATTGCGACCTTTGCAAACTATTCGGAGTCTTTCCGTCCACAAATGAGTGTAGCAACACCTGTTAGCGGCGATTTAAAACCAGAACAAGGTAAATCTTTTGAAATTGGTGCAAAATACGAAAACTCTGGCTTCAACGCGACACTTGCATTATTCAATATCACCAAACGTAATGTGGCAGAAGCCGTTGGTTCGGGTTCAAATGCACAATTAAATATCGTCGGCAAACAACGTTCTCGTGGTGTGGAATTCGATCTTAATGGTCAAATTACGGATAGTTTAAGCGTAGCGGCTAACTATACATACACCAAAGTAAAATCACTTGAAAATGAACGTTATCCTGAAGCGGTAAATCAACAACTTTCTGGTGTACCAAAACATCAAGCCTCTCTATTCCTAGCTTATAACGTAGGTGAATTTGATTTTGGTAACATCCGTGTTGGTGGTGGTGCTCGTTATTTAGGTTCTTGGCATGCTTATAACAGTGATTACACAAAAGCATACAAATTACCTCATGCTGTGGTATATGATGCCTTTATTGCTTACGATACCAAAATCTCTGGCAAGAAAGTCTCTTTCCAACTTAACGGTAAAAACTTAACAGATAAAACTTACTATCCATCTACCTCTGGTAACGCAACAAACACGTTAATCCCTGTTGCATTAGGTTATGGACGTGAATTTATCTTCAACACGAAAGTTGAGTTTTAATTGAGCGCACAATATGAGGGCGAATCATTTCGCCCTTTTTTCGTTTTTTACTTTATGGATAATCAATGAATTGGCAAACTGAACTTAACTCAAGTTTAAGCTGGATTTTGACCGCACTTTTCTGGGTGGTTTTATGCTTTAGTGTAGTGATGGCAGCACTAAAACAAACCACATTTGGTCAAAAGTTTTGGCATATTGCATCCCCTTCGATTAATCGCCGTAACAGCATCAAAATCATCGTTATGCTATTGGTGTTGTTTACCATGATTTTGTTAGAAGTGCGTTTCAGCGTACTCAACTCTTTTTTCTATAATGGGCTTTATAGTTCCATGCAGGAATTAGATACGGATAAGTTTTGGTTCTTTGCAAAACTGAATGCACTCTTAGTATTGGTACAAGTCATCCACTCCATCGCCGATTATTTCTTGCAACAAGTATTTGAAATCCGTTGGTTGGAAAGCTTGAATAAAGTCCTGGTTAAACGATGGTTAGAAAATAAAAAATACTATCGTCTTAAATACGAAAAAGAGCTACCCGATAATATTGACCAACGTATTGAACAAGATGCTCGTGAATTCATCAGTAGCACTGTCACTATTGTACGTGGCATGATTAATTCTGTTCTGACCACCATTGAATTTACTATCATCCTTTGGTCTCTCTCAGGTGTATTAAGTCTTTTTGGATTAAATATCGAAAAAGGTGTTGTCTTCTTTATTTACGCCTTTATTATCCTGGCAACATTAATGTCTGTTTGGATTGGTCACCCTTTGATCAAGTTAAACTTTAACAAAGAAAAACTTAATGGTGACTATCGTTATTCTTTGATTCGAGTGCGAGATAATGCGGAAAGTATCGCTTTCTATCAAGGTGAACTGCAAGAACAACATTTATTGAAAAACAAATTTGCTCAAATCATTCATAACCGTTGGGCAATTGTATTAAGAATGTTAGGATTAGACGGCTTTAATGGAAGTGTCACACGC
>ERZ1108162.57-NODE-57-length-48992-cov-4.954676_pt1 | contig 48992 bp, 43 predicted proteins | sample MGYA00403698_ERZ1108162 | MGnify/ENA primary metagenome ERZ1108162 (study PRJEB35170, sample SAMEA104062405) | human gut metagenome | biome: human gut; feature: human-associated habitat; material: faeces | place: Denmark | collected 2012-04-30 ... | reverse complement strand
GGCGTTTTCCGTATGCCGCGAAATTTCGCGGCATACGGAAAACGCTACCAATAGGTATCGGTAATTCCCAAAAAGAAATTTGCGGAAATATCGAAAGCGCGCGCAATCTTTTTTAAGGAAACATACCCCGGCTTTGCCTTTCCTTTCAGCCATTCGCTCACCAAGGATTGCTTTACCCCGATTGTTTCGGCAAATTCCTGTTGCGTTAAAGAATTGTCCCGCAAAAAGTTTCTTAAAATTTCGCTGAAGTCGAAAGAGGTATTCATAATTTACCATGTTTTTATAATCGTTTTGTTTATTTTACAACTAAATTAGTTGTAAGTCAATAAAAATACAACAAATTATGTTATAATAATTAAAATGAAATTAAACAACAAAAAATGTTGTAATAGGTAAGCTATGAGTGAAAGCAAAGAAGTTGGGAAAAAATTACAAAATGCAAGAAAGAGGGCGAGTTTAACGCAGGAGCAGACGGCGGATTTGCTGAATATCAAGCAGCAGGCTTATGCGCGATATGAAAGTGGGGTGATTGAGTTGGATTATCATAAAATTATTCTGTTATGTAAAATTTTCGATACTACGCCCGATTATCTATTCGGCTTTGAAGATGAGGACGGCATAAAAATAATTCCTGAAGATTCATAAGAAAAAACTTTTATGGCTCTATTATAATAAAAAAACAGGTGAAATTGTCAATTTACTACCATTGATAGTAAAAAATATTTTTTAACGGAAAAACCTTGCCATTATTCTTTGAATATGTTATAATTTACGGGTTATGAACAACGAATTTTTCTCTTTTGAGCTGATAAAAACCGACCCCGAAACGGGCGCGCGCGCAGGCGTTTTGCACACGCCCCACGGGGATATAGAAACCCCCGTCTATATGCCCGTCGGCACGCAGGCGACCGTAAAGGGCGTCTTTCCGCGAGATCTCGAAGAAGCGGGCTCGCAGATTGTTTTGGCCAACACCTACCACCTTTACATGCGCCCCGGCGACGAGCTGGTGAAAAAGGCGGGCGGCCTGCACGCCTTCATGAATTGGAACAGACCCATTCTCACGGACAGCGGCGGCTTTCAGGTGTTTTCCCTGGCGAAGCTCAACAAAATCACCGACGCGGGCGTGGAGTTTTCCTCCAATATCGACGGCAGCAAGCACTTTTTTACGCCCGAAAAGGCCATGCAGGTGGAGGAAAATCTCGGCGCGGACATTATTATGGCTTTCGACGAGTGCAGCGAGTACGGCTTTACCCATGCGCAGGCGGAAGCGGCCATGATTCGCACGGGAAATTGGCTGGAGCGCTGTTACAAGTACCACGAGGGGCAAAACAGGCCTCATCAGGCGCTTTTTCCCATCGTTCAGGGCAACGTATATACGGATTTGCGCGCGGAGAGCCTCGCGCGGTGCATGCCGTTTGTCAAACACGGGATCGCAATCGGCGGTCTTTCCGTCGGAGAGCCCAAGCCTTTGATGTACGAAAATCTCGAATTTTTGCAGGATAAGCTGCCGACGGACGTACCCAGGTATTTGATGGGCGTAGGCTCGCCCGACTGTCTCATCGAGGGCACCATGCGCGGCGTGGACATGTTCGACTGCGTTTTGGCGACGCGCATTGCGCGCAACGGCACGGCCTTGACTTTCCGCGGCCGCGTGGTGGTGAGAAACGGCAGATATAAAGAGGACTTCACGCCTTTGGACGCCGAATGCGACTGCTATTGCTGCAAGCATTATACAAAAGCCTATCTGAGGCACCTCATCAACGTCAACGAAATGTTCGGGGCCATGCTGTTGAGCTTGCACAACATCACGTTTTTGCATAAATTGATGAAGGGACTGCGGGGAGCGATTCTCGGCGGCTACGTGCGGGACTATGCCAAAGAATTTTACGGAAAATACGGCGGCGAGGGAAAATGGTAAAAAACTTCCGTGCTTAACAAATGAAAAATAAGTGAAAACCGAAAAAATGTTATAATCCGACATGGAAATACTTGCAAAAAAAGTAAAAAAAGGTTATCATTGAATTATAAAACTTCAAAAACAATCTCAAGGAGAAAAAATCATGTTGTTTAATTTGTTGGCGTCGGAAGCGTCAAATTCTTCTTCTGCGGCTCCCGCGGGAAATAATTGGATGTCCTGGGTGTTGATTATCGGCCTTGTTTTGGTCATCGTGGTGTTCATGGTGCTCAACAGCCGTTCTTCTAAAAAGAGACAGAAGGAGACGCAGGCCATGCTGGACGCGATTCAGCCCGGCAATAAGGTAAAGACCATCGGCGGCATCTGCGGCATCGTCGTGGAAGTCAATCCCGAGGACAACACCTTTATCCTCGAAACGGGCACGGAAGCCAGCGGCAAATCCTACCTCAAATTTGATAAACAGGCCGTATATCAGACGGATGCGGTGGCGCCTAAAACCGAAAAGGCGGAGCTTCCTCCCGAGGAACCCAAAGCCGACGGGGAAGTGTTTGAAGAAACGGCGGAAAAATCCGACGAAGCGGCGGTTGAAGAGAAAAAGTCCGACGACGAAAGCAAGGAATAAGCGCGTTTTTTGTAAACGCTTCTAAAACGGGAATGCCTCCGCATAGGATAATGAAGAAAATCCTATCGCGGAGGTATTCTCTCATTATGCAGTCGGAAAATTCGTTTGCTTCCCATCTGGTACAGATCGCCAAGGCCGTTTTGCTCTCTATTCTGTTCTGCCTTGCGGCCGTGCTTATCTTTTCCCTTATCCTCAAATTTGCCAATCTCTCCGATTCCGTCGTCAAACCCGTCAATCAGTGTATCAAGGCGTTTGCTATTCTCTTCGGCTGTTTCTTCGGGATTCGGGGCGAAAAAGGCTGGCTGAAGGGGCTGGTGGCGGGGCTCCTCACCGTCATGCTCACCTACCTCGTTTTTGCTATGGTCGGCGGAGATTTCTCTTTGTCCTGGCTGATTCTCGCGGAGCTGGCGTTCGGCGCCGTGGCGGGCGTGCTGAGCGGTATCGTTTCTGTAAACGTCCATCACGATTAAAGGTTTACATATCATTTCTACATAAAAAAATTAACGATAAACGTTAAAAAATAGTTGACAGACATAAATTTCTATGATATACTTAACTCGCAAAAACAAAATTGCGAGGAGTAAACTCATGGAAAATCTGAAAAAAATACAGACGATCGGGAAAATTTCGAAAATCGTGGCGCTGGTGGTTTGCGTGCTGGCGTTTGTGGCGACGGGTTTTGCGCTGATCGGCGCGACAGTGTGCGCGAGCATTCCCGAAAGCTGGCTTTCCGTATCGGGACAGGTGAACGGCACGGTGGAAATAGGCAGCTCGCTGTCCGTCTGGAAAGAAGCGCTTGAAAGGCTGGGCGGAGCGGGCGAGGGCTCGTTTGGGACATGGAGCGTAGAGGGCGGAAAGTTGTTCGTTTCCCTGCGTTCGCCCGATTTTGAAAACATTCCCCTGACGAAAATGGCGGCGGTGGCGCTTACTGCGGCGGCGTTTCGGCTGGCCTTTTACGGCGTTATTTTGCTGTTTGTCTCTAAATTTGCAAGAGCGCTGGAGAAAAACAGCACGCCTTTCTGCGACGCCTGTATCAAATATCTTAAAATCACGGCTTTCGTGCTGCTCGGCTGGGCGATAGTGGGCAAAACGGCGCTTAAGTTTGTCGGCGGGCTGTTTTTCGGGCAGCTCGGCGGGGGCTTGTCGGTGGACGGGGGCATGATTCTGATTTCGCTGGTGTTTCTGCTTCTGGCGTATATTTTCCAATACGGCGCGAAGCTGCAGCGGGAAGCGGACGAAACGCTGTGACGGGCATGCGGCGCAAAATCAAAAGAAAATCTTCCGAAGGTGAGAAAAAGTGATAATTTTACGTCTCGACCGCGTCATGGCGGACAGAAAAATGTCTTTGAACGAGCTTTCCGAAAAGGTGGGGATCGCCAACGTCAACCTTTCCAAAATCAAGACGGGAAAAATCAGCGCGATCCGCTTTTCCACGCTGGACGCGATCTGCCGCGCGCTCGGCTGTCAGCCCGGGGATATCCTCGAGTATCGGCAGGATTGAAAGGCAGCCGACGAAAAATCGGCGTTCGGCCGCCGCGCGGGACGTATTTGCGGATACGGGCGGGATTAGCGGAAAAATCTATGGAAATTTCAGACAGCCGCCGCGCGGACGCCCGAGCCGCGGACGGGCAAAACGAACGGCGAAGGTTTCTGAAAATTTCAGACGGCCGTCGGGAAGCGGCGGCAGGCAAAGCGGCGATAAGCGGCGGCAGGTTTTCCCCGCGCGGACGCGGGAACTGCCGAAAAATAAAAAAAGTTGGCATAAACCGCTTGCAATTTCCGCCCGCGTGTATTATAATAGTAGCATAATAAATTTCGGAATTTTATTTATAGAGGAGAAACTGCTATGATCAAAACGATCGCGAAACCCGCTGAAAGAAAGGTTACGGGCTGCGGCGAATGCAGAAGCACCTGTCAGTCCGCATGCAAAACCAGCTGCACGGTAGGAAACCAGTCCTGCGAAAGAATTACCCGCGAAGAGAAGATCGAACGCAAGTAATTTCGCAAGGCGAAAATATTCGGCGTAAAGGCGCGTAAAGAACTTACGCGCCCTTTTTGCCGTCGGGAAGCGCAAAATACCGCGCTTTGAAAATACATACGGGATTTTAACGATTATGATACACGTTTTCAGCTATCGGGACAAAAATTATATCTACGACGTGGGCAGCGGCTCCCTGCACGAGTGCGACAAGACCACCGCCGACTACCTCAAGGCCAAGGAAGAGGGGCAGGACGTGGATATCACGTACATTTCCGACGAGGAGATAAAAAATATTCTCGCGGACGTCGAGGGGCTTAAAGAACAGGGGCTGCTCTTTAAGGACGAGGTGAACACCTATCCCATGAAGAGCGACGAGGTAAAGGCCCTCTGCATTCATATCTGCCACGACTGCAATTTCCGCTGCCGCTATTGCTTCGCGGACGAGGGCGCCTATCACGCCGAGCGCGAATTTATGAGCGAGGAGACCGCGAAAGCCGCGGTCGATTTTCTCATCGCCAACAGCGGAAAACGGAAGGTGCTGGAAATGGACTTTTTCGGCGGCGAGCCGCTGATGAACCTCGGCGTACTGAAAAATACCGTCTATTACGCCAAGGAGCAGGCCGCGAAGGCGGGTAAGAAATTTTTGTTTACGACCACCACCAACGCGCTTTTGTTAAACGACGAGACGATTAAATTTTTCAACGAGGAAATGGAAAACGTCGTTCTTTCCCTCGACGGCCGAAAAGAAGTGCACGACGCCGTCAGAAAGACGGTGAACGGCAAGGGCAGCTTCGATTACGTCATCGGCAACATCAAAAAATTCGTCTCCCTGCGCGGGGAAAAGAGCTATTACGTGCGCGGCACGTTTACGGCGAAAAATCTCGATTTCGCAAAGGACGTGCTGTTTATCGCCGATCAGGGGCTCGACTCCATTTCCATGGAGCCCGTCGTCACCGAGCTTCCCGACCTCGAGATCAAAGCCGAGCATTTGCCCGCCATCGAAAAGGAGTACGAAAATCTCTGCGACGAATATCTCAGGCGGCTGGCCGAGGGGAAGGGCTTCAATTTCTTCCATTTCAACATCGACCTCGAGGGCGGGCCCTGCCTGTCGAAGCGCGTGTCGGCGTGCGGCGCGGGCAACGAGTATTTTTCCGTCGTCCCCAGCGGCGACCTCTATCCCTGCCACCAATTTGCGGGGGACAAGGATTTTTACATGGGCAGCGTCTATGAGGGGATCACCCGTCCCGACATCAGGGAAAAATTCAAAAATTCCTGTCTGTTCACGCGAAAAAAATGCGGGGACTGCTTTGCGAAATTTATCTGCTCGGGCGGCTGCAACGCCAACAATTACCATTTCAACGGCGATATAAACGAGCCGTACGAGATGACCTGCGCCATGATGAAGAAGCGCATCGAGTGCGCGATGCACATTCTGGCGGAAAAAAAGGCGCGGACAAGCGTCTGAACGGGCGCGAAAGCGGGTATTTTTGTGAAAAGCAATAAAAAATTGCCGTAAGGCCGCCTTTATGACTTGACGGGCGGCGGAAGATAGGATATAATAAAACGGTGTTAATATAGGCGCGCGCCGCGTTTCGCGGCGGGGCGCCGTGACGTTTATCCGAAAATCATCAGGAGGCTATTCAATGGGCAAGAAGAAATCGGTGGTATTGCTGACGTTAATTACCATCGTAATCGTCGTGTTGTGCGCGATGATCGTGGTTCCGTCCTTCGAGCTTCCGTTCCTGTGGAACGGCGCCGTAAGCGAATGGAACCCCGTCGTCAAGACGTACGACCTCGGCGCGGATCTCGGCGGGGGATATTATACCTATTATTACCCCGAAGGAATCATTTCCGAAACCGAGTATAAAGACGAGTGCGAGTCCCTCGAGGACGCGGACAAGCTCGAGGAATATCAGAAGAGCTACACGCGCTATAAGGAAACGGGCCTGTACATGAGCACTGATCCCGACGACGGCGTCGTCGAGGAGACGGAGGGCGGCAAGTACGAGGTGAAGGAAGCCTTCAAAACCGCGTTTGCGGCGGCCGAGAAGGAAATCGCCGCGCGCTATGAAAAGAAGGGGTATTCTTCTTTCCGCGTTTCCGTGGTGGACGATTTCGCTTTGAGAGTGGAGCTTCCCGTTTCGGATACGGCGGCGGCCACGTCCTTCAACTATCTTGCCTATACGGGCGCGTTTACCCTGCACGACGGCACGAAAACCGTGTTTGAGGAAGGAAAGGACGTCGCGGCAAAGGATTATTTCAAGAGCTTTTCGCCCAAGACCAGCGGGAAAAGCACTTACGTCATGATCAAGCTGACGAAGAAGGGACAGGAGAAGATCAAAGAGATCACCACGGCGCTGGCGGCCTCTTCCGATTCCTCGTCGGGCAGCACGGGTGGCACCCTCTCCTTTAAGGTGGGCGACAATTCCGTCATTCAGCTGACCGTGTCCGAGGCGATCAACGAAAAGACCCTCTACATCGGCGGAGAGGATACCTATACGTACGAGACGGCGCAGACCGTGTCTATCCTGCTCAATTCCGCGATCAACGCGGGAGATTTGGGCATTACGTTCAAGGTCGATGAAACGCGGACGTTTGAGGCGGCCTACGGCTCCAACGCGCTGACCCTGCTCTATATCGCGCTGGCGATCGTGCTTGTGGCCTGTCTCGTCGTGCCCGTTATCAAATACAGGGGCTTCGGCGGCGCATGTCTCTATTCTACCTTGTCTTACCTTATCGTCACCGCGATCTGCTTCGCGTTTATCACGTCGGGTATTTTCGAGGTCACCCTCGGCTCGGTACTGATCTTCCTGTTCGGGCTGCTTTTGACAAACGTTTTGAACGCGCACGTTTACGGCGCGATCAAGTCGGAATTTGAAACGGGAAAAACGGTGGAGTCCTCCGTCAAGGCGGGCTATAAAAAGACGCTGGCGGGCGTCATAGATATTTACGCGGTGCTGGCTTTGGGGGCGGCGGCCCTCCTGATCGGCGCGGCGGGACTGCACACCATGGCGCTTCAGGCGCTGATCTGTATCGCGACGGGCGCCTTCTGCAACCTCCTGTGGACGCGCTTTATCAACTGCATGCTGCTCTCCGCCTCGAAGAATAAATATAAATATTTCCGCTTTGTGAGGGAGGAGGACGACGATGAGTAAATTAACAAAGACCGTCGGTAAATGGAAGCTTTGGACAGTCGTCAGCGCGATTATCGTGGCGGCGGGGATCATCGTCGCGGCAATCTTCGGTTTCAATGCCGACTATACCGCGTCGGACGTCAAAACCATGACCGTGAAACTTGATTCCTACGTATCCGTTTCGGATGTAAAAACGGAAAAGGTGAAGGATATCTGTGAGAGCGCGCTGGAGAAAGCGGGCCTTAAAGACGCCTATACCATGGACGGAGAAACCTCGGGCGGCGGCGAGCTGGTATATGTGTTCTCCGCCAAGACGGACGATAAAAAGCTTGCGGAAGTAAAGACCGCCGTGGAAAGCGCGCTGGAGACGGCTACCGCCGACAGCGGCGAGCTTGCGGGCGCTATCCTGTACGTGACGGCAAACTCCGAAAGAGCGGCGGCTACGCTTGCCGCGGGCTATCTGTGGCGCGCGGCTCTCGCGGGCGCGGTGGTTCTCCTCGCGGAATTTATCTATATCGCCGTGCGCTATAAACTGAATATGGGCGCGGCGGCCGCGGTTTCGTCTCTGACGGGAACGTTGCTGACGGTGGCCCTCGTCGCTTTGGTGCGGCTTCCCGTCACCGCGTCCCTCGCTTATGCGGGAGCGTTTGCGCTTCTCTACACGACGGTGACCTCGATGTTGGCGTTGAACAAGATGCGCGAGAACTTCAAAACGGACGAGTATAAGGAAAAATCCGCCGACGAGGCGATTGTTTCCTCTCTCCCCGTCAAGACGATTTTGGCTTTTGCCGCCGTCAGCGCGGTTGCGCTGGTGCTGGTGGGCGCCATCGCCGTGGCTTCCGTGAGATGGTTTGCGATAGCGTCTCTGATCGGCGTCCTTGCGGGAACGTTTGCCTCCCTTATCTTTATGCCTGCGATCTATCTGCCCCTGAAGAAGCTTTCGGATAAGAGAGCGGCCGAGCGCGCGAGATACGATTATAAAAAGAGCGGCAAGGACAAAAAGGAAGACGCGCCTAAAGAGGACGGCAAGGCCGTGCCGACTCAGGCGTAAACGTCCGATTGAAACGTAGGTTGAGCGAAAACGCGAGCGTTTGGCAAAAGCGAAACGCCGTCGGACGAAAGAGCATAAGCGTTTGGCAAAAGCGAAACGCCGTCGGGCGAAAGAGCATAAGCGTTTGGCAAAAGCGAAACGCCGTCGGACGAAAGAGCATAAGCGTTTGGCGAAAACACAAACGTTAAGGCTGAAATATAAAAGTTTGACGGAAGCGTAATCGCGGCGCGGAATACCGCGCGTATAAAGACAAGAGGTGGCGGAGGGGCTGGATTTCCCCACTCCGCCATTTTTTGATTTCCGGAAACAAAAGGAAAAACATGAAAAAGATCGTTCCCGAATACTCGTTTTCCGAGGAACAACTGAATAGAGTTTCCCTCCTTGCACAAGAAACGGGGCTGACGGAACATATCGTCCGCATTCTTTACGCCAGAGGCTTGGATACGAAAGAAAAAATTTCGCGGTTTATGCACCCCTCGGGAAAGAATTTTCTTTCCCCGCTTTTAATGAAAGGCATGAAGGAGGCGGTGGCGCTGATCGCCGCGGCGCGGGACGAGGGCAGGACGGTGGCGGTGTTTGGGGATTACGACGCGGACGGCGTATGCGCCTGCGCGATTATGTATCACGCGCTGAAGGAATTCGGCGTCGAAGCGCACATCTACGTGCCCGAGCGCGCGGACGGCTACGGGCTTTCCGAGGAGGCCGTCGATCGGATTTTCGAGGATTGCCAGCCGGAGCTGTTTATTACGGTGGACTGCGGTATTTCCTGCGCGAAGGAGACGCAATATATCTACGAGCTGGGCGCGGACGTCATCGTCACCGATCACCACGAGCTGCCCGAAACCCTGCCCGACTGTATCGTCGTCAATCCCAAGCTGGAGGACGAGTATCCCTACGACAATCTCTGCGGCGCGGGCGTGGCGTTTAAGCTTGCGTGCGCGCTCATCGGCGACGGCGCGTACAAGCTGCTCGATTTTGCCACGCTCGCCACTGTGGCGGACAGCGTTCCCTTGCTCGGCGAAAACCGCGACATCGTGACGGAGGGGCTGAAGATATTCAATTCCCGCCCCAGAAGCTGTTTTGCCGCGCTGATGGGAAAGACTTACGACGCCGTTACCGCCCAAAATCTCGCGTTTACGATTGCGCCGCGCATCAATGCCGCGGGGCGCATGGGGGACGCGCGGGCGGCCTTTCAGCTGTTTATCTCGGAGGACGAAAACGAAATTCTTACCCTCGCCGCCAAGCTGTGCGCCTACAATACCGAACGGCAGAAATGCTGCGACGAGCTGTATGCCTCCGCCAAGGCGAAACTGCGCGAAAAGGGCGCCTACGGATACGTCATCATGCTTTCGGACGAGGGCTGGAATTCGGGCTTCGTGGGGATTGTGGCGGCGAGAATCGCAGAGGAATACAACCGCCCTACCCTTCTTTTCGTCCACCACGGCGACATGCTGAAGGGCAGCGCGCGCAGCATCGAGGGCGTGAATATCTATACCGCGCTGCGGAATTGCTCGGCGTATATCGAGGAGTTCGGGGGGCATGCGCAGGCGGCGGGCATCAACCTCAAGGCGGAAAATTTCGACAGGCTGGAGGCCGCGCTTAACGAGGAGATACGCGCTTCCTATACGGAGGAGGATTTCGAACAGCGCATTTACGTCAGCGAGGAGATTTCGGAGCCCTTTTCCGAGAAGTTTGCGCACGAGCTGGCGGCGATGGAGCCTTACGGCGTAGGACACAGGCGGCCGCAGTTTTCCATTCGGGCGGCGGCTTGCTCGGCGCGGCCGATCAAATATATGTCTCCGCACCTCTCCGTCAAAAGCGAATATATCGAGCTGATGTATTTTTCGGGAGCGAAAAATTTGAAGCTGGTGGAGAGCGACGTCGAAAAGCGGTTTATCTTCGAAGTGAATATTTCGCATTTTCGGGGACGGGAATACATCAAGGGCTTTATCCGCGACATGATCTACGACGGCAGGACGGGCAGAAACGTTATCGGGAGCATCTTCTCCAATTCGGTGGCGCGCGCGTACGCGGCGCCCGTGGGCGTGGGCACGACGGAGCTGACCACCGAGCAGACGGAAGGGCTGATTGAAGAAAGGCGGGCGGAATGCGCTTACGGGCTGTGCCTGATCGCTTCGGACAGGCGCACGCTGCGCTTTTATAAAAATCTGGAGCCGTTCGGGTGCGACCTGTTTTATCCCTCTTCGAAAAACCTCGCCAACAATCTGATCGTATCGCCCGCCGCGGACGCGGACCTGGGCGGCTACCGCGATTTTATCTTTCTCGATACGCCGTCCGATTTCAATATCGCCGCGCTGGAGGGCAGGCAGGTATTTGTCAACCGCGAGATCTGCGGATATAAAATGTTTGCGGGGCTGGACACGAGCCGCGAAAGCCTTCTGGATATTTTTGCGGCGCTCCGCCGCGAAGTCAATTCGCTGAGCGGGGAGACGGCGGAAGAGCTGGCTTTTTCCTGCGGCGCGCTCGGCTTCGACACGCGGGAATTTATCTTTGCCCTCAACGTCTTCGAGGAGCTGGGGCTGGTGGCTTTCGGGGAGGGCAGGCTCATCGTCTATCGGGGCGTGAAAGCGGACCTCAACGCTTCCGCCATTTATCGGAAAATTTGTTTTTTACAAGAAGAATGACGGCCGTTTGAAAAGTCGATACGGCGGGCGCGGAAAAAAGAAAAAAGGAGGGCGGGGACGCATGATTACGACATGGAATAAAATTTACGAATTATACGGCGACAAGGACAGGGATATGCTGCTCAAGGCGTACAATTACGCCAAAGAGGCGCATTCCAACCAAAAACGCGCCTCGGGCGAGCCTTACTTTATCCATCCCTGCGCCGTGGCCCTCATCCTCATGGAGCTGGGGCTGGACGCGCCGACGGTCGCGGCCGCGCTTTTACACGACGTCATCGAGGACACGCCCGCTACCGAAGAGGACATCAAGCGGGAATTCGGGGACGAGGTGCTCGAGCTCGTCAGCGGCGTCACCAAGCTGGATAAAATCGTATTCAAATCGCAGGAGCAGGAGGAGGCGGAAAATTTCCGCAAGATTTTCGTCGCCATGGCGAAGGATATCCGCGTCATCATCATCAAGATGGCCGACCGCCTGCACAACATGCGGTCTCTGAATTTCCTCTCGCCCGAGCGGCAGCAGAAAATGGCCAGGGAGACGCTGGACATCTTCGCGCCCCTCGCGGGCAGGCTGGGTATTTCGCAGATCAAATGCGAGCTGGAGGACCTCTGCCTCAAATATCTCGACCCCGAAGCGTACGAATATCTCGTCGTCAACATCAACGAAAAACTTTCCGAGCGCAGGGAATTTGTCAACAGCATCGTCAAAGAAATCAAGGACATGATGGAGGCGGACGGGATTCGCGGCGAGGTGTTCGGACGGCCCAAGCATTTCTATTCGATCTATAAAAAGATGAAAAACAAGGGCAAGTCGCTCGATCAGATCTACGACCTTACGGCCCTGCGCGTCATCGTCGGGGACGTCAAGGAATGTTATACCATTCTGGGCGAGATTCACGAAAAGTGGAAGCCCCTGCCCGGGCGGATAAAGGATTATATCGCCAATCCCAAGCCGAACAAATATCAGTCCCTGCATACCACGGTGATGACGCGGTTCGGTCAGCCTTTTGAAATCCAGATCCGCACGGAGGAAATGCACCGTATCGCGGAATTCGGTATCGCGGCGCATTGGAAATATAAGGAAGGGCGCACGGAAGAGGAAAATTCCGATTTCGAAAACAAGCTCACCTGGCTGCGGGAGGTGATGGAGTGGCAGGGCGCCGTCAAGGACTCCCGCGAGTTTCTCGACGCACTCAAAACCGAGTTATACAGCGACGAGCTTTTGGTGTTTACGCCGCGGGGCAAGGTCATTTCCCTGCCGCCCGGAGCCACGCCCGTCGATTTCGCCTATGCGATACACTCGGAGGTGGGCAACCGCTGCACGGGGGCGCGCGTCAATTCCAAAATCGTGCCGTTGACGACGACGCTGGAAGTGGGGGACGTAGTGGAGATCATCACCTCGCCCAACTCGAAAGGACCCTCGCGCGACTGGCTGAAGTTTATTAAGTCCTCCAGCGCGAAAGCCAAGATTAAACAATTTTATAAAAACGAGCTGAAAGAGGACAATATCCGTATCGGGCAGGCGAAGCTGGAAGAGGAAGCGAAAAAGAAGGGCTATGCCCTTTCGGAGCTTCTGACCGAGGAAAGCTTCAAGCGCATTTCCGACCGCTATTCCTTCGGGGGCGCGGACGAAATGTACGCCGCCGTGGGCTACGGCTCGGTGTCCGTCAATCAGGTGCTGTTTAAGCTGATAGACTTTTATAAAAAGGAAATGCCCAAGCCCTTCGAGGTGCACGCCGGCGACGGCGGGGGCAGGACGCCCGGCGGCGTGCTGGTCAACGGTCAATCGGGGCTGCTGGTGCGGTTTGCGGGGTGCTGTTCTCCCGTGCCCGGGGACGAAATCGTCGGGTTTACCTCGCGCGGGCGCGGGGTGGTTATTCACCGCGCGGATTGTCCCAATATCCGCGGCATCGAGGGGGAACGGCTGATACCCGCATCCTGGAACAAGGAGGTGCACGACAAGCACCGCTACAACGCGAATATTTCTATCCGTGCCACCGACCAGGGCGCGGCGCTGTCCGTTTTGTCGGGCGTCGTTTCGGACATGAAGCTTTCGATTACCTACGTCAACGGCCGTATTGATAAAAACCGCGACGCGGTGCTGGAGGCCTCCATCAGTTTGACCGACATCGCGGACGTGGATATGCTGCTCAAAAAGCTGCGCGCGGACAGACGGATTTATGACGTCCACCGCATCACCTCGCTTTCGTAAACGGGAAAAATGGGCTTTTATGAAATCCGTAGGCGGGAAAAAGTAGCTTCCATGAAATTCATGGGCGGAAAAAGAGGCGTTCATGAAATCCGTAGGCGGGGGAAAGGAGTTGTTAGGAAATTTGTAAACGAAAAAAAGGAGCTTCCATGAAAGCGGAAAAGATTTATCCGATCGGGTTTGCCGCCAATTCCTATATTTTGACCGAGGATGGGAAGAACGCCGTCGTCGTGGATCCGGCCCAGCCGCGGATTGCGGACGAGCTGGAAAAACGCGGCCTGACGCCCGCTTTCGTACTGCTCACGCACGCGCATTTCGACCATGTGGGCGGCGTGTCGGCGCTTCAGAAAAGGGGGGCGCGGGTGTTGTGCTCGGAAAGGGAAAAAACGCTTGTCGGCTCGCCCGCCGACCTGTCCGAAGAATTCGGCGCGCCGCGTTCGGAATTTACCGTGGACGGTGTTTTGAAAGACGGGGAAACGCGCGAACTTTGCGCCCTTTCCGTCACGGCGATCGCAACGCCCGGACATACGGCGGGGGGCATGTGCTATCTCGTCCGCGGCGCGGACGGAACGGGGGCGCTGTTTACGGGCGATACGCTGTTTGCGGGAAGCATCGGCCGAACCGATTTTCCCACGGGGGACATGGCGGCGCTCCGTAAAAGCCTTAAAAGGCTGGCCGCCCTCGAAGGAGATTTTCCCGTTTACGCGGGACATGAGGAGGATACCACGCTGGAGGAGGAACGGCGCACAAACCCGTTTATGCGCGACGCTTAATGAAAAATACGGCGCGACGAGGGAGCTTACAAGAAGATAGAGCGTTAAGAAACGCTTGAAAAGAGAAAAGGGAGCAGCAGCGCGCCGCGCGGAAGCGGCGAAAGAAAAAAGCGGCGAAAGAAAAAAAGCGGCGGACGGCGCTTTTGCGAACAGGGTAAAAAGAGGAAAGGTATATGCTGACGACCGATTGCGGTTTTCTGGAAAACGAATTGATGGACGTGGTGCGGCTGTTTAAGTCCCGCCCCCAATCCGTAACGCACGCCTTCCGTTTCGACGGCGGCGTTTTTTATAACGATTTTGTCGTGGACGGCAAGGCGTATTCGTTCAAAGACGAGGGGCAGGGCTGCGACGAGATAGAGTTTAAGCGCCTCGAAAGGCGTTTCGGAAAGCTGGGCCTGTATGCGGTTTTGAGCGAGCTGTATAAAGAAGATATGCCCTGGGGCGCGCTGACGGGGATCCGCCCCACCAAAATGGCCTATACGGAAAAAGAGGCGGGCAGACCCTTTCGGCCGCTCTTTGAAAAAATGCGGGTGAAGGAGGAAAACATCGCCCTCGTGGAGGAGGTTTTGCGGGCGCAGGAGGGAATTTACGAGAAAAAGGACGGAAATACCGATTTTTTCGTTTCCATTCCCTTCTGTCCCACCAAATGTTCGTACTGTTCCTTTATCACGGCGCCGATCGATAAAACGCGGGGATTCCTCCCCGATTATCTCGACTGTCTCGAAAGGGAAATTTTTGCGGCCGCGCCCCTGACGGGGAATTTGAGAAGCGTATATATCGGCGGCGGCACCCCCTTGGTGCTGGAGAGCGAAGCCTTGGAGCGGGTGCTGAAGGCGGTGGAAAGGGTGCGGACAAACGGCTGCGAATACACGGTGGAAGCGGGACGTCCCGACGTGTTCACCGAGGAAAAGTTGCGGCTTTTGAAGGAGTACGGCGTTACGCGCATCTGCGTCAACCCGCAGAGCTTTTCGGACAAGACGCTGGAGCGGATCGGCCGCAGGCACACCGCCGCGGAGCTTTACCGCGCATTTGACATGGCGGCGAAATTCGGCTTCGACGTCAACGCCGACCTGATTGCGGGGCTGACGGACGAAACGTACGAGGAATTTGTTTTCAGCGTCAACGAGGCGGTAAGGACGGGTGCGGCCAATATTACGGTGCATTGTCTTTCGCTTAAGTCGGGCGCGAAGCTGAAAGAGGAATGCTCCTATCTCGAAAATCCGCTGGTGTCGGACATGGTGGCCGCTTCGCGGGAAATCCTGCGCACGGCGGGGTACGTCCCTTATTATATGTATCGCCAGAAGTACCAGACGGGCAACAACGAAAACGTCGGCTGGACGAAGGCGGGAAAGGCCTGCGTCTATAACATCGACATTATGGAGGAGACGGCGGACAACCTCGCCGTGGGGGCGAACGCCGTTTCCAAGCGCGTGTATAACCTTCAAAACCGTATCGAACGTTTCGCCTCTCAAAAGGATTTGAAAACGTATATCGGAAAAATCGACGAAATAATTGCAAGAAAAAACAAATTTTTCGGGCAAATTTGATTTACATTCCGCGCGGAATATGCTAAAATAATAATAACGGCCGCCAAGCGGAACGATTCTCCACGTTCGGCTTAGAGGTACGCGATAAAGTTCCATAGGAGGATAAACACAAATGGACAAGAAGGAAATTATTGCAAAATTTGCGACGCACGAGGGCGACACGGGTTCCCCCGAGGTTCAGATCGCGCTCCTTACCGAGCGGATCAACCATCTGAACGAGCATCTTCAATCCCATAAGCAGGACAACCATTCCCGCCGCGGCCTTTTGAAGATGGTAGGTAAACGCCGCGGGCTTCTGGATTATCTCAAGGAAAAGGATATCACCAGATACAGAGCGATCATCGAAGCGTTGAATTTAAGAAAGTAAGCGGCACGAAAGGGCGGGTTGTTTTAATCCGCTCTTTTTTGTCGATGTTTGCGGCTTTTCCGCCCGGCACGCGGAAGGAGAGGCGGGCATCGGCGTACCCTCCTTACCGCCGGGCGGCGTAAGGGGACAAGAACAAAAAAGAATCGAGTTAAGGAGAATTTTTACAATGCCATCATTAGACAACTACAAGGTATTCAAAACGGACTATGCCGGCAGGGAGCTGGTCGTGGAAATCGGCAAATATGCCGAGCAGGCCAACGGCGCCTGCCTCGTGCGCTGCGGGGACACGGTGGTCAACGTCACGGTATGTATGGCGGAAAAGCCCAGAGAAGGAATGGATTTCTTCCCTCTGTCCGTCGATTACGAAGAAAAGATGTTTGCCGTGGGCAAAATCCCCGGCGGCTTCAAAAAGAGAGAGGGCAGAGCGTCGGATAAGGCGATTCTCGTCAGCCGCCTCATCGACCGTCCTATCCGTCCCCTTTTCCCCAAGGGAATTTTCAACGACGTCGTCGTCATCGCCACCGCGCTTTCGGTCGATCCCGATATCGCGCCCGAACCCATCGCCATGATCGGTTCGTCCATTGCGTTGTCCGTTTCCGATATTCCCTGGGCGGGACCTACGGGATCGGTCATCGTCGGCTGCTTGGACGGTAAATACGTCATCAATCCCACCGTTGCGGAAAAGGAAAAGAGCACGATCCACCTTTCGCTCGCGGGGACCAAGGACGCCATTCTCATGATCGAGGCGGGCGCCAAGGAGGTGACCGACGAGGAGATGGTCGGGGCGATTATGTTCGGCCACGAGGAAATCAAAAAGGTCTGCGCCTTTATCGAAAATATTCAGAAAGAAGTCGGCAAGCCCAAGAGAGTGATGGAGCTGTATCACATTCCCGAGGAGCTCGACGCGGCCGTCAAGGAATACGCCTACGACAAGCTGGTTGAGGCGCTGAATACTTTCGACAGACAGGAAAGAGAAAAGAGACAGGCGGAAGCCGAGGCCGATATCCTCGCTCACTTCGCGGATATCTATCCCGAACAGACGAGAGAGGTGAAAGATTCGATCTATTATATCACGAAATCGATCGTCCGCGCGAAGATTTTCGACAAGGGCGTCCGCCCCGACGGCAGAAGCCTGAAAGAAGTTCGTCCCATCTGGTGCGAACACGGGATTCTTCCCAGAGTGCACGGTTCCGCGGTGTTTACGAGAGGACAGACGCAGGCGCTTACCACCTGCACCCTCGGTATGCTGGACGAAGCGCAGAGAATAGACGGCCTCGACGAAGAGGAACAGAAGCGCTATATGCATCAGTATAACTTCCCCGGCTACTGCACGGGCGAAGCGAAGGCGTTGAGAAGCCCCGGCCGCCGCGAAATCGGCCACGGCGCTTTGGCGGAGCGCGCGCTCCTTCCCGTCATTCCCTCCGAGGCGGATTTCCCCTACGCCATCCGCGTGGTTTCGGATATCCTTTCCTCCAACGGTTCGTCCTCGATGGCTTCCGTCTGCGGCTCCACCATGGCGCTCATGGACGCGGGCGTACCCATTAAAGCGCCCGTCGCGGGTTGCGCCATGGGCCTCATCAAGGACCCCGAAACGGGAAAATACGTCATTATGACGGATATTCAGGGCCTCGAAGATTTCCTCGGCGATATGGACTTCAAGGTGGCGGGCACCGAACAGGGCATCACCGCCATTCAGATGGATATCAAGATCAAGGGCATCTCCAAGGAGATCATGCTCGACGCGATTGCGCAGGCGCAGGACGCGAGAAGATTTATTTTGGATAAAATGCTGGCTTGCATCCCTGAAGTCAAAGAGGAGCTTTCCGTCTATGCGCCCAAGATCATCTCCTTCAAGATCAGCCCCGAAAAGATCGGCGACGTCGTCGGCAAGCAGGGCAAGGTCATCAACAAGATTATCGAGCAGACGGGCACCAAAATCGATATCGAGGAGGACGGCACGGTGTGCATCGCCTGCTACGGCGACGTATCTGCGGCGGAGCGCGCAAAGGCGATCGTTCAGTCCATTGCGCACGACCCCGAGGTGGGCGATATGTTCGTCGGCGTCGTCGTGAGAATTTTGTCCCGCGTGGGCGCGTTTGTAGAGTTTGCGCCCGGCAAAGACGGCATGGTGCATATCTCCAAGCTCTCCTCCGAGCGCGTCAATCAGGTGGAGGACGTCCTCAACATCGGGGATAAAGTAAAGGTGGAGATCATCAAGATCGGCGAAAAGGGTATAGATCTGAAGCTTTTGGACAAATTTGAATAAGTCCGCATAAAAAACAGAAAAAGAGACGGAAGCGCAACCGCGCGTCCGTCTTTTTCGTCTTTGTTGTCAGACAGGTTACAAATATTTTTTCGGCCCCTCGGAGGGTGCGCTCAACTCGCTCATCGTCGTTCTCTTTTTTCCTCCGCCGTAGTCGGGCGTGCAGTCGCAGCAGTCTCCGCAGTCCGCGCCGTCGCAGCAGTCGCAATCGCCGTCTCCCGCCAGAGCGCACAGGACGATCACGGCGACGATGCCCGCCGCGAAGGAGGAGGGCAGGGCGAGCGCGCAAAGCAGCTCCTCCATATCCTGCGAAGGAAAGAGGGAGGCGAAGGCGAACAACGCCGAAAAGATACAAAAGAGGGTAAAGGCGGCGTATCCGGCCCCGAAGGTGTGCCAGAGAATACCGCCCGTAATGAACAGCGCGGCGCACCAGAGAAGGGAAACGACGGCTATGTATATCCGTTTGTCCCGCAGAACGGGGACGGTGAGAAGGAGCATAAACACCAGATAGGCCCCCGAGGCGGCGAGGGCGGAATAGAGCGCCGCAGGAAGAGAGAGGGCCGTTTTGCTGCCGATAAAATAGGCGGCGACGAGAAGCCCGCAGGCAAGCGCGTTGATGCAGAGGGGCAAAGCGGCGATTTTGGGGTATTTGTCGCGCAGAAAGAGAGGGACGAGCGCGACGACCATCAGCCCCGCGCCTATGCCGAAAACGAGCTGCCATTTCGCGGCTTTGAGCAGAGAGCCTGCCGCCCACGCCAAAAGAGCGGAGACAAAGAGAAAAAGGAATAAAATCAGCAGCGTCTGCCACATTTTTTTGCTGTGCATAAGCGCTCCTTATTTGAAGATTGAAAAATTTTTCAGTTTGATTTCGGAGAATCGGAGGGCAATATCAACGATACCGCCGTCAGAAGAATGACGATGGACGAAGGAATTGCAAACAGAGAGCATAATTCGGGGGACAGCCATACGACGCAGCCGCTTTGCCGGCGTCGATAAAGAAGGGCGAGCAATAGAGACGACAAAACATAAACGACGTTTAAGACGATGATCGCTATGCTTTTTTTCGTTATGCTTTTGTTTCGCTTAACTTCTTCTTGAAACGGCTCGCTTTCTTCTCGAGACGGCATAACTTCTTTTTGAGGCTGTTCGACGGCCCCTTGGGCGCTCCCGACTTTTCCTCGGGACGGCGCGATTTCTTCCCGAAACGCTTCGTCGGGATTTTTACGCCCGCCGATAAGGCTGTCGGCTAAAATTGCCGAAGAAATACCTATAACGAGCGAAGAAAGAGAAAATAAAAACAAAAGGGCCTCTTCGGGGGTCCAGCGTTCTATAAAGATAAGGAAAATCCAGCCTCCGCCAAGGAGCATAAAAAACGAATAAACGGTTTGCAAAATCCCCGCAATATTTTGCAGGACGCTTTTCAGTGTCTTCACGGCTCCCCTCCTCGTCCTTTTGGAGCATTGTATCACATTGTTGACAAAAAGTCAATAGCTCCGTGAAAAACGAACGTTTTTTGTCCAAAAAGAGCGAAAGGATTGACAAGGTACTTAAAAAAGAGTATAATGAAAAAATAAGAAGATCGGGAGGACGGACTATGCCCAGATATTCACTGGTGGTTCCGGCGTACAACGAAGAAAAAGCCCTGCCCCTGTTTTACGAGGCGGTGGTTCCCGTTATGGAATCCCTGAATGAAGAATTTGAAATTATTTTCGTAAACGACGGCAGCAGGGACGCGACGAAAGAGATTCTTGCGGAGCTTGCCGCCAAGGATAAGCGCGTTAAAGTCTGCAACTTTTCGCGCAATTTCGGCCAGCAGGCGGCGCTTTTATGCGGTTTCGAGGAAGCGAAGGGGGAAGCGGTGATCGCCATGGACGCCGATTTGCAGGACCCGCCCGAGGTCGCCCTTCAGATGATAGAAAAATGGAAGGAAGGCTACGACGTGGTGCACGGCCGCAGGCGCAGGCGAAAGGGGGAAACGGCCTTCAAAAAGGCCACGGCCTCTTTCTTTTATCGGTTTATGAGAAAGATTACTTCGCTGGACATGCCCGCGGACGTGGGGGATTTCAAGCTGTACGACCGAAAGGCGGTGGACGCGATCGTTTCCTTAGGCGAGCACGACAGACTTTTGCGCGCGCAGGTGACCTGGGTGGGCTTCAAACAGACGATTATCGAATTCGACCGTCCCGAGCGCGTGGCGGGCGAGACGCATTATACCCTGAAAAAAATGGTGAGGCTTGCGGAGAGCGGGGTGTTTCCCAACTCCGACTATCCCCTGACCCTCCCCTTGAAGCTGGGGATTGCGGGGGGATTTTTGAGCGTTTTGTGCTTTATCGTCTTTATCGTCCTCGCTTGCTGTAAGGTGGGCTTCGGCGGGCTGGTCGCCTGGCTGTTTCCGACGATAACGCTCGCCGCCAGCGTCGCATTGGCCTGCCACGGCCTTTCGAATATTTATCTTTCCATGATTTATCGGGAAGTGCAGAACCGCCCGAAATACATCGTTGCCGAAAAAATCAATCTTTAACATACACAGGCGCAGCGCCGTCCGAAAACGAAGCTTTGCGTTCGGCGCGCTTAAAAATCGCTTTTCAAAGCGGAAGCAATCTACCCTCTTATGCTGAATATTCGAAAAATCCCCGAAAAGGCATGGCTGATTTTGCTCTTTGCCTTTTTATCCTTTGCGGTGTTGCTGTTCGCCGTGCAAAGCTCTCCCTTTTATCCCATCAACGATTGGGTGGACCCCAACTGTTTTCTTACGGTGGGGAAGGCTATCGCCGACGGAAAAGTCCTCTACAGGGACATTTACGAACAGAAAGGCCCCTATCTCTATTTTCTGCACGCGCTGTGTACCCTCGTCTTTCCCGATTCCTTTCTCGGCGTCTGGTTTATGGAAGCGGCGCTCTGTTTCGTCATGCTGTTTTTCGTCTATAAAATTTTGAAGCTCTACGGCATAGACGATTTTAAGCGGGTGGCGGCGATTTCGACGCTGATCGTCCTCGGCGTTTATTTTTCCTTTGCCATGTCGAAAGGGGACAGCGTGGAAGAAATATGCTCGCCTTTCCTTTTAAGCGTCGTCTATATTACGTTGAGGCGCGTCAAGAGGGGCGAAAAATTCGGGATTTTCGATTATCTCTATATCGGCCTCGTCGCGGGCTTAGTGTTCTGGAGCAAATTTACGATCGTCGGCTTTTTTATCGCCTGGTACGTTTTCTTTTTATATTTTACGATAAAGGACAGGAAGTGGAAAGACCTCGGCGTCGGCACGGCGGTGATCGCTTTCGGCGTCGTCGCCGCAACCCTGCCCTGCTTTGTTTATTTTTCCGTCAACCATGCGGTGAAGGATTGGCTGAAGGTATATCTTTACGACAATATCTTCCTTTACGGGGAAGGCGGCAGCATCTTTCTGCGCGTGGGAAAAATGCTCTTGTGTATCGCCGGCACGCTGGCGGCCAATCTTCCTTACACGTTTTTCGTGGTGCTCGGCATGGTCTGCTTTTCGAAGAAAAGGTTTGGCAAGGGCGCGGAGGAACGCCTGTTTTTGCTGATCGTGCCCATCGTGACGGCATGTTTTCTCTATATCGGCGGCAGGGGATATCGCTATTACGGCCTGCCCCTGAGCATTTTTTCCGTATTCGGGTATATCGCCGTCGCGGAAAGCGGAATTTCCTTCGGAAAGAGGAGCCGCAAGGCGTTGGTGTCCGCGGCAGCGCTGCTCTGCTGCACGGTATTTATGTTTATCAACGGAAATTTCAGCGATATCTTTCGGAAAAAAGAGGATACCGTACAGTATAAATTTGCAAAGGTCATCGAGGAAAAAGAGGGCTCGACCCTTCTCGATTACGGCTATCTCGACGGCGGCTTTTATCTGGCCGCGAAACAGGTGCCGAAGTTCAAATACTTTTGCAGGCTCAATATGCCCCTGCCCGAAATGGAAGCGGAAATGCGGCGGTATATAGACGAGCGCGAAGCGGATTTCGTCGTCGTAAAGCTGTGGAAAAACAATAAAGAGGAATTAGACAGCCCCGATTATGAGGAAGTCATGCGGGTGGATGGCCGCAGCTTCTGGGGAAAGGAAACGTATATCCTCTACGCTTTGAAGGTGGAAATGCAAAAGTGAAGCAAAGCAAGGGCGAACGGCGGAGAAAGCGCTGACATATTATATTATCAAAAGAAAAAAGGCGTCCTTGCGGACGCCTTTTTCGGCGTTAGTTTCCCTTTTTTCGGCTTGCAAGCCACACCATCAGCACGGAAACGTCGGCGGGGTTGACCCCAGAGATACGTCCCGCCTGGCCGAGATTGAGGGGACGGACGCGGTTCAGCTTTTCGCGCGCTTCCAGCCGCAAGCCCTTGATTTCGCCATAATCTAGGTCGGCGGGGAGAAGCTTGTTTTCCAGCTTCTTGGCGCGCTCGATCTGCTCGAGGCCCTGCTTTAAGTACCCTTCGTATTTTATCCCGATTTCCGCGGCTTCGAGGATGTCGCGCGGGTATTCCCCGAACGCATGGAAGTGGGCGCGGAGCTCCTTTAACGAGATATTCCGCTTGAGCATATCCGCGTAGGAAATGCTTCCCTGCGGCGGCGCGTAGCCGTACTTTGCGACAAACGGCGCCGCTTCCTTGGGGGGAACGCGGGTATTCAGCGCCTCCGTCAGTTTTTCGTAAAGCGCCCTGCGCCTTTGGTAAGCCGCGTAGCGCTCGTCCGTTACCAGACCGCAGGCGCGGCCCTTTTCGGTTAAGCGGAAATCCGCGTTATCCTGCCGAAGAAAAATACGGTGTTCGGCGCGGGAGGTCATCATGCGGTAGGGCTCGTCCGTGCCCTTGGTCACCAGATCGTCGATGAGCACGCCGATATACGCCTCGTCGCGGCGCAAGGTAAAAGGGGGGAGCCCGCGGAGCTTTAACGAAGCGTTGAGGCCCGCCATGAGCCCCTGCGCCGCGGCTTCCTCATAGCCCGAGGTGCCGTTGATCTGACCCGCCGTATAAATTCCCTGCACCTTTTTGAACTCCAGCGTGGGCAGTACGTCCAATGTGTCGATGCAGTCGTATTCGATTGCGTAGCCGTAACGCACGATGTCAGCCCGCTCTAGCCCAGCGACGGAGGCGTACATTTTCCGCTGTACGTCGTGCGGCATGGAGGTGGACATGCCCTGCACATATATCTCCAAGGTGTCCTCGCCCTCGGGCTCCAAAAAGATCTGATGACGCTCCTTGTCCTTAAAGCGGACGACCTTCGTCTCGATGGACGGGCAGTATCTCGGCCCCGTCGATTGGATCGTGCCGTTGTAGAGGGGGGAACGGTCGAGATGGCTTAAAATGATTTCGTGCGTATGCGCGTTGGTGTAGGTGAGATAGCAGGGGCGTTTGTTTTCGGGCGGGGCGGGGGAGAGAAAGGAAAAGGGATAGATATCCTCGTCGCCGTCCTGCCGTTCGCATTTTTCGTAATCGATCGTTCGCCCGTCCAGCCTCGCGGGCGTGCCCGTCTTGAAGCGTCGGACATGAAAGCCGAGCTTTATGAGATTATCGGTCAGCGCGGTGGCGGCGGAAAAGCCGTTCGGCCCCGACTTTTGGACGACGGAGCCCGTGATTGTTTCCGAATTGAGATAGACCCCCGTGCAGAGTACGACGGCGCGGCAGCGGATAATCCCGCCGTAGGCGGTTTTGACCCCCGCGCACTTCCCGTCCTCGACGAGGATTTCAGCCGCTTCGCCCTGAAGGATACGCAGGCGGTCGGTATGCTCCAGCGTCCGCTTCATTTCGCGGTGATAGGCGTTTTTGTCCGATTGGGCCCGAAGGCTTTGCACCGCCGCGCCCTTGCCGACGTTGAGCATGCGCAGCTGAAGCGCGGTTTTGTCCGCGTTCAGCCCCATTTCTCCGCCCAAAGCGTCTATCTCGCGCACGAGATGGCCCTTGGCGGTGCCGCCGATCGAGGGATTGCAGGGCATAAAGCCGATGCTGTCGAGGTTTAAGGTGAGCATCACGGTGTCGAGCCCCGTGCGCGCGAGCGCGAGCGCCGCTTCGCAGCCCGCGTGCCCCGCGCCGACCACCACGGCGTCGGCCGTATATTCGATAAATTCGTATTTTTCCATAGAGTGTGTCGAGGTTTCGGTTATTGTTTGAGAATGATGTTTTTGATGTCGTCCACTTCCTTGGCCATCTTTTCGTTGAGCTTGACGAGCTCCTCCACCTTATCGCGGGAATACATGATGGTGGTGTGGTCTCTGCCGCCCATGACGTTGCCGATCGCCATAAGGGGAAGGGTGAGCATTTCGCACATGAGGTAGGCGCAGATCTGCCGCGCCTTGACGAGATCGGCTTTTTTGCCCTTGCCGAGAAGATCGTCGCGTTTATATTTGTAATATCCGCACACACTGGAGATGATTACGTCGGGCGTGATTTCTTCGGAGCTTGTCCCGCCTTCGTTCACCGATTCCGACAGCGCCAGCTTGGCGAGGTTTAAGGAGATCGGTTCCTCGTGGAGCTTGCTGGCAAACAGCACTTTCGTCAGCCTGCCCTCCAGCGTCCTTACGTCGTGGCCCGAGTCGTTGGCGAGAAACTCCAAAACGTCGTCGGGCATGGGGCTTTTGCGCTCCAACGCCTTGCGCTTTAAGATGGCGATTTTCGTTTCGAGATCGGGCGGCTGAATATCCGCGATCAGGCCGCCTTCGAAGCGGGTGCGGAGCCGTTCCTCGAGGGTGGCGATTTCCTTGGGCGGACGGTCGGACGTTAAAACGATCTGCTTGTTCTGCGAGGACAGCTCGTTGAAGGTATGGAAAAATTCCTCCTGAACGCCCGGCTTTTTCGCCAGAAACTGGATATCGTCGATCATGAGAATATCGACGTTGCGGTAGTGCAGACGAAAGCGGGCGCCCTTGTCCCGGGAGGAGATTTTACCCGAGATCATGGAATCGATAAATTCGTTGAGGAAATTTTCGCAGGTGGTATAGAGCACCCGTTTTTCGGGGGATTTCTGCGCGATGCAGTTGGCGATGGCCTGTACGAGGTGGGTTTTTCCCAGCCCCGATTCCCCGTAGATAAAGAGGGGGTTGAAGCTTTCGCCCGGGTGTTCGGCAACCGACTTGGCGGCGGCATAGACAAATTTGTTGGACGAGCCGACGACGAAAGAATCGAAGGTGAAATTTTTATTGACGGGGACGGGCTTGAAATCGTCGATGACGTCTTCGTCCTCGTCCGCCGTATAGGTGTCGCTTCCCTCTACCACGAGGCGGAAATCGTTGATGCCGACGTCGCTTTTCGCAATCGCATCGCGCAGGGAAACGGCGTGTTTTTTCATGATGGTGTTGGCGGCGAGGTCGGTGGGGGCTTTCAAAAGGAGCCGCCTGTTGGCGATATCGACGGGCTCGAGGTCCTTAATGAACGTATTGAAAGAAACGGGAGGGATGATTCCTTCCGCTTTATCCCGAATTTGTTTCCATAAAAAGAGAATCTGCGTCTTTTCTGCCATTTTTTCTCCCTCCCGAAATTATTTTCTCGTATTGTTGCCTTAATCTTTTGTCTTTTTTCAAATTATTTGATATAATTATAATACAAAATCAAAGGAAAAGAAAGTATTTTCGGCGGGTTTTTCGAGGATTATGCAAATAAAAAATTTGTCTCTTCAAAATTTCAGAAATTACGGGAACGAGAAATTCTCCTTTTCCGACGGGCTGAATATCCTCTTCGGCAAAAACGCGCAGGGAAAGACCAACTGTGCCGAGGCGGTGTTTTATCTGTGCACGGGCACATCGCTACGGATACGCCGCGACAAGCAGCTGATCCGTATCGGTACGGACGCCGCGAGGATTTCCGCCGAGGCGGAAAACCGTTACGGAAAGGTGACCATAGAGGCGGATATTTACGAGGACAAACGGGAAATCCGCATCAACGGCACGAAGATTACGCGCAGCGCCGATCTCATGGGCCACATCAACAGCGTCTTTTTCTCCCCGGGGGAGCTGCGGCTGATTCAGGACGGCCCCGACGAACGGCGGCGGTTTATGAATATGTCCATTTCCCAAACCTCGCCCGCCTATTACACCGCGCTTTTGCGCTACAACAAAATCCTCGACCAGCGCAACACGCTGCTGAAAAATCACGACGTCCCGCTCATTTTGGACACGCTGCCCGTGTGGGACGAACAGCTGTGCAAATATGCGGCCGTCGTCGTGAAAAAGCGCGCGGAATTTTTGGAAAAATTGGCGCCCTACGCCAAGGAGCTGCATTCGTTTCTGACGGACGGCAGGGAGGAGCTGGAGATTACGCCCGAAAGGAAATACGAGGGGGACGAGGAGGAAATCGCGGCGAAACTGAAAAAACAGCTGGGCAGAAACTACGAAAAGGACCTGCGGCTGGGCTTTACGACGGCGGGGCCGCACCGCGACGACATCGACTTTTTCATTTCGGGCAAGGACGCCAAGGCGTACGCCTCGCAGGGACAGACGCGCACGGCGGCGCTGTCCGTCAAGCTTTCCGAAGTGGAAATCTTCCGCCAGCTTTCGGGGGAATATCCCGTGCTGATCCTCGACGACGTGATGAGCGAGCTGGATCTGCCCCGCCGCAAAAAGCTTCTCAAACGCATTTCCTCCGTGCAGACGATTTTGACCTGCACGCACGCGGAACGGGTGCTCTACGGCACGGAGTGCAGAAAAATCCGCATCGAGGACGGAAAGATCACGCGGGAAAAGGAGGAGGTATGAGGGCGGACCTGCACACGCACAGCGTCTATTCCGACGGTTATTACGCGCCCGAGGAGCTGTGCCGCCGCGCGAAGGCGAACGGCGTGGAGCTTTTGTCGATCACCGACCACGACACGATGAACGGCGATAAGGAAAAGCGGGCCGCCGCGGAAAGGTACGGCCTTCTTTACGTGTCGGGCTGGGAAATTTCCGCCTATGCGGGCGAGAGCAAGATACACGTTACGGGATACAACTGCAAGCGCGGCGCGGCGTACCGAAAATTTGAGAAGGATCGCATGGAGCTGGGCTTCGAACGCGCGCAGGACAGCATAGACAAACTGAAGGCGGCGGGGATTTTTATTTCGCTCGGCGACGCAAAGGCGCGCCGCGCCGATCCCTCCGCGCCCGTGCATACCATGCATATCGCGCAGGCGGCGGCCGCCGTTTCGGGAAAGACGGCGGGGGAGATTTACGAGCGGTATCTGGCCCCCGGACGGATTGCCCATTCTATCATCGGCCGCCCGACGCCCGAAGAGGCGGCGGATTGTATCCACGCTTCGGGCGGCATCGCTTCCGTCGCCCACCCCGGGCGGATCACGCTCTCTTTCGGCGAACGGGAAAAAATTATTTTGCGCCTTGCGGAATACGGCGTGGACGGTATAGAAGCCTTTTATACGACGCATACTGAAGAGGAAACGGAATATTTTGAGAAGCTGGCGCAAAAGGCGGGGCTTTTGGTGACGGGAGGCTCCGACACCCACGTGGAAACCGAGACGCACAAAATCGGCCGCCCGCTGTTTTATCCGTCGGAAAAGCTCCTCGCGGCGCTGGGGGTGTGACGGGCGCGCGAATGTGTTTTAAGGAGCGTCGTGAGTGGCCTTGACGGGGGGATATAAGTTTTTTTATCGACGCGCGAGTGATTTATAGAGGCGGGCAAGTCGCTTTTATCGGCCTGCGGCCGCGCTACATATTCGGGGGAATGAGGCAATGAGCGGAAGAAAAGTGCATAGAATACGTTTTTTCGCACCCATTCTGGTGGGTGCGTTTTTGTTTTCGGGGCTCTTTTCGCCCCCTTCGATTTGCGGGCAGAGGACGGAAACGCAAGCGCGGAAGGCGGTAACCGCTTGCGCTTATGCGCCCGATCATATTCCCCGCGGCGTGCGTGTGGACGGGGTTGCGGTGGGAGGCATGCAGGGCAAAAAAGCGGAAAAGCTGCTTCGCAGGCTGATTTCCGAGCGCGTTCCGACGCTGACGATAAAGACCCCCGCGGGAGAATACCGTTTTTCCTATCCGCAGGTCGGTTTTTCCGACAACGTGGAGGAAATTTTATTTTCCGCCGAAAAGAACGGCGAATACAAAAGTGAGGTGAGTTATTTTCTCTGCGGCGCGGAAACGCAGACAGAATACGTATGCGCCAATAACGAAAAGAGCGCTCTCGATGCGGAAGTACGGTTTTCCGCGGAAGGCTTCGGGTATGAGAAGGAGCGTTCGGGCATTTTCTGCGATCGGGAAAAACTGAAAAGGGACGTAGCGGCGGCGTTGAAGGCACAACCCCGACAAGGAAGGGACGGGAGCTTTCATTTTCCGACCGTCACTCTTTCCACCCGCGCGGTATATCCGAAGGAAACGGAGGGCGCCGCGAAGGCAAGAACGAAGAAGATTTCTTCGTTTACGACCTATTTCAATACGGACGACAAGGGCAGGAGCGCAAATATCGCGTTGGCGGCGTCGCGGATAGACGGCTCGACGGTGCGGCCGAAGGAGGAGTTTTCCTTTAACGTTACGGTAGGCCCCCGCAGCAAGGAAAAGGGTTTTCAGGAGGCCAAGGTCATTCAGGACGGCGAATTTATCGTCGGATACGGCGGCGGCGTGTGTCAGGCGAGCACGACGCTCTACAATGCGGCGGTGCTGGCGGGCTTGAAAATCACGGCGCGCAAAGCTCATTCGCTGGCGGTGCATTACGTGGAGCCTTCCCGCGACGCGATGGTGTCCTCCTACACCGATTTTCGATTCAGAAACGAATATGCCTATCCCGTCTATGTGTCCATGAAGGTGAGGGGGGACGCCGTGACGGCTACCTTTTACGGCAAGGACGAGGGGTACAGGTATGAGATCGTCAGCCAAGTGACGGGCGAAATCCCGCCGCCCGACCCGATCGAAAGGTGGGGAGACGTCGAAGGGGTTGTACGGAAGGGCAAGGCGGGGCTGAAAAGCGAGGCTTACCTCGAAACATACCTTTACGGAAAACTCATCAAACGGGAAAAGCTCCGCACGGACAGCTACGCGCCCATTCGGGGCGTCATTACCAAAAAACGAAAATAAAAGACGGCCCGACGTTTGAATTAAGAAAAAATGATCCCCTCTGCTCTTTTCAGGCCGGAGGGGCTTTTATTTCGGACGAAATTGCGGACAAAGCCGAGAAATTTATGCAAAGAAAAAGCATGGCGCCCGTCTGCGATATAACGGCGGAACGCGCGTGTTTTTCAGGGCGGCGGCGAAGAAAGGGCGGAAGAACAAAAAAAACGATAATGCGACAAAGAAAATGTCCTCAAACATTTGTGTTTTGCTTAAAAAAATGGTATAATTAAAAAGTATAAAATCAAGGCAGGAGACCAGATGGACAGAATTCAACTGAAAGAAATTTATGCGCGCCTTTCCGAATACGACGGAAAGACGGTGACGGTGGCGGGCTGGGCGAAAACCATCCGCGATTCCAAGGCGTTCGGATTTATCGAGCTTAACGACGGAAGCTGTTTCAAAAATATGCAGATCGTATTCGAGCGCGCGTCTTTGGACAACTACGACGAAATCGCTCACGAAAACGTGGGCGCGGCCCTCGTCGTGACGGGAAAGGTCGTCGCTACGCCCGAAAACAAGCAGCCTTGCGAAATCAAGGCGGAAACCGTGGCCGTGGAGGGCGAGTCCGCGCCCGATTATCCCTTGCAGAAAAAGCGTCATTCCGTGGAATTCCTGCGAGAAATCGCGTATCTCCGCCCCCGCACCAACCTGTTTAACGCGGTGTTCAAGATCCGCAGCGAGGCGGCGTTTGCCATTCATAAATTCTTCAACGAGCGCGGCTTTGTCTATGTCCATACGCCCATCATCACGGGCAGCGACTGCGAGGGCGCGGGCGGTATGTTTCAAATCACCACCCTCGATCTCGACGGGCTGGCGAAAGCTAAAAATCTGAGCGGCGCGGACTATAAAGAGGACTTTTTCGGCAAAAAGGCGAGCGTGACCGGCTCCGGACAGCTCCACGGCGAAACGTTTGCCATGGCCTTTTCCAACGTCTATACCTTCGGCCCCACGTTCAGAAGCGAAAGGTCCAATACCTCCCGCCACGCGGCCGAGTTTTGGATGATCGAGCCGGAAATGGCGTTCTGCGATCTGAAAGGGGATATGGACTGCGCCGAAGCGATGGTGAAATCGGTGATCGGCTACGTCGGAGAAACGTGCGCGGACGAGCTTGCTTTCCTCAACCAGTTTGTGGATAAAGAGCTTTTGTCGAGGCTGAAAAACGTTTCCGAAAACGAATTTGTCCGCTTGTCTTACACGGAGGCTATCGAAATCCTCAAGGAGCACGCAAACGAGTTTGACGATAAAAATATTTTCTGGGGCAAGGATCTTCAGAGCGAGCACGAGCGTTTCCTCACGGAAAAGGTTTACAAAAAGCCCGTATTCCTCACCGATTATCCGAAGGAGATAAAGTCCTATTATATGAAGCAGAACGCGGACGGAAAAACGGTGGCGGCGGCGGACCTGCTGGTGCCCGGGATCGGGGAGCTTGTCGGCGGCTCCCAACGCGAGGACGATTATGAAAAACTCAAGGCGAGAATGCTGGAATGCGGCGTTCCGCCCGAGGATTGGTACCTCAATCTGCGTAAATACGGAGGCACGACGCACAGCGGCTTCGGGCTGGGCTTCGAGCGGCTCGTCATGTATCTGACGGGCGTCACGAATATCCGCGACGTCATTCCTTTCCCCCGCACCGTGGGAAATCTGGACTATTGAGCAAAGGCGCGGATTCCGCGTTTTAACGACAACGTTACAAGGAAGAAAAGCATGATCAAGATCGTCATTGACGCGATGGGCGGCGATTTCGCCCCCGCGCAGCAGGTGAAAGGCGCCGTCGAGGCGCTTGCAAAAGACAAGGAGCTGTCCGTGGTTCTCACGGGGGACGAAAGCGCGGTGAAAGCGGAGCTTTCCAAATATCCCTACGATCTTTCGCGCGTGGAGATCGTCCACGCCCCCGAGGTGATCACCAACGACGAGGTACCTACCAAGGCCGTCAAGACGAAAAAAAATTCGTCCACGGTCGTCGCGTTTCAGCTCCTCAAGGAGGGCAAAGCCGACGCTTTGGTGTCTTCGGGCGCGACGGGCGCGGTGCTTACCGCGGCGGTGCTTATTCTCGGGCGAATCAAGGGGATTTCGCGCCCCGCGCTCTGTCCGCGTATCCCCAATCTGCGCGGTACGGGCACATTGCTGTGCGACTGCGGGGCAAATCTCGAATGCAAGCCTCTGAACCTCGCGCATTTTGCGATGATGGCGACGGCCTATGCGCAGGCGGCCTACGGCATGGAAAACCCGAAGGTCGGGCTGCTCAATAACGGCACCGAGGACCATAAGGGGGACGCTATGCATCAGGAGGCCAACGCGCTTTTGAAAGCGATTCCCTGTATCGCCTACGAGGGCAACGTGGAGGGCCGCGACATCATGGTGGGCGACATCGATATCGCCGTGGCGGACGGCTTTACGGGCAATATCGCCCTCAAATCGATCGAGGGCTGCGGCAAGGCCATCAGCTCCATCATGAAGCGGGAATTCAAAAAGAACGTCTTTGCGACGATGCGCGCGGCGCTGGTTTATGACATCATCAAGAAGATCAAAAAATCGGCCGATTACGAGACGATGGGCGGCGCGATGTTTTTAGGGCTTAAAAAGGCCGTGGTCAAGGCGCACGGCAACTCTAAAAGCACGGGGATCGCCATTTGTATCGGGCAGGCGGCGGAAGCCGTCCGCGGCGATATGGTGGGTAAAATAGAAAAGATGCTTTCCGAGGCGGAGCTCGACGTCGAGACGCCTAAGGAGGTTGCCGCGGAGGACGCGGAATGACTTTTGAGCTCAAAGAATCGGAAAAGCGCATCGGTTATACCTTTCGGAATAAAGAGCTGCTTATTACGGCGTTTACGCACTCCACCTATGCAAACGTGCACGGCGGAGAGGATAACGAGCGGCTGGAGTTTCTCGGGGACAGCGTTTTGCAGATGGTCGTGTCCGAGGCGCTGTATTTCCGCAAGGAAAAGGACAGGGCGCTGCGCGAGGGCAAAATGACCGTTCTGCGCCAGATGATGGTGCGGAAGGAAGCCCTTCTGGACGCCGTGGAGCGGCTGGGGCTGAAGGATTTTCTGCTGATCGAGGGCGGGGCGGCGAACGTGGGCGACAAGACTGTGTCCAGCCTGTTTGAAACGGTTACCGCGGCGATCTATCTCGACAGCGGCTACCGCGCGGCAAAAAAATTTATTTCGGACAATCTCGTCTTTCGCGTCGAAAGAAATTTTAAGGGCGAGCTTCAGGAGCTTTTGCAAAAGCGCGGGGAACATACTCCCCAATACGTTTTGGAAAAGGAAGGCAAGGACAACAATCCTCTGTTTGTCTGTCATGCCACGGCTTCGGGCGTGCAGGCGGAGGGAAGCGGCAAAAGCAAGGCGGCCGCGGAACAGGCCGCCGCGAAGAAGCTGTTGGAAATTTTAACGGATAAAAGAGAATAATACCGCGAAAAAAGCATAAGGAGCGAAAATTTTGGACTTAAAAGAAATACAACTTGTCGGATTCAAATCGTTTGCCGAAAAAACTACGATCCGCTTCGACGAGGGCGTGACCTGCATCGTAGGCCCCAACGGCTGCGGCAAAAGCAACGTGGCCGACGCCGTGCGCTGGGTGCTGGGCGAGCAGTCGGCTAAGTCGCTGCGCGGCACCAATATGCAGGATGTCATTTTCGGCGGCACGCTGGAGAGAAAACCGCTGTCCTTTTGCGAGGTGACGCTGGTTTTCGACAATACCAATCACATTTTCGAGCTGGATACGACGGACGTCGCAATGACCCGCCGTCTCTACCGCAACGGTGACAGCAAATACCTCATCAACGGCCAGCCCAGCCGTCTGAAGGATATCGTCGCGCTGTTCCACGGGATCGGCCTCGGAAAGGAGGGATATTCGATCATCGGTCAGGGAAAGGTGGAGCAGATCATGAACGCCAGGCCCGAGGACAGGCGGCTGATCTTTGAAGAAGCCACGGGGCTGATGGTGTATAAGTCGCGCAAGCAGGAAATCGAGCGCAAGCTGGAGGACTCCAACTCCAACCTCTTTATTTACCGCCAGCGCATCGACGAGGCGGAGCGCCGTCTCGGGCCGTTGAGCAAGCAGGCGGAAGCCGCGCGCGAATTTAACGAATATTCCGAATCTCTTAAATTCAACGAGGTAAACACCTACATATACCGCTGCGACAACGCGGAGGCGGAAAAGGACAAGTTCAAACGCGACATTGCGGGCATTTCCGATGAGATTATTTCCTTCAACGTACAGGTGGAGCGGGTCAACCGACTCTCCGAGGAAAACCGCAGGAAGATCGTGGAGGCGGACGAACGCCTGAGCGAGCTGAACGACCGCCGCGTGGAGCTGTCCGTCGGAAACGAGCGCAAGGACGGCGAGCTGAGGCTGGCGCGGGAGCGCATGAGCACCTACCGCTCGCAGATTTCTGCGGCGGAGGACGTTTTGGCGGAGAGCAAGACGCGGATCGGGGAAATCGACGACGAAGCGGCGCTGAATACGCAGAAGCGGAAAAAGGACGCCGCCCGCATTTCCGTCATCGAAAACGAGACGGACGTACTGCGTTCGGCCGTTTCCGCGCTCGAAAGCAAGATCGAGGTGTTCGAGCGGCTGTCCGACGAAAAACGGCTGAGTCAGCTCTCCTCCGCGGAAAATCTTTCCGAAATCAAAAAGAATATAGGTACCCTGTCCGCGCGCAAGGAAGCCGCGCAGGAAAGGATTAAGGAAATTTCCTCCGCGCTCGAAAAGAGCGGCCAGCGCAAGGAACGTCTGTCGGACGAGCTTTCCGCCGTCCGCGCCGACCTTAAGCGCGTGAAGGAATTCACCTCCGTCGGCACGCAGGCGCTCGAGGAAAAGACGGAAGAGATGCGGGATATGCAGCTCACCGTCAATAATTTCAATCAGGAGCTGTTTAACGCCAACGGTCAGCTTGCGTCCCTGCGCGACAGTCTTGAATTGTACATCAGCTTAAAAAATCGCTTCGAGGGATACAAGGATTCGGTGCGGCGTCTCCTTTCCGTGGCCAAAACCAATCCCGACGTGGGCAACCGCGTCAAAGGCGCCTTGGCGGACATCGTGCGCACCGAACAGAAGTACGAGACGGCCGTGGAGACGGCGTTCGGCGGCGCCATGCAGAACGTCGTGACGGCGTCCTCGGACGACGCGCGCTGGCTGATCGAGTACCTCAAGCGCACCAACGGCGGCATCGTCACTTTCCTGCCCGTCACCAGCATGCGCGCGCGGCCCGATACGCGCGAAATTCAGCGCGCGCTCAACGAAAAGGGCGCCTTGGGGCTCGCCACCGAATTGGTGCAGTACGACGATTATTACTATAACGTCATCAGCAACCTTTTGGGCAACACGCTCATCTGCGACAATATCTTCAACGCCAACGCGATTGCGAAAAAGTACGGCAATTCCTTTAAGATCGTGACGCTCGACGGCGATACCGTCATGACCAGCGGCGCGATGACGGGCGGCAGCCGCCGTAAGGACGCGGGCTCGCTGCTCTCCAACGAACGCAAAATTCAGGAATGCCGCGAAAATATCGCCCGCAAGCAGAAATATATCGAGAAGCTCAAAAGCGCCATCGCAGAGAGTGAAGCGGCCAGGAAAGAGGCCGAGGAGGAGGTGGAGGCGCTCCGCGCCAAATATCAGTCCGCGGGCACCGAGCAGGCCGCCCTCGAACAGCGCGAACAGGCGCTTCTCCAGCAAATCGCGGAGGCGGACGGGGATATCGCCGTCTATGGCGACGCGCTGAAGGAGCTGGAAGAGAAGCTCCGCGCGCTCGAAAACGAGGAGGCAAATTCCTCTCAAAGCGAGGAGGCGCTCAATTCCATACGCGCCAGCGCGGAGGAGGAGCTCGCCAGCCAGCGCAGCCAATGCGATTCCTTTAAGGCCGAACGCGACGAAAAGAGCAAAAAGCTGCACGAGCTGGAAATGGAATACGCCGCCCTTTGTTCCGCCGTGGAGAAGGAAGCGGAAAACGTGAAGCGGCTTTCGGCGGAGAAGGAAGAACTCGTCCGCCGCGTCCTCGAAACCGAAACCGCCAAAAAGGACCTCGAGGGCAGGCTTCATGCACTGGAAGAGGAAGCGCAGGCAAAGGAGCTTACCGAAGAGGAGAAAAAGGCGGTGCAGGAGATCGTGGATAAGATCGCCGCGCTCTCCAGAGAAAAAGAGGAGATCAACGCCCGCCAGGCAGAGCTGGAGGAGCAGAAAACTTCCCTTCAGGAGAAGATTTCCAAGCAGTCGGACAAGCGGTATAAATGCGAAATCGAGATCAGTAAGATCGACACCAATCTCGAAAATATGCGCCTGAGGATCGACGAGGCCTATCAGATGGACTACGAGGCCTGCCAGTCGCTGAAGGCGGAGACCTTCAACGTGGAAGAGGCCGCCTCTCTCATCTCCGTATTAAAGCGCAAAATTACCATGCTCGGCGCGGTTAATCCCAACGCCGTCGAGGAATACGACGACGAAAAGTCGCATTACGACGAGATGATTACCCAGCGGGACGACCTTCAGAAGGCGATAGACGACCTGACCACCGCGCTCAACGAAATCCGCGAAGAAATGCTTCGGCAGTTTAACGAGGGCTTCGAGGAAATCAACGAAAATTTCAAGATTACCTTCAAGGAGCTGTTCGGCGGCGGAAAGGCGGAGCTGGAGCTCGATTACGTGGAAGGGGAGGACCCCCTCAACGCGGGCGTAGAGATCGTCGCGTGCCCGCCCGGCAAAAAGTTGACGAAAATTTCCCTGCTTTCGGGCGGGGAGCGCGCGCTGACGGCAATCGCCATTTTGTTTGCGATCTTAAAGGCGCGGCCGATGCCCTTCTGTATTCTCGACGAAATCGAAGCGGCGCTCGACGACGCCAACGTGGATCGGTTTGCGTCCTATCTCAAGCGTTTTGCAGAGGATACGCAGTTTATCGTCATCACTCACCGCAAGCCGACCATGAACCAGGCCGACTCCCTGTTCGGCGTCACCATGCAGGAAAAGGGCGTCTCCAAAATCGTCTCCGTCAAGCTGGCGGAAGTGGAGCAGAAGCTCGGCGCGGGGACCGTGGAATGAGCCGCGGCGAAAAGTAATGGCGAAAAGTAATAAAGAAAAGAAGCAGGAGTTTTTATGGGAATATTCGGCAAGCTGTTTGGCGCGCTCAAAAAGACGAAGGACAACCTCTCGGGCATGCTGAGGGTACTCTTTTCGAAAAATAAGCTGGGCGACGAATTTTACGAGGAACTTGAGGAGATACTCATTTCTTCGGACGTATCAGTCGCCACTGCGGAAGAAGTGGTCGAACGGGTAAAGGAAAAGGCGATCGAGGGGAAACTGAAGGACGAGGCGTACGTTACCGATCTTCTGCGCGGAATTCTCACGGAGATCCTCGAGGAAGCGGAGGTGCCCGACCTTTCCTATCCCTGCGTCATCATGCTGGTGGGCGTCAACGGCGTCGGCAAGACGACGACGATTGGAAAATTAGCCCATTATTTTCTGGAAAAGGGAAAGAGCGTAACCGTGGCGGCGGCGGATACTTTCCGGGCGGCGGCCAGCGAACAGCTTGCCGTCTGGGCGGAGCGGGCGAAGGTCCGCATCGTCAAGCACGAGGAGGGAAGCGACCCCGCGGCGGTCATTTTCGACGCGGTATCCTCGGCAAAGGCGAAGGGTACGGACGTGGTCATTGTGGATACGGCGGGCCGCCTGCACGTCAAAGACAATCTCATGAAGGAGCTTCAGAAGATGGATCGCGTCGTCACGCGGGAATATCCGGAGGCGGATTTCCTCAAGCTTCTGGTGCTCGACGCCACGACGGGACAAAATGCCGTTTCGCAGGCGCGCACCTTCGACGAGGCGGTGGAGCTGGACGGGCTGGTGCTCACCAAGCTGGACGGCACCGCGAAGGGAGGTTTCGTGTTTTCTCTCGCGGCCGAATTGGCACTGCCCGTCATCTTTGCGGGCGTGGGGGAAAAAATGGAGGATCTCGAACGCTTCGACGCAAAGAGTTTTGTGGAAGCAATTTTATAAAAACAAAAGCGGCCCGAAGGCTGCAAAGGCGAAACGCATAGGGGCAGGGCTTTGATGAACGCAAATTATATAAGCGTTCGGACGTTTATAAAAGGCACTACAGCAAAGCGGGCGGGACGTTTACAAAAGAAAATACAGTAAAACGGGCAGGACGTGTACGACAAAAAAAGAATCCGTACATGGCATGTCCGTTTCTTTTTGATTGGCAGACGACGGCGGGCGCTTTTTCAGACCTTGACTTTTTTTGGAAAATATGCTACAATAAAATCAATCGTGTGCGCCCGCGGACGGGCGAAAGGAGTACTATGGAAAACATTTTGGAATGTATGGGGCTCACAAAGGATTACAAAGGAATCCGTGCGCTCGACAATCTGACTTTTTCCGTGCCCGACAGGGGCTGTATCGTGGGTCTTTTAGGGCCGAACGGCAGCGGCAAGACGACGTTTATCAAATTGTTGACGGGGCTTTTAACCCCGACCTCGGGACAGATCAGGATTGCGGGGCTCCCCGTCGGGACGGAGACAAAGTCGGTTGTGGCGTACCTGCCCGACAGCAATTTTTTGAGCGACGGCTTCACCGTACAGGAGGAAATACAGTATTATAAAGATTTTTTCGAGGACTTTGACGAGGAAAAAGCAAAGACGATGATCGCCGAACTCGGCGTCAATCCGACGCAGAAGGTGCGCTCTCTCTCCAAGGGGACAAAAGAGAAGCTGGGATTGCTTCTCACGCTGGCGAGAAACGCGAAGCTGTTTATTCTCGACGAGCCGATCGCAGGCGTAGATCCCGCGGCGCGCGACTATATCCTCAAAACGATCGTGTCGCACAAAAACGCCGACGCGACGATGATCATTTGTACTCACCTCATCGGCGATATCGAGCCCCTGCTCGATTATGTCCTGTTTCTTCAAAACGGCAAGGTCGTCCTCCAGGGCGGCGCCAACGAAATCCGCAAGGGCGAGGGCAAAACGATCGACCAGCTTTTCAGGGAGGTGTTCAGATGGTAAACGGCGACAACAAATATTGGTTTGAAAACGAAGATAAGGAAAAATCGGAAATGCCCGCCGCAGAAGTAAAGGGGGAGGACCTGTTCGGGTTCGGAGAAGCGCCCAAAACGCAGGAAAGCGCGGCTTACTCCGCCGGCTCAGTACCTTCCGCTCCTGAGGAGCCCGCTCCCTACGATCCCCACGAAAGACATTATCAATCCGAGTTTTCGAGGCGCGGCACGGTTCCCCCTGCCGATCTCAACGGGGAAGGGAAAATCAAAGCCGTGCGCGGCCGCATGCTGAACAAACTGCTTAAGTACGATTTCCGCGCGCTGTTCAAATTTTTGATCCCGTGTTATATCGTTTTGGTTGCGCTGGCGGTGCTTTGCGCGATTTGTCTGCCGATCGCGGAACATGTTTCCGATTCCCAGTCAAATAATCTCGGCGCCACCGCGTTTTTTACGGCCTTATCCTCCATCGTGTTCTTTTATGCGCTGGGCGTACTGTGCTGCTCCACGGTTTGTATTTTCAATATTGCCCTGCGTTTTCAGAAAAATTTGTTTTCGGGCGAGGGATATCTGACGTTGAGTATTCCCGCAACGCCCGAGGAACATATTCTCTCCAAAAGCATCAGCGGATTTGTCGCAATCGTTTTGACGGTGCTGGTGGCCGTCGGCTCGCTTCTGATCGTCGCTGTGCCCTACGGGTCGCAGATTTTTCCCAAAATCGGGGAGCTGTTGGGCAATCTGGGCATACTTTACCGCGACTATACCGTGGACGCCGTATTTCTGACGATAGAACTCGTGCTGTTTCTTCTCTTTTACGTGATCTTCAATATTCAGGTGATTTACAGCTGTATGTGCGTCGGACATCTCTGCGTCAATAAGAGCCGCGGGGGTGCGGCTGCGGTCGCTTTCGTCATCTATATCGCGGTCAGTCAGACGATCTCCGTTTTTTTTACCGCTACGGGGGCCCTCGGTTCCTTTTTCAACTCGCAAATCGGCGCGCACTTGTTCTTCTGGATACTCATTCTCCTGCAGGGCGGCGGCGCGGTAGGGCTGTTTTTCTTTCAGAGGCACGTCCTTAAACAGAAAGTCAATCTCGGATAATTTTGTATGAAAATAGATATTTTAACCCTTTTTCCCGAAATGTTTTCCGCGCTGGAGGAGAGTATTCTCGGCAGGGCGCGGAAGGCGGGAAAAATAGAAATAAACGTCGTCAATCTCCGCGACTATACGGAAGATAAACACCTCAAGTGCGACGATTATCCCTTCGGCGGGGGCGCGGGCATGGTGATGATGCCCCAGCCGATCGGCAGCGCCATCGACGCCTTGGACGCGGAGCATAAGGCGCACCGTATCTACCTGTCTCCCAAGGGCGAAACGCTCCGCCAGGAAAAGGTGTTTTCTCTGCTTTCTCACGAGCATCTCATTCTGCTTTGCGGACATTACGAGGGCGTGGATCAGCGGGCGATCGATTTGTTTATCGACGAGGAGATTTCCATCGGCGACTACGTTCTCACGGGCGGCGAGCTGCCTGCCATGGTGCTGGCGGACTGCATTTCGAGATATGTCGAAGGAGTGATCAGCACATCTTCGCTGGTGGACGAGAGTTTTTCGGAAAACCTTTTGGAATATCCGCAATATACCCGTCCGCAGGAATATCGCGGGCTGGCCGTACCCGAAGTGCTTAGGAGCGGCGACCACGCGAAAGTGGATCAATGGCGCAGGGAGCAGGCGCTTGCGCTGACGAAAAAGCTGCGCCCCGATCTGTTGAAAAAGTGACGAGGTGACGATAGGAGATGGCAAAAACGATACAGTGGTTTCCGGGACATATGACGAAGGCCATGCGGGACATGGAGGAAAAGCGGGAACTTTGCGACGGCGTAATCTGCGTGCTGGACGCGCGCGCGCCCGCCGCGACGCTGAATAAAAATCTCAAAAAAGTTTTCGGCGAAAAGCCGATTTTATATCTTTTGAATAAGGCCGATCTCGCCGATTCGGGCGCAGACGGCTTTTTGAAGCTGATCGAGGAAAAGGGGCGCGCCTGCGTCAAATGTAACGCTTCCGACGTCTCTTCCAAACGGACGCTGGTGCAAAAGCTTTCCGCGATGACGGAAGAAAAGCGCGCGCGCGCGGAGGCCAAGGGGCTCAACCGTACCTTCCGCTTTATGGTGGCGGGGATTCCCAATACGGGCAAGAGCACGGTCGTCAATCTTTTAAGCGGACAAAAACGCGCCAAAACGGGTGATAAGGCGGGGGTTACGCGGGACGTGCGCTGGCTGCGCTGCGGAACGTTTGATCTTCTGGACACGCCGGGAACCATGCCGCCCTCTTTCGACAACCAGACGCTGGCGCGGCATCTCGCCTATATCGGCAGCATCAACGACGATATTCTCGACATGGACGACATCGCGCTGGAGCTGCTGGGGGAATTGGCGGAAAAGTATCCCCAATATCTCACGCAGCGTTACGGCATCACCGATTTTACGGAAAAGCTCGGTATGTACGAAGCACTCTGCCGCCGCCGCGGTTTTGTCTTAAAGGGCGGGGAATTCGATTATGAGCGGGGAGCAAAAGCGCTGATCGACGATTTCCGCAAAGGCAGGGTCGGAAAGGTCTGTCTGGAAAGGGCGGACGAATATCGGAATCTGACTTTTTAAGGATTTTTGCAATGGTGTATTTTTCTTTTTTCGACTTGCGGGAATCCCTTTTAAGTCTGAAAGAAGTTTTAAATTTTTACGACGCGCAGGGGCGGTTCCGATTTCAGGCAAAAAACCAAAGTTACGGTTATGCGCACTATTCCCTGCGTAACGCAGCGGGGGAAGAAGCGGGCGTGATTAAACGCAATCCTCGCGGAGGTGTGATATATCAATGGGACAACGGAGTGTCTGTCGGCCCCGCGATCGTAACGAAATTGGGGCGAGATTTCTACGATATTTATCGAAACGGAAAACTTTTCACTTCGATTTGTCTGAACCCGGATATGAAATCTTTCGTAAAATCTCCTTTTTTGCTGGAAAGAATCGATTGGAAGATACGACGGGACTGGTTATTGAGAACTCACGAAATCATCAACGGCCGCGGCGAATGTATCGCCCGCACGAGTCGGAGCATTTCGGATTATGTCGGAGGAGAAAAAATCGAGATAGCCGATTATGCCGATCCTGTGATAGTGTTGAGCCTGCTGATTGCGGCAGAGAGTCTTTTTATTTATGGTTGCAGGTAAATAAAAAGGAGTTTTCAAGGGTAACGGATTTGTGCAAAACGGCATAAAATATAACGACGCGGGTATAAGATGAAAACTTGGAACGCCGAAGATAAACTGAGCATAGAAAAGGAACTCCTTGCGCGGGGCTGCGCATATATCGCGGGCGTGGACGAAGTGGGCAGGGGGCCGTTGGCCGGCCCCGTGGTATGCGCGGCGGTGATTATGCCGCTGGACGAAGGGGCTTTGATCGAGGGCGTGGACGACAGCAAAAAATTGTCCGCAAAAAGGCGCGAAACGCTTGCGGCGCTTATCAAAGAACGAGCGTTTGCCTATACCGTGTACGAGCTGAACGAAAAAACGATCGACGAAATCAATATTTTACAGGCGACCCGTCTGGGCATGAAAAACGCGCTCTTAAGCTTGCCGATTCGTCCCGACGCAGTCATCACGGACGGAAATATGACGCTCGACATTCCTTTCCCGCAGCGAAGCATTGTTCGCGGGGACGCGCTCTCCTATTCGATCGGGGCGGCGAGTATCGTCGCCAAGGTATATCGGGACGCTCTTATGGAGAAATATGCGGAGGCGTATCCCGCCTACGGCTTCGAGCGGAATAAAGGATATGGCACGGCGGAACACATCAAGGCGATAAAGGAGCAGGGATTATGTCCGATTCACCGCAGGACGTTCACAAAAAAGCTCTTGGCAGGCGGGGGGAAAAGCTTGCCGAAGAATATTTGAAGGCGGAGGGATGTAAAATTCTTCATAAAAATTACCGCACGCCGTTCGGAGAGGCCGATTTGATCGTAGAGGATAAGGACGAGGTGGCGTTTGTGGAGGTCAAAACGCGCACTTCGGACGCTTATGGCAGGCCTTCGGAGGCGGTGGTGAGCGCGAAACAGCGCCGCTATCGGCGCATCGCGCAGTTTTATTGGCTGGAAACGGGCAAGGAGCCCAACGCGCGCTTCGACGTGGTGGAAGTATGGGCGGACGGAAAGGTGGAACATTATAAATACGCCTTCTGAAAAACTTTTTTCGGAGAGGAAAAGTATGTCCGCCGAAAAGGCTTTCGTAAATCTCAAACAATGATAAAATAAGACAAAAAGTGTGAAAAAAGAATTTCAATCACTATGATTTGACAAGATTTTCACAATGTGATATAGTTATGATGAAGTCAAAATTATTTGACTTTTTTCTTTTTTGAAAGTCGGACGGTGCGGACAAGCCGCATTCGGCTAATTTCGGAAATAAGGAGCGCTCCTTATTTTCTCTGTTTTCTAAACAGAGAAAATTTCTTGAAATGCTTCGGAAAAAATTACATACTGCCGATATAGACCTCCTGAAGCGGCGGAGGCGTTTCTACCGCGATGCCCTGAAAATAATCGCGACTATTGGACAAGCCCGTATTTGACAAAAGAAGGGAGAGATCGGCGGCGGCGTTTTATTCGTTTGCCGTCTTTTCAATGGAAAGATGAAAAAACTCGAAGAAAAAATCGTAAGAGAAGGACAGGTTTTGCCGGGCGGCGTACTAAAGGTGGGAAGTTTTCTCAACCAGCGTATCGACACGGTGTTTTTGAAGGAGATGGCGGAGGAGACGGCAAGGCTTTTTGAAGGAGCGCCCGTCACCAAGGTGTTGACGGTGGAGGCTTCGGGAATCGCGTTTGCGACGGCCGTGGCTCTCGAACTGAAGGTGCCCATGGTCTTTGCCAAGAAGCATCCCTCTGCAAACGTCACGGGCGAGCAGTATTTTGCGCCCGTATATTCGTTTACGCATAAAACCACTTACGACATCGCCGTGAGTAAAGAATACATATCCGAAGGGGACAAGGTTTTGATCACCGATGATTTCCTCGCCAACGGAAACGCGCTCAAAGGCCTGATCGATATCGTGAAACAGGCGGGCGCGGAGGTTTCGGGATGCTGCGCGGAGATCGAAAAGGGCTTTCAGGGGGGCGGCGACGAATTGAGAAAACAAGGTTATCGAGTGGAATCCCTGGCGATCGTGGAAAAGATGGAGGACGGAAAAATTTCTTTCCGACGTTAAAACCGCTTTTGAATATCCGATTTCAGCATTAGACATACTGAATAATAGAAAGAGCAAGTTTAGATTGAAAAGCAAAAAAATTGTCCGCCTGAAACACGGACAGTAAGGAGAAAATCTTTATGAAGAAGAAATTTTTAACTGTTGCACTTTCCGCCATGCTGGCGGTGACCGCCGTCGCAGGTCTTTCTGCCTGTAGTGAGGAAGGAGACGTAAAGTTTGAAGCCGTGGCGAAAGAAGACATCAAAATCGGTATGATTGCTCTCCACGACGAATCCTCCACTTATGACAAAAACTTTATCGAAGCGATGTATCGGGCCGTCGAAAATAAGGGGCTTAAGAAAGATCAGCTCAAACTCGTTACGGGAATTCCTGAAACTTCGGAATGCTATGATAAAGCGAAGAACCTTGTAAACCAGGGCTGCCAGGTTATTTTTGCCGATTCTTTCGGCCATGAAGATTTCATGATCCAGGCTGCGGAAGAATATAAAAACGTTCGTTTCTGCCATGCTACCGGAACGAAAGCGCACAGCTTGAAATATTCTAATTTCTCCAATGCGTTTGCGGCGATTTACGAAGGCCGTTATCTTGCGGGTATCGCGGCGGGCATGAAGCTTAACGAAATCGGCTCTACGGCGGCGGATCACGTGATGGGTTATGTCGGCGCGTTCCCCTATGCGGAAGTCGTTTCCGGTTATACTTCGTTCTACCTCGGCGCTAAATCGGTGTGCCCCGACGTCACGATGAAAGTGCGCTATACCGGTTCGTGGTACGATACCGATAAAGAACACGATACGGCCGACACGCTGATTAAGAAAGACGGCTGCAAACTTATCTCCCAACACGCCGATTCTTACGGTGCGCCCAATGCGTGCGAAGAAAACAACGTCCCTAACGTTTCCTATAACGGCAGCACGAAGGCGCAGGGCCCCAACACCTATATCGTTTCCTCGAGAATCAATTGGACACCCTATTTCGAATATATGATCGACTGCGTTTTGAATGGTGAGAATATCGCGCACGATTGGACGGGTACGATAGCGACGGGTTCCGTCGAAATCATCGACCTTAACGAGGAGGTCGCCGCTGAAGGCACGAAAGCCGCGCTCGAGGAAGCGAAAGGGAAACTGAAAGCGGGTACGCTCAGCGTATTTAATCTCGACAGCTTTACCGTCGGCGGAAAGAAAGTCGCAGACGATCATAAAGCCGACGTGGATACCGACGATAAGTTTACGCCCGATACTGAGGTCATCGAAAACGGTGTGTTTATGGAATCGAAATTCCGTTCGGCGCCTTATTTTGATTTGAGAATTGACGGAATTACCGAAATACAGGATAAGTAACCGTTTGTGTAATAATTGAAGGAAAACGTGGCGGAGGCTTTATTGCTCCGCCATTATCCTGTTTTTAAGAGTTTATTTTCTATTTCGGAGGTAATAAAGGCGTGGAAAAGTCCGTAGCGTTAGAACTGAAAGGCATTTCCAAATATTTCGGAACCGTCGTAGCCAATAAGGATGTCAGCCTGACGGTTCTTAAGGGGGAGATCCTTGCGATCCTCGGCGAAAACGGGAGCGGGAAAACGACCCTCATGAATATGATCGCGGGGATTTACTATCCCGACGAAGGGACTATCGTCATAGACGGGAAAGAAACGGTGATCCGTTCCCCCCACGATGCCTTCCGTTATAAAATAGGGATGGTGCATCAGCATTTCAAATTGGTTGACGTGTTTACGGCCGCGCAGAATATTATCCTCGGCGTCGATGACGGGAAAAAATTCAAAATCAAAGAAGTCAATGCACGCGTACAGGAAATCGCGGATAAATACGGGTTTATTATCGATCCGAAAAAGAAAATCTACGATATGTCCGTTTCTGAAAAGCAAACGGTGGAAATCATCAAGGTTTTATACCGAGGCGCGGATATTCTCATTTTGGACGAACCGACGGCCGTCCTTACGCCGCAGGAAACGGAGAAATTATTTTCCGTCCTTCGACGCATGCGCGACGACGGAAAATCCATTTTGATCATTACGCATAAGCTTCACGAGGTTTTGTCCGTTTCCGACCGCGTGACTATTTTGAGAAAGGGCGAATATATAGGCACGGTGGAAACTTCACAGACGAATGAAACGCAGCTTACCGAGATGATGGTCGGGAAAAAGATAAGCCTGAATATAGAACGGACGGAAGCGAAAAACGTCTGCGACAGGCTTGCCGTTTCGCATTTGAATTGTATCAATCACGACGGCGTAAAAATTTTGGACGATATAACCTTTACGGCGCGTTCGGGAGAAATTCTCGGTATTGCGGGTATTGCGGGAAGCGGGCAGAGAGAGCTTCTCGAGGCGATTGCGGGGTTGCAGCGTCTCAATGAGGGAGAAATTATTTATTTTGACCCTCAAAATAGCGAAACGGTAAATCTGAGAGATAAAACGCCCCTTCAAATCCGCGAGTTGGGCGTACGCCTTTCCTTTGTCCCCGAAGATCGTTTGGGCATGGGGCTGGTGGGCAATATGGATATCATAGACAATATGATGCTCCGAAGCTACGGCAAGGGCAGGTCGATCTTTCTCGATCGTAAAAATCCGAAAAATTTGGCGGAGGATATCATAAAGAGCCTTGAGGTCGTAACCCCGAACGCACACACCCCTGTTCGGCGCCTTTCGGGAGGAAACGTACAAAAGGTATTGGTGGGGAGGGAGATTGCCTCCGCTCCGACGGTGCTTATGGCCGCGTATCCTGTAAGAGGCCTCGATATCAATTCTTCTTACACCATTTACAATCTTTTGACAAAGCAAAAGGAAAACGGGGCGGCGGTTATTTTTGTCGGCGAGGATCTCGACGTTTTGGTTGAACTTTGCGACCGTATCATGGTGATCAGTGGCGGGAAGATTACGGGGCTTATAGACGGCAGAACGGCGACGAAAGAAGAATTGGGACGGCTTATGACAAGCGGAACAAGTATGTTGAAGGAGGCGGAAGTATGACAAAGGAAAAAGAAGTGAAGGAGCCTCTCTTTCATATCACGAAGCGTAAATCCATGAATTGGTGGCAATCGTTGCTTACAAAAGGCGCCTCCATTTTTGCGGCGGTCATTGTCGTGGGCATATTGAGCATTGTCTTAATCGGACAAAATCCGTTTCGTATTTTCGGTACGTTTTTTAAGGGGCTTTTTATAGATCCCTGGACGCTTATGCTGGATACCGCATTGCTTCTCGGGTTTGGCTTGGCGATTTTGCCCGCTTTCAAAATGAAATATTGGAACATGGGAGCGAACGGACAAATTTTGATGAGTTGTCTTGCGGCTATCTACTGCATGATCGAATTTACGGGAAAAATGCCGGAACCGCTTATTATTTTGCTCATGTTTGTGGCAAGTGTCTTAATGGGGATACTCTGGGCCGTAATTCCCGCGATTTTTAAGGCATTTTTCAATACAAACGAAACTTTGTTTACCCTGATGATGAATTATATGGCCATCGGATTGGTGAACCACTTCAGTTATAAACATACTAACTATAATCAAGTAAATATAGGGATCGTCAATCAGCTGACAAAAGAGGCATGGTTGCCGCAGCTGGGCAATAAATATGTATTGCCTATCCTCATCATTGCGGCTCTTACCGTACTGATGTATGTCTATCTGAAATACAGCAAACACGGTTATGAAATTTCCGTGGTCGGAGAAAGCCAAAATACGGCGCGTTACGTCGGTATCAATGTCCGCAAAGTGGTAATAAGGACGCTCGGCGTCTGCGGCGTGATCTGCGGAATTATCGGGTTTTTGTATGCGGGCGCCATCAGCCATACGGTATCCGAAAGTACCGCAACGCTTGGGTTTACGGCGATTTTAATCGCATGGCTGGCAAAATTCAATCCGTTTGTCATGGTCGCTACGGCGCTGTTTGTCGTTTGTCTGAAAACGGGTACGGGACAGATCAATATGGACTACTCCCTCGGCAGTACCTATTTTGCAGACATCGTTACGGGTATTCTTTTCTTCTTTGTAATCGGAAGCGAGTTTTTTACCAATTACAAAATAAAGGCCGGCAGCCGAATTAGGGGGATAATCGACAGGATAAAGAAGCTTTTCCGTAAAAAGAAGAAAGCTCCCGCGGCGGAAAATATGGCTTCGGCAGGGGATATATCGGAAAAAACGGAAGACGCAGATGTTTCCGAACACACCAATAAGGAGGAGATAAAGAAATGATTATCGAATTATTGGTCAAGGCTATCCGAACGGGAACGATTTTCCTTTTCGGATGTACGGGCGAGACGATTACCGAAAAATCGGGAAATCTCAACCTCGGGATTCCGGGTATTATGTGTATCGGCACATTCGGCGGATGCTGGGGGGTGGCTATTTATATGAGCTCTCTCTCCGGCGCCGCGGCAAACGGGTTTCTCGTGGTTCTTACGGCAATTATTTTTTCCGCTTTGCTGTCGATGTTTGCCGGCTCGATCTATGCGTTTCTCACGGTCACGCTCCGGGCAAACCAAAATGTCGCGGGGCTTACCCTTACGACGTTCGGCATAGGATTTATGAAATTTTTCGGCAGCCGTATCAATATGCAGCACCTTCTCGACGCAAAGGGATTTTTCACTAACTTATTTCCTTTTGCAGATAAGCTCGGTTGGTTCGGGCAAATCTTTTTCTCTCACGGAATCTTTGTATATCTGTCCATTATTCTTGCGCTTGCGGCTTCTTATGTCTTATCCAAAACGCGGGTGGGATTACGTCTGCGAGCGGTAGGCGAAAATCCCGGCGCGGCGGATGCCGTCGGAATTAATGTGACGAAATATAAATATTTTGCCATTTTGATCGGAAGCGTTATTGCGGGGCTTGGCGGGCTTTATTATGTTATGGATAAATCCGGCGGCACCACGTTTGTGGAAGCGTCAATCGATTCCTTTGGCTGGCTTGCGGTCGCGCTCGTTATCTTTACCGTTTGGCGTCCCAATCTCGCCATTCTGGGATCTATCGTATTCGGAGGACTTAAAGTCGCTTCTACCACATTTGATATTCCTTTGAGTATGATTAAACTGTTTGAGGTAATTCCCTATTTTGTGACCATTATCGTGTTGATTATCACAAGTATGATAAACGGCAAAGAAACCCAGCCGCCTGCAAGTCTCGGGCTCAATTACTTCCGGGAGGAGCGATAACGGCTTTACGGCAACGAATCATAACCACCAGTAAACTGGTGGTTTGCATAACCCCTAAAAGGGGATAATA
>ERZ1108162.56-NODE-56-length-49734-cov-611.508243_pt1 | contig 49734 bp, 40 predicted proteins | sample MGYA00403698_ERZ1108162 | MGnify/ENA primary metagenome ERZ1108162 (study PRJEB35170, sample SAMEA104062405) | human gut metagenome | biome: human gut; feature: human-associated habitat; material: faeces | place: Denmark | collected 2012-04-30 ... | reverse complement strand
TCCATAGTTGTAAACTCTTTATCCACTCACTCAGTGAGTGGTTGTCTTTGACAAACTAAAGAATGCGGCAGGGTGCAAAATTTTTGCACCCTGCCGCATTCAACTCATTATCTCAAAATTAAGGCGTCCTCAAACAATTTTGATGAAAACCCCGCTTCAACAATTCGCCCATGAACAACAAACTAATTATCCTCAGATTTTATTCAAAAATCTTTTATTACCAACTAATAAACCAAACATCTTATTAATGTATTTTTGAAACCCGGACAGACAGACAGAATCTTATATGTTCCTGCGGGCAGATTTTACGATACGCAAACCCTCCGTCAAGCACCGTTGTACAAGGTTCCAGACCCAACGCGTAATCACCGTTCGCCATGCTCTTCCACTGCACAAAGTGCGGCAGCGTGTCCGCAGACCACTTTAATGTGAATTTTTTACCCGCTTTTTCATTGACCAATGAAATTTCCGGGGCGTCAAGCTGTAAAAAATAACACATTTCCTCCTGGCCAGCTTTGGGCGCACTCATTTTATCCCGCACCGACATATTCTTTTCTGCCCAGGGAGTACGCGGCTGCACCTTGCTTACTTTTGCCTGCAGATATGCCCCTTCATCCAGCATGGGATATCCCACATTGACATGATACAAAAGGCAATACTCTTCTTCATTATCGCCTCTGTTTACCAAAGTATCGGAAATTTCAAGCGTATCCGCCCCGACGGCCGTATATACCTTCCTTTTCAGCAAAAGATTTTTTCCGAACAATGAAGTATCCGCGATCTCCGCCTCGACTGCAATTCCCGCTTCGCTGCATTCGGCACGCACAATGCGCGCCGGTATGTTGTGCAACGTCCCGTGCAGTTCGTACCCTTCTCTTCCGCCCAAGCTGTCCAGTCCGCACGTATACACCATGCCGCCCTCAAACCTCTTTTCAAAAGAAGTTTCGCGCATTGTGAAACCGTTCTTTGACACAAAAGAAATGTTTTGTCCCTCATGATACAACTGCATAACATCCAAAGCCTTGCTCTCGTTCAGCAAAAAGCGCAATTTTCCGTTGTCGCAATCCAAAACACGCAATCCGCGCTCTTTTCCTTCGGTCAGTTCATAGCGGCGAATACTCGCTGTTTGCATTAAATTTGAAATACGTCCGTCCATTTTTTACTCCAAATTGCTGAAAATGCTCAGGGTTTTTTTTGCATTTTCCTGCATGGCTTTCTGCGCGGAAAGAGCCATGTCATGGAAAAATCCCGTCGTTTCTTTTTCGGCAAGCGCCTTGGCGGCAGCATAGCCGACATATGACATATACGTATAATAATTTATCTTGTTAATGCCACGCCTGATAACTTCTCGGTATTCTTCCGCCGAAATGCCACTTCCGCCATGCATGACAAGCGGAATATCCGTCTTTTCCCGCACCTTTGAAATGATCTCCATGTTCAGAACAGGTTTTACTTTGTAAATGCCGTGCGCCGTTCCGAACGCAATGGCAAGCGCATCTACTCCCGTCCTTTTCAGGTAATCCGGGACAAGTTCCGCATCCGTATAAAGATCCTCGGGTCTGTTCTCCGTCGCGCCTGCTCCGCCTTCACGGTTCGGCAGCCTGCCCAATTCCGCTTCCACATCCACGCCGTGCGTGTGCGCGTATTCAGCTACTTCATGCGTCGCCTCTGCGTTCTCCTCATACGGTTTTGCCGAACAGTCTATCATGACCGAAGTAAAGCCGAGAGCAATCGCTTTTTTACAGTAACCGAAATCTTCGCCGTGGTCCAGATGCACACATACGTCCACCTTGCTTCTCTTGGCTAATTCCAGCATGACCGGCCCTATCTTTTCGATCGGGGCAACACTTTCATGAAGCTGAGCATGCGAAATTATGACAGGAACATTCTTTTTTTCCGCCGCGCCCAGTACAGCAAGCAAACATTCAAGATTCGGTGTATTGAACGCGCCGACCGCAATTTTACGTTTTTTCCCTTCCTCTATGACTTCTTTCAAGGATGCCAGCATTGTATTTACCTCTCTATCTCCACAATTTCATAATTCAGATACGTGGAAAACGCTTCTTCCAATACATACTTCATATGCCCGACCCCGACCGTTGTATGATGCTTGAAACCGCCCTTCGCAAGCCGTATGAGTTTATTCTGCAGATCGGGGATCTCTGCCACGCCGCCGCAGCCGAAATATCCTTTTTCAATAGGTTCACCCGTAAAGCGCGCTTCACTGGCATAAACTTTCAGCTTTCCGTTTTCCGTAAAACAGTTGGAATACGTCATATCAAACGCCGCAATGCGCCCCTCGTTGCTCCCCCAACCCGAACCGGGATCGCCCTTGGCAAACATTTTATGCTCTGTGACCGTTCCTTTCCCTGCCATCAGCGACTGTGCCACAGGCCCGCAATGGAACAAAACAACTCTGTTTTCATCATCCCCGTAATTATTGTTCCAATCCAGGCAAGCTGTCGGTTTACCGCTCGCAAGGTTCATCGCACGCATCGTTATCGCCGAACACAGATCAATTTCACAGCTTGCCACAATGCCACGGTCATTTAGCTCAGAAAGAAGCACACAGGGACATACGCGCAGGATCGTTTCCATTTCGTTCCAGCAACGCAAAGTGATTGCATCCAGCCGGTATTCTTCGATATATTCATCGATCACCACGGAGATCTTTGCCAAAGTAAACTTGTTCTTTTCCGGCACAGACGAAAAATCAGTATAGGCTTCCAGCCTCTTCACCTTTTCCACGACCTTGCAATCCGTATCCTTTTTCTGCTCGACTTTGAAAATCAATTCGGAAAGGTCGAAACTTTCTACGTTGATTCCGTATCTTTGCAAGGTGACTTCGTCAAAACGCACCGTTTTAAATGCCGTTGTTCTCGCGCCGATACAGCCAAGATTAAACCTCTTCAGCCCCTTGACCACGCGGCAGATTGCGGCAAAATCTTCAAGGTTTTTACGGAATGCACCATTCAGAGGATGTACGACATGAGGCTTCATCACCGTAAACGGGATCTTATACTGATAAAATACATCCGTCACCGAAAACTTTCCACAGAACGCATCCCGGCGATGCGCAAAATCCATTTTTCCGATCTCATCCGGATATGCCTGCATCAGGATTGGCACCCCCGCATCCTGCAGAGCTGCCACGGCACCGTTTTCATCAATAAAAATCGGCATGCAGAGTATGACTCCGTCATATTCCCCCTCATGACTTTTCAGCCAATCATGGTACAGCCTTCCCTCGTCCCGCGTTTCGACTGCCCCATAACGGGTCGCTTTTTCGTCCATGACAAGCGCTTCGTGCCCTGCCTCTTCTACCGCCCGGATCATATCCGAACGCGCCCCTGCGATCAGTTCCGCAGGCATAAATCCTCGATTTCCGAAAAACAATGCAAATTTCATCTCAATAAAACTCCTTCATCGTATGATATAATTTTTTATATTTCCGATACTGTCCTTCATAGGCAGCCATCTGCGCCGCATTTGGCAAAAATTCCCTGTTGTATTGTACGAATATCTTGGCCGCTTCCTGCAGATTTTCCAATACCCCCAACGCCGTTGCCTGCAGCATCGCACACCCGCACAGTCCGCCTTCCGAAGAGCGTAACGTGCGGATCGGCACACCCTGTATACTTGCCTTGAGAGCCAGCCATTTCCGGGAATTGGAACCGCCGCCTGTCGCCACAATACGCTCTATTTCGATACCGTATTCCCGACAGCATTCCGCGTTCAGGCGCATCTCCATCGCCGTGCCTTCCATGATCCCCTTATAGATTTCCGCCTCGCTCGTTTTAATCGTGAGATTGACGATCGCGCCCTTTGCTCCGATGCTCTGATACGGCGTCGCCGCCCCGGCAAAATACGGCAAAACCAAGATGCCGGAAGGCAATTCGTCCGTGTGTTCAAGGTATGAATACACGTCTTTTGCATCCCCTTTATATCCATGTAAAATATCCTTGCGCAGCCAAGTCACAAGTGAACCGCAGGAATAATTTAACATATATGTACAGTACAATCCAGGGACCGCATAGGGCACGCAGGCATACCCTCTTTTTCCCATTTGCACATCGTCCGTTTTTTTGGCAAAGACAGGAGTAATACATTCCACCGTGCCCATCCCGTCGACGGCATCTCCCGCATTGACCGCCCCCGCACCCAAAGCCGAGCAAATCTGATCGTGCGAGCCTAAAACAAGCACACACCTTCCTTTGAGAGCAAGTTCTCTTTTCAGCTCCTCTTTTATTTCGCCGACAATGCTACCCGTCGGAACAGGATCGGAAAATAAAGCAGAATCGATTCCGCATCTATCTAATATTTCACGGCTAAACTCCAGTTTACCTATGTCGAAAACGCCAGTCCGCGATGCAAGAGCATAATCGATCTTACGTTCGCCCGTAAGACAGTAGCCAATGTAATCGCAGATCAGCATACATTTTTTTGCCGCGGCAAATATTTTCGGACAATGATTTCGTATCCATAAAAGTTTGGATACTGAATACATGCTCTGCGGGACCAGTCCCGTTACCGAAAACAATTTTTCAGCGCCGAACTCCTGCAACAACTGCTCCGCCTCTTGCTCCCCCCGCGGATCGGTGTACAGCATCGGGTCAAATAAAATATTATCCTTTTCATCCAGCAATACAAAAGATTCACCGAACGAAGAGATACAGAGGGAACTGATCTCATATTCTTTTGCAGCTTCCGCGAGCATCTTTTTTACTCGTGAAATTATACCGCGGATATCCGCATATGTTTCGCCGTCTTTTTCCAGAAACGAATATTCTTCCGAACTGTATTTCAGAATTTCCCCCGACTGCGAAAACAGCTGGCTTTTACAGCATGTCGTGCCGATGTCAAAACTCAGAAAATTCATATATCTTCTTCTCCCTTTTACTTCACGCTTGCATTATACTTGCTTTTTTTGAAATGTTATAGTATCATATGTATAAATCTATGGTAAAATCGTATTAAGATTTACGAATATGAAAGAGTATGATCTTAAAAAGATGCAGGAACTTCTGCATGACTTCTACAACCTAACAGGAATCAAAATTTGTATTTACGACAGCACCGAAACGGAATTGTGTTATTATCCGGAAAAGCTATCCCCTTTTTGCAAGCTTTTGCGGGAAGACAAAAGTGCAGATGAACACTGCCTGTCCTGTGACCGACAGGCTTTTGCGGAATGCAAACGCACGCACCGCCGCGCCGTATATACTTGCCATGCCGGACTTTTGGAGTGCTTTTCCCCCATCCTTTACGGCGACAGGAACATCGGATATATCGTAATCGGTCAGATCCGAACCAAAGGAGCCAATCATTCTCCGTACGAAAATTTACAGCTGCAAAAGCTATATGAAGCGCTGCCCACCGTCGAAATGGATAAAATCAATTCCGCCATTCACATCCTCGATGCCTGCGCCGGATATGAATACTTGAAAACTATCGTTTCCGAATACGATGCGCGCATAGATGCACGTATCTCCTCTTTCATCGAAGAAAATTTGTGCGACGACCTTTCCGTTTCCGTTCTCTGCAAAAAATTCCGTCTCTCCCGCGTCGAATTATATTCCCTGTTCCGTGAATATTTTTCTTCCTCCGTAGCCGAATTTATTAAAAACCGGAGGCTGCAAAAAGCGCGCCTGCTTTTAGAGCAAACAGACCTTCCCGTCTGGAAAGTTGCGCAGCAGTGCGGCATCCCCGATTACAACTATTTTTCCAAGCAATTCAAATTAGCTTTTTTTACTTCCCCTTCCGAATGGAGAAAACAGCACGTTCTTGTAAGCGAACTGCAATTATAGAACGCCCAACCTCCGATACTCGTCACACCATTTCCAATCGTCACACTCGTAAGATTTTTGCAACCATCAAACGCATAATCCCCGATACTCGTCACGCTGTCGGGAATGTTAATACTTGTAAGTCCACTGCAACCTAAGAACGCAGAATCTCCGATACTAGTTACAGTGTTTTCTAACCTTCAAAAAAACATACTTTTTGTCTGCGAAAAATATTTTAAAACCTGATTCAACACAAATAATACTGTACGGGAAAAGTCCTGAAAAGTACGGGTTTGTCTTAGGTGTGACGATGGGACGTGTGCTTGTCTTGAACAAGTGCGACGGGCTTTGCCCGTCGCAGACAAGCACACGTCCCGACACAAACAACCAAACAAAACATTCCAAACCAACCCCCAAATAAAAGAACGGAAGATCGGACGGAGCGCGGAGCCGCCCGCTGACCCGCTTGGGCGTTCTCCGCGCTTCTCCGTTCCGATCCTCTTCCGTTTGCTTTTAAATGCCTGCCTGTTATCCGGCAAGCGTTTTTTGTTTCCTTCGTTTCTGTTCGGATTCTCCTCTCTTGTTTTTCTGCCAATATGGTTATTCTATTTTTAAAAGCCGGACACCCGTGTAAGTGAATATCAATGTCCGTTCATTTTCTCCGGATAAAAAGAACCCGGCATTGTTAATCGCCGGGCTCAAAATATTTAATATTTTATGTTAATCTCTGCCTAATACGTGATCTACCGTACATGGTAACGCTTCTGCGATCCGTACGATGCTTTCTATCGTAGGCTTTGTACGTCCTGCCTGCCAATTATAGATCGCGGATTCGGGGATCCCCGTCTTCTTCTGCAACTGATATTTCGTTATCCCAAACTCCGCGCAAAGTTGCGGCAACCGTTCCCGAAACGGAATATACGGCGAAAAGACTGTCGCACGGTTTTCCTCTTCAATCCCTAATAAAAAATCAGTGGTCACCCGAAAATAATCTGCCATCTGCACCGTCATTTCTACTGTCGGCATTTTCAGTCCGCTCAAATATCGGTTGATCGTCGCACGTCCGCAGCCGAGTATTTTGGCAAACGCAGGAGGATTCAATTTTGCATCAAAAAGTAACGAATCGAGCCTTTCGGCAAATATCGACAAATTTAGCATAAAACAGACAATCTCCTTTCTTATATTATCTCCATAAACGGAAACAAATACTTGCAAGTTTCCACTTGTGGTGATATACTATTCTTACAAAGTTTGATGCGCACAGACTAAAACGAAAAGGAGGGTTTATTTTATGATGCAAAAACAAAGCGGCGAACATATCTTTGTTCCCGCTACCGAAATCGCCGATGCGGAATTTCAGTGCAAAGTAACGGCAAATGATTTACTGCTCGATCTGAAAGTTCTGATGAAAGAGTATTATATCGCTACTTTTTCGGAAGACAACGGTTCGCTGAAAATTGCTTTGAACAACGGACAAAAATTCCGTTTGATCCTGCTCGAAGATTAAGTACATATCAACGCAGCAATGCCTTTATATACAAATGAAAATACAGACGGGCTCGGTTTTTACCGAGTCCGTTTTTCTTTTTCCCCGCGTTTTTGTTCGGGTTTTTCTCTCTTTTGTCTTTCAGCACTGATATTTGGACGGAAAAGTACGGTTTTTGGGCGGATAAAGGGCCTTCTTTGTCCGTCCGTTTTTTGTTATACTTCCCATTGTTCAAACCTCGTCCCCCTATCGTTGGTTTTGAACCCTTGTCTTTCGCGCGGAGAGTATAAACGAAAACGTCATTTCCGTCAAGGGTGAATGCATTGCCTGCGGCAACCCTTGACGGAAAGACTGAACTTTACATCTATTTTTCTGACTTTGCCGTTTCCGTTTCTTTTGTCTCCGTCGAAAGACGAATGTTTACAAGGAGGTAAAGGCTTTTGCCGAACAAGAAAATGAAGACTGCTGTGATCTACGCCCGTTACTCTTGCGAATGTCAATCCCCAGTAGATACAGGAAAAAGATTATTAACCGCTATCAAGAAGTATTTATAAACTAAACCATGATAAAAACATCTACCGTAAACGCAAGGACAGTCGGCATATATTTATGATTAAACGGTTCACGGCAGATTATAGACATATAAAAAGAACCCCGATCGTTTCCGTCGGGGTTTTCGCTATATTTAGTAATATGTTTCGACCTGTCGCCGTTCGGGCAAACGCTTCCGAACGGTTTCAAAGTAAGTACTATCTTATCTTCAAATATCGTTATCTTTTCAATGAGGAGATCAAAAAGAAGCTGTTGCGGCTGCTTGAACGCATTTCGTATATATTCCGTTATCATTTCCTTTGTAACGGCATCGGGTCGATTTGCCTTGGCTATGGCAATGTTTTCATTCAGCTCACGCTTTCGACCTTCCAACTCCTCCAAGCGCTCTTTCGTTGTTTCGGTCACCACACCCATCTCGATCGCTTTCATAATCCCGGCAATGGATTTGATCACCTGCGATTGTTCTTTCTCCATCAGCCTGAGTTCCGTATTTTGCTCCGCGATTTTGTTCCTATGCCTTATAACATCGGCTGCAAGCCGGTCTATCATTTCTTTTGTCCCTGCAACTTTTTCCAATGCCTGCGCCATTACGTTTTCGATTATCTCTTTGCGGATACTTTTACACGGATGCGCCTTACCATTATCGCATCTATAATATCTTCGCGTATTCCCATAGCGATCCGTTCCCGTCCACGCCACATATCTTTTATTGCATCGACCGCAATATATCTTCCCTCGCAACATATATGTTACATCGGGGACATGTTTTCCCGTAGCGGTCAGCGCCAACCGCTTTTGCGTCTGTTCAAAAATTTCATGATCAATGATTGCCGGGAAAATATTATCGTACACCTGATCGTGAATCCTGTATATACCCGTGTACTTCTCATTATGTAACATAGTATAGATAACATTTTCCTTGAATTCCCTGTCTTTGTTCCTGATACCGCGGGCACATAACTCGTCCGCGATCTGTTTCATTGTTTTTCCCGATAGATAGGCACGAAATATTTCTTTTACGATTGCAGATTCCTGTTCGTTGACAAAATACTTTTTGTTGACTTTATCCCAACCGTACGGCACGCGGTTGCATATCGCATTCCCTTTGATACGTGACTCCCTCAAGCCGCGTTTTACCTTTTGCGACAGCTCTTCCGCATAATATTGATTCATTCCTTCAAGCAAACTCTCCAACAATATCCCTTCCGGACTATCCGGAATATTCTCCATTGCAGATAATATTTTTACGCCGTTGTCTTTCAAATGTTTGCGGTGTATCGCCATCTCATACTTATTGCGGGAAAACCTGTCAAGTTTGTAAACGAGTAAATACTCCCACTGTTTTTGCGCGCTGTCCTTCAGCATTTGCTGAAAATCGTCACGGTTGTCGTTCGTCCCCGTCATTGCTCGGTCTATATAGGTGCGGACAATGACAATCCCGTTTCTCTCCGCATATTCTTTACATACACGCAATTGTCCTTCGATCGATTGTTCTGTTTGACTGGAACTGCTGTACCTTGCATAAATCGCTGCTCTTTTCATTTTCTTATCCTCCAAATCTATTTTTACCGAAAGTATATCATTTTTTCTATCAAAATAACAGGAACATAAACGATAGTGTTTCCATAATAAACCACTATCTCTCCGTAGGAAAAACCAAACAAACAAGGACAGTTTCCGTATTTCCTTTGTACCTTTCGGCGCCAAAAAAACGGGAGAGCGGAAGCGGACTGTCAAAGGTCTGCCCGCAAGGGACGGGAAGAAATTTTGTTTGAATCAGCACTTTGTTTTTCTTTCAAAATTTCTTCTCGCCTTTGACAGACAAAGCCGCTCTCCCACCATCTGAAAGCCGAAAGGTACACAACAAAAAGAAACGACCGTGACTGCAAGACAATATTCACTGTCTCTTGTCACGGTCACTTTTGTTCTTAAGATAAAATCTTTGTTCAGACTATGTATTTTTTTGTAATAAGTGTGCCTGTGAGAGCGAAGAAAATTTTTATAAAAATTTTTGCATATAGGGCCGTCAAAAGTATATCTCCCACTCCTTTATAGTGAAGGAAAAAATATTTCTAAATACGACAGAAAGTGTCGTATTTATATGATTTATTATAATCGCAAAGAAAAAAATTGTGTGAAATTTTGCGCCGAACCGCCAAGTTTCCAAACTTTCTGTCCTTGTGATAGTGAGAGAAAAATTTTTTAAGAAATTTTTGTGAAAAGGGTAGTCAAAAGCATATGTCCCACTCCTTTATAGTGAAGAGGCAAAACGATCGGGAGGAAATTATGACGATTGAACAAATCAAAGAACAATTAAAAACGATACGCCTGTACTATGCGGACAAGGCTGGTTTCGACGCGGCATTTTCTGTCCTTCCGCACAAGGTCATAACTCTCGCCAAGCAGTATGCAGAGGTCATCAGCGACGCGCCGCTGGATCTGTATCTGATTTTCTATCATTTATACGTCAAAGGCTTGACGCAGGAAGCTGCGGCGGAAGAGATGAATTACAGTGCGGAATATATCCGACAGAAAAATAAAAGCCTGTTGTTGTTTCTCCAACGAAAAAACAACGTAAAGGAGGTGGCTTAATTGGAAGAAATCAATATCATAGACAATCGCCTCGGCATCAAGATTTACGCTACGGAGCATAAAAAGCTGTCGGAGACGGAATACAGTCTTCTCGTGGCCTTTTTTGCCGATAGAACTGACAAATTATTTGCAATTAACAACGGGCAAGAAAAATCTTTCAATGAGGATACTGCTTGTATAAAGCCAAGCGCACGTTCTATCGTCACAACCCCAACTTTTCGTCTGCAATCAAGGAGGTAAAACGATGAAAACTTTGAATCAAATCCGCAGAGAAATGAAACTGATCCGAGGAGCATTCCGCTATGGACTGACACGGGAACAATTTGACCGCATTACATACCCGCAAAATTTTAAAACAATGGCTGAAACATACATAGCCGCCTCGGAGCATGCCCCGAAGCGGCTGAAAACAGTGTTCGATGAATTATATGTTCATGCCAAAACACAGAAAGCCTATGCCGCAGAACGCGGAGTAACCGAAAAATACATTCAGATCTTAAACAAGCGGCTGTTGCTGTTTTTGCAGGCAGATATGGCGGACAAATAAAACAACCGTCCAACAGGCTAAGAAGCACTCTGTCGGCCGATGAAAGAAAGCGATGCGCGGCGGAAAAAGCGGAAGCCGATCCCAAGCGGGTCAGCGGGACGGCTCCGCATCCGCCGCGCTTTCCCTTTGCCGCACTTTTCTTGAGACTTGTTTTTTGCCGTCCGTTTGCAAGCTCTGTTTTACCTTATCTTTTCAGCATTCTTTGGTTGTTTGTTTGAGGCGTGCGCTTGGCTTCGGCGCCCGCGAGCGCAGCGAGCGGGTGACGGTGCGGCGTCAGCCGCACCGTCAGCTTTGCCGCCGACTTGTATAAAGCCAAGCGCACGTCCTATCGGCACAACCATAACCCTTTATCTGTAATCAGAGCAAAACCAATATATATTTTTACTTTTTTATCCTTTGTTCTATTACGAACTACTATGTTTGACTTTATAACCACATGATCGCATTTGCCTCGATCGTAATCTCTTTTGAATTTCCGTCCATATCAAAGAAGGTTGTTTTCTGAGGCACATCCGAATTGTTTACGACGGCGTATTTTCCGCTTTCCGGGTAATAATTGCATTCCGTGAATGGATTGCTCGAAAAAGCCTTTTTAATCTCCCTTTCTTTCCCCGCCGCCCAGTAGACCGCACGATACAAAAGGCGGGCATTCTGCGTGCTGTATGGCAACCCCGCCATATATACGCCTCTGCCTTTGCCGTAAACATTCGCAGCCAGCATCACTTCGCCGACATTCACGCTGCGTTTACACCTGTCTGAAAACCGGATATCCAACACATCCGCATTGCGCAATGCGTAAATATTCTTTGTTCCTTCGCCGTAATCGATCTCTCCGACGACATCCTCCGTTATAAAATGCGGCTTTTTTCCGATATTGTACTTATCCTCGGAAAGCGTGAAACCCTTTTCCTCGTCCACGCCCAGAACGTCCGCTAAAACGAAGGCTCTGTCCTTTTTCAGAAATGCGCTCGGCTGCCCGACCCCGATAAACCCGTGGCCTTCCGCGACCCATTTCCGAATACGACAAACCAGCGCCTCGTCTGACCACTCCGCACCGCCCGAATACGCCGTTCCTTCCGCGCCGACATTGATCAATACATCGACGTCCGCATCGATCCCCCCGTTACGGATATCCTCGAATGAAATAAATTTTACATTGACAGCCAATCCGGACAGAGCCTCAAGTACGCCCTGATACGAATAAATCTGCTGATACCAAAGCTCGTGCGCCACCATATGGCTCTGCCAAGAGCGCAGTTTTCCCCAACAATTCAAAATCGCCACCGTAACGCCCGCATACGGTTTCGCCCCCCGGGCGGCATCGCAAATTGTCCTGAATTCGTCGCAGATCTGTGCGACTCTGTCGATAAATTTCGGGAATTTTGCGGCCAAAGACAGGTATCCGCCAAATCCCATTCTGTCGAGCGGCTTTCGCATCATCGCCCTGCGCGCCGTGACCCAATTCCGGTCCAGTTCCGCCACGGCGTTTTCCTCATTCCCCTCAAAAAAGGTATCCGGAAAAAAATATGGCAAAAACCTGCCTTCCCGATACCGCACGTGCGGGATTTCCGAGAGCATGCGGACCGTTACGCCGCCGCCTACGCTGCCGACCACGGCATCCAGATCCAGATCTTTAAAGTATCTTCCGTACGGTTCTGCGCCGATCCAGTCATCGCCCAGGAACATCATCGCCTCTTTGCCTTTCACGTGAACGATATCCACAAGCTCCCGCACTTTTTCCGCCGTCACACGGCAGACAAGATCCATAAAGTCCCTGAATTTTTGCGCAGGAATGCGGAACGGATTGTTGTAACAGCCGCCGTCCACAATATCTTCCGACGTCAGCTTATACCCGTATTCCCTTTCAAACCTGTCGAGCATCGCGGGGCTCGCCGCAAGTGTATAGCCGAACCAATCGACATATTTTTCCTGCCCGCGTTCGTTGAAAATGAGCGTAAATTGATACAAAAATGTGGTAAAGCGCACTACATTCGTTTCCGGATGCCCGTCGCACCACTTTTCCATGAACGTTTTGATATACTTTGCCGTATTCGGGAAAGCGGGATCATACATCCGCTGTTTTTCGCACGTCCAGTGATTCGTCAGATAATTATAGATCTGAACGGGATGCCAGATGACCTTCGCCATAAAGTTCAAAGTATATTCATGATACGGTACGGCGTTTCGGATATGCACGATACCGGCGCCCTCGTCGGCATGCCAAGTGAAAATTTCCTCGCCGGTAGTCCTGTCAAAGACCTGCCAGCGCGCCGTTTCCGCCCAATCCGGAGATATCTGCTCCGCAAAATAGCCGTCCATCGGGCAAATATCCAGGCTCGTACCCGAGGCTGTACGCCTGTCGCTGCGCAGAAAAGTTCTGTGCGTTTCCTCCGGATGACTTCTTGCCCATTCGTTATCTCCGCGCACGACGAAGTAAGTATTGTAAACCTTTTCCGCCAATTCCGCGGCATTGGACGGCAATACGGTGCCGTCGCAGTCCCGAACCGCATCCGCTCCCCAGAGCGCCGCTATTTTTTTCGTGCCTTCCACAAAATTTTCATCCGTAGGAATGGTAACTCTGCCCTTCGTCTTCATAAATTCTCCTCTTTTTTGCGTATGAACAGGTATGCTCCCGCATCCATTTTTTCTATCTTTACCAGGATCCCCTTTTGCTGACGGGGTATCAGACCGATGCGTATATCGTCGAGCGGTATCCCTTTCCGCTCGGAAAACTCATATACGTCCGTGACCGTTGCGCCTTTGATGCTGACGGGCTGCCATTCTTCTCTCGTGCTCTCCCACGAAAAATTTTTGCCCGTTTCTGCAAATCCTTCGCCCGACCAATAACTGAAATACCCGCATTCGTTTTCGTTGTTGGTTTTACAAAGATAATCTCCGCTGACAACGCTGCCCTTTGCCTGCTGCACCGGCAGCAGCAGATATAACTCTCTGGCATAATTTTCGTTGTTTCTGTCGCCCGCAAGGCACTGCGCATCCCAGTACTCCCATTCCACGGGGCTCTGCCTGAAATTTTTTACGACAGGAAAAAAGGTGTTCTCCGTAATTCTCGGAATACCCGCCGCAACGATGTCTTCATAGTATTTTTTATTCCTGCCGATCATTTCCGCCTGTTTTTCCGCACTACCCTTGCGCATGACGTGATCCATGCAATAGTACAGCTCAAACGAATCAAGCACGAGCGAAGCCTTTTTGATCCTCGCACGCTCCGCGTCCGTCTCCGCGCATGCCAGCGCCTTTTCAAAATACGACCGCCCCTTGCGGATAAATGTGTCGTCATATGTGCCGTCTTCCCGCAATTTCAGCCCGTAGATGTCCGCATGCGACGAAAGCGAGGAATATGCCTTCCCCTTTCTGCCCAACGACGCAGCATATTGCAGGAATTGAGCGATGTACTTCCCGCCCCTGCCGTAAAATCCGTACAGGAAATCTTCGGCATGCGCGGCAAATTCTTCCTCCGACATGTACGGATCGTATAGCAGTTTGGACAGAAGATAGACCTTCAAGCCCACAAAATCGGCCGTATCCGTCTCGCCGTTCACAAAAATACCCTTTACGCCGTGTTGAGCGAAGAACCGATAATTTTCGCGCATAACGCCCAGAACGGGATAGTGACAGTTGATGATATGATAACAATACGGATAATCCCACACATAGATCTTGGAAACAAGTTCGGAAAGTTTTTGTATCCTCTCTGCCGCGAGGCGGGTCCTGTCCAGGATCGCATCTTCAGCCGTTTCTTTGCTGTGCAATGCCTGCGCGATCGTATAGTTTCCCGCACACCATGTGCACACCCGTATGATCACGTTCTGTTCCGGCCTGACGATCCTGGGCGGTTGCTCCGTTTCACCGTATGAAATGGTATCGACAAGGATCTCGGGATAGGTTTCCCGTATTTTCCGCGCAAATTTATTGACAAACTCCAGCAGAGCGTCCGTATCGTTCCCGCCCCGCCCGTAAATCTCCCGACATTTTTCGCACTGACAGAAAGTATTTCCGTCGTTTATGGAAACGGAAATCATCGTCGGAGACTTTTCCGCCTTTAACCATTGCTCCGCGTTTTCCGAGAGCACCGAAAACATCTCCTCGTTTGCAAAACACAGCCCGCTCGGATCCCTGTTTCCGTTCGCGTCCAACGCGTAATACTCGGGATGCTCGCGGTAGTATTTTTCAGGCGGGACCAGTTCGTGAAACGTATGAACGAGCCCCGCGGTTCCGCCCGCATACCCCACGCCGCATCCGTCCTCTTCGCGCAATTTCCGCACAAAAGTGCCGTTTATTTTCATTTTGACCGAAAAATCCGGATCCCACGCAGTCCAGTCGCAAAGTTCGCGATATTCGAATACGGGGAAGGATCTTTCGCAAATTTCCCCGATCTCGACCGCTTCCGCATCCGCCAGTTTTTCGACCGTATCCGTGAGATACCGCACGCCGCAGTATTTTTCCAGAAAGGTATATACCCCGTATAAAACCCCGCGCCTGCCGCCGTTTATGATCAGATTCCCGCTCTTGGTCAGGATCGCATATTCGTCGTCCGAGAAATTTTCGTGCGCCGTTTCGTCGCAGGCGCGGATCGTCCCGCCTATAAGAATTTCATGCTCTCTTTTCAGAGGATAGATATCATAATATACGCAGAGCTCCGCACCGCAGATCCGATAAATGTAACTTTTCAGGACCCGCGCAGCCTTTGCCGTCCACGGCGGAACCACAGGAGCGCCTTTCTTTGCCCCCGCGCTATGCATGACGATGGCAAATTGCGAAATATCCGCGCCCAACAAGCGCACAGGGATCAATTTCTTGCCGAAATCCAAAAACTTTTTCACTTTCTCTCGCTCCTGAAACGGAATCGAAAGTCCCCTGCCCCATACGGAGCGGGGGACTTTGCTTCCTTTTCAATACATTCGCTTATTCCGCCGAGACATAAATATACACAAAACACTCGCCCAGAGCGGAAGTTTCATTGCCCACGCCCAACCAGACGAACCCGTCTTCGGCAAGCGTTACCTCGATGCTCACCGAACGCCAGCCGCCCGCCTCTGCGGGCAAGAGCGAAACGGCCTTATCGTAATTTTCATCCGAAGACGCACCCTGCCACTGCGAATTGGTTTGATACAGTTTAACCGTTGCATCGTCCGTTCCGTCCAGCGTGGTCATGATCTGCAGTTCGAGAACGACCGTATCACCCGTTTTCGCCCCTGCTACGGCGACCCTTGCCGACTCGCCGCCGAACCACGCGCCGCCGCTCGCGTTATTATTCGCGATATACAGCGAACCGTTCATCACAGCCACGTCTTTGATCGTTACATCACATTCGCCCAGATCCGGATTCTGGCTCCCCGCCGCGAGCCACACATAGCCGTCTTCGGTGAGCGTAACTTTCAGACGCACCTCGCGCCAGCCGCCCGACGCCGCGGGCGAGAGCATCACGCCCGAAGCGTAGTTTGCCCCCATCGAAGAATCGACCCATTGCGCCGTTACCTGATACAGCTTGATCACGGAACCGGCCACGCCGTCCTGCGAGGTCTTTACCAACATCGAAAGCACGACCGTATCGCCCGCCTTTGCCCCTTCCAGGGGGATGCGGGCGGCTTCTCCGCCGAACCAGGACCCGCTGTTCGAAGAATAGTGCGCCGTATATTCGGGGGAAACAATACTGCTTTCCAAATCTTTGATATAAACGAAACATTCGCCCAGACCCGGATTTTCACTCCCCGCCGCAAGCCACACATAGCCGTCTTCCGTCAGTTTTACCGTCAGGCTTATCTCGCGCCAATCTCTCGCCGTTGCGGAAGAAAGCACTACGCCCGAAGCGTAATTTGCTCCCATCGTGGGATCGATCCATTGCGCCGCTTCCTGATACAGCTTGATCACGGAATCGGTCACGCCGTCCTGCGAGGTCTTTACCTGCATCGAAAGGACGACCGTATCGCCCCCCTTTGCCCCTTCCAGGGGGATGCGGGCAGCTTCTCCGCCGATCCAGGATCCGCTGTTCGAATAATAGTGCGCCGCATATTCGTACTCGTCGCCCCATTTTGCATAAACGGTCAGCGCATTTGCGGGCATGACCAAAACATCTGTCCCCACGCGCGTTCCCGCATCGAACGTCGCACTCGTGTACCAGCCCTCAAACAAGGTGTTCGCCTTTTTCGTTACATAATTTGCATCAAAATCCGCAAGCGACGCTCCCTCTGCGATCTTTGTATCCGCTACGTCGTTGCCGCCGTTTTCTTCAAACACTACGGCAAAGCTCTGTAACACTTCCACATCTTTCATATACAGGACAAACGGTGCGCCCGCATCCGCCAAATATGCCCCGCCGAGATAGAGGCATCCGTCCGCCGCAACTTTTGCCTGAAAAGACACCTCGCGCCAGCCCGTTTCGGACGTATCGAATTTTATATAGCAATCCTGCCAGGTATCATTGTTCGCCTCCGCGCCTTTGAACGCCGCCAACGCCACATTTCCGTCGGCAATGCCGTCCAACGTCGTGCGCAGTTGTACCGTGAGCGTGACCGTATCTTCGGGAGTGAGATCTTCCGCGACCTTCGCCGCTTTCCCCGAGAACCAGCCCGCCGTTCCGTCAAATTCTGCGGCATATTCGTACGTGTCGCCCCATTTTGCATATACGGTCAAAGCGTTTGAAGGCATTGTAAGAACATCCCTGCCCACGCGCGTGCCCGCTTCAAACGTCTCGCTCGTGTACCAGCCCTCGAAAACAAGTTTATCTTTCGCAGGCAGATACACCGAATCAAACCCGGACAAAGAGGAGCCTTCCGCGATCATTTCATCCGCTATTTCGCTGCCGCCGTTTGTTTCAAACGTAACGGTAAAACTGGGTATGATTTTCACATCTTTGATATAGATACTAACCCACGGCCCGTCATCGGCCCTATATACCGCGCCCAGATATACGCATCCGTCCGCCGCAACTTTTGCGTCAAAAGTTACCTCGCGCCAGCCCGTTACGGAGGTATCGAGTTTTATATAGCAATCCTGCCAGGAAGCATTGCTCCCCGTCGCCGCGCCCATTGCAGCCAGGGCGACGTTTTCATCGGCGACCCCGTCGGCGGACGTCTGCAGATCCATCGTCATCCTGACCGTTGCACCGGGCGTCTGATTTTCTGCCACTTTTACCGCGGCTCCGGAAAACCATCCTGCCGCAGGAGCATATTGCGCCGTATATTCCGTTTCGGCAGGAACAGTTTCTACCGTTTCCACAAGAATTTCGTCCAGATAGATAGTGAAATTGTTTCCCGTTTCGACCGTCCAGCTTAAAATGATGACATTGTGGTATTCGTTCAGACAAGCATCGACAGTAACCTTTGTCCATCTGTTGACGGGAATCGTCGTCCCGTCCTCGTAATCGGACTTCCCCGCCGCATAAATACGGTTCTGATAGTTACCAAGACTGTCGTCATAGGCTACTTTAAACGCATCCACCGTATCGACCGACGTATCCGCGACGCCGGAGACGGGTTCAAAATATACCCAATAGGAGATCCCGCGGACATAACGAAGATCTACATCATCCAACGCACCCTCATATTTTACGAGATTGATCTGTCCGCCGCCGCTGCCAGGTTCTATTTTGAGCGAATAGCCGCTTTCCCCATAATATTTTTCATCGGAAATTCCAACGCCCTCTTTCGCAACGGGAGTTGAAAAGATTCTGTTGTCAAACGAATAGAATTCATTTGGATTGATATTACCCGTGCCGAACTCGGAAAGCATATTGCTCCACGCAAACGTATCGCCCTCTTTGACCGCCTTGATCTGAATGTCGTATTCACCTGTCTTGGTGATATACCCTTCTTCCACTAAATTCAAAGGATCGTCGCTGCCGTGATACCCGACGTCTTTCACAGCCTCTTTCCCGTCGATCCAAAGATCGTACCGCGCAAACGACGAACCGTCTTCCAGCTGCCAGTAGATCTCATTCAGCGTGTCGCAATACAGCAGAGGGCCCGCTATATAGACAGCTTCATCGCTTTCCTCGGACGCGGCGCTCTCCAGATAGATCGTCGTGCCGTCCGCATAGGCGAGACATTTTACGGCTATGCTGTAAGCTCCGTCTTCCGTCATCGTCCAGAAATTGTTCTTGATGGAAACCCAATTTTCGTTGTCGTTGACTTTTACGCCGTAACGGTTGGCGTTTTCCACTTCCTGCCAATGAAACTGCTTCGCGTGCGTCTCACTGTCCTCCGAAACCGTCGGTTTCTCCGGTGCGGCGAGTTGGCGCACGGTAACGGCGAGCTCCGCCGCCTCCGACGTCTGCGTTTCGCTCTTCGCGCGCACATAGATCTTGGTAACGGAAACATCCTTTACGAGCGTAAAGATATCGATCTCCTCTTCTTCGACCGCCGTATAATCGGTCCCGTTGACGCTGACCTCGTAGCCGACGGCGCCTTCCACGCCCTTCCACGTGAGCCTTCCGCTCGATTTGAGTTCGAGCTGCGCAGGCGCCGCCAACGCATCCGCATCGGACTTTTCACAGGCGATCAGCCCGATCGCACAGCATACGACCAGACAAACTGCCAACACTGCCAAAGCTAATCTCTTCATCATTTTTCTCCTTTTTTATTTCAGAAACGCACGGTTTGCTTTCCTCTCGCATGTGTGCGTTAACCTCGCCTATTTAATCTACCCGCTTGTTCGCGTGTTGTTCTTCCGTGATCAGTCCTGCCGTGTACAGCGCATCCCAATACTCTTGCCCGCCGTCAGCCGTATACTTTGTCTTGCGGGCTTCGAAAGAGACGGACGCCCTCGTCCTGTCCTTGGCGTTTTGCGACCCGAACTGTCTCTCAAAACACTGCGCAGTCTCGTCCACGCACGACATCTTGATCGCCGCCAGCTGTTTGTTGCAGAATTTGTTGAGGGAGAGCATTTCGTACGCTTTGATATAGAAATCGCTCAGCGCGACGCCCGTGCTCTCGATCATCTCCACGCAATCGACGCCGTCGATCGGCAGCACCGCACCGCATTGGCTCAGCGTAAAGTCGCGGATGCCCTGTTCCGAATACAGATACTTCAGGAACAGTTTTGCCAACCCGCTGTTGACCTGGTCTGAATCGACAATGCAGGCGTTCGAACCTTCCGAACCGAGATAACAGAAATTCCTCGCCTCCTCCACGCGGTCGAAGTCTGCCTGATCCACGTCATACCCTGTGCCCGTCAGATCCGTCTGCCCCGCATCGATCGCACGGATCAGTGCCGCAAGTTCATCATCATCGGAAATCGTGGTACATTTGTCGCGGATCGCACTGATCACGGGAATACGAAACATCGAAAAAGATTCTTCATCCACAAACCCCGCCATCTCATTCATCAGCCAGGAGCCGTTGAACATCATCGCCGCCGATTCGTCGGACAGGAACTGCACCTGCGCTTCACCGAAATTGAGCGCCGTGGAAGTTTTCACGATGTTGTTGTTGTCATACCAAAGCAGATCTTCCAGCACCTGTGCCGCTTCCAGCGCGCCCTGCTGATACGTCGAGGAGATGTCAAATACTTTCTCCCCCTGCGCATTGATGATCTGCCCGTCCTGCGCGGCATTATAAGCGTCCAGCCCTTCATACTGCGCATACAGCTGATAATACATAAAGTCGTAATACTTTTCGTTTACTCCGCCCGAAAAAATGAGCGGCGTAATGTTGTTTTTCCGCAATGTCGCGCACAGGTCTTTGAGCTTCTCCGTCGTGACGGGGATCTCGTCTTCCGCAATATAGTTGGTATTGTACGCCATCCCGTACGCGCCGACATAGGAGGGCAGGTTATAGTAATGCCCGTCCCTGCGCGCATAGATGGCCGACACCGTCGGAGTGATCTTTTCGCCGATCGTCTTTCCTTCCCCTTCCCATTTGTAGGCATATACGTCGTCCAGCTCCATCAGCTTATCCGTATAGTCGCTCAGATCGATCTCACTGAAATACAGATCGTAGTCGGTGTTCTGCCCCGTGATCTCCGCCATGAGCACGAGCCGCTCCGTCGTCGGATAGATCTCCACGGATACGTTCGGATACTTCTTGTTGAAGCCGCTCACCACGCTCCGCAGCCATACGTCACCGAAACCGCCCTCGAAAAACCGAATATTCAGCGTGCCGGTAATTTCCGTATCGGCGCCGCCGAGATTTTCGTCTTCCCTGTCCTGCGTCCCGCGCGAAGCACAGGCCGCAAAGGAAAACATCATCATGATCGCCAGAATCAATACTATGAACCTGACTGCCTTTTTCATAGGATCCTTCCTCCTTTTCAATCCATTTTTAACCTTTGATGCCGCCCATGCTTACCTTCCCCAAGAGCCGCTCGGAGAAAATCGCAAAAATGATGAGAATGGGCAACAGACAGATAAACATTCCCGCATACAGGCTCGGGTAATCGAATTTGCGCTCCGCGATCGAACGGAATCGGTACAAACCCGTTGCAAGCGTGGGCATATCCGGCAAATACAACAGCGGCGACATATAGTCGTTCCACTTTGTAATGAATGCCAAAAGACCCAGCGTAAACATCAGCGGCAACACCTGAGGACGCATGATCTTGAAATAAGTATAATAAAAGCCTGCCCCGTCCATCTGCGCCGCTTCCGCATACGTCCACGAAATATTGGCCCAATATGCGTACGTCAAAATGAGATTCATGCCGTATACGTTCGCCGCCGTCACCAGGATCAGCATGGAATTATCCAAATTCAGAGCATAGATGAGGCGATAGGTGCTTACCATGGACGCGCCGATCGGCACGCTGACCATAAACAATGCAATCCCGTACAAAAATCCCCTGCCCCGAAACGTATATTTGTTCAGCACATACGCAAAAGCCGCCGTGAATTCCATCGTGATCCAAGCCGAACCGAGCGCGAACCAGGTGCTGTTCCAGAACATGCCCAGAAAGGAGATCCCGCTGTCCGATATCGTTTCAAACGCCTGGACATAATTGCTGAACTTCCATTCCGTCGGCAACCCGAACATATTGTGAAAATATTCTCCGCGGATCCCGCCCGACTTCAACGAGGACAGGAAACCCCATATCACGGGGAACAACAGCATCGTCGCATAAATCAGAAAGAAGATAAAGACGACCGCAAAGATCAAGGAGGAGGGCCTGAATATCTTTTTGAGGTTTATCCGCCAAAAAGCCTTCGTCACGTGAACGCCCCTTGCGGCGAGCGACCTCGCCATCCTCACCTTTGCCAATATCCCGAATGCGATGCTGACCGCGATCACGATCACGACAAGGGCGACCATCAACCAGACAAAATCCATAACGGTATCCCCCCTAAAACTCCACCGATTCGATCCTGTTGACAAAGTGATTGATCAGGATCGCAATGGGCAGAACGATCAGCCCCTTGACGAGCCCGAGGCACCCGGCAAGCCCTTGCGACATCCTTTCGGAAATGCCTTCCGCTCCGCTCGTCGTCAAAAGATACTCATAATACGGCAGATCGTACGTCCCGTATCCGCCGCCCGTCAGAAGCAGCGTTGCGCCGCCCGAACTCAATATGCCCGTCACCATCAGCATCAGCATCGTCGCCAAAAAGGACCATGTGCAGGGCAGCGCTATATAGATAAATTCCTGCAGAACATTGCAGCCGTCGATCTTGCCCGCTTCCAAAACCTCGTCGGGAAGCCGCGCAAATGCGGACAGCCAGTACAAAAGGTTCGCACACAAGCCGAAATAAAAATTGTAGAACAGCATCGTGAGCATCGCCGTATCCGAATTGCGCAAAAGCAAAAGATCGGACCCGAACAACTGCTTGATCAGACCGTTGTTTCCGACAAGATACAAGAAGAAGGAAGACAGAATGACCGAGGAAACGATCTGCGGGAAGAAAAAGATATATCTGTAGATCTTGTAACCGGGTATCTTTTTAAACAAAAAATATGCCATTAAATAGCTGAGCGGCGTAATGATGAAAAATCCCAGCCCCCAATACAGGAGCGTATTTTTCACGGATTCCAAAAGAATGCGCCCCGTCGTCGCAAAATCCCCGAACAGATATTCGAAATTGTAAAAATCGTAGGTGATCTCCCCGGTCAGTTCGTTGCGATGCTCAAACGCGATCGGAATGGACTGCAGCGTACCATATACCCAGAATATCGCGAGCATCACCAGGGGAATGATCAATACCGACCAAATACAGGCCAATTCCTTGGCACGCCTGATCTTTTTTTCGCGAAGATAATCTTTTGTGACCCCGCCGATGTTTATCTCTGTATTCATTCGCTTCACCACTTTTCAGGGAACAACCTGAAATCTGTTATATTTGGATTGAACGTGTGCTCCGGAAATTTGTGTATGCACCCGTACTTGAAGATATCTTTATACAGAGCTTCGTTGCGCTCGACCAAAACCTCTCTCTCTTCCTCGCTCGCCGTCTGATAGCGCTTCGTGCCCGTGTTGAGCAATTCCGTCATCGTCAGATGCAGTCTCGATTTTTCCACGTGCGGCAGCGTTTCCTCGGTTGCCGCCGCTTCCGCTTCGTCCCAGAGCTCGTTGCAACGGTCGAACACCGTCATGTCGTACTGCGTTTTTCCGTTTACGATCGTAACGGGCACCCGCTTCATGATATCTTCATGCGTGCCTACTTGCAGTTCTTCGATATAGTCGACATATTCCAGAATATACTCGGCGCTGTCGCCGTAATAGCCATAGGCAAAATCTTCCATGTGATACCGATACTCGGCATAGCTCATCGAAGGATTTTTGTTCAGCTTTGCCCAAAGATATGCCCGCCATTCGGAAAATTCGGGGCACTCCACGCCCGTTATTTCCGCATAATGCGCCACGACATTGTTCTCCGCAAAGGCGTTCGCCTGGCTCCAATACGATTTGAATCCGCCGCGCACGCGGAAACTGTTTGTCCAGCTGCCCGGATAGGACCAGATATACAGCTGATCCGTCAGCTCCGACCATCCCTTCAGCAATCCCATCGTCTCTTCCACGATCTCGCAGTCGGGATCGTCGCACATATGGTCTTTGCACATGTTCAGGCAGAGCTCCACGATCACGTTGTCCCGCGGCACTACGCCGCCCTTGGGCAATTCGCAACTCCATTCGTAACACAGCGTCTGCACGAGAACATCCGGAAATTCCCCTTCCAGCTTTTCCGCGATCTTGTTGATGTAATTAAGGATCGTACCCATAATGCCGTACTTCTCATAACTTGCACGGCAATTTGCGCACTCGCACTCCTTGCCTCCGTCCCTTTGCGAGATGTTCAAAAGTCCGGTATTGTCCGACAGCAAAAGTTTGCGCGCGCTCTGATAGACATATTCCAACCCGCCCTCGCTCGTAAAACAAGGCTGCTGCACCGATCTCTTCCCGTCGATTTCCGAAAAATACTCGGGATGCTCGGAATAGACGGAATCGGGCAGCAGATACTGCAGCGTATGCACAAGATACCTGTCTCCGCCCGAAAATCCCATACTGCCGCCGTACCGCGCATTCGTCTTCAACCCGTCGCGTTTAAAATCGCTGTTGATACACTGCGTCAGAGCCCATTCGGAATCCCAGGTCGATTCCGCCATGCTTTCTCTGTATATAAATGTCGGACTCCACTGCAGATCGACGTCTTTGGCAACGAATACGTCCTCTTTTTCGGGAATTTTTTCACAATCGGGCGTATAATATCTGAATCCCAATGCGTCCAGATAGGCATACACACCGTAGATCGCGCCGCGCTTTTCGTTCGCCGCGATCACCAGATCGTTGCCCGCCGTCTTTACAACGTAACTCTCATCGCCGAGCGAAGAATAATCGATGCCGTCGTCCTCCTTCCGCTCCGTCTGTCCGATAAGGATCTCATATTGCGTCTCCGCCTCATTATCCGTCACGACCTCGGGGACGCTCTGCCCCGCTTTGCGGAAATTTTCCTGCAGAACTTCCGCCGCATACCGCTCCGCGGCGCTCGCTTCCGCCGAGATTACGATCCGATAGTTTTCAAGAGCGATCCCGTTGCTTTCCAATTCTTCCGGGATATACGGCTCTTCCGTCTCCCCGCCCGTCTGATCATCCCCCCCGTCCTTCGCAGAATTACAGGCAGACATCGGAAAAACTGTGCCGAAACACAGCACCGCGCTCATCAGTAACCCGATCCATCGACTTCTCTTCATAATTTCCTCCTGATACAATATCCGATCATACGACCTCGGCTCTTTTTTCCGAAATCATCGGGCGGATGATCCGTTCCGATTCACATTCAAGCCCTTCCGGCAATACGACCTTTGTGCATACCGTTCCGTTTATCCGCCTGTGCTCCACCTGCACCATTCCCTTTTCCGTGGGGATCCTCGCTTTTATATACGTTAACCCGCACAGATCCGGAGTAAAGGCGATCTTTGTACATGCGGCATCCGTAAACCGAAAGCCGACCACTTTTTCCACAAAAAACGGAAGAAACCCGCAGGACCAGCCGTGACACAAGCTGTTCCGGAACCCCTGATAACAAAACATACCGCGATCGCCGTGGATGTCCGCCTTGCCTTTATCCGGAAATTCCGTGATCTTGCACGCATTTTCCATCCATGTCACATCAAAACTTTCCCAACAGGTGGTTGCCCCCATCTTCAGCATCCCGCCGTAATATTCGACCAGGTTGTCAAATGCCGCCTGCGTATCCCCCGATCCGCTCAACGCCAAAGAGATCGGATAGCTCAAAAATGACGAATATCCCTTCGCTCCCCCCTCTTTGATCATCCTCGCTTCCCTTTGCCCGTGCGCCGCGCCGCTCAATATTTTCAGAGCCTGCACCGATTTGAACTGACTTTCCGCGCCCTTCCTCCGCCTCAGCCGGAGCGAAAGCAGCCTCGCTTCTTCCCGCGTTTCTTCACCGTATATCTCTTTCTCCGCCACGTCCGCAAGCGCATACAGCAACAGATAATAGACCCCCTGCCCGCTGTCGCTCGCATAGTCATACGTCGGCCAGTCGAAAAAATCGGCCTTCCAATAAGGCAATCCCGCCCTCTCAAAATCGAAATTGCCATCTTCGTCCGTACATTCATCGAACATCCGCACGATTTCCCGCACCGCCTTGGAATACCTTGCATTCTTTTTCCCCGTAAGGCGATAACATATTCCCACGATCAGCATGAACCATATATTATACGACGGTATCCCGTTGAACCAACACGGCAGCGCATAAGTGTCTAAGATCAAGTCCAACGTGTCATAGATCACTCCCTTATCCCTGTATAAATAACAGATCCCCAACACCTCGGGGTACAAGTCGCCCACCCAGACGTGCTGATCGCGCTTGATCCCGTCCCAGATGTAGTTCTGGATATTCAGAAATATGGTCCTTGCCGACATCTTCAGTATCGAATTTACCGTTTCATTGTCCGTTTCAAACGCGGCTTCCGGATATTTTCCGTGAATAAAGGTGCCAAATATATTGTTGATCCGATATACCCCTTCCTCCAGAAAATCGACGCGTATGTAGCGATACCCCGTGTTGCCCCATTCCATATCTGAGTTGGACGACATATACACTTCCATATCGCGCGTAGAATGATCGTTTGTCGCGTTTTTCTCTCCCAGACCCGCACAGCACTCCGACAAAGATTCCCCGAACCGTATTCCTACGTTGGGCGCGGTCGAATTCATCTCGCAGCACCCCAGCATGATACGCACGCCCCCGTAATATTCCTTCCCGAAATCGAAAATCAGCGTGCCCTTTCCTTCCACGACACAGATCCTGTCCTTCCCCATCATATTCTGCTTGTCTCGATTTGTCAGTAAATACTGTTCCTCGCGCACCCCGCCGAGTTTCATCACGATGCCTTCCGGAATCAAATATTCTTTTTCCCTGTTCTCCGTATAATACTTCACAATCATGCCCCAGAATATTTTTTATAAATTCATTATATCACAAAATTGTCGTTTCCGTTTTAACCAGATTATTCTATATTTGCACTGTGTTAATATTTTCATTGTTTCTGAAGAAATTTGCTCACTTGTTTCATTTATTTGACTTATCCCGTAAATTTGTGTATTCTATTTGTGAATAACTCATTCTTTACACTTTTTGATCGCTTTCCTACATTTTATTTGCTTTCTTGCGCTTCCTTTTTTTCCATAACTTTTATTTATTTAATGTGAGGTATCCATGCTCTCGATCATTAAAAACGATGAATTGTTTAACAGTTCGGATTACTACACCGCTCTGACGGATGCGACCAACAATCAATATCATCAACACGAATTTATAGAGATCTTTTATGTCGTTTCAGGACGGGTGATCCATTATATCAACGGCAAGAAAGAAGTTCTGGAGCCCTATACCCTCTACCTGCTCCGCCCCCATGACTTCCACAACTTTTCTTCCTGCAATACCGACCCGTATATCCACAGAGATATCTGCATCAAAACAAAGAATTTTATTACTATCTGCAATTTCCTTTCCCCCTCCTATTATGACACGATCATCAATTCACACACCCCGTTCAAGATCACTCTGACCCCCGAGATCATCAATTTTTTTGAGCACCAGTTCAATACTTTCGATTCCGTCCCGGAAAAAAAGGCTGCATTTGAAGATCTGCTGTATAAAAATATTGTTTCCAACATACTCTTCTTTCTCTTTACGCAACACTCCCAATTACAACACCCCGCGCCGGCCTGGATCCAGCGCCTTGCCGGCCTCTTGCAATATCCTTATAACTTTTCCAATACTATTCCCGAAATATTGAAAGAATTTCATTACACACAACCCTATATTTGCTCCTGCTTTAAGAAATACATGGGGTGCACCATCACCGAGTATTTTACGAAAGCAAAACTTACGCATGCGAACTTCCTGATCCTTTCCACAAACTTACCGATTTCAACGATTGCGGAAAAAGTCGGTTACACAAATATTTCCTTTTTTAACCGTGAATTTAAAGCCCGTTACGATCAAACGCCCTCTGCACTTCGTAAAATATAACATTTTTAAACCTCTTATATTGCTGATACAAATGAGAAACAAAGATACAGTCATTTCTGAGGTTTTATAACCCGGATACCTCTTTTACCAAAACATAAATAGTATCTTCGGCGGATACTGTTCTTCCGAAAATTGATAGTCCCCCTGCCGATTCCAAGTTCCGCGCAAACTTCCGACTGACGCATACCATTCATGTAACAATTCAGGATGGCAAGCTCTAATTCAGTAATGTGCAATGCTTCCAGAAGTGCATCGAATTTACTGTAATCTGTCTGCTCATGTTCGAAGCAGTTTACGAGATCCATAGGAAGTGCCTTATAGCTTGTAAAATCAATGTAAGAGATTTTCTCCATCTTCCTGCGGTAACGCATCAGCTCATTATCTACTTCCCGATAGCAGGCAAGTTTGATCGTGATTTCTTTTCCTCTGCGGTCTTTTCCATAAATATCGGAAACCTTTCTGCCTATAAATTGATATAGAAAGCAGATCGCTGTCTGCGCTACGTCGTAGCCGTCCGATACGATATAATCGACCTCACCCATATGGTGCAGGTCTTTGATCAGACCGATATAATACTTATCCGCGATTTTCCAATCGTACTTCTTTAAGGTACGAAGAGTCTGCAATGCAATCATCTCGCCCATGAGTTTGACGTTCTCCTCTGAAATAGGCTCGTCAAACAATTCACCTTCGTTTCGATACTTTCCATTTGAAAACTTTGTAACCAACATTTCCATTTTTACATCCTCCGAATTGTTTTGCCTTTTTCGGGCAAGAGGCGAAGGAGCATAAGACGGTAAATGTCAGCATATTCAAAATAAACTTTGCGAAAGTCAACGGGACAAAGAAAAATCGTTGCGTACAAAGCATGTAAAATATTTTCTAAACAACAAATGAGCCGAGTAAGGAAAACTTCCTTACTCGGCTCTTAAACTCTTGTTATGGGTGTTTTAAGCAACGATTTTACGGCCGTTGACTTCCGAGAGGAGCTATGCTAACCTGCGCTCCCCCGAAAAAGCAATTTCGGAGGGTTCTATCAAACCCAAATCACCTCATTAAACTGTATCTATTGAGGATAGATTATCGTGCGAAAGGCAGACCGAGCAATCCATTGAAGGACAGCTGCGTATCTGCAATGAATTTGCGGAAAGAAACGATCTGAAAATCGTAGACACCTACATTGACCGTGCTATGACGGGAACAAACGACCATCGGCCTGAATTTCAGAGAATGCTCAGCGACAGCGATAAGCCACAGATCTGGGATATCGTGCTCGTTTATGCCCTTGACCGATTCGGCAGAAACTCCATCGAAGTTGCCGTCAATAAGCAACGGTTGAAGAAAAACAATAAAATATTGATTTCTGCCACGCAACGCACTTCCATGAACATTGACGGTTCCAAAAATCTTGACGGCATCATTCTCGAAAATGTTATGATTGGGTTGGCGGAATACTACTCTGCAGAACTTTCCCAAAAGATACGAAGAGCATTACACGAAAACAGAACGAAAGGACTATACTCCGGAGGATTTATTCCTTTCGGATATACAGTTAAAGACAGAAAAGTATATGTTGATGAAGATAAAGCGGAAATTGTCCGGTTTATTTTCAAACAATATGCCGCAGGCTTTACTGTAAAAAATATTGTTTATGATCTTAACGAAAAAGGATTGACTAAAAACGGCAAACCTTTTGCCTTGACAACGGTTTACGACATTCTTCGCCTCGAAAAATATATCGGAATATGCAGATATTCCGACGGTATCTACACTAACATCTATCCCCAGATTGTCCCCTCGGAATTATTTAACGAGGTACAAATGATTCTTGCAAACAATAAAAAAGGCTCCGCCAGCACCAAAGCTGATTTTTTATTAAAAGGAAAACTTATCTGTGGACTTTGTGGAGCAAATATGCAGGGTGAATCAGGAACGTCAAAAAGTGGAAAAGTAAAATATTATTATAAATGCGGAAAACGCAAAAAATTCAATACGTGCAAAAAAGCTGCACTGCCGAAAGAACAACTTGAAAATTTCATAATAAAAATCATCCACCAAGTGCTCGACAAACCTGAAAATATTCATTACCTTGCTTCTGAAATTATAAAGGCAAACAAAAATCATTTGAGCCAACAATCCGTTCTGAATACATTGATCCGCGAACGAGACGATTTACAAAAAGCATTATCGAATATTATAAAAGCAATTGAGCAAGGTCTGATAAATGACACAATGAAAAAGCGAATGAACGAATTAGAAGAACAAATAAAGATTTTGGAAGATAAAATCACAGTAGAAGAATATAAGAAACAAAAAGAACTTTCTTATGAAAATGTAGTTGCTTATTTACAAAAAGCTATCCAGCTCAAACCAAAACCTTTGATTTTAACATTGATTCAAAAAATTGTCGTTTATGATGACAGGCTTGAGATATTCTTTAACTATACAAAAGAAAATAATCCTGACGATACTTCTCGTCAGGATTATCTTTTACCCAAGTGTTCGACTTGTTACGGTATGGTGGAGATAAACGGAATCGAACCGTCCACCTCTTGAATGCCATTCAAGCGCTCTACCAACTGAGCTATATCCCCGTTTTTTGTTGTAAAATGCGCAATTTTGCGCTGAAAATAAAAATCCGGCGCGCAAACCAACGCTTGCGCGCCGTAATTTTTTTCCTTACTCTTCCGGCTTGATCGCGCCGACAGGGCATCCGTCTTCACACGCGCCGCAATCGATGCACACGTCCGGATCGATCTGGTACTGCGTATCTCCCTGCGAAATCGCGTTTACAGGACAAGTCTCCGCGCAAGCACCGCAGCTGATGCATTCTTCCGAAATTTTATGTGCCATTGTTTCCTACCTCCAAAAAATCTCTAACGTTTCCGTTTTTTTTATTATATCATAACTTCTGCGTTTCGTAAAGTCTACGCACAAAAATTTTTCAATTTTTTTCCCCGGCCTTTTTCCGCATTCATCAGTCCACAAGATTTTTCAGCTCCTCGTCCGCTTTGTCTTCCTTCTCCTCTTTTTCGTCCTTGCGGTTCTTGAAACGGATATTCTCCAGCGGGAAATCTTTATAAACCAAGCTTCCGTCCTTTTCGATCTTTACCCGTACCGTCATCTTCAGCATATTCTCCGATACGACCGTACCCCGTCCGTCCGGCGTGGAAACTTCCGACCCGACCTTCGGCATCTTTTTATACGCTTCGCTGTAATAGTCGTTTTCATAGCTCAGACAGCACATCAGCCTTCCGCAAAGCCCGCTGATCTTGCCCGGATTCAGCGAAAGCCCCTGCACTTTTGCCATCTTTATGGACACTTTACGGAAATCGGACATCGCTCCCGCACAGCAGCATTCTCTGCCGCACGGCGCGATCCCGCCCAAAAGCCGCGTTTCGTCGCGAATGCCAACCTGCCGCAATTCGATACGGATATGGAACGCCGATGCCAGATCTTTGACCAGTTCACGGAAATCCACGCGCCCGTCCGCCGCAAAATAAAAGATGACCTTATTACCGTCGAATGCGAACTCACAGTCGATGAGTTTCATGTCCAGCTTATGTTTTTCGATCTTCTCCTGTGCGATCTTCATCGCCTGCGGCTTGCGCTCGAGATTGCGTCTCACCTGCTCGCGGTCTTTATCGGTCGCAATGCGCAGAATGGGTTTGAGCGGCTGGACCACTTCCGAGTCCTCCACTTCCTTCGGCGGAAACGCAACGTACGCAAATTCCGTACTCTTGCTTGTCTCCACGACCACCTGCATGCCTTCTTCATATGTTTCGTTTTCTCTCGGCGCGAAATAATAAATCTTTCCGCCGTCTTTGAATTTGACCCCGATTACTTTCATCGTCCCTCCAAAATTCCGACAAACAACTCTTCCAGACTCATGGAAACGTTGGCGTTGAACTTCAAATATTTTTCTGTCTGCGTGATTTTTTCCTGTGCCCGCACAAGCCCCGCCGCGCTGTAACGTCCCGCGATCCTTTGCAGCGTCTGCGCGTCCGTCGCCGTGAGCGGCGCCGCGCCGCCCGTCTTAAGAACCAGCGCGTCCCGCAGGATCAGCCGCATTGCCGACAAAAGCCGCGCTGCTTCCCGCCTGTCCGTAACCTTGCGCGCTTCCGCCGGGATCGCCGCGGGCGAGAGTACCGACAAGATCCTTGCCGCTTCCTGACCCGACGCGTCCGGCGCCTGCGCCAGTTCGTCCGCTTTGCTCAAAATACCGCCCGATACCGCCGCGATCTCTTTCGCGTCCGTTCGGTGCGGATACTTCTCCCGCAGATACCTCTCTGTTTCTTCTTCCGTAAACCCCGCCAGATCCAGCCGCTTCGTGCGCGACTTTACCGTAGTCAGTACCGGGAACTCACTCGTCGCCCCCAGCAGAAAATATACGTTTTCCGGCGGTTCTTCCAACACTTTCAAAAGCTTGTTCTGCGCCGACGCCAGCATATCCTGCACATTGTCCAGCACAAAAACCTTCTTTGTTCCTTCCACCGGCTTGATATAGACATCGTCGAGCATCGCCCGCACTTCCGCAACCCCCGCCTTTTCTCCCTCTGCCGGAAAAATGCGGCAGTCGCTGTAGTGCTCCTGTGCGATCAGCCGTGCCGCCCGCGCATCCGCTCCCAACAAAAGCGCCGCAAGCTCTTTCAGCCAACCGCGCAGATTCTTTGCGTCCGGACAGACCAAAAGATAGGCGTGAGAAAGCCGTCCCGCCTCCGCGTCGCCCTCTACGATCTTATATGCTTTACTGCTTTCAAAAAGCTGCATCGCTTCACCCCCGACGCCAAAACTTGTATACGTGCGCCGATTTTTGCCCGCACCGTCAATCGATGAATCCCTTTTCCGTAAGCAGGGCGCGGATATTCGCCTGCGTTTCCTGCTTCTCGCCCGAACTGTCCACCGCAACAAGCTTGCCCGGAAACTCGCTCAAAAGCTCCTTGTACGTCTCATACACCTTGCAATGAAACGCCGCCCCCGCCTGCTCGATGCGATCGTTCTTGTCTGCGCCGTGCTTGCGCTCGAACGCGCGCGCCGGCGGCAAATCCAAAAACAATGTGATGTCCGGCATATAATTTTCCACCGCATAGCTGTTGATCTCCAACAAAAACTTGCGGCTCAGCCCCCTGCCGCCGCCCTGGTAAGCCAGCGAGGAAAATATATAACGGTCGCAGAGCACGATCTCGCCCCGCTCCAAAGCAGGGATCACCGTGTCCGCCAGGTGCTGCACACGCGCCGCCGCATACAGCAACGCTTCACACTCGTCCGTCATTGCCGTGAATTTTCCGTTAAGGATGATCTTGCGGATCGCTTCCGAAATCTCTCCGCCGCCCGGTTCGCGCGTGATAATGTGCGCAATTCCCCGTTTCGTGAGGTATTCCGACAGCAAACGCATCTGCGTCGACTTTCCGACCCCTTCACATCCTTCAAATGCAATAAATCTGCCTTTATTTTTCATATACGTACGCCCGTTTTTCCGTTCAATCTCTGTTTTGCGCCCTTTCGCATTTTTGCGGCGGCCGCGCTCTTTGGCACACAGGCCCGCGCTTTTTCGGTTTCTGTTTCTTCCGTCGCCTTGCCGACCTTTGCTATTCCCTGCCGCCGATCTTTGTTACGGCGATCTTTTTATCTTTGAGTCCGAAGGTATGCGCCGCTTCCGAAAGCGCCTGCACCGCCTGCGGCGTGATCTGTTCGCCCGCAATGACGATCGGGTAACAGGGAGGCGTGATGCCCGCATTGCGCGCGGCGATCCTGCCTGCCGAATTCTCGACGGGAATATATTCACATGAAAGCGTATGCGCCGTCAGATAGCTGAATTTTTTGACTCCGCTGACATATTTCTGCTGCGGAAGAGTACCGCCGCGCAACTGTTTCATGCGCCAGACAGACCAGATCGCACGTTCCAGCCGAGAGAGTGAGGATACGCGCGTCAGCGGCGAGAAATAAAACAAAACGTATCTTCCGTCTTCCAGTTCCGCAAAGATACCGCGGCGCTCCAGCTCTTCCGCCGCAGCCTGCGCACGGATCCCCGCTGCGCCGAAATCCACCGCCAGAACCGGCGTGCGGCTGTCTTCGTAAAAACGTACGCCGCGCTTTTTCAGCCGCGCTTTGATAAACGCCAGCTGACTGCGAAGCGCGTCGATCAGCGCCGCGCCCTGCTCCTGCATGAATTTTACCCCGTATTCCACGGACGCCATGATCAGATACGAAGGGCTCGTCGTACGGAACAGATCCAGTCCTTCCGCAATACTCTCCTCCAGTTCTTCGTCGTTTACGTTCAGAATCGCGCCCTGCGTCAGCGTCGGCAGCGTCTTATGCGCACCGTCCACCCACGCCTGAGCAAAATTTCCGGCATAGTCCGCTTTCTCGTCTCCGTCAAAACGCATATAGGCTCCGTGTGCGCCGTCAACAAGCAGCAGCTTTCCGTACCGCCCGCACACCTTGCGTATTCCGCCAAGGTCCGCCGTGTTCCCGAAATAATCGGGGGACGTGATCAGCACTCCGCAAAGGTTCGGCTCTTTCTTGAACGCCTCTTCCACATCCGGAGCCGACGGCGGCAACAGGATCCCGTCCCGCTCGTTGTTCTTGAGAAGATACGGTTCGATCCCCAGCACCCTGCACGCGTTGTAGACGCTCTTGTGCGAATTGCGCGCGATCGCGATCTTCCCGCCTCGCTTTTTCGCCGCATACAGCATTGCATAAACGCCCGCCGTCGATCCGTCCGTCAGCAAATGGCTCCGCTTTGCTCCCAGAATTTCGGCAATGTCCTCTTCCGCTTCGCGGATCACTCCGTTCGGGTTTTCCAGACAGTCCGAAAAGGACAGCTCCGTGATGTCGAGCGGCGCATCTTTGAAGAGCGGAAACAGGCGCTTTTCCGCCTTATGCCCCGGCATATGCAGCCGCAACGGTCTGCGGCTCTTATAATTTTTCAGTGCGCCGTATATATGCAGCTTCATTTTTTCTCCTTCACGAAAAAGCGGTTTCGCCCGCCGCAATTTTTTGCGGCGGGCTTGTCCTTTTTATGCGTCTTTTTTGTCAAATTTATCCACAAGATACGTCAAAAACGTAAACGGCTCGTAGCGCATATCTTCTTCGTCCGCACTCCCTGCGCTCAGAACGACCATGCACATCTTGTCCGAAATATACGTTCCTGCCGCCACGCCGTCGATCTCGCCTTCCTCCGCAGGCCTGCTCACAAATTTCGTGAGTTCCTCCAGATTGCTCAGATCAAAACCGTACGTCCAGTTCAAAGTTACTTCCGTACCGTTTTCATCCGTTCCCTTAACCGTCGTCGTGCGCAGCTCGATCGGATCGTCCGCACTGTCGTTGCTCACCCATTCCAGAACTTTGCAAAAGGAATCGCGCAGCGCTTCCAGCCGCACATACTCTTTCTCCAGTGCCTCCAGCCTCTGCGCTTCGTTTTTATAACGCTTGTCTCCCTTGATCCGCGCACGGAAGCTCGATTCCGCCGCCGCTTTGTCCAGCGTTCCCTGCGCAAAATCCGCCGCTCCGGACGCATCTTTGAAAAATTTCCCGAGATACTCCTCGCACTGGGTGAAATAATTTTTCTCGTAAACGACCTTGCCGCCTTCCCGGTACCCGTTCTCGCCCAGCCAGACCGCATTCGAACGATAACTGGCCAGAAAATCCGTAAGACCCGCATACGTTACCGTTCCGTCGGACGCCGTGGACGACGCAAGATCGGGCACAAACATCACATCGCCCTGCCCCGCCGAAAAATGCGCCTGCAGGATCATATCCTGATACCCGTCCATATTGAGCGAATACGTGGAATAATCCAAAACGTCGTTTGAAAGCGCATTGCTCGCATGCAGGTCGTCCAGATCCCCCAATGCCGACGCATTCATCCTGACGTCCAAATACGAATAAATTTCAAATTTCTGTCCGTTCGTCGCCCGCGTGGCAAGCATTGTGTACAACAGCGCCCAGACAAGCACCGCCGCAAGACAAATCCCGATGATCTTGATCCAGTCATACGACAGCAGCAGCCCCAGCCGGCTCTTGGTGATTTTTGCGTCCATATCGTATATTATGTCCCTTTTTTCGCTGATTTTTCTTCCGCTTTACTTGATGTCGCGGATCTCTACCTGATAATCAAAGCCGTTCGGAGCATGAACCGTAACTTTGTCCCCGACCCGCGCACCGCGCAGCGCTTCGCCGAACGGCGAATCGATGGATACGATGTTCTTGTCGGGATCCGCTTCCGTACTCCCCATGATCGTGTACGTCGCCAGCTCTTCCAGATCATAATCGTACACCGTTACCGTATTGCCGAAATGCACCTTGGAATTGTCCGTGCTCTCTTCCATGATCTTCGCGTTCTTGATCTTGTTTTCCAGCTCGCGGATCTCACTCTCGTTGAGAGCCTCTTCGTTCTTTGCCGCATCGTATTCCGCATTCTCGCTCAGGTCTCCGAATCCGCGCGCGATCTTGATCCGCTCCGTGATCTCCTTTTTCTTTTCCGTTTGAAGATATTTCAGCCGCGCCACCGCTTCGTCATAACCCTTTTGCGTCATGATAAATTCTTCTGCCATTTTCAACACCTCTTGCTTTTATAAAAAAATGTACGGCTTTCTGCCGTTCCCTTCCCGTAAAAGAATGATCCCGCTTCATATTTCTCGCGGAATCATACCTTGCACTGTTATTTATTATACATCATGCGCGCGCGATTGTCAAGTTATATTCGCGGCGCAAGGGCCGCGCCCAAGACTCGAATTGCGAACTTTTTCAGGAATTTTGTGTCCGAAATTTGAAATCGTTTTTCCCGCCGCACCGCCGCCGCGCGCTTTTCGATCTCGGTGCGACAAGGCTGCACACAAAGCAAACTCCTTTTTTCGGAGAATTACGATCCGCCATACTTTTTGCCTTCATCGCCCGAAATTGTTTTTAGTTTGTTGCATTTTCAAGTTCGTTACATTTTGCCGCACGAAATTCTAGCGCGACAAACAACTGCGTTTTCAGCCGCGGCGCAGAGTGCGGACATATTCCGCGATACGGTTGGTCGCGGTATCCAGATTCGCCATGCTCGTCGCGTACGAACAGCGCACATGAAAGCGCCCTGCGTCGCCGAACGCATCGCCCGGCACCACCGCCACCTTTTCCGCGCGCAAAAGCCCGTTGGCAAACTCTTCGCCCGTGATCCCCAGATTTTCCGTCGACGGATACACGTAAAACGCACCGCGCGGCTCAAAACAGGAAAGCCCCGTCTCATTGAAAAAATTCGTGATGAACCGACGCCGCTTGTCATATTCCTCGCGCATGGATTCCACGACCGCAAAATGATCGGTAAAACCGTCTTTCAGCCCTTCCACCGCCGCATACTGCGACGCGCTCGGCGCACACATGATCGCGTACTGATGGATCTTGAACAGGGCTTTGTCGATCTCGGGCGGCGCACAAACAAACCCGATCCGCCAGCCAGTCATCGCAAACGCCTTCGAAAATCCGTTGATCAGCACCGTCCGCTCCTTCATCCCCGGGATCGAGGCGATCGATACGTGCTTTCCGCCGTATGTCAGTTCCGCATAGATCTCATCCGATACGATCAGAAGATCATGCTTTTCCAGAACCGGCGCGATCGCTTCCAATTGCTCTTTCGTCATGATCCCGCCCGTCGGATTGTTCGGGTACGGAAGTATGATCGCCTTCGTGCGGGGCGTGATCGCGCGCTCCAGCTGCTCAGGGGTGAGAATAAAAGAATTATCCTGACGGCAGGGAATATGCACCGGCACGCCGCCCGAGAGCAATACGCACGGAGAATAGGACACATAGCCCGGATCGGGCACAAGAATCTCGTCGCCCGGATCACAGATCGCACGCATCACGAGATCGATCCCCTCGCTCGCGCCTACCGTTACGATGATGTTGTCCGCAGGATACTCCACATGAAACCGCTCGTTCATGTACCGAGAGATCAGCTCGCGAAGAACGGGCAGACCGCGGTTGCCCGTGTACTGCGTATACCCGCGCTGTATGGATTTGATCGCCGCATTACGTATGTTCCACGGCGTGATAAAATCGGGTTCGCCGACGCCAAGCGAGATCGCATCCTTCATTTCCGACACAATATCGAAAAATTTACGGATGCCGCTCGGTTTCAGCCCCTGCGAACGCTGGTTGACAAAATTTCTCATGCGTGTACCGATATCCGTATGCGGTTATCGTCCTCCGTATCCGTGATCGTCCCTTCGATCTTGTATTTTTTGAGAATAAAATGCGTCGCCGTTGACTGCACTTCGTCCAATGTGGAAAGCCGCTCGGATACGAACCGCGCCACCTCGCGCAGATTCTTACCCTCGATAAATACCGCCAGATCGTACCCGCCGCTCATGAGATAACAGCTCTTCACTTCCTCAAAACGGTAGACCTCTTCCGCAATCGCGTCGAATCCGCTCGTTTTCTGCGGCGAGACCTTCACCTCGATCAACGCCTGCACGATGTCGTCCGACAGCCGTTCGTCGTTTACGATCGCCGTGTACTTGACGATGATCCCGCGCGACTCCATCGAGGATATCGTGTCCGCGATTTCTTTTTCCGTCTTGTTCAGCATGACTGCGATCTTTGCCGCCGTGTAACGGCAATCTTCCTGCAGGATCCCGAGTATGTCCGATTCCAGCTTTAACATTTCCACACCTCTTTTTCGCTTTCTGCAAAAGAGTTTTGCCCGTTTTTCCGCTATACGTGCCGCAATTTTTAGTCGAAAACTTGGCTTTTTGCCGCGGCGGCGCAGTTTTCTGCGCCGCCGCCTGCAGCAAATCTCTTTCAATTAGTATATATTTTTACGGAAAATAAGTCAATAATATTTTACTTTTACCGAAAATTTCACTATAATTTTAAAAAAACATTCGGAGCTTGTTATGTTCAGGATCTGGGCTAAAATCATCCAAAACGGAAAGATCGCCAAACAGTTCGTTTACGAAAACGACGCAGAAAAGCTGACCTATTCCCACTTTTTCAATTACCTTGCAGATATCTGCCGCGAGCTCGACGTTCCTACCCCCGTCCTGCTTAAACCCCACATCTTTAACTTCGCCAAATTCAATCACGTTCGTTTTTACCCTCGCGATTTCGTCGAAGGCGTCGATTTCGATTACCTCCTGCTCGAACATCTCATTCCGTAAACCGACCTCCGCTTGCGGCGCTTTTTCCCGACCGCGGAAAAGTTTTTACTTCCCTGCATTGCGGCACTGCGGCGGCACGATTTTTGTTCTCCTGTTTTACGGCAGTGCGGCGCCGCCTTTTTTGCCCGCACACGCTTTCGGGCGTATATTTTTTAAAGCTGCCGCGCGCTTTGAAATTCGGGCCGTTTCGGCAGACGTTTCATATTTGCGGTTTTCTATAGGAAAACATCGGATATTAAAGTCAAGTACCACCGGCTGAGCCGGTGGCTTGATTAGGCGCTTCAAGCGCATGGTACCGGCGGCACTACTCGTGCTTGAAGTTCCTGACAATTGCAACAATTTTTTAGCGGCCACCTCTCGGTGGCTGTCTTTTTATTTGCTTCCTTTTACCGGCTCTCCCGTGAACGGGTCTCCTGTTTTACTTTTGTTGCGATTGTCAGTCGCCTCAATTGTATTACAGGAGTTTATTTTTGTCCATAGTTGTAAACTCTTTATCCACTCACTCAGTGAGTGGTTGTCTTTGACAAAACAATACGGACTTCGGCAAATTGCCGAAGTCCGTTATTTTTTCGAAAACTATGCGTTAGACGATGGCGTGCGCAAGCGAGCGCAGGACACGCGCCACGCAAAAGGAATTGTCCTGTAGTTTTTCATAGCCCATGCAAAGAAACGGAATAAAAGGTACAGCACGGGAAGCAGAGGATACAGATAGAAGTACGGGACAGGAATCAGACGATACAACCATTTAAAAATCAGGATACCGTCCTGCTTGAAAATATACGAAAAGCTGGTATCCGCCGTTAAAATACCGAAATCTATGAGCGGATAGGAGACGATCGCCACTGCCGTAAAATAGAAAAACACGGCAAGCGTTACGGGCAATGCGTACTTCTTTTGCGGTTTGAGCCGCCGCGCGGCGACCATAAACAGCGGCAGGGAAACAGCACAGGTATGATTCAGCCAGGAATTCAGAACCTGCAGATCGTACCAGGGAAGCCCTGCCCAGGCGGACGGGGGCGAAAAAAAGGGCGTCGCGGCACACAGCATGGAAAACATCACCGAATATTGCCGCGCCAGTTCAAACTTGGGCACCAGCATGAGCGGAAGCAGTACAAAGTTGAAATTGCATACCTGCATGAGCTGCATGGCGAGCGTCTGCCATTGAAAATGCAAAGTCGGCCGAAGCCCCATCGCATACCGAAAGAAAATTCCGCCGCTGCAGAACAGAGTGAGCAGAACAAAAACGACATTCTGCACCCTTTTGCCGACTTTCCGCATCACAAAAAAACCGAGTACAAACCAAATAAACGTTGCAATCAGCATGCAAACGTGCGTTAGATCTCCGCGTACCATGTCAGGACTCCGAAACCGTTACAGTGTACGTCGTCTGCACAAGCACTCCGTTTTCGGAATATTTCACTGTGAGAACGAGCGCATCGTTCGGCTCTTCGGATGTAAAACCGCTGACAAAACGGTTCAGAAGATCTATCCGAAATACAGACCCGTCCGCATATATGAGTTTGAGAACGCCTCCCTGCGTATCCAGCGATTCCCCCACTTTGTATTCCGTTTTCGGCAATACCTCTAGCTCGACCGCCGACAATGTCTTTACAGGCGTCGGCAACGGCGCGATCTTTACAAAAAACGAACAGGAAAACCCTTCGTATTCCACAAATATTTCCTGCCGCTCGACAGGCTCCGCACTGTCAAATCCCGAAATTTCACACGCCTGCCCGTCCACCATGTAAAACTTGCCGTTTTTGCGCAATACCTGCACCGAAAGCCCTTCAAAATCCGCTTCGTCCCCCACATAGTACACCGTCTTGGCAGGATATGCGGCTACCTGGATCCCCGCTATTTTCTGCCCCTCCGTATTGCGCAAAACAAAAAATACCGTCAGTGCGGCGGCAATCAGCACCGCCGCCGCACTCAACGCAATCAGAATGATTTTAACTTTTTTTGTCATGACTGTTTATTCGAATCTGCTCCAATTTACTTGCTCTGTAGAAGATGTGAATGTAAAAGTCTTGACCGCCGTTACCGTCTGCCCGTTGTTTCCAACATAAGAATATGTAACTACAGCACTATAAGAGCCCTTTTCATCCTCTGCCCCTTCGCTGCACAAATAGTATTTTCCTCCGTATGTTTTCGGAGTTCCTCCGTTCATTTTAGGCGCGGTTGCTGTAATCGTAAGATTTGCAGGCACATTTAAAGGATCGCCTTTCAGTATTTCGACAGGCTCTCCGTCTGCATTGTAGTCCGTAATGGTCAAGCCTTCCAAAACAGGTACGCACAGGTAATAATCGGGATCAAAAAGATGCCAAATGTCTCGAAGTTCTCCATACAAAACGTTATTTGACGTATCCAGTTGAATTTTTGCGTTCGGGTGCTTTGCCAGCTCCACACTGACTTGCAGATCTATACTTATATCTTTTACCGTCCCCGTTACGGGATTTCCGTAAACGTCGTAATTCTGATAATCTTTGGCGCTGTATGTATAGGTATATTCGCCCCTTGCTTCCGTCGTAAACGTTACGGCAGATGCGGACTGTCCTTCAAAAAATACGTTCGTCGTCAACGCCGTGCCGTACTTAAACAGCCGCGCACTGTCTGCAGGATCAAACGTAAAAGGATGGCCTTCCGAAACGCCGATATGCAGTTTCGTCCCGTCGTAATAGAAATATTGCTCTGCACCTTCCGGTTTTTCGGTTGCAATTCCCTCGCTCACGATCAGCTTCGCTTCCGCCGCTCGCTGCACCGCGGGACTATACCCTGCATACGTAAACCGTTTCGCTTCTTTGATCGCATCGCCGCTTAAAGGGGAATCGGACTGATAGGTATAAATCGTTCCGCTCATCGCCCCGATCCCAAATAATCCGGAAATCTTTACGGTTGTTTTTTCGTATTTTATCTCTGTCTTATTCGTCCTGTCGTCCTGAAAAGAGCCCGCTTTTTCTCCCATAAACAGGAATCCCGTATTGATATACGCCGTTCCGTCTATCGTATGGCGCATGGACGCATAGTCGTCCTTTTTAAACAATTCCTCTACATACTTCCCGATATCCAGTCCCATATCCGTCCAAGACCCGTTATACTGCGCAAGGATATCCGCATCGTCCTTTTGTACCCAGTTATACTGGCGAAGGTCGCCCTCGATGGTGATATTCGAATTCTCCGCGTTCGTATCGAACACAAATCCGAGCCCCATTACGTCGTTGCCTTCCGCAGAAGTCTTTCTCGTCTGCACCGTCGTAACATCTTTTAAATACAGATTTGTAGCTACCTGTATTTCCATATTTGCATACGTACCGCCGTCAAGCACGGTATTTTCCAACGTTACGCACGTGGCTCCCTCCACACGGATCGCCGAACGGCAACCCGAAATATAGGAATTGGAAATCGTGCAATTTCCGCCCGAAATATTGACCGCATTGTTGTAGTAATCATTTCCGCTATACACCACTTTCGGGAACACTTTGCCCTGAAATACAATATTGTCAATATCGGAATTTGTCAAATCTATGACGTCTTTGCCGTTACTGCTTGAATATCCGCTCGCATCGATGGTAAAGCCGTTGCCGTACAGCGTCGCGTTTGTATAGGGAGCGCCTTTGTTCAACGTGATATCCGAAAGCAGAACGTCGTTTCCGCCGCCGAGGGAAGCCGCGTTGGTCTGCGTTATATTTTCGCCGTTGACAACTTCCACGGCAAGGCGCGTTTTTCCGTAAACCTTGCCGCCTTTGACCGCGCCGATCTCGAGGATCGCCACCCCTTCGCCGTTAAATTTATAGATAAGCTCATCCAGATTTTTCGTCTCAAGGCCTGCGTTTTTTTGAACCGTAAGCGTAAACCCGTTCCCTGTTTGCGCGATCGGCGTGAGGTTTCCGTTCCCGTCCGTCTTGGACGCATCGTAAACCGTTACGCTCCAACCTTCGCATTCGGGCATTTCCCCTGCCGCAAACAGATCACTCAGCGTGATCGGATTCAGATTCCCGACACGGTACATATACTTTTCAAAATTCGTAAACTTTCTTTCAAAATACTGCGCGTCGGGATCCGCCACTTCCACCGTAAACGTTTTGGATACATTCGGATACTTCGCAAGCGATACCGTTACCTGCGCTTCTCCCACGCTGACGGGCGTGAGCACGCCGTCCTCGCTGACCGTTAAAATTTCCGCATCCGTGCATTCGTATTTGAGTGAAGTGTCGCACGCGACTTCCTGCAAACCCGTAAAATTATAGGCAAACGAGCTCGCCTCAAAGCGATACGCCTTATCCGCCCCGATATCGATCGTTACCGCCGCACCGTCCGCACAGGTTCCGCCGTTCAACGTCAACACAAAATCCAGAACGCGCACGATATTCACCGACACCGACCGACTCGCTCCGCCGTATTTCGCCGTCGCCGTTACCGTTACCGTATTCGCATTCCCCGCGCCGCTGAACGTAAGATTTCCCAAAGGATCGATGTCCGCCGCAGCTTCGTTGTCGACCGACCAAATCACCGTCTGCTCGCTGACAGGCCGCTGCGCATCCGCCCCGACAAATCCGCCCGCCGTGAACGATACTCCGCCCTTGTCAAATTCTGTAAATACCTGCGCTCCGACGGCCTTTCCGTCTATGTATAAAGAAAATGAAGCGATCGGATTGCTCACTCCCAATTCGCCGACTTTCTCGCCTTCGCAATACAACGCGTTCCCCTCGATCGTGTACCGCACTCCGTCCGCATCGATTTCCGCATCCGTCGCATCCGCATCGAACAGGGTCTCCAGGTCTTTTCCGCCCGAAACTTCGAGCACCACACCCCCCACTCCGAAATACAGCGCATTGCTCTCGACTTTCTCAACCGTTTCGGGCAAAACGATCTCTCCTGAAACGTTTGCAACCGTCTGTCCGCTTGCCGCACCCAACGCGATCTTTTCGACCTGCGTACCATCGTAAATATAAACAACCCCCGCCAACGTCTTCACGTCCGGCGCAAACACAAGCTCCTGCGCGCCCGCCTCATACCGAAACGCGCCCGCATCCGTCAAAATTACGCTCTTTTGTACGGATTCTTGCAGACGTACCATAAAATCTTTATCGTTTTTGTCCTGCTCCGCTTCGGACAAAACGGTCAGAACCGACAAGTATTCTTCTCCCGTCTGCAACGATTCCAGTGCACTTACGGCTTCCGCCGCCGCGCTTCCCGCACGATCCAAAAGCACACATCCGTTCCCGAATACATCGCGCAGTCCGAAATCTTTTGTCTGTCCTTCCCTTTGTACTCCGAGCGCCTGCACCTTCCCTTCGGATTCACTGTAAATTTCTTTCGTCCGCCTGACAACAATCCGTCCCGTTTGCGAATCGTACCAGTAATGATACCCGTACGATGCACTCGCAGGCGTGAGATTTGCGCTGTACCCTGCCCCGTATGCCTCGTCGATCAACGCATAAATCTCTTGCTCGCTCTTAATTTCATTCTCCACCCGATACGCCGCCAGATATGTATTCAGCGACGCCGCCGTCTGTTCGTCCGAACTCACCTTCGCTCTGCGGATCACTCCCGAAAACGTCGGGATCAATACCGCCGCCAGAATCGCGATCACCGCGATCACAATCACAAGCTCTACGATCGTGAACGCCTTTCTCTGCTTTCTCATAGTTCCTTCCTTCTTATTTTTTCTCTATTACAAATGTTTTGTTTCCCGCTGTGGGAAACAAAACGAGAGCTCTCGTTTTTTACGATATTTACTATCGTCATTTTATATGCGGCTGTTAGTATAGCACAGCAATTTTGAAAACACAACCAAAAAAACTTATTTTTTTAAATACTGACAAAATTTTACTTTTCAGCAAAAAATAAACATTTTTTGCATTATTTCTAAAACCACTTGACATTTTTTTGCGTTTTTGTTATCCTTTCGCGTGGTAGGTTTTCGGAAAACACTACCTAAAAACAACCGAGGTAAACTGAATAATGAAGAAACTCACGACCAAGATGTTGTGCAGAGCGGGTATCATTGCCGCCCTGTACGTTGCCCTCACCTACGCGTTCGGCGCGCTTGCTTACAACGGATTTTTGCAGCTCCGCCCCGCCGAAGCGCTCACGATCCTTCCTCTCTTTTTCCCGGAAGCGATCCCTGCATTGTACATAGGCTGCATGCTGAGCAATATTGCTTCCCCTTTCTGGGTCTACGACGTATTTGTCGGCTCCCTGGCGACGCTGGCGGCCGCCGTCGGAACCTGGGGAATGGGTAAACTTTTCCGCAACCACGTTCTGCGCGTTGCGATCGGCGGTTTGTTCCCCGTATTGATCAACGCTTTTATCATCCCGGTCATTATCGTGTTTTTGTGCGGAGACCTTTCTTATGGCACGCTCTCCGCAACCTATTGGACGTATTTCGGTTCGCTTGCCGTTACCGAAGCCCTCTGGGTTTATGTGCTCGGCGCACCCCTCTATGCGTTCATCCATTCTATGCGCAAAAAAGGTGTGTCCGCTTTTTGCGATAATACCGTCGGCTCGCCCTTGCAGAATACCGCCGTCGAAAATAAAAACAAATAATTTTTTAAACTGAATTTATCGGAAAGCGTTCCCGCTTACAGCGGCAAGCTTTCAAAACATAAGCCGCCGCGCAGATTCCGACTGCGCGGCGGCCTTTTTGTCCGAAACCCGCAAACGCGATTTCTTTGCAAAAGCCTCATTCCAAACTTTCAGCCCCTTTAACTCATTCCCTCGGCGCACCTTGGCGACCACTTCGCGCGTTTCGGCGCCGTCCGTCAAAAACGCGTGTTTTTCGGCGACAAACGGCCATACCGAATTTTTGCGGCAGATGATTTTTTCAGCAAACACTCGTCATCCGACGCGGAATGATGCGCCTGTTTTATTCGGGTACATGCGCCGCTTTTGTGCCAAAATTTACGTCGCATTCTTTCGTAAAAAATTTGCGTATAAAAGAAGATTTTTATTGACTTTTTTCCTCGAATGCGGTATCCTATACGGGTTAATTGTTGCAAATGCAACAAGGGGAGATACAAACAAATGGAAGAAGTGATGACCTCGTTATTTGACGGCGTAACGGAGCAGGAGTACAACGCCATGATGACCTGCTTTAAGACGATTGTCCGCGCATACGGAAAGGGAGAAGAGATCCCGATGCCGAGCGGAAGGGTCGGCGTAGTGCAAAGCGGGAAGCTGAGTCTGATCAAGACAGACGTAAACGGAATTCGGACAATTTTTGAACAACTGAAAAAAGGCGGCGTATTCGGGGACGTTCTGGGATTTTCGTGGGCGGACGCAAACTTTTATCTGTTGGCGGACGAAGATTGTGAGATCCTATACATCGATTACGAGCATATTATCAAGCGCTGTCCCAACGCCTGCACACATCATTCGGTGGTGGTATCGAACCTGGTGCGGCTGATGAGCGAAAAAACACAGGCGCTTTCCGAGCATCTGGAGATTTTAAGCCGCCGCACGATCCGAGAAAAGCTGTCCGCCTATTTTTCCATGCTGGCGGCAAAGAATAAGAGTTCCTATTTTACCCTTCCGTTTTCGCAGACAAGCCTTGCGGATTACATCTGTGTGGATCGCAGCGCCATGGTACGGGAACTGAAAAAAATGAGCGACGACGGCCTGATCGAACTGGACAGACGAAACATAAAACTGCGCAAACCGGTGCAGGCAGGAAGGTAAATATGCAGACTTTTATACGGGAAATCGCACTGATCGGCGAAGAAAATTTTAAAAAACTGCAGCGCGCACATGTGGCGGTGTTCGGGATCGGCGGCGTGGGGTCTTACGCGGCGGAAGCGCTCGTTCGGGCAGGGATCGGGCAACTGACGTTTGTCGACGGCGACAACGTCGCGGAAAGCAATCTGAACCGACAGCTTATCGCCCTGCATTCCACGATCGGGAAAAACAAGGCGGCAATCATGAAACAGCGAGCCCTGGACATCTGTCCGAACGGAAATTTTTATGCAAAAGAATGCTTTTTCGATGAAAACACAGAGAAGGATTTTGATTTTTCCGACTTTACGTATGTAGCCGACTGTATCGACAGCGTCAAGGCAAAGGCGCGGCTGATCGAACTGGCACGCCGTGCAGGGATTCCCGTGATTTCCAGTATGGGCGCAGGAAACAAGCTGGACGGAAACGCGTTCCGCGTGGCAGAAATTGAAAAAACGCGCGAATGTCCGCTGGCGCGGATCATGCGCAGAGAATTGAAAGCGCGGGGCGTTACGGGTGTAAAAGCCGTGTATTCCGAAGAAAAACCTCTTTCCCCCGATAAATCGGCGGCCGCAAACGGTGAACGCTTTATCGGAAGCATATCTTATGTCCCCTCTATGGCAGGCCTGCTCCTCGCCGGTACCATTATTCAGGATATTTTGAAAATGTAAGAACTATAAAAAAGAGGTCTTTCGCTTATGCGAAAGACCTCTTTTTATCTTTTGCTATGCTGCAACCGCAGTATATTCGAAGCTATTATTTGCCCCTGTCGTTTCTACCAACTCGCACCCTTCGGCCGCCGCAAACAACTGCTTGACAGATTTCGTGGAATCCGTCTTAATGATTACTCCCTCAGGAATTATAATCTGCGCCCCGTTTTGTTGCGTAATTGAATAACCATTAAAATTCATCAAGAATGTTTCACCTTTTTTTAACGCTGACAAAGTTGTTGTTTTATCAAGTACTACATTGTTACCCTGCAAAGTAAAACCTTCCCCATTCATAAACCATTGAGCCACAGCCACGCTAAAATCACTAACCAATTGATATTGCTTAAACGAGCCATTCACCGCAAAATAATAAAAATAATCTGCAATGTCTATACTCGGCATTTTATTCCAATCCAACACAACTTGATTGGAACCCTGCGTACAAATGGCAACTGCTTCGGTAAATCCACCGTTTATAACCGTATCAGGCTGAACACTGACTAAATAACAAAACTCAGAGGAGTCCGCAGGGAAATCTGTCGCGTCATTTGTATACATAAAATATCCAGTTATCGTATTAGAACCATAGAAATTTACGGTAGCGCTTACAGTCCGGATATCGAAAGCAAACTGATTGTTCGTTGCTGTTACAGGCGACCTGTACGATTCAAAAACATTATTCTTTATATTAAATATATTGTTTTCGCCAGACTCCAAAACAATATCCGCAAAATCCTCTGAAGACCCCGTAAACGTATTAATACCGCGAATCAATGTGTTTTCCAAATTTATCACATTGTTATAGGAAGCCAACAGATCAAAGACTGCTCTGCCTTTAAAAACTGTATTTGTTATTTCGAAAACAGAATTTTCATTACGCGTATAAGGGTAATTACTGTGATAATTTGTCAAAATTGCATAGCCAAAACCTAAAACTTCAGTTCTATCCATTACAACTTTTGTTTCAGCAATGTTATTTAACATCACACCGTAAGTCCTACTTGAAGTTTGCGTATCATAATCGGTAACCTGTGTGTTTATAATATTGCAATTATAAATTTCGATAGTACTTCCTTTATTATTATCTGTATCTCCATACCATAACTGAATTGCCCTACCAGATGCTTCAATCACACTGTTCATTAATACTACATGATAGGCACCCTGCGTCAACCCGTTTCCGTTGTCCCCAATTTCAAGACCGTTTACTCCAGTCAATTTTACATCGGTTATTATGACAGGCTCGTTTGTTTTGATATAAAGAGCGCGCGTTGAGTCATCTACAGCGGTAATCGTTACGCCTGTGCCGTCATAGTAACCGCCTTCGGTAATTTCATGGGTATCCGCATCAAGTTTTTTGATTGTATCATACGTGTTTTCAGCGGGCGTCCCTTCAATTTGCTGTCCTTCCCCTGTTATAGCCGTCGAAAGGGACCCCGAATTTGTTATTGTAACAGTAACGCCTGCTTCAATCGAATTGACAAGATTGATCGAGCCTTTATTGTTGACGGAAACCGCACCCGTTGCCGTTGCGGGAATCGTTACCGTGCCCGCCGTGCCGCTTGCTTCCACAACAAAGTTGCCCGCTTCAATGTTCGCAAATTCTACCGTGCCGAACTCATGGTACGAATGATCTGCTACCGCCGTGATGTTCGCCGTATCCACCGCTTCGTAATGGCTCACCGTCGCGTCGGGCGCATTCACCGTCAACGTACCGCCGTTCGTGCGCACTTTCAGATCTTTCGCACCTTCTGCGTTGATCGTTACATTCACCCCTTCCAGATCGCCTACGTCTACACCAGCGGTAGCCGTATAGCTGTCCCCTGTAAATTTATCGCTCAGATATACGCTGTAGTCCGTCGTGATCTGTTCATCCGTAACGATCCATAACTTCCACTTTTCGGAAGATACCTGCGAATCACTGAATATAACATTTCCGTCATTGACAAGCGCAAGACGGTTATATTCCTGATCCCATACGATATCATACCCTTCACCCGTCGGGGTAAGCTTTGAAAGATCATATCCGCCTTCTTTAATAATCTGAACCGCGTCATACATCGTTTCCGCTTTACCGTCCGTCGCCTCCGCCGCCGAAAGGAACGTATTCATGTTCTTTACATTTGATGTGTCGTTCGATTGGTTCGCCTTCTGGATCAGCGACGTGAACGTCGGGATCAGTACCGCTGCCAAAATCGCGATCACCGCAATCACGATCACAAGTTCTACGATCGTGAATGCCCTTCTCAGCTTCTTTGCCATATTTCC
>ERZ1108162.49-NODE-49-length-56201-cov-5.027838_pt1 | contig 56201 bp, 47 predicted proteins | sample MGYA00403698_ERZ1108162 | MGnify/ENA primary metagenome ERZ1108162 (study PRJEB35170, sample SAMEA104062405) | human gut metagenome | biome: human gut; feature: human-associated habitat; material: faeces | place: Denmark | collected 2012-04-30 ... | reverse complement strand
ATAATTTTTACGAATTTCATAAGCTGGCGATAGACGAGCTGGAAGTTTTCGATTACGAAGCTTATAAAAAGAATGGTTTCAAAATGGAGCATCTCAACGACTATCCTTTGAAGTTAGAGACTAAGGACTGAAAAGAATCGGGCGAACCTTATATATGCACGCTTTTAGGCGAATGATAGTTTTGAGGGCGGGTGCGTCGCATACAGGAAAGATGTTAGCAGCACAGAAATTTCTTGTTTCAAGATAAGCGCACGCCTAATGCTCATTTACAATTTTTAGGACAATAAAAAAAGGAAGCCTTTCATCCCCCCCCCAGTGTTTGTAGATTAAAAATTGAATTATCGATATTAAAACGCATTTTTTCGCCTATCTTCGTTTCTAATATCGAAAAAATAGTGTCCCCAATCTCCAAGCCCAGGAAAAATTGCCGTTGTTTTCCCGTGAAACGTTGAAACACCTATTGAAATTCGAACCCACGAGGTTTAGACGGCAATAGGTGTTTTCTTTTATCCTTTATAAATAAAGGTTTTCAGCGATTTATCTTTCCGCTTTTATATAGACGCTAAAACCAAAAAAGTTCAAAATAGAAACCGAAAAAAGGAAAAGAACAGTTTCTGAATTTCTTTGTGTATCAGCGTTCATCTTACAAAGTCGTCTGTTTATATATTATAATTTATATGGCTGATAAAGAGATTGCAAGATGATTTAATATTAAAAATAGACTGTGCTGGTTCGATACGCACTGAAAAATTCTAAAAAAATCTTTTTTGTAGTCCTTTGACATGAAAAAGAACGAATTTTGAAAAATTCGTTCTTTTTTTTATTTTGTAAGTGCTTTAGTGTATAAAATATTGACAAAATAATGAAATATTCATTCTCCTTAAGAGTGTAAATTTTTTTAATCGGACAAAACACGATGTTCAGCTTTCGGACAAAATCATGAGAATATCCTGATGATAATTCCCGAATTCTTTTCCGAAAATATTGATTCCGCCCATGTGTTTGGCGTCTTCTTTTATTCCGATTTTCAGTTCGATGGATGTTGCCGTATCCAGATGAAGATCATCAAAACAATGGTTTTTATTATCCGTAATATCGTCGATATAGCAGCCTTTGTCGTCTATGGAAAATTTTTTCAAGAGTCCGAACTGTGTGCTATTGATTTGCCAATAACTCGGCGTATAAATTCCCCGTTTTCCTCCGAAGTCTCCCGGCGAACAATAGGTGGCAATTTCTATGCCGTTGATCCATACGGTAATATCGCTTGGCCAATTTTCGCGGTAATAGGGCGCCTCGGAACAGCACTCGAACGAGAATGATAACCTTCTGCGGTTGCGGTTGAGAATAAACAGATTGGGAAAATTATAGGTAACGAAACCTGATTGGAAGGAAAAAAGCTGGCCTTTGATTCTTTCAGGCGCAAAGAGCATATAAGAGGAAGAGTTTTCCCGAAAGATAAAGCCCTTTCCGTCCGCCATATATGCTTTGGAAACTTTGCATTCCGAATAACAGCCCACGGGAAGCTCGACTTTAATTTCATCCTCTACGGTTTCTTTTACCTTGGTGAAGAAAACCGTGGAAAGGATTGTTCCGAGACTGCAAAGCTTCATATGACCTTTTTGCGCGGGTTTATATTCTATACGGATAAGTTTTGCCTCTTCCAAAACTTTTACGTGAAAGGAGACTGAAGAGACGGGAAGACCGAGCATGGAAGAAATTTCGATAACGCTGTACGGCTTATCCTGCAAAACCCGCAGAATCTGAAGGCGGTCGGGGACCGATAACGCTCTGCCTAAACGACAAATATCTTTTTCATGGGTTGGATCCGACAGCTTGTAATTAATGATGTTTTCGGCCTCTGAAAGCATATCCATAACTCATCTCCTATACTTAATTAAGCTTTCAATAATATTATACCATAAAGCTTTGTCATTTTCAAGTAAATAGAAAAAATTAGAAAAAAATGAGAGTAATTTTCTTTATTTTTCGCAAAAAGGGGTATTTACAAATTTATTGTTCCAAAATTATTGTAATAAACAGAAGCCAAAAAGTAAGAAATCCGAATACTTTTTCATATTGACAACAAAAGAGTTTGTGATATAATAAAATTGCTTCTGAAAGAAAACAGCGCTTGTTTTGCAGGAAGTCGTAAGGCCGGAAAACGAACGGGAAGGGAGGTAAGGAGCTAGGAATGAAGAGTAAATTTTTCAATAATTATATGAAACAATTTGACGATATGCCGAAAGCGTTCAGAAAGAGCAAATATATTTTCGTATATCTCATGGTGTCGTTGGCGATTGTCAATTTTATTGTTTTTTACGTGGTGGTCAATTTGAATTCTCTCTTGCTGGCCTTTCGTGAATTTATCGGATACGATGAAAATTATGTCGAGCAATATGTATGGTCGTGGGGAAACTTCAAAAGTATGTTCAAAGAATTTGCTCTTCCGAACTCTACGGTGGGAGTGGCAGTGAGAAATACCTTAAAATATTTTGCGGCAAATATATTTTTGATGATACCCGTTTCCTATTTTGTTTCCTATCTGTTGTTCAAACAAATACGCGGTTACGGTATGTTCAGAGTTGTTTTCTTTTTGCCTTCGATTATATCGGCGGTCGTTTATGTCACGGTTTTCAAAAATATGATTTCGACGTTTGGGCCTTTATATATGCTTCTGGATAAAGCTTTCGGTTATCAGATGCCTCCGCTTTTGGGCGATTCCCGAACCGCCACGCCTACGATTATTGCCTATACGATATGGACCGGACTGGGAATCAATATGATTTTGTATCAAGGAGCCATGAAAAGAATTCCGACGGAGGTTTTGGAAGCGTGCCAGATCGACGGCGGCAATAGATTTCACGAACTGTTTTATATCATCACACCGATGGTTTGGCCTACCGTTTCCATGACGATTATTTTGGCCTTTACGGGATTATTTAACAGCAGCGGTCCCATTCTTTTATTCAGTGAAGCGGGAACGATAGCGGGCGGGAACGATACCACCACAATCGCCTTCTTTATTTTTCAAAAGACACAGACGGGAGCGGCGCTCGAATACCCTGCGGCAATCGGTCTCTTTTTCACGGCAGTAAGTATTCCTATCGTTATTGCGGTCAGGGCAATTTTCAGACGTTTAGATCCGGAGGTGGAATATTGATGGTAAAAAAGAAACGGATTGGGGGAAATGCTCTTTCGGCGGTGATGTTCGTCGTTTTTCTGATTTACGCGAGCAGCCTGCTGTATCCTTTAGTTTGGGCATTTTTATCGTCCTTGAAGTCTTCGACGGAATATATGCTGACAAGCAAGGTGGCCTTGCCCGAAGCTTGGAGATTCGGAAATTACGTCAAGGCGTTTAAGGCTTTGGATATAGACGGAAGCAATATGTTTGACATGCTTTTCAACTCCTTATGGTTTACGGTGGGAGGCGTGTTTTTGGGAATGGCAGTTTCTACCATGGTGGCATACGTCGTAGCGAAATATAAATTTCCGGGAGGTCAGACGATTTACTGGGTTGCCATCGTCACGATGATGATTCCGATCGTAGGGGCAATGCCTGCACAGTTTAAGGTATATACGGCGCTCGGAATTATCGAGTCTCCGTTGCTATTGCTGGCGTTTGCCGGAGGATTTGGGTTTAATTTTATGGTTTTGCATTCGTTTTTCAAATCTTTGCCTTCCAGTTATATCGAAGCGGGATTTATCGACGGCGCCGGACATTTTACCTGCTTTCTCAAAATTATGCTGCCGCAGGCGCTCCCCGTGGTTTCGGCGCTTGCGATAGTGGCCGCCATTAATTTCTGGAACGATTATACGACGCCATTGTTGTTTTTGAAAAATTTCCCCACGCTGTCTTCGGGGTTGTATATGTATCAGATTATCAATACCCGTAATCTGGATATGCCTGTCTTGTTTGCCGGAATATTGATGAGTATGATTCCCATTGTAGTGTTGTTTGCGATTTTTCAGAATTCTATTATGGATATTTCGCTTTCGGGCGGATTGAAGGGATAAAAGGAGATTTATTTATGAGGAGAAAATTGATTTGTATGCTGATGGCGGGTTCGATTGCGTTAGGTGCGTTAAGTGCGGCAGGTTGTGGCGAGAAGAGCGAAAATAAGCCTTTTCCCGTGTATAAGGACGATAAAGAGATGATGATCGGGGGATGGGACGCGCCGCTTCCCACTCTGGAGGATTATCGGCTGGCTAAAGAGATGGGACTTACGTTTATGTTTTTAGACGATTTATTTGTCAAACGCGGTACGCAGGCTTATGCCGACGTTTTAGGATATTGCGAACAAGTCGGGTTAAAGACGATTATTACCTTGGGAAACGCTGCCACCATAGAATATGCCGCCGAATCCTGGGCGGCGGATAAAACCGATTACTCTAAATTTCCCGCCGTTACGGCGATCAATTATTGGGATGAGCCTTACTTTTCCAACATCGCAAGGATTGCCGAGCTGACGGAAGATCACGTAAAGAAATACGGCTCCGAAATAGACGTTTTTGCCAATCTTTTTCCCAATTCGGCTACGGGGACGTTCGAAGGGCATACGTATAACGAATATGTTGGGGAATACGTAGATAAAGTGCTTGCGAAAGTGGAGGAAGGGCATCGGTATCTGTCGGCGGATATTTATCCGCTGGATAAAAAAAGTACCGGCGAAAGCGCGTTGCGTTCCAACTGGCTGAACTGTATAGAAACCATAGCGGTACAGGCAAAACGCGTCAATGCGGTTCCGCATTTCTTCCTGCAGGCGACCGAGCATTATACTTACAGGGCCGTGACGGAGGAAGACCTTCGCTGGCAGTTTTACGTCTATATGGCTTTTGGAATAAAGGCGTTCACTTACTTTACGTACAGAACTTCTATTTTGGAAGATTTCTCCAATTCCTGCGTGGACGCGCAGGAGTCGGGAAAAAAGTATCCGCTCTATGATTATGCAAAGGCCGTCAATCGGGAAATTCATGATTTCGACCATGTCTATCTCAATTTCGAATGGAACGGTACTATGCCGGTATTGGGAACGCAGAGCGAACAAGACTATAATCTCAACTTCGACGGCCTCAACAATCCTTTGGCCGAAGTGGCCGCATTGAATGGGGCGCAGGCTACACAGGACGCGCTTATCGGACAATTTAAGGACGAGTCGGGAAACGATGGCCTTATCGTAGTGAATTTTACCGATCCCGCATACGGATTGAGGAATACGGTCAGCCTGGACTTCAAAAACGCTTCCAAAGTACGTGTATATAAAAAAGGCGTGGCCTATGATTACCAAGTGCTCGAAAATCATTTCGAGCTCGAGCTGGGGGTGGGCGAAGGCGTATTTATGATTCCCGTAAAGTAAAAATCGTAAAAAGTATAGAAAATATATTATAAAGGAGACAGTATGAGACAAACGCATATATTGAAAAAGTTGGGTTGTTTTTTACTCGGGTTCACCCTCGTTGCTTCTTTCTCTGCCTGCGGGGAAAAACGTCCCGGCGGAAGCAGCGTCGGGCCGGGAGGAAAACCCTCGGGCTCCATCAGCGTTATTTGCTATGAAGCAGGATTTGGAACCAAGTGGCTGGACGAAATGGCTAAGCAATTCTCTTCCGCGCTCGGCGTAACGGTAAAAGTAAAGAAAAGTTATGTCAACGGGGAACTTATTTCCCTTTTGAACGACAATTCTCAAAACGACGACGTGGTTATGGCGCTGGGAAGTATGTTCGCTCCTCAGGATTCGAAATTTCTGACCGACCTGTCTCCCGTTTATAATTCCGTGCCCGAAGGCGGAACAAAACCGATCAAGGAAGTCATGAATCCGTCTATTTATAATAAACTTTTGACAGAGGACGGAAAAATTTATCAGATGAACTGGGCGGATCCCGTTTGCGGAATCGTGTTGAATAAAACGGTTATCGACAGAATTTTTCCCGAAGGGTACGAAATTCCCAATACGACGGATGAATTGATAAGGTTTTGCAACGAAATAAAGGCGGAAGGCGTATATCCTTTCTCGATCTCTACTTCTATCAGTTATTGGGACTACCTGCATTGGGTATGGTGGGCGCAATACGCAGGCTATGATAACTACATCGATTATTATTGGGGATATTATCAGAAGGAACAGCCGGACGGGACGACCGTGCGCACACTGGCGGAAAACGGAGAGGTGCTGGAAATGCCCGGCCGCCTGGAATCGGTTAAGGTGGCCGAAAATTTATTGAAAAAAGAAAACGGATATATGCATAAATACGCCGATTCCATGACTTGGCAGGAAGCACAGATTGCCTTTGTGGGACAGGGATATGCGGGGCAGGACATGACCGAATCCGCAATGATGGTAAACGGACAATGGCTGGAAAACGAGGTTCAGAGCTACTTGCTTACCAAGCCGCAGGATCTCGTGATGATTAAAACCCCGGTGATCAGTTCCCTCGTAAAAACTTTGGAAAACAAATCGATGACGGACGAAACGCTGAGCGCCGTAATCGACGCGATCGACGAGGGAAAGTCGTCTTATGCCGGAGTTTCCGAAAAAGATTTTGCAAGGATTTCGGAAGCCCGCCGCATGGTTTACAGTGCTACGTTTGATCATTGCTGCGCTATTCCTGCAAAAAGCAAAAATAAGCCGTTGGCCATGGAATTTTTGAGATTTATGGCTTCCGATATGGGGCAGAGCATTTATGCAAAGTACCTCAACGGCCTCACGATGCCTTACGGATACGACGTGGGGGATAATGTTACGGATTTTGTCAAATCCCGTTATGAAAACTTTTCCGATTATATTCCTATCTGTATCGACTTTTCTTCGCCGCTCGTCTATCGTCAGGGACACACCGCCTATACGACGGGAAGCGGTGCGGGCCTGGACGGAGTGCTCTATAAAGGAAATACCGCGGAATGGGTAATCGAGGATACGAAAACGACGCTGATGGCGTCGTGGGATAAAATTATCCTTGCGGCGAAATGAGGCATTGTTAAACAAATCGCGTCAAAAATAAATTGTTGGAGGGTTATATGATGAAAAAGAGAAATTTCATACTCAGTTTTTTCCTGCTGCTTTTGGGCACATTGTTTGCTTTTGCCGCATGCGGCGGGGAAAAAACGAAAGAACTCCGGATAAACGTACCAGAAAATACAGTTCTGGAAGCTGAACTCGGCGCTTACGACATTCCCAAGTACGATGTCGTCGATTCGGACGGACTGATTATGGCGGGGTATCTCGTCGAGGTGGAGAGCGTCGTCGGTCCCGACGGGAAAGAAGTTCCCGTTTCGTACGGAAAAATCAATGTTTCCGTGCCGGGAATTTATGTGATCACTTATTCCGCAAGCGGGGAGGGGGTAAAAAATGCGTCCCTGAAAGTGGATTTTGGCGATCGTATTCCGCCTACGGTAAATATGGACGAAGACGCGCTGCCGAAATTTTACATTTCCGGATTTACTTACAGCTTGCCCCAATATACGATTTCCGACGGCCCCGATATGTCCAAATGCTGGGTCAAAGTATATTATAAAGCAAATTCGGACAGCGAAAGAGTCGAGGTGGCGGTAGAGAACAGCCGGTTTGAGGTTGAGCACAACAGCGGAAAATATATCATCGTTATTCACGTCGAGGACGCTGCAGGCAACAAAAAGGACAATGAATACGAAGTGGAAGCGACGGGTCCTTCCGAGATTGTCGAAGGTAAAATTTTATATTCGGATGAAAAGTTCGGCGTTTCTCAGGTCAAGACGCTGTGGAACAATTTCCAGCTTTCTTACAGCACCGAGAAGGCATACGATAACGAAGCCGGGGCTTTGAAGGTTACCGTCCCCTCAACGGGCGGGGATTACATTATTCTCGACCGCATCATCGAGAGCGACGTCAGCAAATATACGCATCTCGTGATCAGGATTTATAACGATAACGATCATGAAGTATATTCCGGCTATTGCTGGTTTGGCGATATTACACTTGCGCCCAATGCCTGGACGGAACTGAAAATCCCCGTCGGGGATCTGGATACGAAAAACGTAACGCACCCTGCCGTGGCAGGCATCGTGATCAACAGCGAAAACATTACCAACCTTTCTTTGAGGCTTTTTGATGACTATGAGAAAAATACGGTTGAGGGGGGAAGTACCTTTTATCTGTCCGCGATGTATGCCGTGACGGAAGCGCCTTCCGAGCCGGAAATGGTCGTGGATGATAAGATCGCTTATTTCGACGAGGCCTTCGGCGTGGAACAGGTAAGCCTTTATTGGCCCGCGCCCCACAAACTTTCGTACGATACTTCCGTGAGTTACGAAAGCGAAAACGGTTCGTTGAAAGTAGAGTTCCTTTCCGTGCAAGCCGATAACTATGTGATTTTGGATACGCCTTGGATCAAAGACGTATCTGCATACGACTACCTGGTGTTCCGCGTTTATAATCCGACAAAGCACACGTTCAGCATGGGAACGACGTGGGCGGCGGATACGGAGATTGCGGCGGAGGGATGGACGGAAGTAAAAATCCCCGTCAATTTGTTCGGTGCGGCGGGAAGTATCACGGACATGAGCGGAGCGAAGCTTTCCGCGACGGATATTTCCAAGCTTCCGCTTCGGATTTTTGGCGCAGGCTCGTTTGCTATAGGAGAATGTTTCTATATTTCCGCAGTATATGGCATAAATGAAATAGCCGAGAAATGAGCATAGACAGAAAAGATAAAAAAGTATCATAAGTCATTTAGGTACAATTTCGCGGCCTATATTTCGAATACAGGCCGCGGAATTATGTGTTAACAGGTATAAAAACAATGAGAAAATTACCGGCATATCCGTTATTTGTAAAAGATCCATATTTTTCCGTTTGGTTTGCGGACGACATATTAAATGAAAGCAATACCGTGTTTTGGCACGGAGAAGAAAAACCGCTTTACGGAACCGTCATCGCGGACGGAAAGGAATACGCTTTTTTGGGAAAGAATCCAGGGGCAATTCCTTTGAAACAGAACTTTCTCGATATAACGGCTTTTGCCACCGTATATGGATTTTCTTGCGATGATTTTGAACTGACAGTCGAATTTGTTTCGCCTTTGCCGCCCGACAATTTGGAGATCGCTTCTTGTCCCGTGTGCTATTTGAAGTATAAGCTCCTTCCGAGACATCCTTTGAAGAATATCAAAATTTCGTTGACGGCGGAGGAGAGGCTTTGCTATAATACCTGTTATCAGGAAGGCAGGCGCGAGGATATCCGCGGCGGCGTCATGCGGTTTGACGGTTTCGAAAGCGTATTTTTCGGCCTTCTGCGTCAGTTGCCTCTTTCCCATAGTTCGGACGAATTCGGCGCGGATTGGGGGTATTACTATCTGGCGGGGCAGGAGGGTGAATATTTCGAGCAAAAAGGGATGAAATATATTCGGGCTTCGGATAGCTTTGAAAATATCGCGAGGGAACAATCGGGGAAAATCCTGATTGCTTTTGACGATTTGGCGTCCATTTTCTATTACGGGGACTTTCTCAAAGGCTATTACTTCCGCTCCGGGAAAACAATTTCTGACGCGTTGAGGGAAAGCTATGCCAACGCGGAAGCGATATTTGCCGAATGCCAGCGTTTTGACGAGAAACTGCAAAACGATGCCCGACGCTACGGCGAAGAATATTTGTTGCTTTTATATGCTTCTCTGCGTCAAAGTATGGCGGCACATAAAATCGTAGAAGACAGAAAAGGCCGCACGTTATTTTTGTCCAAAGAGTGTAATTCGGACGGCTGTATTGCCACGGCGGACGTTTCTTATCCGTCTGCGCCGCTTTATTTGTTGTATGCGCCCGAGTTGGTCAACGGAATGCTGTATCCTATATTCGACTTTGCGCGCATGGATGCTTGGGAGTATGATTTTGCGCCTCACGACGCGGGAATATACCCTTATTGTCTGGGACAGCTTTACGGGACCTTAAATCAAAATAATAAATATAATTCCGAAATATATATGAAGGATTGGCATAAACCCGAATCGTTGCCTCTTTATTATCTTTATCCCAAAAATTCAAATCTGTATTCGTTGGAAAAGCAGATGCCGGTGGAGGAATGCGGGAACATGCTTATTCTCACCGCGGCGGCGAATCTGGCGGGCGGGAACGATACAATTCTTTCGGAAAATTTCGATTTACTGAAAAAATGGGCGGACTATCTTGGCCAAAACGGTTTGCTTCCGGAAAATCAACTCTGCACGGATGATTTTGCGGGACATCTTGAAAAAAACAGTAATCTTTCCTTGAAAGCGAATTTCGGTATCGCGGCCTTCGCCGCAATCTGCGAGCGATTGGGAAAAAAAGAAGAAGCAAAAAAGTATATGGAAAAAGCCCGTCGGCATGCGGAAAAATGGCGGGCTCTGTGTTTTACGGGCGAAAAATCGACGGGGATTTCCGTCGGCGAAAACGACGAAAATACATACGGCCTGAAATACAATCTTGTATTCGACAAGCTTTTTCATACGAATCTATATCCTGACGAATTGTTCGAGCGGGAAACGGATCGCTATTTAGCCGAGAGAAAAAAATTCGGAACGCCGTTGGACAGCCGCGCTTCCTATACAAAGAGCGACTGGCTTGTATGGGTGGCGGCTTTATGTGAAGACGAGAAAAAAACAGAGCAGTTGATTGCTCCTATCATCAGGTTTTTGAAAGAAACTCCCGACCGGGTACCTTTCGCTGACTGGTACGATGCCGAAACGGGTAAAAATCAATTGTTCAGGAACAGAAGCGTTCAGGGCGGGATTTTTATATTGCTTTTGCTGGCTTCCGGAAAGCTCCGATTGCCCGACGGCCTTTGCAAATAATATTTACTCGTTGAATAAATTGATTATGGCCAAAAGAGAGGGGCGGGAAAACATTAAATAAAATCGATAAATCGGGCGTGATGCTCAATTATTCTCACGGTGCGGTTTATATCACTAAAATGCTGAAAGGATTATAGCGATAAACTTTCGGCAAGGGAGCGCGATATGCTGCAATAATCGAGCAACAAAAAGCGCATAGGGCGAAGCGGGGCGGATGTATTTTTGAGCGTAATTCTATTCGCCCGGTTTGAGAGCTGTTTACCGCGCCTGTATGACGGGGATTTCTTAATCCACGGCCCTTGCCGTTTTTATGGAAAAGACTTCGGGAGAGCAAAGCTGAGGAGGGATGTGTTTGGAGCCGATACGCTATTATCATTCAGCGCAGAATAATAAAGCTTTTTAACAGCGCTAAGAAAGATGTTATACGGCGTCACCGTGCGGCGGTATCGAATATTATCGTTGGTTTTTCTCCAAATTGACTTTTTTAGTTGTGATTTTGAAGGTTGCTTCCGTCATGACAATCATAAGGATAATAAAGGCGAAAAGGTAGATAGGAAGTATTTTGAAACCGATAAAATTGCCGAGAAGGCCGAAGAGCGGGGGGATAAACGTCGAGCCGACATAGGCGCTTGCCATTTGAATCCCGATAATCGCGCCCGAATTTTCCGCGCCGAAGTTATTCGGCGTAGAATGAATAATGCAAGGATAGATGGGCGCACAACCCAATCCGATAATGACAAAACCGGCAAACGCAAGGATAGGGCTTTCGATGGGAAGCAACAGAGAAAGTACCCCGCACGATAAAACGCAGGCGCCGAGAATAATCATCTTTCTGTCGCCGAGCTTATCCGTGATGAAGCCGCTTAAAAATCGGCCCGCGGTGATTCCTATATAAAACAGGGAAGCAAGCCGCGCCGCCTGTTCCGTCGTTATGCCTTTCACCTCGACAAAATAGGTGCTCGCCCAGGACATCGCGGTGGCTTCCGCGGCGCAATATGCGAAAAAGCCGATTAAAAGAAAGGGAACCCCTTTAATTTTCAGCGCGCCGACCAACCCGATGCTTTTTTGCTTTTCCTCAACGGTTTGCCGGTTGACCTTCCAGACGGGGAGCGTAACAAGGAGCAGCAGAGCAATGCCGAGTTGAAGGAAGCTGACGATTCGGTAGCCGTTATTCCAAGTCGAATTTGTCAACGCATAGCTCATGACAAACGGACTGACAATCGTTCCCACGCCCCAGAAACAATGCAGCCAACTCATATGTTTTGACGAATAGTGGAGAGCGACGTAATTGTTGAGGGCGGCGTCGATCGCCCCGGCGCCGAGGCCGTAAGGAATTGCAAAAACGATGAGCATCCAAAACCGATTGGAAAAGGAAAAACCCAGCAAGGCAAACGCCGTAAGAAATACGCTGCTTACCGTGACGATACGCGTGCCGAGCTTCCGCGTCAGCTTGTCCGACAGAAGGCTGGATACGATTGTTCCTCCGGAGATGACCATAGAAACGATCCCCATAAAAGAAACGGGAACGTTTAAGTCGTTATGTATGGCGGGCCAGCCCGAACCGAGAAGCGAATCGGGAACTCCGAGGCTGATAAAAGCGATATAAATAAGAGCAAGCAAAAACGAGTACATTTCTATTTTTCCCAAACCTCTGGTTTGACTGTTTTATCGGGCTCTACGATTGTGCTTCCGTCGGCGTTGAAAATTCCTCTTACCTTTTGGAAAATGTCGTCGTGCGTACAAGTTTGAGGCTTTTTCATAACGCCGTACCCTTTTTCGGGATCGTCAATTTCGAGACGTTCACCCCTTCCAGGCGTAAAAGCTCGATTTTTTTATCGAGTCCTCCCGCATAGCCCGTAAGGCTTCCGCCGCTTCCGACGACTCTGTGGCAGGGAATGATAATGGAAATAAAGTTGTGGCCCACCGCGCCGCCAACGGCCTGCGCCGATACCCGTTTCCCCGTTTCTTCCGCGAGCTGTCTCGCAATATCGCCGTACGTGGAGGTTTGTCCATAGGGAATGGAGCGCAGAATTTTCCACACGCGCAGACGGAAAGGCGAAGCGGCCGTCGAGAGCGGCGGCGTAAAATCGGGGACTTTTTTAGAAAAGTAAAGCTCCAGCCATAATTTTGTTTTCTGAAAAACGGGGAGATCCCTTTCTTCATGCTCCGCCGATAAATTGCCCGCAAAATATTTTTGCCCGTCGAACCATAACCCTGTCAAGGCCGTTCCGTTGCTCGCCGCCGTAATTCCTCCCAAAGGGGAACTATATTTATAAATATACTGCATTATCTTTAGCCCTCGAATTGTCCCCAAGCGCGTAGTCTAAAAGAGACGCTTTTCAAATTCTATTATAAGTATATCATAAAAAGTAAATTTTGTCGTGTTAAAACCGTCGGGCGAAAGAAAAAACGAAAAATTTTTTGTAAATGAGAGCGCACGGTGAAGGACATAATCGCCCCTCCCTCGGGGATAAAAAATAATTTTTTCAAACGTATATCGTATTTGACATATATATTATAATTAAAAGGCGTTGCGATTGGATTTGAACGCACGCTTGAACTACGACATGGGAGCTTTCGCTTCGGATACAGAGGAGCGCGGAAAAAACCGCGTCCCTTTTTTATTTTAGAAAATTTTTCGTTCGGCTTCAGCGGATAGGTTCGTTTTTTATTTCATTCTTAATTGTTGCTTTGTTAAGTGCTTTTAGCTCTCTAAAGAGAAAAAAATAGCATTTTACGCAAAGAAAATAGCAGAATATCCTAAAGGTATTCCCTTTTTTGGATTTTATGATATAATACGCATAACTAAAACGAGAGTTCTCTCTCAAAATAGGGCAGGGTTATGAAGCATAAAGAAATTATAGAAAAGCTGAGCTTAGAGGAAAAGGCGGCTTTGATGTCGGGACGGGATTTCTGGTCCACGACGGAGTATAAGGAATACGGCATTCCGAGTATTTTTCTTGCGGACGGCCCGCACGGCGTAAGAAAGCAGGCGGCGGCTTCCGATCATTTGGGACTGAACCCGAGTATTCCTGCGACATGTTTTCCCACAACCGCGACCATGGCCAATACCTGGAATGAAGACTTGGGCGAAAAGCTGGGGGAATGTCTCGGCGAGGAAGCGGCGGCGCAGGGCGTCAACGTATTGCTGGGGCCGGGAATGAACATCAAGCGCAATCCCCTTTGCGGACGGAATTTCGAGTATTTTTCGGAGGATCCGTATTTGGCCGGCAAGATGGCTGCGGCGTACGTGCGGGGGATTCAAAGCAAGGGTGTCTCCGCGTGCCTAAAGCATTTTGCCGTCAATAATCAGGAAGAGCGGCGCATGGTGATCGACAGCGTCGTTGACGAGCGCACGCTTCGGGAAATTTATCTGACGGGCTTCGAGATTGCGGCCGAGGAAGGAAAGCCCAAGACGGTGATGTCGTCGTATAATCGTCTCAACGGCGTGTTCGCCAACGAAAATATGCACCTTCTGCGCGAGATTTTGCGCGACGAATGGGGCTTTGACGGCGTAGTGGTGACTGATTGGGCGGGCTGTAACGACCGCGTGGAGGGCGTGAAAGCGGGAAACGAGCTGGAAATGCCCGCCTGCAAATACGGCAACGAGGACATCGTGAAGGCTGTGCAAGAGGGGCGTCTGGACGAGAAGAGCGTTGACGAGTGCCTGGACCGGCTGATCGATCTTATTTTGGAAACGGATGGATCTATAAAGGCGAGCCCGAAAAAATTCGACGTCGAAGCACATCACGCCTTTGCGGAAAAGTGCGCGGAGGAAAGCATTGTCCTGTTGAAAAACGAAAAAAATATTCTTCCGCTGAAGAAAAAGGAACGGATTGCGCTGATCGGGGAGTTTGCCGAGCGCCCGAGATATCAGGGCGCGGGGTCGTCGATCGTCAATCACACAAAGCTGGAGAGCTTTCTCGATGCGGTGAAGGAAAGCGAGCTGGATTGCATTGGATACGCGAAAGGCTATGACAGATACGGCAAGCGAAAGAAGAGGCTGGAGAATGCCGCGGCAGAGCTTGCGGAAAAAATGGATACCATACTATTTTTCGCGGGGCTGGACGAGGTGAGCGAGGCGGAAGGAATCGACCGCAGAAATATGAAGCTTCCCTCCAATCAGCTGGAGCTGCTGGAACGGCTGTACGCGCTGAACAAGAAGGTGATCGTGGTGCTTTCGTGCGGAAGCGCGGTGGAATTTGACGCGGTGGAAAGAGCGGACGCCATCGTACACGCTTATCTGGGCGGTCAGGCGGGCGCGCGCGCGCTGCTCAACGTTTTGACGGGCAAGGTAACCCCGAGCGGCAAGCTTTCGGAGAGTTATCCGTACAGCTACGAGGATTGCCCTTCCGCCCGTTATTTCCCCGGAAAAGCGGCGACGGCCGAATACCGCGAAGGGCCTTTTGTGGGGTATCGGTATTATGCGACGGCAAAGGTGCCCGTCCGTTATCCGTTCGGCTACGGGCTCAGTTACACCTCTTTCGAATATTCCGATTTCGAAGTGAACGAAAACGGCGCGGGCTTTACGCTGAAAAATACGGGGGCCGCCGACGGCGCGGAGATCGCCCAGTTGTATATCGGGAAGGCCGGAGGTAAAATTTTCCGTCCCGTGCGGGAGCTGAAAGGCTTCAAAAAGGTGTTTCTGAAAGCGGGCGAAAGCGCGCGGGTGGAAATTCCCTTTGATAAACGCACCTTCCGTTATTATAATGTAAAGACCCACGCATGGGAAGAGGAAGGAGGCAGGTACGAGGTGAGCATAGGCGCGTCGTCGGAGGATATCCGCCTGCGGGGCGAAATACAGCGGACGGGAACGACGGAGACGATGCCTTATGAGGAGGAGCTGCTGCCTTCCTATTACGCGGGAAAAACCGACGACGTCGGGGAAAAGGAATTTGAACGGCTGCTGGGCCGCAAGCTTCCCGAGGCAGGCTATCGGTTTTATAAAAAGAACCGAATGGTGATAGACGAAAACTGCACCGTGGCCGACCTGCGGTATTCCAAACGTTGGGTAGGGCGCCTGTTTTCGGGCGCAATACGGTTTGCCCATGCGTTCCTCTGGAAAACGGGCAACCGTTCGGCGGCCAACACGATTATGATGGGCGTATATCATCAGCCCGTGCGCGGGCTTGCAAAGTTCGGCGGAATGTCGCGGCGGCAGATGGAAGGCATGCTGGAAATGTTCAACGGACATCTTTTTAAGGGGCTGGGCAAATTCCTGACGAAGGGAAAGAAGAAAAAGGAGGCAAACGCATGAACGAGGAAGAAAAAAAGGAATCGGCGATTACGGAAACAGCGGGGGCAGGTATGCAAACACTTCCCGAAACCGCCCCTGCCATCGCCGAAACGCCGAAAAACGGATTTATTGCAAAGTTCAAGGCGTGGTGGAGCAGATTTTCCGAACGGCACCCCAAGGGCAGCAAGCTCATCTGGCAGTTTATCAAATTTTTTGTTTTCTCCAACGGCGTGACGATCTTTCAATACCTGGTATATACCTTTTTGCCCTATGCATTCGGGCTGGGAATGGCAAAGATCGAATGGATATGGCCGGGGATAGAGCTGCCGTGGGGCGCGAAATGGACGATCATCGGGTTTGCGCCCGCGTATAACGCGGCGGGAGAGGTGATTATCGGCGGGGGCCTGGGATATACGATTTCTTTTTGGATCGGCTCGTTTCTGGCGCAGTGTATCAATTTTCCGCTGCAAAGGAATATCACCTATAAATCTAAAGGAAAGATTCCCTTTCAGATTATGTGGTATTTTATCGCGTGGGTATTGATTACGTTTGCGACGACGGCGCTGAACAGCCTTTGGCTGCCGCTGGCGGCGGAGCACTTACCGACCGCGCTGTATCAGGTCATCAATACCGTGGTAGTGGGCGGCATTTCCATGGTCATCTTCTTCCCCATTTTCAAAATCGTTTTTCCCGAAGGCGAGCCCAAAAAGGAAAATGAGCTTACAAAAGAAGAAAAACAAAATTAAAACGGCAAAAAGGCGGGTAATAATATGAAACTGATGAGTTTTGCAGTTCCCTGTTATAATTCGGAAGAATATATGCAGAAATGCATAGAGAGTTTATTAAAGGGCGGAGAGGACGTGGAAATCATCGTGGTGAACGACGGCTCCCACGACAATACGCGCGAGATTGCGGAGGACTACGTGCGGCGTTATCCCTCGATCGTCAAGGCGGTACATAAAGAGAACGGCGGACACGGCTCGGGCGTGAATAAGGGCCTGGAGCTTGCCTCGGGCCTCTACTACAAAGTGGTGGATTCGGACGACTGGCTGGACGAGACCGCGCTTAAAACGTTGCTTGATACGATAAAAAAGCATAGGACGGAAAACGCCTTGCCCGATCTGTACCTGACCAATTTCGTCTATGAGAAGGTATATGAGGGCGGCAGATATGTGAGACGCTTTACAAAGAATTTTCCCGTAAATAAGTTTTTCGGCTGGGAGAAGGTGAAAAAGTTTCACACCTCCTCGGTATTGTTGATGCATTCCTTGATCTATAAGACGGAAAAACTGCGCGAGAGCAACACGGTTCTGCCCGAGCATACCTTTTATGTGGATAATATTTTTGCGTATAAACCGCTGCCGTATATGAAAAAGCTGTATTATCTGGATATAGACCTTTACCGTTATTTTATCGGGCGCGAGGATCAGTCGGTGAGTCGGGAGAATATCGTGAGGCGTTACGAACAGCAGATCCGCGTCATGAAAGAAATGGCGGCCGCGTATAGCTACGAGGAAATCAAGAGCTTTCCGAAGGGATTGAAGAGATATGTGCTGCACGATTTGGGCGTGATTATGACGCTGACGATGATGTTTACGACGGGCGGCAAGGACAATCCGACAAAACGGAAGCGGGAGCTGAAGGAGCTTTGGAATTATATTAAAGCCAAAGACAAAAAACTGTATCGGTATCTGAAATATAACACGTATCCCGTGATTGTGGATTGGATGCCGTTTAAGCTGCAGGGCAGGACGATGCTGATGGGATATAAATTTTTCCGCGCCGTGTTGAAATGCAGCTGAAATAAGGTGAAAAATACCGCCCCGAACGAAGCGAGCTCGGGGCGGATTGCTTTTTATTTCGGGCTTTTCGGGGGACACGCCGCGGCGGTTAATCTTTTTTTCTGTTTTCTTTTTCTTCCAAAGCCTCTTGTTCTCTTTTTCGGGCGTCGTAATTTTTATATCCCGCCTTTTGATTGTCGCCCGCATCCCATTTTTTGCCGCCGACGGAGAGCACCGAAACGACGCCTGCCAAGGCGGCGATGACGGCAATGACGGGCCAAATGTATTTTTTCGGCTGGGAAAGCGCGAAAATAACGCTGACCGCCGCTATGACAAGCAACAAGGCGCCGAGAAAGATATCCGATTTTTTAAGGACGCCCGTCTTTTTGGCGACCAGGCCGCGGAGCATAAAAGCCAAACCGCCCGTGCCGCAGATGACGACAATCGCCCAGTTGAGATTGAAAAAACCGAACGTATCGGGTTTCAATTCGGACAACAGCCAAAGGACGGCCGCCGCCAGCCATGCCAGCGACATCAATAATTTAGTAAAAAACTGCTTGCTCATACTTTTTATCTCCTCAGTTTATCTTAAGATCACGGAGGCGGACACGGCGCAGATTTCTTCGCCGTCGCCCAGCACCACGCTGTCGCCGTGAACAAAATTTTTTACCAGCCCGCCGACGCGCAGTTTGAAATTTTTATCGTTTCCCCCGACGGAAAGCGCGGTATAGACCCCGGGCAGAAGCTTCCCGCCTTTTTCCGCGCGATATACCTCATTTTTAGATAAGATAAAATCGCCCGGCAGATGCGTGACGTTGATTCCCGCTTCCGTGGAAATTACGTCGTCCTCGCTGTACCGCACGCCCTGCACGATCTTTACCTTGTCGGCGCGCTTTTCGTCCGATTCCGCGCGTTTTTTAACGCCGCGGAGCTTCAGCGTCAATACGATCAACGCAATCAGAAAAACGCCTGCCGCCACACTGACGGCGATGAGCGCGAGCTCTTTAGGTTCCATGGTTTTTTCCTCCCGTTTAGGATAATTTTATTTCATCAGAAAATAGAGCGCAAGCCCCGCCAGGGCGGCGACTGCAAGGCCTATCGTTACCGCCAGAGCGACCTTGAGGGCCGAGACGGGGGATTTGCCCGCCATTTTTCCGTTCCGCCCGTTGATATAAAAGGAGTAACGCTTTGTTTTATAGAAATAGTTCCCCAGATAAATGGGGATCAGCAGGTACCGATAAGTAACGCCGCCGTACGCGGTACGCATATCGAAACGTTCGACGGTATCATAGCTATACTGTCCCAGAATATCCCGCTTCACTTCCGTTTCCATTTGAGCGCGCGCCTGCGCCCAACAGGTTTCCCCGTCCTGCGCGCCCAGTCTCGCGGAAAAGCCGTACAAAAAATCTTCCTCGTAAAGCACGCTGTTATGGTAGTCGTAATACATGATTTTGTTTATGTATCGGGGCGGAACGACGTCGGTGGCGCTGACGGCGAAATCGTTAAACGATTTTTGATAATCGCCCGAGACGGAAAAGGTCCGCGTTCTGCGGCGCGTTTCGGGCTTTCCGTTGACCGTTACGGTTTCGGTATAATGCTCGCAGAGCACGCCCGAATAATCGGTATAGGTTTCCGCGTCGAAGGTAAAGGCGGGCAGATAGACCCCGTTCAGCGTTTCGGCGCGGAAGGATTTTTTGAAATCGTCGGGGGCAAAAAGTCTTTTCTTCGCCCAGTGCGAAGCGGTTTCCGCGGCCTTTTGCTTTCCGACGGAAAAGGGCAGAAGCATATCGGGGCGCAGGACGGCGAATTCCTCCCGTTCCACGACGGAGGGGGACCCGCAAAACGGGCAGACGCGCGCGATTTCCCGTTTGTCGAGAGCCTGTTCGGCGTTGCAGTTGGAGCAGTGATAGACATGCGTTTCCCGCGACCAGCCGTCGGAAGCTTTTTTCATGTACCGCAGCTCGAATTCCATGCCGGGCGTCGCCGCGATCTGTTTTATCGTGCCGCAGCTCGGGCATTTGAGCGCGCCCGAGACGGGATCGAATTGCAGGTTGTCGCCGCAGCCCGGACATTTTTCTCCGCTTACGGCTACCGTATCGCATTCCGCAAAATCGTTTTGTAGCGTTTCCATAGTTTTATTATTTTAATTTTTCTCCGCACTCGGGACAGAATTTGGCGTTTTCCAAAAGCTTTGCGCCGCATTTGGGACAGAGCGTTTCGACGGGCGTTCCGCATTCGGAGCAAAACTTTGCGCCCGCGAGCAGCCGCGTGCCGCATTTTTTGCAGACGCCGCCCGCCGCGCCGCCGTCTGTTTTTGCGCCGCAGCGCGCGCAGAATTTCGCGCCCGCGGGGACTTCCGCGCCGCATTTGGGGCAAAGGGACGCCGTTCCGCCGCCGTTTGCCGCGGACATTTCCTTGACGGCATTCATCATCTGCATGCCCATGCCGAGGCCCAGGCCCGCGCCCATCGCGCTGCCCGCCGTACCCGGGTTTTTTGCCGCGTCCTTGAGCGCGTCCGCCTGCGCCATACGGGTATAGACGTCCATATTCCGCCGAAACATGCCCAGGCGCGCGTTTTCGTCCATGGCTTTTTCCAGCTCCGCGGGCAGGGAGACGTTTTCGAAATTGAAGTCGGACAGCTCCAGCCCCAGCTCGGAAAATCTTTTTTCGAGAGAAGCCTTTACCGCGTCGCTCAGCTCCATGAGGTTTGCCGCCATGTCAACGACGGAGATGCCGCTTTCGCCGAGCGCGTCCGAAATAGCCATGACCAGCATACTGCGGATATGGTCGGAAATGTCCTCCGTCCGATAGGTGGAATGGGAGCCGGAAAGCTCGGTCATAAACACATACGGGTCCTTGACACGGAAGGAATAGGTGCCGTAGCCGCGTACGCGCACCGCGCCGAAATCGGGATCGCGGAGCATGATGGGATTTGCCGTACCCCAACGCTGTTTGGTGAAGCGATTGGTGCTGACAAAATATACCTCCGATTTGAAGGGCGTTTCGAAACCGTATTTCCAGGACAAAAGAGCGGTGAGAACGGGAAGGCTGTCGGTGTCCAGCTTGTAATAGCCCGGAAGAAAGACGTCGGCCATGCGGCCCTTGTCGCAGAATACCGCCGCCTGGCCCTCGCGGACGGTGAGCGCGGAACCGCGTGCGATTACGTTCTTTTTGGTGTCTATTTTATACACCAAGGTGTTATGCGAATTGTCCGACCATTCGATCACTTTGAGAAGCGCCATTTTTTTCCTCCGAACGATAGATTGTTACGATAATATTATACTATGTTTTTTATCGGGTGTCAATTTTATAAAGATTATTTTTTGAAAGACGTTTGAGCCTGCTTGACATTCGTCGTATTATTTTATATACTTTTCATAGAAAAGCGATCGCAGGGAGGCCGAAAGTTGGACGCGATAGAAAAAGCTTTGAAAAGATTGCTGGTTTTAAGCATTGCCTTTTCCGTGATGTTTGCCGCGGGGATTCCCCTGATTCCCGTAGGCGCCTCAAAGGGGCTTTGGGCGCTGATGATCGTCGGGATCGTATTTACGGCGGCGGGGTTTTATGGTACGCCCATGCTGTGGACGGCTTACGGCGCGCGGCGGGGCTTGAGGCGGCTGGTATATGCCGTGACGAAAGAGCATCTGCTTACGGTGACGGAGCTCGCCTCGCAGCTGGGAAAATCCGAAAAGAACGTAAGAAGCATGCTGACGGATTGTTTTAATCGGGGCTATCTCGTCGGCTATGTCCGCAAGGGAGACGAGCTGGCGCCGAACGAGGCGCAGTCGCCCTTCGAAAAACTGCATGCGGCGGAATGTAAATATTGCGGCGCGAAGTTTACCTATAAGGGCGCGGACGCCGTCTGTCCTTACTGCGGCGCGATGAATGAGGAAAAGAGTTAAAAAGGGAACGGGCGGCTGTTTTTTTCAAGGAACTGCAAAGAAAAACGCAAAAAGCGTTACGTTTTGTAAAAAAGAGGTTATAATAAAGGGAAGGGCGACGGAAAGCTCCGCCGTCCTTACTATTTATTTTTATGGGGTTACTTATGGACGTAAAGGACAAGGTAGTTATCGTTACGGGCGGCGGCAGAGGCATCGGCTTCGGAATTTCCACCGCTTATGCAAAGGCGGGGGCGAAGCTCGTCATCACGGGTAGAACGGAAGCCACGCTTCTCGAGGCGAAGAAAAAGCTCGAGGCGTACGGGACAAGCGTCCTTACCGTCACGGCGGACGGTGCGGACGAAGCGGCGATTAAGAACGTGATTGCAAAAACTGTGGAAGCTTATGGCAAAATCGACGCCGTGGTCAACAACGCGCAGGCCTCCAAGTCGGGTAAAATGTTGGTGGATCACACCAAAGAGGACTTTGACCTCGCGATCTATTCGGGGCTGTACGCCACTTTCTTCTATATGCGCGAAGCGTTCCCTTACCTCAAGGAGACAAAGGGCTGCGTCATCAATTTCGCGTCGGGCGCGGGGCTTGCGGGCAGAATCGCCCAATCCTCCTATGCGGCGGCAAAGGAAGGTATCCGCGGTCTTTCGAGGGTTGCGGCCACCGAGTGGGGGCCTTACGGCGTGAGAGTAAACGTCATTTGCCCGCTTGCGATGACGGAAGGGCTTCAGAAGTTTAAGGAGGAATATCCCGACCGTTACGAGCAGACTATCAAGGCGGTGCCCATGGGTCGATTTGCCGACCCCGAAACGGATATCGGGCGCTTGTGCATATTCCTCTCCTCCGAGGACGCGGCGTATATCACGGGCGAAACGATCACCGTGCAGGGCGGGAGCGGTTTAAGGCCGTAATCGACGGAAAAATAAAGATTTTTCACAAAAAAAGAGGGATTTGTCCCTCTTTTTTTCTTCGGACTATTGCTTTTGGGCGGCGGATATGATATAATATAAACGTATAAAAATAATCGGCCGATATCGGCCGCAAGAGGTGTTTTCCATGGAAAAATACATATTGAGCTGCTGCTCCACTGCGGATTTGACGAAAGAGCATTTCGACGAGAGAAACATTCGTTATATCTGTTTCCACTATTATTTGGGCGAAACGGAATATCCCGACGACCTGGGCGAAACGGTTTCGTTCGACGATTTTTATGCCCGCATGGAGGCGGGGGAGCCGACCCGCACCTCGCAGGTGAACGTGGAGGAATTTGTCGAGTATTTCACCCCCTTCCTCGAGCAGGGGCTGGATATCGTGCACGTCTGCCTTTCTTCGGGGATTTCGGGCGTGTATAACTCGGCTGCCGCGGCGGCGACCTTGCTCAAGGAAAAGTTCCCCGCGCGGAAAATTTATATCGTCGATTCTCTCGGCGCGTCCTCGGGCTACGGCCTTTTCATGGATAAGCTGGCAGACCTGCGCGACGAGGGTATGGAAATCGCGGAGCTCGTCACCTGGGCGGAGGATCACAAGCTTAACGTACATCATTGGTTTTTCTCCACCGACCTCAAATATTACGTGCGCGGCGGCAGGATCTCCAAGGCGTCGGGCTTTATCGGCACCCTTTTGAAAATCTGCCCTCTTCTCAATATGGACGATCTCGGCAGACTTATCCCGCGCAATAAAATCCGCGGCAAAAAGCGCGTGATCGAGGAGATTGAAAAGAGAATGGAGGAATTTGCCGACGACGGCCTCGACTATGCGGATAAATGCTATATTTCCAATTCCGCCTGCTCCGATGACGCGCGCGCCGTAGCGGACATCATCGAATGCCGTTTCCCCAAGCTCAAAGGCAAGGTGGAAATTTACAGCGTCGGCACCACGATCGGCAGCCATACCGGCCCCGGCACCGTCGCCCTGTTCTTCTGGGGTAAAAAACGCACGAGGTAAGGGCGGCGCGATGCTTTTTTGTGAAAAGTGCAACCGTTTAACGGAAAGCGACCGATGCGATATTTGCGGCAAAAAGAAGCTGAGAAAACCCGAGGAGGACGATTTTTGTTTTTTCGTTTCCCTGCATTCCGGGCAAGCTCATTATTTTGAGGAAAATCTGAAATTGGAAAATATTCCTGTCGCGCTGATCGGATACGGCACGCCGACGTCGGTGCGAACGAGCGGCTATTTCAAAATTTATCTTCCCTACGGCTCGTTTGAGCGCGCGGCGGAAATATATAATACAATTTTTGGATTGGAGGACTGAATTTTCCTCCCGTGTTTCAAAAGCCTGCCTTTTGTTGTCCCGTGCATTTTTCGAAACGACAAATCAATAGCCCGCTCTGCTTCGCAAGCGAAGCGGCGGGCTATCCGTTTGTCCGTAAAGCTCGGCTTTGAAAAGTTTCGGACGGCTCTTTTGAAGCTTCAGGCGGTAACGGTTTTGCCGCGCTTCAGCCAAAGAATGGTATCGCGCAGGGTTTCGTAAAGGTCCCGCGGGCGGTAACCGAGCTCCTGCGTCGCCTTCTCGTGGGAAAATTTGTCGTTTCCCGAGAGGGTATAAAGGGAATACTTGGTGTATAAGGGGCGTTCCTTTTTGCATTTCGCTATGAAGCGGATAAAGGGAAGAAAGAGCTTCGCCATCCATACGGGCAACACGGGAAGCTTTCTGCCGCCCGAAAGCGATTTCACCATTTCCAGCACCTCCTTGATTTCGTAGTGACGGTTGGAAAGAATGAAGCATTCGCCACTTTTGCCCTTGGCTGCCGCGGCGAGGGTGCCCTGCGCCACGTCCCTTACATCGACAAAATCGTAGCCGCCCTTTACGCAGGCGGGGAGCTTTCCCGCCACGTAATCGGACACAAGTTGTACCAGGTGATTGCCCGAGCTGTCGTACGGCCCGAGAATCCCCGACGGGTGCACGATTACCGCGTCCAGCCCTTTGCGGACGTATTCTAAAACCGCCCGCGTCGCCATCGCCTTCGTCTTGGCGTAGGCGCCGTGTACGGTGTCCTCCGAAAATTCGTCCGTTTCCTCCAAAACGCGGTAGGGCCGCTCGGGGATGGCGTGGACCGAGCTGACGTAAACAAATTTGGAGACCTTGTTTTCAAAGGCCAGCGCGAGAAGGTTTTTTGTGCCCTCCACGTTTACCTTGAGCAAGGCGTCGGTCACTTCGTCCGCAATGCTGATGATTCCCGCCGTATGGATCACCACGACAGAGGCGCGTTCGGCGCCCTCAAACAGGGCGCGCAGGGACTCGGGCTCCGTCACGTCGCCCTTGACGTATTCGGCACGGTCGGGGAAGTCGGGCTCCTCCGAGGGCAGGATCAGCCCGCGGACGCGTTCGCCTCTTTCCAGCAGAATTCGGATAATGGTGTTGCCGAGGTGACCGTTGGCGCCGGTCACGATATATAAATTTTTCATAAAGTTCACCTCTTTTTTGAAAACTTCATTGATTTTTAGGTTCAAATTTATTATAATATAGAAAAGGGGATTTGTAAACAGTCAATTTTTTCTCTCCTGCGCAGATTTTCCTTTAAGCGTTTTCTTTTGGCAGGATAATCGACAGGTTTCAAAAAATTGTCGCGTCCGCCGCAGTCTTTTTGCGGGGTCGTCGGACGGGATACATAACGGAAAGGAGAATAAAATATGGAAAATAAGGATTATCGGGTACGGGTGACGAAAATGCTTATCCGAAAGGAATTTACGCAGCTGTTGAAGGAAAAACCCGTGCAGTCGATTACCGTGCGGGAGCTTTGCGAGCGTACGGGCATCAACCGCAGCACCTTTTACAATCACTATCAGGACGTGTACGACCTCCTGGAACAAATCGAAAACGAAATGCTGGGAGAACTCAACGAGCACCTGAAAAGCATTTCTCCCGAAAACGATCTGATGTCGATGAGCCTTTTCGAGGGGATTTTCCGCTTTCTTACGGGAAACTCGGACATATGCGTCATCATGCTGGGGGAAAACGGAGATAAGCGTTTCCTTTTCAGAATGTTGGAAATGGGCAAGGAAAATTGCGTGAAAAACTATTTACAGTCCTTTCCCCGCGCCTCGCGGGAGCAAATCGAGGATTTCTATGCTTTCGTCAGCAACGGCTGTCTGGGGCTGATGACGAGCTGGATTTACACGGGAATGAAAAAATCTCCCGACGAGCTGGCGGCGACCGCCAAAGCGATTATGACCAGCGCGTTGAAGTATTTCGATAGCTTATAGGCTTCCGGGGAGGGGCTGCGGCCAATATTCTGCAAAGCTATAAGCTTCAGGGGGAATTTTGCGGCTTTCGGCAACGCGGTTTCCGGACATTCTCGGACGGCGTGAAATATGAAGCCGAAAGCGCGGGCGCGGGCGGCTTAAAGTAGAAAAGCGATCCTTTTTAGCCGCGTATTTGCGTGTTTTTATATATTGAAAACCTCCGAAAACAAACGCCGCGGCATAAAAACGGCGTAAAAAGGCGTGTGGCCCGAGCGGCTACACGCCTTTTGCGGTAAAAGGGCGTTCCGTGTTTGACTTTTCGGAAGCTCTTGCCGTACAATAGAGGCGTAAACGTTTTTCGGGAGGATAACGAAGTGAAAGACAAAAAATCGTTCGGGCGATTTATCGCCGAGAAGAGAAAGGAAAAGGGCCTGACGCAGGCGGAGGTGGCGGGCGCGCTGTACGTCACGGTGACGGCCGTTTCCAAATGGGAACGGGGCGTCACTTATCCCGATATCACGCTCATTTCCGATTTATGCGAGATTCTGGAGGTGAGCGAGCACGAGCTCATCGCCGAAGGAAACGACGCGGAGTACCGCCGCATGAAAGCGGAATCGGAGAAATACAGAAAGATTTCGGACGCGTGGTTTTACGGGCTGACGGGCGCGTATGCGCTCGCTCTCGTCGTCTGTTTTATCTGCAATCTGGCGGTGAATAAAACCCTGTCCTGGTTCTTTATCGTATTGACCTCTTTGATGACGGCGTTTTCGCTTTTTCCGTCCTGTTCCCGCTTCGTAAAACGGGGAAAGCTTCTGGCCGTGAGCGGCAGCTTTCTCGTTTCGCTGCTTTTATTATTGCTGACTTGCTGTATTTATACACGCGGAAATTGGTATTTTATTGCGCTGACCGCATTGCTTTTTGCCTTTTCCGTTCCCTTTCTTCCCGTTTTTCTCTCCGTCTATCCTGTCCCGAAGGCAGTGCGGCGGCACAGGGCGATGATCTGCCTCGGCGCCGATTTCCTTTTGTTGGTTCTTTTGATTTTTGCGGCCATGAACAAAGACATGGGCGGGTTCTTTCACGGGACGATCATCGCGCTGTTCTGCGCCTTGCCCGTGTTCGCTACTGCGGCGATCATTTCCTACGTCAAGGCCAACGGCTGGATCAAGGCGTCGTTTTTATGCGTAATCTGGGGAACCTTCGTCCTTTTCGTCGATGCGGTAATCAGTTTGATTTTGAAGGAACCGTATTCCTTCTCCCTCAATCTTGCGGATTGGAGCCTTCCCTATCTCAACGCGAATATCATTTTCGTCACCTGGCTGACGTCGTTTTTGTGCGGGCTTGGGCTGTTTATCGTCGGGCTGGTGCGCACGAGGAAAAAAGGAGACTGACGAGGACGCGGAAAAGCAAATTTTGAAGGGCGAACTCTGTTCGCCCTTTTTTCTGCGCCGCGGGGCGCGGCGAAAGAGAAAAGGTTGCGGGAAAAGCTCATAAAACGGCTTGGACGGGCATAGAAATAATCGAATAAGACGCAAGGAGCGGTTTTCATGAAAGAACAAAACTTACCCCGCGGAGGCGCCGCGGAGGGGATCGGCGTCGGGCTGACGGAAGAGCAGGTGCTCGCTTCCCGTCGGCTCCACGGCGCGAATACCCTTACGAAGCGCAAAAGAAAAGGTTTTTTTCGGCAATACTTAAGCAGCTTCGGCGACCCTATCATCAAGATTCTCATGGTCGCTCTGGCCATAAACGTCATTTTCCTGTTCCGTAATTCCGATTGGATGGAGTCGGCGGGGATCGCCGTCGCGGTGTTTCTCGCCACCTTTGTCTCCACCCTTTCGCAGTACGGCAGCGAGTCGGCTTTTATCGAGCTCCAGCGCGCTTCGGCAAATATCGAGTGTCGGGTCCGCCGCGCGGGCGGTATCCGTTCGCTGCCCGTGGGCGAGCTGGTCGTGGGGGATTTGGTATTGCTGGAGGCGGGCGAAAAGCTTCCCGCCGACGGCGTGTTGCTGTCGGGACGGCTGAGCGTCGATCAATCCGCGCTCAACGGCGAAAGCGCGGAAACGGAAAAAATGCCTCTTTCCGCGGGAAACAAAGAATGGGATCTCATGCGCAAAAATCAGCTTTTTCGCGGGAGCATCGTCTCCGCGGGGGAGGGCGTGATGCGCGTGGAGCGCGTCGGCGACAAGACCTTTTACGGCGGCCTGGCGAAGGATATGCAGGACGAACCGCCCGAAAGCCCCCTGCGCGTCAAGCTCGCGGGGCTGGCCAAGACCTTGAGCAAGCTGGGGTATATCGCCGCGGTGCTGATCGCCGTGGCGGATCTGTTCAACAGCTTTTTAATCGACAACGGCATGAATTTTATGCGCGCCTGGGCGGATATGCGTACCTGGACCATCTGCCTGCCGCGGCTGATGCACGCCCTGACGCTGGCGATCGCCATCGTGGTGGTGGCCGTGCCCGAGGGACTGCCGATGATGATCGCGGTGGTGCTGTCCTCGAATATGCTGCGGATGCTGAAAGACCGCGTCATAGTGCGAAAGCCCGTCGGAATAGAGGCCTCGGGCGGGCTGAATATTTTATTTACCGATAAGACGGGTACGTTGACCAAGGGCGAGCTGGAGGCGGTGAGGATTGTAGAAGGCGGGGGGCAGGTAAGCGGCGACACGAAGTCCTGCGGCAAAACCGTGGGCGAGCTGCTGCGGCTTTCGGCCGTGTTCAATACGGCAAGCTCCGTCTCCGCGGGCAAGGTGTTGGGCGGAAACGCCACCGACCGCGCGCTTCTCAAAAGCGTTCTGCCCCTTTCCTTCGAGAGCGAAAATTACTCGAAGGTAAGCTCTCTGCCCTTCGACAGCGCCTATAAATTTTCGGCCGCATGCGTACGCGCGGAAAACGGCGCGACAATGCCCGTGTTTGGCGAAAAATGCACCTTCGTCAAGGGCGCGCCCGAAAAAATACTTCCTTTCTGCAAGGACTTTGTGGACGCCAACGGAGAATTTAAGCCCTTCGACGCCGTGGAGATGGGAAGAAAGCAGCGCGCGATGACCTGCAAGGCGATGCGCGTTTTGGCCGTCGCGGTGACGCGCGGGACGGTGACGGGAGAAAAGGATCTGGCCGAGCTTACCTTTGTGGCGCTGATCGGCATACGCGACGACATCCGCGCCGAGGTGCCCGCGGCGATCGAGGAGGTTCTTCACGCGGGGATTCAGGTGGTAATGATTACGGGCGACAATATCGAAACCGCGAAGGCGGTGGCGGAGGAGGTGGGGCTGCTGAAAACGGAAAAGGGCGCCGCGCCGCTGGCCGTGACGGGCAAGGAGCTTTCCGCCATGACGGATGCGGAGGTTCTCGATATCCTCCCCCGCCTGCGCGTGGTGGCGCGTGCCCTGCCGACGGATAAGAGCCGTCTGGTGCGGCTGGCGCAGTCCAAAGGGCTGGTGACGGGTATGACGGGCGACGGAATCAACGACGCGCCCGCGTTGAAAAAGGCGGACGTGGGCTTTGCGATGGGCACGGGCACGGAGGTGGCGAAAGAGGCGGGAGATATCGTCATTCTCGACAACAATTTCGCCTCGATCGTCAAGGCCATCCGTTACGGCCGCACCGTTTTCAAGAGCATCAGAAAATTTGTGGTGTTCCAGCTGACGATGAATCTGTGCGCCGTGGGCGTCTCCCTGATCGCGCCGTTTATCGGGGTGGATACGCCCGTCACCGTCATACAGATGCTGTGGATAAACATTATCATGGATACGCTGGCGGGGCTGGCGTTTGCGGGGGAACCCGCCTTAAAGGAATATATGGAGGAACGGCCGACGAGGCGCGACGAACCCGTACTCAGCAGGCATATGATCCGTCAGATCGCCTGCGCGGGCGCCTACGTCATCGGGATTTGCCTCATTTTTCTCAAGGCGCCCCTGTTCAAACGGATTTTTCGATACGACGAAAGCCCGCTCTGCTTCTATACCGCCTTTTTTGCGCTGTTTGTATTCTCGGGGGTATTCAATGCGTTCAATGCCCGCACGGAGCGTATCAATCTCTTTTCGCATCTGAAAAACAATAAAACCTTCGTCCTCTTTATCCTGCTGGTGATGGCGGTGCAGCTGCTCCTGATTTATTTCGGCGGAACTCTTTTCCGCTGTACGCCGCTCACCGTAAAGGAGCTGGGCGTGACGCTGGCGCTTTCCTTGACGGTGATTCCCCTCGACCTGATCAGAAAGGCCGTGTCAAAGAGATTGCCCAAGGATAGACTGCGGCGCGTAGAGAAACGCTTGACGGAGCGCAAGCGTTGTGGTATGATAAAAACAAAAACGCGGAGGGAAACGTGACGGAAGAAGAAAGGCTTAAGGCCTATGACGAAATGAAGGCTTGGATTGAAAACGAGTACGAAACGCTGACTGAAAAGCTGGCGGCTTTGAAAGCGGCGGAAAAGACCAGGACGGTGACCTATCGTGAATCGTTGGGACGGAAGTGTTATTATAAGGGAATTTTGGAAATTTACGAGAAATTCGGCCTGTAAAAGCGCGGCCTGAAAAATTTCACAAAGGATTAACAAAACCCGCACATCATTCAAACGAATTAAATTGACTTTTTTCGCAAATAATAGTACAATCAAAGCATGAGTAAGATTTGCTTGAATTGCGGCCACGAGGCCGACGACAATGCGAAATTTTGTATCCGTTGCGGTTCGCGCTTTTCCGACAAGTCCGCAGAGATTAAAAAATCCGAAGCGGCCGACAGGGCTGAAAGGTCCGACAAGTCCGAAAGGCCCGAGGAAAACGCCGTTTTTCCCGACGCAGAGAAACAGCTTACCGTGGAGGAACTGACGGGAAGAGACTTTTCCTCGTCCGCAGACGGAGCGGCAAAGGCGGAAGCACCCTCCGAAGAAAGGAGGATCGGCGCGGAATGGCAGGGCAGCGACTGCCGTTGCTTCGGAGACGCGGGTTCGCCTTCGGGAACGACGGCGCCCTTTTACGGAAGAAATCCCTATCAGCCGTCCGACGGAAACGCGCCGCGTCCGCTCTCTCCTCAGGAATACGAGGCGCAACGTCTCCGACAAGTGGCGCAGGCAAGGAGTGAACGCGCGTTGAACGTGCGAAAGCTTCTGTTTGTGCTCGCTTTCGTGGGGCTGCTGCTCGATTTCGTCTGCGGGATCGGTTTTCTTCTCTGCCTGCCCGTAGCCGTGACGGCGACCGTCTTTTCGGCTACTCTCCGTACGAAGGAAAAAAAGACGAGCGCGCAGCTCGTATGGGCGATGGTCGTGGGCTACGTCGGCGCCGTTCTGGGTCTGGTATTTTTTATCCTGATGGTGTAAAACGCATACAATTTTATAGAGCGTCATACGGCGCGGAGGTTACATAATTCGGCATATGGGAGTGCATATGTTAGACAAAAGAACCTCCGCGCTTTTACAATCTATCAACGACTTTTGCTCTTCGGGAACTTATAAAATTTTTTCCGAGGAGGATTTTCTCGCGGATTTTCCCCAGCAGTGGGGCGTCACTGCCGAATCCCTCGGCCAAATGCTGGACTACCTTTCGGAAAACGGCTACATAAACGTCAAATATTCGGGCGGCGGAATGTATTGTATCTGTCCGCTTCCGCTGGGCAGGGGCTACTGCGAGCAGGAGGCGGAAAAACGCAGCGACTGCGTGGCGCAGCTGAAATATTTTATGTCGGCGGCGTTTTTCGGGGCCTTTGCGGGCGCGGTGCTCGGCGCGCTGGTCTTTGCCGTTGTCTTTCTGATCATGCGATAAAACGCAAAAGCGGACGGAGACGCAGGGAAAAGCGCGGTGCATCGTCGGCTTTGACGTTACGCGCAAAAGGGCAAAGGGCGTATAGCCGATTTGGCGCCGCCGTCCGGAGCCGAACGCGTATATTTCGGGACGTTCCTTACCTTGTATCGGACGTAAAGAGAGGCGGTCAGGGCTGCGGCGAAGTATTTTCGAGGAGGGAGTATGCTGAATAAAAGAGAGAGCGAAGTAATGCAGGCGGTCTTTTCCCTGTGCAGGGAAGAGGGCCGTTGTCTCGTTGCGCCCGCCGATCTGTTGAAGCTGATGCCCAAACAGGAAAAATACACGGAGGAAAAGCTCGAAAAGATTTTGCGCGCGCTGGAGCTCGACGACTATTTCGAGATCATCTCCTCCGACCGAAAGGGGGAAAAGATGTACGTGATCACCTTGCACCCCAACGGGTTCGCCTTCAAACGCTCGTCCGTACAGATGCGGAGAGACATGTTTTTCAAGGTGGGCTGGACGATCGTCTCCGCCGTGCTCGCTTTCCTCGTCGGCCTTTTGATGAAAAGGCTGTTCTGACTTTGCGCCCGCGTTTGATTTCCGTTTTCTCCGCATGAAAAAATTGAAAAAAACACGGTAACAATCTTATAATTGTACCGTTCAATCGGTTTACTTTTTTTGACGGATATGCTATAATACAAACGAATGTTCGTGAAATAGAAAAGAACCGAGGAGGGGCTATGGAATTTAAGCTGCATTCTCCCTTTCAGCCGACGGGCGATCAGCCGCGGGCGATAGAGAATCTGACGGAAGGGGTGCTGGACGGCATACGCACGCAGGTACTCGTGGGCGTGACGGGCAGCGGCAAAACGTTTACGATGGCGAACGTGATTAAAAACGTCAACCGACCGACGCTGGTCATCGCGCACAATAAAACGCTGGCCGCGCAGCTCTGCAACGAGTTCCGCGAGTTTTTTCCCGAAAACCGCGTGGAATATTTCGTCTCTTATTACGATTATTACCAGCCCGAAAGCTATATTCCCTCCACGGATACTTATATCGAAAAGGATCTGAGCCTCAACGACGAAATCGATAAGCTGAGAAACTCGGCCACCTGTTCGCTGATGGAGCGGGAGGACGTGATCGTGGTGGCGTCCGTTTCCTGCATTTACGGCCTCGGCGCGCCCGAGGAATATTTCCGACTGTCGATTTCCCTGCGCCCGGGAATGGAAATGGAGCGGGACAAGCTTTTGAGAAAGTTGATCGAGCTTCAATATTCCCGAAACGATATCGATTTCAAACGCTCGACCTTCCGCGTGCGGGGAGACGCGGTGGAGATTTTTCCCGCTTCCAATTCGGAAGTGGCGATCCGCGTGGAATTTTTCGGCGACGAAATTGACAGGCTGTACGAAGTGGAGGCTTTGACGGGCAATAAAATCAACGAGCTGGCGCACGTCGCGATTTTCCCCGCCAGCCAATACGCCGTGGGGACGGAAAAGCTGCGCGGGGCGCTGAGCATGATCGAGGAGGACCTCCGCGGCGAGGTGCGAGCCTTTGAGGAGCAGGGCAAAATATTGGAGGCACAGCGGCTGAAACAGCGCACCGAACACGATCTCGAGATGATGCGGGAGATCGGCTATTGCAGCGGCATCGAAAATTACAGCCGCTATTTCGACGGCCGCAGTCCCGGGGAGCCTTCCTTTACCCTGCTCGACTATTTCCCTGCGGGAAAATTTCTCGTATTTATCGACGAAAGCCACATGACGATCCCGCAGATCCGCGCCATGTATCACGGCGATCTCTCGAGAAAGACCAATCTCGTCGATTACGGCTTCCGCATGAACGCCGCGTACGACAACCGTCCGCTGAAGTTTGAGGAATTTGACGCGCGCGTGCCGCAGCTGATCTGTGTGTCCGCCACGCCCGCCCCGTACGAGCTCGGACAGGCGGGACAGCGCGTGGAGCAGCTGATCCGCCCCACGGGTCTGCTCGATCCCGAAATTACGGTAAAGCCGACGAAGGGACAAATCGACGATTTGCTTTCGGAGATCCATACGGTGGTAAACGACGGGGGCAGGGTATTGATTACGACCCTTACCAAAAAAATGTCGGAGGAGCTGACCGACTATCTCAAAGAGCATTCCGTCAAGGTGAAATATATGCACAGCGATATCGATACGCTGGAGCGGATAGACATCGTCAACGGCCTGCGTCTGGGCGAATTTGACGTGCTTTGCGGCATCAACCTGCTGCGAGAGGGGCTGGACCTGCCCGAGGTGAAGCTGGTCGCCATTCTCGACGCGGATAAGGAGGGGTTTTTAAGAAGCGATACGGCGCTGATCCAGACGATCGGCCGCGCCGCGAGAAACAGCGAGGGGCGGGTGATCATGTACGCCGATACGATCACGGACAGCATGAAACGGGCCATCGACGAGACCAACCGCCGCCGCACGATTCAGGCCGCCTACAACGCGGAACACGGCATCGTTCCCAAAACGATTATCAAAGAGGTGAAATCCACCCTCAACATCACCAAGAAAAAATCTTCCGACGACGACATCAAGCTGAAAGATATTCCCGAGGAAATCGAAAAGCTGAAGGCGTTGATGAAGGTGGCGAGCGCGCAGCTCGATTTCGAAAAGGCGATTGAAATCCGCGACAAAATCGGCGAGCTTCGGGCGAAAATGCGCAGGGCGGAACGCAAGGGGCACGCGTAAGCGGCGGACGTTTCGGGGAAAATGAAGGAAAAACATCATTCTTATCAAGGTAAAAATATGAAAGAAGAAATCGTAGTCAAAGGTGCAAAAGAGAACAACCTCAAAAATATCGACGTCAAAATCCCCAGAAACACGCTCACCGTCTTTACGGGGCTGTCGGGCAGCGGAAAATCGACGCTGGCGTTCGACACTATTTTCGCGGAGGGTCAGCGCCGGTATGTGGAAAGCCTTTCCTCCTACGCGCGGCAGTTTCTGGGCCAGATGGAAAAGCCCGACGTGGAGAGCATAGAGGGGCTTTCGCCCGCCATTTCCATCGACCAGAAAACCACCTCCCACAATCCCCGCTCCACGGTGGGCACGGTGACGGAAATTTACGACTATTTCCGTCTTTTGTTCGCGCGGGTGGGCATTCCGCACTGCCCCGAATGCGGACGGGAAATCCGCCGTCAGACGGTGGACGAGATTGCCGACCGCGTCATGGCGATGCCCGAGGGCAGCAAAATCCTCGTCAGCGCACCCGTCGTCCGCGGCCGCAAGGGCGAGTACGTCAAGGAGCTGGCTTCCTACAAAAAGAGCGGCTACGGCCGGGTGAAGATAGACGGGATAGTTTATGATTTACAGGAAGAAATCAAGCTGGAAAAGAACCTCAAGCACAATATTTCCGTCGTCGTCGATCGTCTCGTCGTCAAGGCGGGGATACAGAAACGCCTGACGGACAGTCTCGAAACCGCGCTTAAGCTGGCAAACGGCCTGGTGGTCATCGACGACGCGGGCGAGGGAAAAGAGGAGCTTTATTCCGTCAATTACGCCTGTCCCGACTGCGGTATCTCCTTCGAGGAAATCGAGCCGCGGCTCTTTTCCTTCAACACGCCCTACGGCGCCTGCCCCGAGTGCCTCGGGCTCGGATTCCGCCAGACGGTGGACGCCGACCTCATCTGCCCCGACAAGACCAAGACTTTGCGCGAGGGCGCGATTCGCGTATCGGGCTGGAATCTCGACTCCTCCACGCAGACGCAGATGTATCTCAACGCGCTCTCCAAGCATTACGGCTTTTCCATGGACGTACCCGTCAAGGACCTGCCCGCCGACATTTATCGCATGCTGATGTACGGCAACGGCGGCGAAAAAATCGATTTAAGCTATCAGACCCGTTCGTTCAGCGGCAGCTACAAAACCTCCTGGGAGGGCTTCGTGGTCAATCTCCAAAGGCGGTATTCCCAAACCTCCTCGGACGGCGTGAAATACGATATCGAACGCTATATGCGCACGGCGCCCTGTACTGTCTGCGGCGGCAAGCGCCTGAAAAAAGAGGCTCTTTCCGTCTATCTCGGCGGAAAAAATATCTGGGATTTGTGCGAAATGTCGGTGGATAAGCTCTATGAATTTGTGGATAACCTCTCTTTGACGGAGACGGAACACATGATTGCCGACGCGATCGTGAAGGAAATCAAAAACCGTATCGGATTTTTGCGCAACGTGGGGCTGAATTATCTGACGCTGGCGCGGACGGCGAATACCCTTTCGGGCGGCGAATCCCAGCGTATCCGCCTCGCCACGCAGATCGGCAGCGCGCTGACGGGCGTTTTGTATATCCTCGACGAGCCGAGTATCGGTCTCCATCAGCGGGACAATGAAAAGCTGCTCCATTCGCTGAAGGGGCTGAGGGATCTGGGCAACACGCTGATCGTCGTCGAGCACGACGAGGACACGATAGAGGCGGCGGATTATATCGTGGATATCGGGCCGAAGGCGGGCGTCCACGGCGGCGAAGTGGTGGCTTGCGGCACGCAGGCGGACGTCATGGCTCAACCCCGTTCGATTACGGGGGACTACCTTGCGGGACGGCGGAAAATCGACGTCCCCGAGGTTCGTTCGACGCCCGACGGCAGGTGGCTGACCGTTTACGGCTGCAGGCAGAACAATCTTAAAAATATCGATATCCGCATACCTGTCGGGCTGATTACGGCGGTGACGGGCGTTTCGGGAAGCGGAAAATCCAGCTTCGTCAACGAAATCGTCTATCCCTTTCTGGCCAATCGGCTGAACGGCGCGCGCCAGCAGCCGGGCGATTTCGACAGGATAGAGGGCGTGGAATATTTCGACAAAGTGATCGCCATCGATCAGTCGCCCATCGGCAGAACCCCGAGGAGCAATCCCGCCACCTATACGGGCGTATTCAATTCCATCCGCGATCTGTTCGCCATGACGCCCGACGCGCAGGAGCGGGGATATAAGGCGGGACGTTTCTCGTTCAACGTTTCGGGCGGGCGCTGCGAGCACTGCTTCGGCGACGGCATCATCAAAATCGAAATGCACTTCCTGCCCGATATTTTCGTGCCCTGCGAGGTTTGCGGCGGAAAGCGGTACAACCGCGAGACGCTGGAGGTAAAATACAAGGGCAAGAGTATTTCCGACGTCCTCGAGATGACCGTGGAGGAAGCGTGCGAATTTTTCCAACCCGTTCCCTCCATCTACAACAAAATGAAGACGCTTAACGAGGTGGGGCTCGGTTACATCAAGCTGGGGCAGAGCGCGACCACCCTTTCGGGCGGCGAGGCGCAGCGCGTCAAGCTGGCGACGGAGCTTTCCCGCCGTTCGACGGGCAAGACCTTCTATATCCTCGACGAGCCGACGACGGGGCTGCACACCTACGATGTGGACAAGCTGATCAAAATTCTTTTGCGGCTTCGCGCGGGCGGAAACACCGTGCTGGTGATCGAGCACAATCTCGACGTCATCAAAACTGCCGACTATATCGTGGATCTGGGTCCCGAGGGCGGCAGCGGCGGCGGCACGGTGGTGTGCACGGGTAGCCCCGAAGAGGTGGCGCGGGTGGAAAACAGCTATACGGGACAGTTTTTGAAGAAATTGCTCGAGAAAAAACGGGTGGAAAATTCTGGTATAAAAACTCGCTGAAATGCGCATAATAGAGGTATGATTAAGCCTACCAAAAATATTGCGGATATCAAACAAATGGTAAAGGCCTGTTCCTATAAGCATGTGGCGGTGCGCGTGAACCTGGGCAGAAACAAGATACTGAGCTACTCGGGCGTGCTGTCGGGCATCTATCCCGCGCTGTTTACGGTAAAGCCCGACGATACCGACTTTCTCGGTAAAACGGCGTATTCCTATTCGGACGTGCTTTGCGGAAGCGTAAAGATCAAGCAGATACAATAATTTATACAAAAGGGCCCGTCGGAAACTTCCGACGGGCCCTTTTGTACGGCAAAACAGAGGTAGGGATTGCGGCGGACGCGGAAAGTCGTCCGCCTCTTTGAAAAGCCGTTTCGACAGAAAAACCGAAAAACTTTGCCGCGGATTTTTTTAAGGCGGTCATAAACGCCGCGCCTCGGTCATAGAATGATAAGGCAAACAGAAAAAATTTTTTCGGCGCGGCGGCCTTCGTCGGTTTCGGCCGAAAAGGAGTGGCAATGATCAAACCGCATTTTGAAACTTATCGCTATACGACGGAGATCTGCAAAACGGGCAGTCAGTCGATCGTCGAATGCCGCCTGGCGGGCAGCGAAATTTCAAGTATTCTCGCCATTTACGCCAAGGCGGTCCCCACCGAATGTACCTGCGCGGACGGCGAGGTGCGCTATAACGGCAAGCTTTTCCTCAACATCGTCTATGAAGACGCCGACCGCAAGGTCTGTCGCGCGGAGCGCGGAGCCGAGTTTTCTCACCGTGCGGAATCGGAGGCGGTGACGCCCGCGTGTTTCGCCAAGGCGGAACTCAACACGGACAACGTTTCCTACCGCCGCGAGGGCTCGGGGCTTTATATTTCGGTTATCATCGGCGCCGACATTTCGGTATATGGCACGGCGCAGGCGGAATATCTTTCCGACGGCGAGGGCATCGTGGCGAAAAAGAACCCGCAGGCGATCGTCAAGACGGTGTGCGTTTCGGGCGAAGCGGAGACGGACGACGAATTTGAAACCGATTACATAGGCGACATTCTCATGCACAGCGAAAACGTGTGCGTCAGCTATGTCACGGCCGAGGCGGGGCAGATTTCCGTTTCGGGAGAAATCAATCTGAATATCTGCGCCTTAAAGAGCGATCTGTCGCTTTGCTCCTACGAGCGGCTGGTTCCCTTCCGTCTGGAAATCCCCTGCGACGAGGCGATGCCCAAACTGCCCGCGTCCGCAAAGGTGCACGTAAAGTCGGCGGTGCTGACGGCGGGCACGGACGAGGAAAAGGGCAAGTGCAAGATCGACGCGGAATTTATTTTGAGCGCCGACTGCGAATTGTATATCCGCGACGAAATCCCCGCCTGCGAGGATATCTTCTCGCCCGAATGTGAGCTTTCCTATAAAAAAGAGGTAAAGAAGGGCAGATATTTAAGCGATATTCTCCGCTTTACCGAACGCGTGAGCGGCGCGGCTTCCCTGTCTGTGCCCATCGACTACGCCTCGGCGCTTCAGGCGGCGGTGCTGCCCCGCGCGGAAATCTCCTGCCGCCGCGGAGAAAACGGCGGCGAGGCGGAGGGCGCGATTTTCGCGGACGTGATGCTGTGCGACGCGGACGGCGTGCACCGTAGCGCGGAGCTCTCCCTTCCCTTCCTGTTCCCCGTCAAATTCGAGGAAGGCTGTATCGCGGAAGCGGAAGCCACCGTCTGCGGCCTGAGCGTGCGTCAGCGCCGCGAGGGGGAAGCCGAAGCGGAGGCCACCCTGAAAGTGACCTTGAAGCTCTATAAGGAGACGACGGCGGAATATATTTCCGAAACGGAGGAGGGCGAGGCGTACAAGGAAAACGACAGCGCCATTTCCATCTTTATCCCGCGCGCGGGCGACGGATTGTGGGAAATTGCCAAACAACTGAAGCGGCCGCCCGAAGAGGTGGAAAAGAGCAATCCCGAACTAAAATTCCCCGTCAAGGAAGGGGAAAGGATCTTCATTTACCGCCAGAAGACGGCCGAGTGAGCGGAAAAAACGAAAAATAGGAAAAAAATTCTTGAAAACCCTCTAAAATCTTGAAATTTAGGGAAAAGTATGCTACAATAGAAGCCAGAAAATCTCGGCGGCGGGGAATTTCCTCCGCCGCTATGGGGGTTTTGCATGAATACCGTAAAGATAAAGTCCTATGCGAAGGTCAATCTGACCCTCGACGTCACGGGCAGGGCGGGCGGATATCACCTGCTCGATTCCTTCGTCGCAAGCGTCGATTTGTTCGACCTCGTCTGCGTAAGGAAACGGAAGGACAAGCTGGTGTCGGTGACGATGCACGGCATGGACGGCGAAGGGATTCCGCCCGAAAGGAACAACGCGCTTAAGGCGGGCGAAGCGTTTGTCGGGCGCTTTTCCACCGCGGGCGCGGACGTGACGGTGTATAAAAACATTCCCATGGGCGCGGGGCTGGGCGGCTCGTCGGCGGACGCCGCGGGCGTTTTGAACGCCATGGCCAAGCTGTACGGGATAGACGACAAAGCGGCGCTGGGCGAGCTTGCCGACGCGCTCGGAAGCGATACGCGGTATATGCTGGACGGCGGCTTTTGCCGCATGCGGGGGCGGGGCGAAAAGCTTACCTTTCTCCCTGCGGACAAAAAAACGATGCACTTTTTGCTGATCTGTCCGAAAAGCTCCGTAGTGTCGGGGGAGTGTTACGCGGAATACGACCGCGCGCCCCTGCTTTCGTCCGCGACGGAAAGCTGTATCGGCGCCTTTGGGCGCGGAGACATAAAAGAGGCGGGCAGGTATTTGACAAACGCGCTCTATCCCGCCGCGGCGCGGTTAAACCCCGACGTGGAAAAGGCCTTGAAGGAAGCGCAGAGCTTTTTTCCGCTGGGCGCGGCGATGACGGGCTCGGGAAGCGGCGTGCTTGCGCTGTTCGAAACGAAGGAGCTTTGCGATTGGGCGCGGAGCCGTTATCGGGGGAAGTTCCGCACCTATACGGTGAGTACGCTTGTCCCGCGGGAAAAGAAAAAAATATTCCGTTCGCCGTTCGTATTGACGGCCGAGGAACGGGAAATTTCCTCTTTCAAAGAGGAGTAAATCAGGAGACGATCATGGAAGAAAGAATTATTGACGACGAATACGCAAGGGGAATCCGACTGAAGAAGACGAAGGACGGCTATATAGACGCCACGGACGAGCTTGCGGAAAAAGAACGCAGGGCCGCGGAGGAGCTCGAAGCGGACGAACTCAACGCCACGGCCGAAGAGGAAAACGAAGCCGCGGGCGAAACGGAGGAGACGCTTGTCCTCGACGGGCTGGACGAAAGCCTCGAAGAGACGGCGGGGGAAGAGGTGACGTTTGAATTCCCCGATCTCGAGGAGGACGACGAGGACCTCGTCAACCTGACGCCCGAGGAGGCGATTGCCCTCCGCAAGCAGAAAGAGGCGGAGGAAGCGGAACGCAAGGCTACCTATAAAAGGCTGTGCGAGGAAGGCGAGGAATTGCTGGTGTCGGGAAGCTTCAAAGCGGCGGAGCTGAAATTTGAAAAGGCCCTCGGGTACGACGAGGAGGCCGTGGAAGCGGCGGTGGGGTATTGGCGGTCGAAGACGTCCGATTTTACCTCTCCCGACGCGCTCGCCGAGGAATATGCCGAAACGGGCTTCGAAAGCCTGGAAAACGACCTCGGGGAAAGCGCCGTCGAAAAGATCAAGGAAAGGTATAAATCGGTATTCGAAGGCCGCCTGGCGGCGCTTGAGGAGGAAGAAAAGCCCCTCGAAGCGGAGGTTTTGGAAAAACAGGAAAAGAGGCGCGCCATTTTGAAAAAGCGCATTTCTTCGGCGCTTAAAAAGACGCTTTGCACGGGCATTCCCATGGCGGTTCTGCTGATCTGCACGATCGTGTTCGGCGTGCGTATCCCCACCCGTCTGGACGGGCTGTTCGTCGGGCTGACCATCGTCGCGGGAAGCGCATGCTTCATTTGCTTTATCCTGTTCGGGGTCTTTGCCAACAAGCTGGTAAACGCGCGGCGCATCAATCGCGCCAACGAGGATCTTTCCTCTACGGAGGACGGGGAAAAGCTGTTGAAGATCCGCGCGTATAAGGAATTGTATTCGCACTTCGTCGGCTGAAGCCGATCGGAGGGCAGGGAGCGGGGAAAACATTTTCGCCCGCTCTTTTTTATGCCCTTTTTATCCTTGATTTTTTTTCCGAAAGCGTGGTATAATAATTCGGATATAAATCGTATGATGGGAACGCTATGAAAAAAATTTTACCCTATTTCAAACCATATAAGGCGGAGAGCCTTCTTGGGCCGCTTTTCAAGCTGCTGGAGGCGACCTTCGAGCTCGTCGTCCCTTTTATCGTCGCGCTGATCATCGATAAAGGGCTGGGCGCGCGGGTGGACGGCGGGTATCCTTATGCGGATAAGTCCTATATCGCAATCATGTGCGCGGTGCTGGGCGGGTTCGGGCTAGTCGGGCTGGTGTGCGCGGTTACGGCGCAGTATTTTGCCGCCAAGGCCGCCACGGGCGTTTCGACGCAGCTGAGAAAGGCGCTGTTTGCAAAGCTTCAGTCCTTAAGCTATTCGGATATGGATACGCTGGGCACCTCCGCGATGCTCACCCGCATGACCAACGACGTCAATCAGCTTCAGTCGGGGATCAATATGGTGTTGAGGCTGTTTCTGCGTTCCCCGTTTATCGTGTTCGGCGCGATGATCATGGCGTTTTTCATCGACCGTCATTCGGCGCTGGTGTTCGTCGGGACGATCCCCGTCCTGAGCGCGGTGGTGTTCGCCGTTATGCTGGTGTGCATGCCTTTATATAAAAAGTCGCAGGGGAAGCTGGACAAAGTGCTGCTTTCGACGCGCGAAAACCTCACGGGCGCGCGCGTGCTCCGCGCCTTCTGCAAGGAGGACGATGAAAAGAGGCTCTTTGCCGAGCGCAACGGCGAACTGACCAAAAGCCAGAAATTTGTCGGCGGGATCAGCGCGCTGATGAATCCGCTGACCTACGCTCTCATCAACGGCGCGATTATCGTGCTGATTTACGTCGGCGCATTGCGCGTCGATCACGGAAATCTTTCGCAGGGCAGCGTGTTGGCGCTGTATAACCTGATGACGCAGATTCTCGTGGAACTGATCAAGCTTGCCAACCTGATCATCACCGTCACCAAGGCGGCGGCGTGCGGGAGCCGTATCGAGGGGGTGCTGGACATGGAGAGCTCGTTAAAGCTGTTGCCCGCGGGCGAAGAAAATACTTCCGCGGGCGGCAAGGGAGAAGGCTCAATCGTATCGGAAAGCGGCGAAACTTTACAGGCGTTTGTCGAATTCGACCGCGTGAGCATGCGGTATAAAGGCGGCGGAGAAAATTCGCTTACGGATATAGACTTCCGCTTAAAGCGCGGCGAAACGGTGGGGGTCATCGGCGGAACGGGTTCGGGAAAGACGACGCTCGTCAATCTCGTGCCGCACTTTTACGACGTAACGGAGGGGAGCGTAAGGGTGGCGGGCAAAGACGTGCGCGCGTACGATCCCAAAGTCCTGCGCGATAAAATCGGCGTGGTGCCGCAAAAGGCGGTGCTGTTCAAGGGCACGATCCGCGAAAATCTGCAATGGGGAAAAGCGGACGCGACGGACGAGGAGCTGATGGCGGCGGCAAGAGCGGCGCAGGCGGATAAGGTGATCGAGGACAAGGGCGGGCTGGACGCGCCCGTCGAGCAGGGGGGAAGAAATTTTTCGGGCGGACAAAAGCAAAGGCTGACGATCGCCCGCGCGCTTGTGCGCAGGCCCGAAATCCTGATTTTGGACGATTCGGCGTCCGCGCTCGATTACGCGACGGACGCGGCGCTCCGCCGCGCGCTGAAGGAGCTGGATTACTCCCCGACGGTATTCGTCGTTTCCCAGCGCACGTCCGCGATGAACGGCGCGGACAAAATCGTCGTGCTCGACGAGGGCAGGGCGGCGGGCATCGGCACCCACGAGGAGCTTTTGAAGGATTGCCCCGTCTATCGGGAAATCTACGAATCCCAGCATAAAAAGGAAGGCGGCGAAAGGAGGGCGGAAGCATGAAGCGCAAAAATATTGCCGCGGCGCGCTCCGCGGGCGTTTCTTCGGCTAAGTCGAAGGTGCGCAAGGGCACCGTGAAACAGGTGCTCCGCTACGTCGGGAAATACCCCTTTTCCCTTTCGGCAACCCTGCTTTTGGCAATCGTGACGGTGGGCTTTACGCTCTACGTTCCCATTCTCATCGGCGACGCCATGGATTGTATCGTAGAGGCGGGAAAAGTGGATTTTTCCGCGCTCAAGCTTATATTTTTCAAAATCGGCGCTTCGGTGGGGATTACCGCCGTCGCACAGTGGAGCATGAGCGCGCTCAACAATCGCATCACCTATAACGTCTTGCGGGATATCCGCGCGGACGCCTTTGCGAAAATTTCCGTCTTGCCGCTCAAGTACCTCGATTCCCATTCCCACGGGGAGACGGTCAGCCGCATCATCGCGGACGCCGATCAGTTCGCCGACGGACTTCTAATGGGATTTACGCAGTTCTTTTCGGGGATTTTGACCATTTTCGGCACGCTTGCGTTTATGCTGGCGACAAATTGGAAAATCGCGCTGGTCGTCGTGTTCGTCACCCCGCTTTCCCTCTTCGTGGCGAAGTATATTTCTTCGCACACCTACACATTCTTTAAGAAACAATCGGAGACGCGGGGGGAACAGACCGCCTTCACCGAGGAGGCGATCGCGGGGCTTAAGACCGTGCAGGCCTTTTCCCACGAAGCGGAAAACATGGAGAAGTTCGACGAGATCAACAAACGGCTGGAAAAGACCTCGCTCGACGCCACGTTCTATTCGTCTCTGACCAACCCGACCACGCGCTTTATCAACAATCTCGTCTATGCGCTGGTGGCGCTGATCGGCGCGCTGAACATCGCCGCCGGCGGTGCGTTTACGGTGGGCAAGCTGACGACGTTTCTTTCCTATGCCAATCAATACACCAAGCCCTTCAACGAAATCTCGGGGGTGGTCACCGAGCTGCAAAACGCGATCGCCTGCGCCTCGCGGATTTTCGAGCTTCTCGACGAAGAGGAACAGCCCTCCGACACGGGGAACAAGGAGCTGAAGAGGGCGGAGGGAAACGTATCTTTGGAAAACGTCTGCTTTTCCTATCGTCCCCGGCAGAAGCTGATCGAAAATCTTTCTTTGTCCGTCCAACCCGGCCGCCGCGTCGCAATCGTCGGGCCGACGGGCTGCGGCAAAACGACGCTCATCAATTTGCTGATGCGGTTTTACGACGTGACGGGCGGCAGCGTAAAGGTGGAGGGGGAGGACGTGCGGGAGATTACGAGACGGTCCCTGCGGTCGAATTACGGCATGGTGCTTCAGGAAACCTGGCTCAAGAGCGGAACCGTGCGGGACAATATCCGCATGGGCCGTCCCGACGCGGGCGACGAAGAGCTTGTCGCCGCGGCGAAGGCGTCTCACGCCGACGGCTTTATCCGCAGGCTTTCAGACGGCTACGACACGGTGCTTTCCGAGGACGGAGGAAGCCTGTCGCAGGGGCAGAAACAGCTTTTGTGCATTGCGAGGATCATGCTCTGCCTGCCGCCCATGCTCATTCTCGACGAGGCCACCTCCTCGATCGACACGCGCACGGAAATGAAGATCAGCGACGCCTTCGATACGTTGATGAAAGGACGAACCTCCTTCGTCGTAGCTCATCGGCTCTCCACCGTCCGCACCGCCGACACCATTCTTGTCATGAACGCGGGGCGGATCGTCGAACAGGGGACGCACGCGCAGCTTCTCGAAAAGAAAGGATTTTATTACGACCTTTACAACAGCCAGTTCAGTTGATGGACGGCGGGCGCCGAAAGAAGGCATACGAAACGAAAGTGTATGGACGAAAAGAGAAAGAGAAAAAAAAGAGGCAGCGTATATAGAAACGCCGTACAGCTGGTGGCGGTGGGCGGCGTCACGGGGATATTCGCGGGGGCGGCCGTCACCCTCTATACGCTTCTGGCGTCGGCGGGCGAGGAATTTTCGCGCGGGGTTTACGATTTTATCCGAAATAACCCCGTTTTCCTTCCCCTGCTTTTTATCGTATTGGCTCTGGGCGCTTTTTTCTTAAGCGTCATGGTGCGGCTGGTGCCCATGATCAAGGGGAGCGGGATTCCGCAAACGGCGGGCGCGACGCGCGGGATTATCCATTTCCGATGGTACAGGGAAGCGGCGGCGATGTTTGCCGCAAGCCTGCTGAGTATTTTTATGGGCCTTTCCGCGGGCAGCGAGGGGCCGAGTTTAGAGATCGGCGGCGCCTGCGGCGACGGCGTGGCGTGCCTGTTCCGCCGCAGCGAAATGGTGCGCCGCTATCAGGTGACGGGCGGGGCGTGCACGGGGCTGGCCGTGGCGTTCAACGCGCCTCTGACGGGCATGGCGTTCGCTTTCGAGGAGGCGCATAAGCGGTTTACGCCCGAAGTGTTTATCTGCGCCTTTTCTTCGGTTATCACGGGGCTTTTGACGCATACGGCGATCTATGCGGCGATGGGACGCACGCCCGCCAATTCCTTCGAAACGTATGTATTTTACGAAATGCACGTTTCGGCTTACGGGTTTGTTTTTCTCTCCGCCCTCGTCTGCGGCGTGCTGGGCGTTTTGTTCTATCAGGCGGTATTCGGCTTCCGCAGGCTGTTTGAAAAGCTCCGCTCGGCGTATCCGCGCGCGGGAAATTGGGCGGCGATCGGTTCGGCAGTGCTCCTCGGCGGCGCGCTTTCTCTGATTACGGTCAACGTTATGGGGGGAGGACACGCGCTCGTCCAATCCCTGGGTACCCTGGGCGGCACGGCGGAGGAGAGTACGGCGGGCATTTTTTCGCTTCCCCTCGTCGGCACGCTGGCGGTGACGCTGATTTTGAAATTTGTCATTACCTGCGTCAATATGGGCGCGGGCGTGCCCTGCGGCGCGTTTATCCCCATGCTGGCGATCGGGGCGTGTATCGGCGCGCTGCTCAACCGCAGCTGGCTGGCCCTGGGCATGGACGCAAAATACGCCGATCTCATGGTAATGATCTGCATGGCGGCCTTTTTTACCTCCATCGTCAAGGCGCCGATTACGGGCATCGTCATGGTATGCGAGCTCACCTGGAGCTTCGCGCCCTTGCTTCCCGTGGTGATCGGGGTTTCGGTAGGGTATTTTATCGGGGATATTTCCCGCACGGACGGGATTTACGAAAAGCTTCTCGAGCTGTTCGAAAAGGAAAACGGCATACGCGAGCGCGCGCACCGCGAAGTGTTCACCGTTTCCGTACAGCATGCTTGCATTGCGGACGGCAGGGCGGTCCGCGACGTACTGTGGCCGTCGGGCGCGATCGTCACGGAAATTGCGCGCGGGGAGACGAAAATTCTGCCCGACGGCGACACCGCGCTTCACGGCGGGGATATTCTCACGGTGGTATGTAAAACGGACTGTCCCGAAAAGGCGAAGGAGGATCTGTGCCACATCACGGGAAACAAAGAGTGAGCTCTTCCGTTTCCCCTGCCCGTTTCCCGGCGCGGGAGGCGGGCTTTTCTCATATCCGCGCCCTTTTCCGCATACAATAAAAGGAATAAATTTCGGGAAAAGGTACGCGTATGCGGTTATATGACGAAATTCTGAAAAAGTTGGGCGGCGGGGAATCGGAGCTGGCCGCGGGGGCGAGATATACCGTTCTGCCCGGCAGAGGCGGTTATTTTCAAGGCGTAAAGACCGTCAGCGAATTTTCGCCCGAACGGGTGATTCTCTGCTTCCGCCGCGCCGTTCTGGAAATAGAGGGCTGTAATTTCACAGTGGAAAAATACTGCGACGGGGATCTGGAGCTGTCGGGAAAAATACTCTGTATCAAACTTTCGGAGGGCTGAAACGTATGCTTTTGGAAAAGATCGTCATCGAGGGAATTATGCCCGAACGCGCCCTTTCGAAGCTGCAAAGAGAGGGAATCTGCGTCTATCATGCAAAAAAACTCAAAAAAAACCAAATACTTTTGAGTGTAAAGAAAAAAGATACCGAAAAAGTTTTTGCAATTTGTCCCAATGTATGTTATAATGTATCCGTATATAGTCCATATACCGCGAAAAGGGTCGGGTCGGAAGGTCTGCTCGCCGTTCTCGACTGGTCGAAAAAACGCATGGGCGTTTTATTGGGCGCGCTGCTCTTTCTCTCCTGTACTCTCGTGGCCAACCGTTTCGTTTTCAAAATAGACGTCACGGGCACCGATTCCTATCGGCGCGAGGTGCTCGCCGCGCTCGAGGAGAGCGGCATAAAGACCTTTGCGCCTTACCGCAGGGAAAAGGAACAGGAGGTTTGTTCCAAAATTCTGGCCTTAAAGGACGTCAGTTTCTGTTCGGTTAAAAAATCGGGCATGACGGTTCGGGTGGAAGTGCGGCTGAACGCCTTCTCCGAGCCTGAGCCTCAAACGGGGGACATGACGGCAAAACATTCGGGCACGATTTTGCAGGCGGCGGTGCTTCGCGGCACCCTGTTGAAGGGCGTGGGCGAAACCGTCGAGGCGGGCGAGGCGCTCGTGGGGGCGTATTTTCTTTCCGAAAGCGGCGAACGGACGCCTGCGACGGCCATCGCGCGCATCGCTATCTCCTGTACATATGATGAGATGGTGGAGGCCGCGACGGAAGAAGAGGCCTTTGCGGCGGCCTATCTTTCGATCGACGGAGAGATCGCGGAGAAATCCTGCGAGGCGGCGGAGGGCGGTTTCCGCGTCAGGATCATATACGTCGTTACGGAAACGATTAATTTTTAGACATCGGAACCCGCCGATACGCGGCGGGACGGAGGAAACGCTTACGGCACACGTCAGACAGACAATCGATACGGGATCGGTGGACAGGCTTTCGAAAATTTTGGGCGCGTTCGACGAAAATCTCACTCTTTTATCGCGCGAGCTCAATCTCGTCTCCTATGTGGAGGGCGTAAAGATCGTGCTCGAGGGAGAGGAAAAGGACGTCGTATGCGGCGAAGAGGTGATTTCCGCCCTTCTCAGGTTCGCGGAGGGCGGGGAAAGCGTCGATCGGAGCCGCATCGTCTATTGTATCGAGCTGGCCAAAGAGGGGCGCGTGGGCGACATTGCGGGGATTCTTTCGGGGGTCGTGGCGGTCACTTCCCGCGGAAAGCAGATCAAGTGCAAGACGGTGGGCCAAAAGCAGTACGTGGAGGCGATCAAAAAGAACACGGTGGTGTTCGGCGTCGGGCCTGCGGGAACGGGGAAAACCTACCTCGCCGTATGTCTTGCCGTCGCCGCCTTCAAGAGCAAGCAGGTGGAAAAGATTATTCTCACCCGTCCCGCGGTGGAGGCAGGCGAAAAGCTGGGCTTTCTGCCGGGCGATTTACAGACCAAGGTGGATCCCTATCTCCGCCCGCTGTACGACGCCTTGCAGGAAATGCTGGGGGCGGAGACGTACGCGAAGCTGATGGAAAAGGGCGTCATCGAGGTGGCGCCGCTGGCGTATATGCGAGGCAGAACTCTTTCGGGCGCGTTTATCATTCTCGACGAAGCGCAGAACACGACGAAGGAACAGATGAAGATGTTTCTCACGCGCATGGGCGAGGGGAGCAAAACGGTGGTGACGGGGGACGTGACGCAGGTCGATCTGCCCGAGGGAAAAACCAGCGGGCTGGTGCACGCGGTGGATATTTTGAAGGACGTAGAGGGGATAGAGATATGTCGCTTAACGGATAAGGACGTGGTGCGGCACCCCATGGTCATGCGGATTATACGCGCTTACGAGACGGACGCGGAAAAGAGCCGAAGGACGCCGAAGAAGGAGAAAAACGAAGGATGAACATACGGGAAGGCGAATTGGTCTGGACGAAAAAAGAGGCGGTGAAGAGCGTGTTGCTCTTTATGCTTCATCTCGCGGTGGTGCTGCTCATCGTCGCCGTGCTGTTGCTGGGCGGAAAGTTCGGGCATTTTTCGGAGACGATCAAACAAAACAGCGCGAATTATTTGTACATGGTATTTTGTATCCTGCTCCTCGTCTGGATCATGTACTTCTATTATTTCTTCGAGGACAGGCGGATGCTGGCAAACGGCAGGAATATCGCGCTCATTTTCACGGTGCTGGATTTAAGCGTGGTGGCCTCCTTCCTCTTCGGCGAACACGTGCACATCTACGCCCGTCCCGTGGCGCTGGCGGCGCTGCTCGTCTTTGTTCTCGTCGGCCGCAGGGACGCCATTTTCATGAATATGATTTGTGCGATCCTCATGCTGATCATCGATAATTTCTCCACCAGCGCGGTTTCGGGGACGCATATCTATTCCTCCTTTATCATCGCTTTTTCCGCGGGCATGATCGCCATTTTCTTCGGAAATAAGGCCAAGACCCGCTTCCAGATCGTCGGTATCGGGCTCATTATCGTCATTCCCGTCGATCTCGTTATTTTCCTGCTGGAGGTCTCGGGCCTGGCGGGCAACGGAACGCCTCTGACGCCTACGGAAATCTCGGGCATCGAGCGCGTCCTTACGCAGATGGGTTACGGCCTGCTCGGCGGCACCATGTCCGCCGTTCTGTTCCTCGCCCTCCTGCCCGTGTTCGAATACGTGTTCAACTGTCTCACGGTTTTCCGTCTGCGCGAGCTGACGGGCTCGGATGCCAAGCTCCTCAAAAAGCTCAAGGAGGAAGCGCCCGGCACCTTCAATCACTCCATGGTGGTGGCGCAGCTTGCGGAAGCGTGCGCGGCCAACCTCGGCGAGGACGTGGATTACGCCCGCGCGGCGGCCTTTTATCACGACGTCGGTAAACTGCACCAGCCCGAATATTTTACGGAAAACCAGGGCGAGTACAATCTGCACGACGAGCTGACGCCCGAGCTTTCGGCGGACATTATCCGCTCGCATACCCAGGACGGGTACGAGCTGATCCGCGCCAATCACCTGCCGCAGTTTCTCGCGGACGTCGCCCTTCAGCACCACGGCACCATGCCGATACGTTATTTCTACGCCAAGGCGCTGAAGATGACGGACGGCGAGCTGAACATAGAGGACTTTTCTTATCCCGGGCCCAAGCCCAGGACGAAGATCGCGGCCATCATCATGATAGCCGACGCTTCGGAGGCGGTGGTGCGCGCCATGCAGAAGCGCACGCCCGAGGAGGTGGAAAAGGCGATCCGCGCCATCATCGAGGAACGCATGGATCTCGAGCAGTTCTCCGACTGCGACATTACCATGGCGGATCTGACGACGATACGCCGCACTTTGGTCAGCACGCTGACGGGCGTGTATCACCACCGCGTGAAATACCCTTCCATCAAGTATAAGCACGCGGACGGAAAGACGACGGGCGAAAACCAATGAAAAACAATTTCCGTATCTATTATGACGGGGAGGAATTTCCCGAGGAAAACGTCCGCGCGTTGGAAAGGGCGATGGACGGCTTCGTGCGTTCCGACGTGCCCCTGGCCGTGGAGTTTGTGTTTACGGACGAGGCGGAAATACGCCGTCTCAACCGCGAGCTGCGGGAGACGGACAGGGTGACGGACGTGCTCAGCTTTCCGGCTTTGGACGAGATCAAGGGAAAGGCGCTCGAAAGAAAGGCGTTTCCCTGCGATATCGACGAGGAGGGAAATCTTTTCATCGGTTCGGTGGCGGTGTGCGTGAAGCGGGCCAAGGAGCAGGCGGAGAAATACGGCCATTCGTACCACCGCGAGCTGCATTATCTTCTCGTGCACGGAATTCTGCATTGTCTGGGCTACGATCACGAGACGGAGACGGAAAAATCGGAAATGCGGGAAAAAGAGGAATGTATTCTCGGTAAAATGGGAATAACGAGAGACGAATGAACTTACTGACAAAGAAAAACGGGATACAATTATGAGAAGCGGATACGTAGCGGTAATCGGCAGGGCGAATGCCGGAAAAAGCACCCTGATAAACGTGATGGTGGGCGAAAAGGTCTCCATCGTTTCACCCAAGCCCCAGACCACGCGGGACAGAATCCTCGGCGTTTTGACCGAGGAAGACTACCAGATCGTGTTTGTGGATACGCCGGGCATCTATCGGGCGAAAAACGCCCTGACGGACATGATGATGCACACGACGGAGGAAAGCGCGAAGGCGGTGGATTTTATTCTGTACGTGCTGGACGGGCATGAGGGCGTGCGCGAGGAGGACTTTTCCCTGATACGCAAATACAAGGCGCTGGGGATTCCCATGGCCGTGGCCTATACGAAAACCGATATCATGCCCAGGGAAAACATTCCCCTCGATATGGCGAGGTTTGCCGAATCGGGGGTCGATCTCGACGTGTTTCCCGTATCCGCGAGAAAGGGGCAAAACGTCAAGCGTCTGAAAGAATTTCTCATATCGGCCATGCCCGAGGGAGAGAAAATCTTTCAGCAGGACGTCGTTTCGGACAAGAGCGAACGCTTTATGATCGCCGAAATCATGCGCGAAAAAATTCTGCTCAAGTTCGATAAGGAAATCCCGCACGGCGTGGCGATCGTCATCAACATTTTCCGTCTCGGCGAAAACGGCGTTTACGAGGTCAACCTCGACATCGTCTGCGAAAAGCCCAACCACAAAGCCATTTTGATCGGCAAGCAGGGCAGGGCGATCAAGGAAGTCTCCTCGTTTGCGCGCCAGGACATGGAAAAGTTTCTCGGCGCAAAGGTCTTTCTCACCACCTTCGTCAAGGTAAAAGAGGATTGGCGGGACAGGCCCGCGCTCTTAAAAGAGTACGGCTACGAGGAACCGAGAGAGCTTTGAGAAACCGAAAAAGCTGCAGGAAACCGAGAGAGCTTTACCCCCGAAAGCGGCGCGCGGTTTCCGCCGTATAAAAAACAATTTTTCTCCGCACCCTAACGTTGAAAGGGGAGGGGAGAAAAAATGCATCATAGAAACGGCGAAAACGGAGCGGCGCGCCTCGCGTGGGAAATGTTTGAAAAGACGGGAAACATCAGCTACTATATGCTTTATCAGGAGCTGAGAATGGACGATCGCGGTCCGAAAAAGCGGTGACGAAAGGGCGGCAGAGGGAGCGGCGATGGAATTTAAGACGGACGCGCTGGTGATCAAGGCGACGGACTATAAGGAAAACGATAAACTGCTCACCTTATTCACGCCCTCGCGCGGGAAACTGACGGCGGGGATACGCGGCGTCAGAAAGCCCAAGGCAAAGCTCGCTTTCGCGGCGCAGCCCTTCTGTTTTGCGGAATATGTTCTCGCGGAGAAAGGGGGCAGATATACGGTGACGGCCGCGTATCTGTACGACGGCTTCTTCGCCCTGCGCACGGATATCGTGCGCTACTATGCGGCGTGCGCCGTCCTCGAGATCTGCGACGACCTGCTGGTGGAAGAGGGGGAAAGCCGCGCGCTGTTTATCGCGGCGGCCGAGGCGTTGAAGGGACTGTCACTCACGGACGGAGACGCGGCGGAGCTGCTTGTGGGGTTCTGCGTGGCGGCTCTTCACGAAGCGGGCTACATGCTGGATCTGGACGGTTGCGGCGTCTGCGGCGGCGAAGTGAAGGGAAACGTGTATTTCGATTTCGACGCGGGATACTTCACCTGTGCCGCGTGCGCTTCGGGCGTACGCGCGAGCGGCGCTACTTATGAGACTCTGCGCAAATGCGCGGGGCTCGCTTACGACGAGGAAAAGACGGCGGGCGGCTTAAAGCGCGCCCTTCGGCTGATCAGAACATACCTCGCCGAAAAGACGGAGGAAGAATATCCGTGTTTCGGCGAATTTATCCGCCTGTACGAATAACTTTCCGCGCTTTTTTCGGCAGAAGCGCAAGAGATTTCGGCAAAGGCGGACGGACGGGGAAAAATAACGGGAAAAACATAGGCGGACCCCGCCGCAAAGTATTTTTATGGAAAACAAAAACAACGAAAACACACAAAAACAAAAGAACGAGCAGGATAAGGCGGCCACGGTGACGAGGGCGGAGAAATCGGAACGAATGAAAACGGTTATCCGCGAGCTCCTCGCTTCGCGCCCCTATAAATGGAACGAATTTTTGGATACGTCGGCCAAGGTTTACGCCGAGCGTTTCCCCGAGGAAACGGGGGATGACAACGCCGTAAAGGGGCGGATCGGCTCTACGTTCGACGTTATGGAAAAAGCGGGCGAGGTGCGCTTCGAGGCAAACGTATGCTCGCTGGCCGCGCCCGTGCAGACGCAGCCGACGAAGGTTCCCGTCGCGGCGGAAGGGACGAAAGCGCCCGCGGCGAAAAAAGCCGCTCCGAAAAAGCCCGCTAAAAAGGCGGCGGAATCCGCGCGGGAAGCGAAGGAAGACCCCGTAAAAGCGGAAACCGCAAACGCGGAAAAGAAACCCGCGCAGAAAAAACGTCCCGCAAAGACCGCGCTTTCGGAAACAGCGGTGAAAACAGCGGAGGAAAAGGCCGTTTCCGCGGAAAAACCCGCCGTGCCGTCCAAGGAAGAACCCGCAAAGGCGGTAGAAGCAAAAGAGGAAAAGCCCGAGCCGAAGAAGCGCGGCAGAAAGCCCAAGGCCGAAGTGAAAAAGGAAGAGGGTGAAGTAGTCGAGGCGACGAAGCCCGAGCCTAAAAAACGGGGCAGAAAACCCAAAGAAGTAGAAAACGAGGCACACAAGGCCGAGACGATGGCGCAGGATACGCCCGCCGAACAAGCGGAAACGGCCGTCGGACACCCCTCGGAAACGGTAAAAGCGGAAGAAAAACCCGCAAGAGCCGAAGCCTCCGCGGAAAAATCCTTGCAAGGGACGGAACCTGCGGGCGCTTTGGCGGTAAAGCCCGAAGCGAAGGTGGCGCCCGTGTTCGACATGACGCTGCTTTTAGGCAATAAGGCGGACAAAAAAGCCCCTGCCGCAGCCAAGGCTGCGACGGAAAAGGGCGCGCAGAAGCCCGTTGCGCCCGCGGAGGAAAAGCGGATACAAGGATTTGTCTCTCCCGCCGTGGAAAAAAACGCACAGAGCTCCACGGCTTCCGTCGGAGAGAAAACGGCGCAGGGGCCGACGCCTTCCGCTTCGGAAAAAGACGTAAAGGGGCCCCTGCCTTCCGTCGGGGAAAAAGCGGCGCAGAATTCCGCTTCTGCCGTACAGGAAAGACGCTCGGAAACGCCCGTCTCTGCGGCCGAAGAAAAAAAAGCGGAAAAGTCCGTTGCTTCTTCGGAAAAAGAGCGGCCGGAAAAGCCCGCCGCGCCCTCGGAAAGTCCGAAAGCGCATTCAGAAGGTTCGACGGCGCCTTCTGCGGCTTCAAGCGTCTCTTCTAAAGCTGAAATCCCGACTGCGGCTTCCGTAGCTTCGACCGGGACTTCCGCTTCCTCCGTCTCGTCGGAGCCCGTCTCCCGCGCCATGGACAAACGCGGAGAAGCTCGTCCCGCCGCTTCCGTCGCACTGGCGACCGAGGTGAAGGCGCTGGCAAAGGAAGCCGAAACGCCCAGGGAGGCGAAAAAGCCCGTTTTGACCGAGTTTGCATTTCTCGGCAACGCGGCCGCAAAGGGAACGGGCAGCGCGCCCGCCGCAAAGGAAAAAGAGGAGAGAAAGCCCGCTTCCGTGACGGAGAAGGCAAAGGAACCGCTCAAAGACACGCGGCCCGCGGAGACCCTGCGCCGTCCCGAGCCGACGAAGGCGCCCCAGCCCCAGCCGCAGTCGCAGCCCCGCCAGACGCCGATTTCTTCCGTTTCTCCCAAAGCGGCGGCCGAGCCTGCGTCTCAGAACGGCAGGAGAGACCGCCGGGGACGGGGCAGAACGCAGTCCCCCGCGCTTCCCGCGACGCCCGAGGAAGCCTTGAAAGCGGAATTTCTCAAGCGGCTCCGCGCGCTGGGCGGCGATTATTTCGAATATTATTCCGTGTATTTGTTAGAGCGGTATTCCCTTCGCAACGGCAGGCGACTGGAGGGAATGAGAGTATCGGGAGGGGAACGTGACGGCGGCATAGACGGCGAGATCACGCTCACCGACAAATTCGGCTTCCGCGAGACCATCTACATACAGGCGAAGAACTGGGATCCTTCCAAGGGGAAGGAGGAATTGTGGGTGATCGGAGAAACGCTTCTGCAGCAGTTTATCGGCGCGGTGGCGTGCCGCCAGGCGAAAGAGGGAAGCAGGCACAGCCGCGGCATTTTCGTGACGACGTCGCGTTTTACGCCCGAGGCGAGGGAGCTTTTGGAGACGATGGCGGACAGATTTATCGGCTACGACGGGGACGACGTGTTCGAGGCGGCGAAGGAATGCTCGTTCGGCTTAAAGGAAAAGGACGGCGAATGGACGCTGGACGAGGAGCTTCTGTCGGGCGGCAAGGCGTTTTTCAATCTGCTTTGACGCGGTTTATTTTGACTCGGTTTATAAAGATCGTGAGTGCGAGGTGCCGCGGCGTTTGACGCCGCGGCATTTCTTGCGGTTTTTCTCTCTCATAAACCTTTCGGACGCGAAAAATTTTGACAAAATCGAGAAAAAATACGAAAAAGCTCCCGCGAAAGGCTTGATATTTCTTGCGATTTGTATTAGAATGGATATGTTATAGATATCGTGTGAGCGAAAGGCTTTAACGTATTGAAAAAGTTAATAATCAATGGAGGAAATAATCAACTATGGCAAAAAAGTATTGCTACCTCTTCACCGAGGGTAATGCGAAAATGCGCGAGCTTCTCGGCGGCAAAGGCGCCAACCTTGCGGAAATGACCGGTCTCGGTCTTCCCGTTCCCCAGGGCTTCACCATTTCGACGGAAGCGTGCACGCAGTATTACGAGGACGGCAAGCAGATCAACCCCGATATTCAGGCGGAGATTCTCGCCTATATCGAAAAGATGGAAGGCATCACCGGCAAAAAGTTCGGCGATCTCGAAAATCCTCTGCTCGTTTCCGTGCGTTCGGGCGCGAGAGCTTCCATGCCCGGCATGATGGACACCATTCTCAACCTCGGCCTCAACGAGACCGTCGTCGAAGTCATCGCCAAGAAATCGGGCAATCCCCGTTGGGCCTGGGACTGCTACAGAAGATTTATCCAGATGTATTCCGACG
>ERZ1108162.46-NODE-46-length-61758-cov-512.616631_pt1 | contig 61758 bp, 73 predicted proteins | sample MGYA00403698_ERZ1108162 | MGnify/ENA primary metagenome ERZ1108162 (study PRJEB35170, sample SAMEA104062405) | human gut metagenome | biome: human gut; feature: human-associated habitat; material: faeces | place: Denmark | collected 2012-04-30 ... | reverse complement strand
GATCTGTATGAACTCCTTTTTTTCTTTACTGTTGCACTTAATAGTATAATTCACCGTAACATTAAATGCGAAAAGAGAAAAACTCTCTTTTCGCATATTTTTTTACCGCATGGAGAGATGAGCATGGCAAGGAATAGTTTTGCAAGAAACAAAAACGGCTTTACTTATCGGGGAGATTTGGAAGAATGTATCAAGCTGGCGCAACGCCGCATTGATAATCTCCACCTTGACGATGACTACATAACACGAATGTATAAGGACGCAAAGCGACGGTATGAGGCGCATTTCAAAGCAATCTCTACCGCAACAGACTTTATCGAATGTGCAAAAGCACATTTGGAAAAGCAAAAGCAAGAGGCGGCGCAGACGGAGGCAAAACCGTGAAAGAAGTTTTTGAACGGAAAGAGCGGGCGCTCGCTCTCCTTGTCAAGGAGATGAACGCCAAATATTTTGGTAAATCTCTGCCTTGTCTTGTTCCCCACTTCACGGAACGGCTGAAAGCCCGCGCGCGGTTTAACCCGCACCGCTATTGTTTTGTAAGTAACGGCAACGAACTTTCGGAATTTTTCGTAATCGAAATATCCCCGTCCATGTTGAACAATACGAAGTACGAGATTTGCGCGGAAATACTCATGCAAATGATTGTAGCTTTTTGCGAATTACACGGTATTTGCATTACTTCAAACGTCGGCAGGTACTATTCCTTAATGTTCCGACAGTTTGCCGAAAGCAAAGGCTTGCGCTGTACTTATGACCGCATTCGCGGTTGGGGCAATGTAACGCCGTCCGAAAAGTTCAAAGACTTTATCGACGGAATAAAGGTCAATTTTTAATAAGTCCACACAATACTCATCATTTTCTCCACGGCGGGCAAGGGCGGGCTATCACCTCCGAAGTTCGCCCCTGCCTTGCGGGGAACATGAGTATAAATATATCGGGAGGAAAAGAGATGAACGACGAGCGGGAAGTGACATTCACGGACGAAGAACGGCATTTTGTTAGAATTGCCCTCAACGCCAAAATCGAACAATATGAAAAGGCAATCGACGAGGAGCGCGGCAAGCGCCATACCGAAGTACAAGCCCGCCGCATTGAAACATGGAAGTATTTTCTTCAAGGTTTCAAGCGAAGTTTAGCGAGAATGACCGAGGCAGAAAAGCGCGGACAATCTGAAACGGAATTTTCGGGGAAAACCGAAGATTTTGAAAAAATATTTGAAAAGGACGGTGGTGTTATTTGATTGTATTCCGATTTCTCGAACGACGTCGTTTGAGAAAACTCATTGAAACAAGCAATCAAAAAATGCTCGACGAGGGGCTGTTTGCAATGCAATATGTCAATTCGGGGAGCGTAACAGAATTGCGGGTAAACGGTCGCGTGCTTATGCTTTTCCCCTTTGGAAAGAAAGCGCGGGCGGCTATTCAATGCGTGACAGATTTAATCTGTTTGTTTAAAAATCTAAATGTAATCAGTTTACCGAAATTAAAGCAAATATCCTATGAAAGCGCATTAAACAGTTTTTAACCAAATCAATAAAAAAAATCAAAAAGGAGTTTAACAAAAAAAATGGCAAAGAAAATCAGAGAAAACGGTATCGTATTGAGTAAGTTTATCAAACCTGCAAGGGAACAGTTGGTTATCGACGGACGTGTTATCGCGGCACACCCCGACCAGCCCACCGTTGTGGTTGCTTGCGGTGAAATCAACGGCGACGACGGTATCGGTGAAATGCAGATTGCCCGCTTTATCGTTGAACAGTCGGAATACGAAAAGTACAAATATCTGGACACGGTGCAAGTCGCTTATGAATATAACGGCGACGGTAAAATCAAACCGTTGGAAATCAGCAAGTTGCCGAGAGGAGCACAGACAAAATGAAAGGTTTTGTGCAAATGACGACAGTAGACGGTACGCGGTGTTTGCACGCAGTTGAAAATATCGTCTGTATTTTTGAGGACGGCAACGGCAGTTTTGTTGCGTTGAAAGATAGTCAGCGCAAGGAAAAAGGAAGTTACGGCGGTTTGGAGGTGCAAGAAAGTTTCTCGGAGATGAAATCTCGTATCTTCGAGGCGATTAAAAATTAAAAGGAGAGCATTCAAAAATGGCAGGTCAAAGAAAGCAAAGCCCTATCGTCAGTATGGAAACGCGCTACGGCGGTAAAAAAGCGAATGGCAAGTCCCGCAAAACGGGTGTAAACTGTGTCAACGCCGACGGCGAAAAATTTACATTGCTCAATCCGAGCGGTAAAAGCGCGAAGTATGCCGCCGAAATCAAGCGCGGTGTGCGTTATACGAATGACGGCAGAATTAAGCGCGACGATAAAGGCAACGCGCAGAAACTCACCGCAAAGCAACGAGCATACCGTGCGGGGTATCTTGACCGCGGCAAAGACAGCGCGAAAGCCTATAACTCGAAGAAAGAAAAAAGAGCGACGGCAAAGCAAAATAAAAAATTTTGATTTTACGCCGCTCGATAGTCGGGCGGCGTACTTTTTTTTGTGAGGTATAAAATGGCTTTTTTCAAGCGAAGTGAAAAGGCTTTGGCAAGTCAGCGAGGTTTTCAAAGTTTGCGTCGCGACTATGAACGCACGGAGCAAGCACTTGAAAGCGCCGCGAAACGCGGTGATCTGCAAGGCATAAAAAAGGCGATGAAAGAACATCGAAAATATGAATATGCCTTGCTTTATAAAAACATGAAAAGAAAATAAGGAGTTCAAAAAAAATGGCAAATTATAACAATTACAATTCGGGGCTGGGCTGGAAAATTCTTTCTCTGTTCCTTGCCCTTATTATCGTTGCGGGCGTTATCACGGGCGTTGTCTTTTGGCAGAAAGGCAATATCGTGTTTAACCCCGTTGAGCAGGAACAGCCGAACGATGAAGAAGATGACGGCGGCGCGGTTATCGAAGAGGGCGAAGCAAGCGGCATGAAACTCATGAGCATGAAAATCGCCCCCGAAAACTATGACGAATACGGTATTTCCCCTATGGCAGATACCGCGTATCAGCTGACGGCGACTATCACGCCCGACAACGCCACAAATAAGGCGGTCGATTGGACGATTGCGTTTGTCAATGCGGAAAGCGAATGGGCGACGGGCAAGACCGTTACGGACTATGTGACCGTAACTCCGACGGCAGACGGCGCGTTGACGGCGAATGTTGAATGTCTGCAAGCCTTTGGCGAACAGGTGCGCGTTACGGTTACGAGCCGCGACAATACGGCGGTCAAGGCAAATGCCACCGTCGATTATACGGAAAAACTTTCCGCAGTCAAGGCGACGTTCGGCTCTACCGTTCTGTCGAACGGCATGACGAAATCGTTTGATTTGGACGCAAGCGGTCAACCCGCCGAAGTGTGGACGTTCGATTACACCACTTCTGCACATACGATTGCAGACGAATATACTACGACGGTGAAAATCTCCTTTGCGGACGGCGTGTCGGCAGTCGAAAGCGCGGTTGGTGTTGAATTTACTTGGGCAGGTGAAACGATTACGAGCGGTATGCCCTCTTTCGATAAAACTTTCTTTGACAAAGTTTTTGTAACGGAGAGCGGCGCGGTATCGTCGAACCCCACGCAGTACAACAAACTTGTGTCGGCTCTGTCGGCTGGCGTAACGCTCTTTGAAGTGGAAGTTTCCACGACGGGTACATATGGCAATAAGACGGACGTTTACGAAGTCAAGGTCACTTCGGACGGTTTGAATATCCGTGTTGAGGGTATTGAACTTGGCGATACGTCGATTATATTCTAATCGAAAAGCAGAGAGCGGGAAAACCCGCTCTCTCCCCGAAAGGGAAAGGAGATTAAAAGAATGGAAAGAAATAACGAACAGTTAAAAAATGTATGGAAACCACTGTGTCTTGTGTTGGCGGTGTTACTTGCCCTTTCGTGGGTGTTTTTCGGCTTTCTGTATAGTAACGGGAACGTGTCGTTTGATTTGAAAGCCGAACAGCCGAAAATGACAGCAGAAAGCGGCGCAATCGTTGGCGAGAGCGTCGGCAACGGCGTTACCGTCAAATCGGCAAAAATTCCCGTTTCGGAGTTTGCGGCTTATGGTGTTTCTCCTCTTGCAGAGGCGGCATATACCTTGACGGCAACTATAACTCCGTCGAACGCCACAAATAAGGCTTTGGATTGGAGCGTGGAGTTCGTCAACCCCGAAAGCGCGTGGGCGAACGGCAAGACCGTCACGGACTATGTGACTGTAACGCCGACAGCGGACGGCGCGTTAACGGCGAACGTTGCTTGCTTGCAAGATTTCGGTGAACAAATTAAGGTGTCGGCTACGAGCCGCGATAATCCCGCTATTTCGGCGGAATGTACCGTGGATTATGTTGCACGCGTTACGGATTTGACAGTAGAACTCCGCACGGGCGGTTATGAGGGAACGCTTGTAAGTAGTTCAAACGGAGATACTCCGCTTGTTATTCCGTTTAATGATACTCAAAGTCTGTATCTGTCTTTGGTTCCGCAGTTTTCAGCAGGAACGATGGAAGATGATATTATATATGCGGGTAATTTTGAAGTATCTTTGACTTGCAGTATTGCGTTATATGGCGTCGACTTTGGAGAGTACGGTTCTGTAACAACTACATACGAGTTAATCGGTTTTCAAGGCGGTCAAACTTCAATTTATGGCGGATATAAGTTTATGGATCATTTTATCCCCGACGGAAAAGAAGATGAACACGGTTTTATTCCTACGCCGCAAAACTTGAAACAAAGTGTGTATAGTTTGCTTGCAAGGGGGTATAGTGATCCTCTTGGCACATTCACTTTTACCGCGACGGGCGAATATTCGAGCATTGAAAAGACGGTACAAATGAACTATGAAGAGGGAACAGTTAGCATATCCGTTGAAAATGTTTCTTTGGACGAAACGGGCATCGTGTATTGAGAGGTAAACGGCAATGAGTAGAGCAAGCGGCGTTTCGGGCGCATTTGGAAAGTTTGTAGCATGGCTGTTGGCAATCTTGCTTATACTCGGCGTTGCGGCTATTGCGGTGTATTTCGTAATGCGTGAGCAAGGCGTTACTTATTATGTAGAGTTTGGCAGCGAACGGTATTTTGCAGGCACTGAGGGCGGCGGTCTTGAACTGATGAATGGCGAAACGCATGAGTTTTCTGTGAAGTCTTTGACGGGCGGCGAGGTGAATTATTCTGTTAAGGTTGTTTCCAGTGCGGCAAATAATTTTCGCTTTTCTGTCGGTACGGAAATGTATTGGCTGTATAACGACAATGACAGATTAGATGATTACTCGAATGTGTTTAGTTTACAAAAAAGTGCGGACAGTTTTTCGATAACTATTCCGCAGGATTTTACCGTTGAGCAAGCGCTTGAAACGAAGTATGGCGGCGATATAACTTTCTTGGAAGATATATCGGAAAATGAAAGTTATTTCACTGTTGTGGTTACGGTTGACAATAGTAACGTTGCTTTGTGTTTTTCGTTTGGCGGGGTAGTTGAGAGTATTACACTTAATCCGCCCTCTGTCATTTTTTAGTGAGGTGAAACGATGAAAAAGATTTTGAAAGTACACTTTCAACGGATATTGTCGTTGTTTGTCCTCTGTGTGTTGTGTGTGGCAATGTTTATGGGCGGTCAAATGACCGCTCCCGTTGCTTATGCCGATACCGCAATCGGCGACGTGCAAATGGATAGTTCCAACGTCATGGACGATTTGGAAAATTCTACCATTGACGGCGTGAAGTTCGATATTTCAAACTACGCCTTTGACGAAAATCAGCCCGCGCAAGTGTTCATGTTTGCGGAATATTGTTACAGTTTCTACACGAATTTGCGGGGCAATTATGGGCTGTACGTTTATGTGTATAACCCGCAGCGTTTGAAGTTCAAAACAAATTCCACGTTGAACACGATAAGCATTCGGGCGGGAGACAATGACACTGTCGGGCATACGAAGTATATGCTTTTGTATCTCAATCAATGCGAGATACCGAATTATGAGGGAATGTTCCTCAAATTCAAGGTCATGCTTTCGGGCGAACAGAAAGAGCAGATTTTTGACCGCCTTGCAAGCGATAAGCGCGTGTATAACGTGAGCGAGATTGAACTCGTAACGGACGGCGAAACAAAATCGCAGTATTATTACGTCGGCACGGAATACACGTTTGAGGGCTATGCCAAAGGCTATGGCTCGGACTTAAACGCTGATAGCACATTAGTTTGTACGGACGAACAAAGCGAAGCGTTGACGTTGGACGTGCGTTCTACATATTACCGCCCCGACGGTACGAGCGGTGAAGCATATACCCGTGACACGCTCCATTCGGTGTATTTTGCCGTTCCGCAACGCATATTGGACGCATATCCGACGGTTTCAAAAGTCCACGCCACTTGGCTGAACGCGCAAACTGCCCCTATTTTTGTAACAGGCAACACGGCTGTGCGCGACGCGATTTTGCCGTATATCGGGCAGACTGTGGACGGCGGCGATTTTACATATGCAAAGGACGATAATTCGCCTGTGCCGTATGCGCTTATTGCCTCGAAGTATATCGAAAGCGCAAGTTGGAACAATGCGTCGTACAGTCTTTCGTACATGAGTTATAACGCAAACCGCAAATATACGAAGTCTGACACCGATTTGAACGCTTTGCAATATTGTTTCTTGGCGACGGACGAAAGCGGGAACACGGGAACGGACGTTGCCGATACATACATTGTCCGTGCGGAAGATTTGCTCGGCAATAAACTGACGGGCGAAAAAGGCTGGTTCGCGGAATATACTGAAAAATACGGCGGCGATTTAGTCATGGAACGGTATAGCAAAGCGTTGTTCGCAAATGTCGCAGATACCGTAACGGATATTTGGATAGAAGCGGACGACACTTTCACCCTCACCGATGAGGTCATATCGCAAGACCTTTGGCAGAAGTTTGTCGGCGGCGGGTACAACGTCACGGCAACGAACACCTATGAGGTTTCTGCAATCAAGCAAGTGACCGAAGAAGATTTACAAGGCACGCCCGATGAGATTTGCAACAGGCTGTATATCGACGAAAGCGATTATACGGAGTTTTTGCAATTCTACAATGACGCCGTAACGGTTGACGCGACAGACCCCGACGATGAAAAAATGGCGGTCGTTCTGTTCCGCTATTATCAGTCCGAATACCCGCATTACGAAGTCGCGGAATACAAGCGCGGTGAGGGTGATTGGACGTTGACGGGTACGCAGTTCGGCTATGATTTCGTCGATACAAACGCCTACTTCATGCAAATGTGGGTGCAACTCGGTTTCGATATTATCGACATTGAGTTCTCGAACGGCGAAAAGACTTTGACGCTCGGCGTTGCCATGTCGCCTATGGATATAAGCGCAGACGGCGGGCAAACACTTTTCCCGAACAGCGACAATACCGCCTCTTGGTGGGCATACGTTATTCTCGTTGTCGGTGAAGTCTTGATTTTGTGGCTGTTGCAAATCCTCATCGTCAAATTGTGCGGCTTGCCAACGTGGGTAATGATTATTCTTGTCGCCGCAACTGTGGTGCTGGATATATTCTTTATTCAAACTTGGGCATTGGCAATAACGGAATGGCTCAACCCTTATTTGGGTTGGTTGCCGTTTTCGTAACGGTAAGGTGAACGTATGGAAAAAATAACAATGATTAGAGCCGCTTGGAATGGCAATAAAGCAACGTTGACGGCAGAACAGAAAAAACTTTTAGATTGGTCTTTTGAAATTGCCGCAGAATTAGGCATTTATGGCGAGCCCAGTACTTTTTATTTGGTTTTAGACTTTTTGTCGGAACATTTTTCGGAATGGCATATGCCTTTTACCGTCGTGTATGAGGCAGCAAAAGAATATTGCGGAATAAAAAGGAGGAATTTTTTTGCATGGGCTGGCGCGTAACGCCTTACGGCGAAAATGAAAGTTGGTATTTCGATACTCTCGACGAGGCGGTCGCCTTTGGGGATAAACAATTTCCCGACGGCTATGAACTTGACGCATGGTATGATTAGAAGGAGGTGAAAAAGAAAGAGCGGTTTGATTGTGCCAACGAAAAAAACCGCTCTTTTCCTATCGGTATGGATATTAAGCGAATGACGAGAAAAACAGTCATTTATTACGGAATACCTCTCGCGGCGGTCGCCGTCGTCATCGGCATTTGCGCGCAGTCGCTCTTTTGGACGATTTATGGGCTTATCAAAAACGGCTTTTCCCCTGCCCTGCTTGTTGTGCAGGTTTTGTCCGTGTTCGCCGCCGTTCTGCTTGTACTTTATTTCATTAAGCGGCTTGTGCCGTTCTGCAAAGTCTTTTATTACATAAAAAAGGTAAATGACTTTCACTATTCCGTGAATATGTCAAACCGTTGCCTTATGCTGGACGGCGCGCCCGGCACGGGCAAAACCTTTTCTTCCATTTACTTGGCTTGCTATCAATCGGTTTTATTGTGGGAAGAACTTATCACGCAGTACCTGCTCCGTATGCCCTATGCGGCAAAATACAAAGACGAATACGACCGCGGCGTTTCCGATATATGGGTAGCTTATAAAGCGGTGTATGACAGCATTGTATTTTACAATGAAAACGGGTATATCCCCTGCTGTTACTCAAATATCCGATTTGTCTTTCAAGGCAAAGAACCGATACCGTTGACGCTTGCGCACTTTCAGCAACGGAAACGCTTTGCCGAATATAACGTAAAACTTTGCGACGAAATGGCGGAACTTCTGCCGAATACCATGCGGACGAATAACGGGTTTAAGGACACGCTGAACGTGAACGATATAAACAATTATCTTTCCATGTTTCGGCAGTACGACGAGGGGCATATGATACTCAACGACCAACGCGGAACGGAAGTATTCAAGGGCGCGCGCTCGGTGTTCAATGTAACGGACTATCTTGTCGAGCAGGTTTCTATCATGCCGCCACGCTTTCTCAAACGGTTGTACGCCGCTATTATCGGCAGACTGAAACGGAAAGGCATAAATACGAGCCGCAAGCTGACAGACTTTTTATTCCGCTTGGACGCGCTCATTAAGGATATAGGCTTTCGGCGGTTTTATTACGTTCGGACGGTCGGCGCGGAGGGGCGCATGAAAAACGATAAGGAAATTCATAGTTATGTGTTGCCCTGCGACGTGCCGTTCGAGTACGACGACAGGGCAAGGCGGAGCGAGTACAAGGCAAAGAATTTGCCGCTCGAAACGGAATAACGCTCGCCCGCGCGCGTCAGCGCGCGGGCTGTGTTGCGGCTACTTGACAGTTGCAACACATAAGTACAGTTTTTAACACTTCATTTGTTAAACGTCGGAGAAGATAGAGATGATAAGTATTGCCGATACGACGGTATCACGCAAACAGAATTTGTACCGCTTTCAAGTGGATAGCTACCCGAAGTATGACATTTTGCGTCTGTACGAGAATAAGGGGCGCAAAGGCAGGGAAAATACCGTCAAAACGATTTATGACGAAAAGGGCTTTGCATACCTTGCAAGCCTTGAAACGGGCGAAATTCTCCGCGAAAAGACCGCCTCGGAAATCAAAAAGTCGGTCGATACTTCCATTGCCCGCACCCGCAAGGTCATGCGCGAGATACTTTCGGCAAATACATGGAATTACTTTGTGACGCTGACTTTCAATAGCGAGGAGCAGGACAGAACGGACGATAAAGCGGTGTGTAAACAATGGACGAAATTCCGCAGGGATATTCGCGTCCGCTACCCCGCTATGCGTTATGTGGCGGTTATGGAGCGGCATAAGAGCGGAGCAATTCACTTTCATCTCGTCGTCGGAGGAATAACCGAAACGGAATTAAAGCTCGTTTACAGCGGGCATAACGACAAAAAAGGGCGGGAAATTTATAATTGTTATGCTTGGAAATACGGTTTTTCGACCGTAACAAAGGTGGACGATACCGAAAAGGTATCAAGTTATATCCTCAAATACATAGGAAAATCGCTCGGCGTGTCCGATGACTTCAAAAAGCGTTATTGGGCGTCGAAAAACTGTAACCGCCCGAAAAAGCGGTTTGTCGATATTCTCACGAGTGCAAAGGTCAAGGTTTTTGACCTGTTCGACAGTATCGTTGACCGTACCGTTACGATGACGGTACAGTTTTGGAGCGGAATTAAAAACTATATTGCGGTAAAAGACAGCGAAACGCATTTGCGGAAAACAGATTTGTGGTTTAAGAACAGGCGCTCGAATTTAGAGTGCCACTATAAGAATGCAATCGGCGGGCGGTCGTACTTTTGGAAAGTTGTTCAGCCGAAAGCCGTTCCCTGCCCTGCATTCGATTAAATGCTTGAATTTTTAGAAGAGAGGTGTTATACTATGAGCAGAAAGGTCAAATTTCCATTTTTCTATGTCGGAAAAAATAAGCCGAAAACGGATAAGCGGCAAAGCGGCTTTGAGGGCGAGGCAAATTCCAACATGGATAAATACGATAAGCGGAACGGAAAATTTGTTAGTCGCCGCAAATTCGATAAGGACGGCAAAGCCTATGTCGATTTGGACGCGGCGGACAAAAAGCATAAAAAAGACCATGCGCACGATATAGACGTGAAGAAAGTACCGCCACGGTCGGAGGGGCGGGAAAACTTATCGAAGAAAGAACGGCGTGAATTAAATAAGGCAAAGAAAAAGCGGAGGCTTTGGTGATGATTAAATTGAGTAAGGAAAATTCGGAATATATAGCCGAACTGCGAAGAATAATCGCGGCACACGATGAAACGGCTTTCGGCTATAACGGCATAGATTATGGCATTGACTACAAGGGCGATAAAATTTGGGTGTATGAGAACGCCGACGGCGGGAAAGATTACTACTTTGAAAACGCCGATGATTTCTTTTATCACTTCATGCTCGACGGCAAACCGTTCATCGAACGGCTTGACGATTTGACAGAATATTGAGAGGACGGAAAACCGTTCTCTTTTTTTTGTATTGACAATTTTCCTAAAATGTTGTATAGTATCAATGCTACACAAATGAATTGTTTTCTTGTCGGGGTACGTTTGTCAAAACGGTATCTCTTCTTTTGCACCGACAAGAAACGGTCATTTGTGTAGCAACAAAGCAAAAGGGAGTACGTTTTGGAGAGGTACGCTCTTTTGCGTATCTCTTTTTTTGTAGGGTTTTTATATGAATTGTGAGTTTTGCGGAAAACCGAGCGGGCGCTATCCTCTTTGCCATGATTGCTATGAATTGAAAGAAAACGGAGAGATTGAAAAATGCGAAGATTGCGGCGAATGGCATTATACTGATGAGCCTTGCGAATGTGAAAGCAAAGATGAGGTTTCTACACCCTGTATTATTTGCGGTGCGGAGGCGAATGGATATTGGTTTTGCCGCGATTGCTACCGCAAATACAAAAACAAGGAAATATTGTTGCGTATTCGGAATTGTACCGAAGTTGAGTTTTTAGACGGTACTTATGAGGGCAAATATGTTTGTGCCGACGGGCATATCGTGAAAAGTAAATCGGAGCGGGAAATCGACGATTATCTCTTTCGTAAAGGTATATGGCATATATACGAAAAACCTTTCCCTATTGACGGCGAAAAAGAACATGATTTACACCCCGATTTTTATTTGCCGAAAGAGGATATTTTTATCGAATTTTGGGGCTATGATGATACAAATGTAAAGTACGCCGACAGCAAAAATTACAAAATGGATATATACCGTAAGCGGAAAATAACGCTTATTTGTATGTATGAAAAGACGGACGCAATGGATATACATACCGCATTGGACAGAAAATTATCTGCATATGAAAAAGGCAAAATCAATTTTGAGGAAAAGACGTCGGAAGATTTTAAGCAACCGAAAAATGTATATAAACGAAAAAAGCGCAATTATGATGATTATGTAGATGGCAACGTACCATTCTAAAATTTTAAGGCAACGGGCTGGCATTGGGCAAAAAAAATTTTAGAGGACGGGAAAATCTCCCGCCCTCTTTCATTTGTCGAAAGCAAATTCGTTTGTTACCTTGTTCCCGTCTGCGTCGAAAACGGTTGTATCATCTTCGGCAAAGTCGTAAAAGTCGATAAGGCTTTGCGCGTCCTCTTTTCCCCATTGGCTGTACGTTTCGGGGCGTTTTCCTTTCGGGTGCCATATGACTACATAAAGCATTGTTCTATCTCTCCCATTTCATTTTTTCGATGTCTTTTTCCGTTTCGATATTCGGATATTGCTTTTTGAGTTCTTCAAAGCGTTTTAATGCCGTGTGCCGTTCCGTGCCTTTGTATTCTTCGGAAAGTATTACAATCGGTCGGGCATTCGGCGCGTTTATGATTTTTGCGACGGTAATATCATAGTATCGTTTATTGTGCCAACTATCGACACGGCGGCGCAGGGTCAATTTCATGGAATAATCGGCGGCGCAAAGTTCCTGCGCCCTCGCATAAAGCGTTTTGCGGTATTCTTTCAAAAGTTCTATCCATATGCAAAGCGAAGTGATTTTATCCTGCGCGTCTTTGTCGGCTTGTTGCACTCTGTCAAAAGTTTCGATTTTGTCCGCACGGCGAAAGTAAAACCAAATTTTTTCGTTCATCTCGTCGGCGGGGTAGCCGTATCGGGTAAAAAGCTCGTCAAGCGTTGCCATTGTTCTTCCTCCTTGGGGCGGCTTATATTGCCGCCCGTATCTTTTTATAAGTGGGGTTCAGTTTCTTTTCCTCGTCGTCCTTTATCACGGTAGAGCCATGCAAGCGGCGTATTTCTTCAAGCGTCAGTTTGTGGCGGTTTTCGGTCGGTTCTTCTGCCCATGCCCACGCCTGTTTTTTACTGCACCAAAAAAAGCCGAGTTCTTTAAGCTGGCGGCGGTACGGGTACGCATTGAAAACCCATATCCACAAGCCGCAAATTTCAATTTTGCAATGAAAATTTATAATTGCGTTTATTATCTCTTTGAAACGGTCGGGAACGTCGGCGCGGTTTTCCTCTTTTTTGGTATAGGTCTTGCCGTCTGCCGTCTTGTGTACGTTTCGGACAGCTTTCAAAAGTTCGTCATATTCGGCATTGATACGTTGCATTGCCGAAACGCTCCCGCCCTCGCGGTCGGGGTGGTATTTGAAAGCAAGTGTTTTGTACTGCTTTTTCAGTTCCTCTACGCTGTCCACGTTTTGAAAATAAATGTATTTCATTTGTTGAAGTCCTCCCCGTTGGTTATGTTAAAGCCTAATTCGATACCCACCGCCGCAAGCGCGTTTCGCACCCCGCGAAAGTAGCAAACTAAATTTTGATTATTTGCCGCTTTTGCCCGCTCTGCGGGTTGTATGGTGGTTTTGTATAAATCGGTAAGCGCCTTTTTTACTTCCGTATTCGCTTTCATCTTTTTGCCTCCGCTCTGTAAATCTCTTGTAAACTTTTGCAATACCGCCCCACGCCGCAATAATAGAATTTTTTGCCGCCGTCAACGCTTGTAAAAATTCGCACGTTGTACTTGTAGCCATGCGCCCGCGCGGGGTGGTTCTCCTCTAATTCGTCCACAATAATTTTTTTGATACTTTCCATTTTATACCCTTTTCCGCAGGTCTTGCGCCGCCTGCGGTCGGCGATGATTTATAAAACGTAATTTTTTAATTTGTTGTCGGGTGCGTATTCTTCAAGCCATTTCGCAAAGCCTTGCGGGTTGCGTTCTTCGATTTCGTCCATAATTAGCCCGCGAACTACTGCGACGGCTTGGGAATATTCCTTTTTATTCGTTCTCTCAAATAAGCCGCATAAATCGGCGGTAGAGCGTGCCGCGATATTCCTTTTTGCTTTTAGTGCGTTCATTGCTTTTACTCCTCAAAGTCAATTTGCACGAGTTCCTTTTGCGAAAAGGTCGCCGTTTCTACTTCGCTCGCGTAAATAGTTGAGCGCATGACAAGCACGATATTTTTTTCATCGTCAAGAAAAATGCTTGCGACGTTCAAATATCGGGTGCTTTCGAGATAGCCGCGCGGGTTTTTGAAAATTACCGTTGTTTTCATTGTTTTTACCTCTCAAAAAATATTTTTCGGCTTTTTGCCGTTGGGGTCTTGATTTTTCGCTTTTGTTGTGGTACAATCTTCACATAAGATTTGCACAGGGGGCGGGGCAGGTTGTTAGCCCCCTATGCGGGAGCCGTTCGGGGTGGTTTTGGAGAACTTGCGCCCCGTGCGGCTTTTTATGTTCTTTTGAGCCTTTTAGCCGTTAATTATGGCATTGATGAATTTTTTAATTTCATCAAGCGCCCAGCCCTTTGCGGTCAAATATTCGATTATCCGCAAAGCCTCTTTCGCCGTCAATTCGTTCATTCTCCTTTACCTGCCTTATTTTTATTTATTCCCCCTTGCGGGGTATCGACTTTCGCCCTGATTAACCAACCCGCCAAACGGCTTTTTCCATTTTTGCGAGCCTCGCGGGGTTTAAGGGGTAAGACCCCTTATTTTGTAAAACCGCTTGAACTCGTAAATTTATGGCTGGTTGGTTTTTCTTTCTTTCCACTTCCGTTCGCCTCGCAACCTCTACAACTTCAAGACGGGCAGACTGTCAAGGGGAAAATTTCGCTCGCGGAATTTTAGGGAAAAATCGCAGAAAAAATTTTCCGCCTACCCTCATGACGGACAGACGGAAAAATTTTTCAAGATTTTTACCGACCCTTGACAGGCGGAACGGCTTGAATACAATCAATGCGAGGCGACGAAGAAGGGAAAGATGAAAAACCCGACCGTAAGCGGCTGACGAGTTCAAGCATATGGTTTTACAAAAATGAGATAATCTTTACCACAGCAAACTCTGATTATCTCTACCATATCAACAGGGCGTTACTCTACAAAGGGAGAACGCAGGATAATGGAAACAAAACAACGGCACTTTAATCATTTGTCTTTTACCGACCGTATGACCATAGAGGCGGGTTTGCGCGTCAAAATGCCGATAAAGAAAATAGCCGAAACGCTCGGCGTACATATCAGTACGATATACCGCGAAGTAAAGCGCGGCGTGTGTACGAAAAAAGAAAGCTGGCACGACCGATACAACTATGAAACGCGATACCGCTACAAAAAGGTATATAGCCCCGATATAGCACATCAAAAATATTGCGACCACCTCAAAGCAAAGGGCGCGCCCCTCAAAATCGGCAATGATTACGCGCTTGCGAATTATATCGAAAAACGAATAGCAGATGACGGTTTGACCGTGCGGGCGGTTTTGGGCGAGATTAAGCGAAAACAAATGCCTTTTTCCACGTCCATATCGGTCAATACTCTGTATAGTTACATAGAAAAAGGCGTGTTTTTGCGGCTCTCGCTCAAAAACCTGCCTTTTCAAGGTAAACGAAAAAAAGCCGAACGCAATGAGCGTCCGGCAAAAGCACCTCGCGGGTTAAGCATAGAAAAACGCCCCGCCGATATAGCGGAGCGTAAATCTTTTGGGCATTGGGAAATGGACTGCGTTTGTAGTATCAAGGATACGAAAAACGCATTGCTTGTTTTAACGGAGCGGGTAACGCGCAGGGAGATTATAATTCCCGTTCCCGATAAGACAACGGAAACAATCGTGCGCAAATTGGATATACTTGAAAGAAAATTCGGTAGTCGTTTCGATAAAGTCTTTAAGACTATAACGGTGGATAATGGTTCGGAATTTGCCGACTGCAAAGGCATGGAAAAATCATGCCGTAAAAAAGGCAACCGCACTCAATTCTATTATTGCCACCCTTATAGTGCGTATGAGCGCGGCACGAATGAGCGCATGAACAGGGAGATACGCCGAAAGTTCCCGAAAGGTACAGATTTTAGCAAAGTATCTCCAAAAAAAGTGAAAGAGGTTGAAACGTGGTTAAACAATTATCCCCGCGAAGTGCTGGGCTATGATACCCCCGAAAACCTCTTTAACTACTATTTGTCATGTCTTTGAAAAATTTTTTAACTTTTTTCGCATTTACGCTTGACTTTTACCGATAATCCGCTTTCTTTTCCTTAAAAACCAACTTTTTTGTTTATTTTCGGCAGATATTCATATCCGCCGTCCGAAAAAACTTACGAAAAACTGCCGCACGGATCAGCTGCGCTTAGAACCGAAAATATCCGTACCTGCTCCGGCTTCCATGATTTTTTTATAAGATTCGTCTTCCGAAAAATCGCGCTGCTCGTTATATTCTCCGCCGAGAGCTTCAATCGCGAACTTCAGTTCCTGGAATGTAACAAAATCAATGTCGCTGCGGCGGATATGTTCGAGCAGAAAAGGCAGAGCACGATCGTCGCCGTAAGACGCCAGATATCCCGCATACAGCGGAACATCCTCTTCGTCCGCCGTACGGAATGCCGTCAGCAGCGCTTCATACACACGATCATCTCTTTCTGCACATTTGGACAAGATTTCCAGCGCATATGCGCGGTTCTCCGTTTTGACAAGCGGCAGGACCGCCTCTTTTACTTCATCCGCATGCGTTTTCATCAAATCGGACAGTGCGTCTTTGATATGCTCGTCATACTCCTCTTCCGACAGCATTTCCGCATACCGTCCCATGGCCCTGCGGTCATTTCCGATCAGATTCAAAGCATAATGCACCAATTCCTCGTCCGTTTCGTGCAGCAAAGACAAGAGCGACTCAAAAACGCCGCGGCTCTCGATCTCTTCGCAGAGGAAATCGGGTACGGATACACCCTGCAGTAAATATTCTTTCAATGTTTCCACCAGCTCCGCGTCGCCCATCTGCGCAAAATACTGCCGAGGCGTCTTGCCGAGTTGTCCCATGTACGTATCGCCGAACCGCGCGTAGGCCTTGGCAATTTCGTCTTCCCATTCCTCTTCCGTACGCTCACCCGCATGCTTTTCCAGCATTTCCGCCACTTTTTTGTTGAATTTTTCATCAAAATCAATGAGTTTCATCCGGATCATCCTCCTTCTGTGTCCCTTCCTGCACCGTTTCTTCCCCGTGTTCCGCTTTCGGCGAAACAGTTTCTTCCGCTTCTGCCTGCTCTTCCGTTTTCGGAGGAGTTTCTTCCGCTCCGGCTTCTGTCTGCGTACCCGACGGCTGTGAAGATTCATCTGCCTTTGCCGCCGCGATCTCCGCTTGTTCTCTCTCAAACGCACCGTGCAAAACGTTCAGGATCTGCGCAACATTTTCGGCGTCAGCATTCATCCTCTGCAAAACGCGGCGCGCATCCGCCTGTCCCGTTGCCACTGCGGTCAGAAACATCGCACACGCCAGACTTTCCGCATCTTTCACAAGGGGAAGTTTTCCTTCTTTTTCCAGCGTCGCATATATGGCCTGTGCGGCAAAGCGATAATGTTCCGCGTCCCCTTCGCCCAAAAGCGCCAGCCTTGCAAAACACAGTGCGTACGCCGCCACAAATTTGGCGTGCTTTTCCCGCCCGACTTCCAGACGGTCAAAGCAGATCTTTCTGTAAATATCCGCGATCACGATCCCGAATTCCAACCCTTTGTTTCTAAGACAAAGCCGCTGAACCGCATCGATTTTTACGACATCGTTCACTTTCGGGTCAACGAGAAGACCGCAGACAAACCCGTCGCGCCCTGCCCGGATCGCGACCGCCACGGCTGCGATCTGAAGCTCCGCGTCCCGTCCGTCCGCTTCGTCAAAACACCACTCCAGAAGTTCGTCCGCATTTTTCTCCGCGTCAAAATATGCGCGTACGTCCCCCGCTTTCATTTTCGAAAGCTCCGTCAAAAGCGCAATGCGCGTGTCCCGCTCCGCCTGCGGAACGTGGCAGAAAAATGTCGTTTCGGGCATCGTGCCGCCCTCTTTGGCATATCTTTGTATCTCGCGGTAATAATACCGCACGACCGCCGCGCGGGGCTGTATGTCCAGAATTTTTCCCAACGCTGCCAGACTTTCGTTCGTCCGTCCGCAGCGCAACGCCGCTACAGCCTTAAAATATAATAAAGTACGATCATAACTGACCATCGTTTCCAATTTGCAGAATTTTTCGTATGCCTGCTCGTAAAGGCCGTTTTCACAGCATACCGTAGCCGTTTTATAAAGTTCGTCCGCACTTTTTGCGGGAAGCGCCGCCAGTTTTTCCGCTACCGCACGGCCCTCTGCTTTGCGATCCTGCTCCGTCAGCACCGCCGCATACGTCGAAAGCGCCTGAATATTGTCCGGATCGCGTTCGATCAGTTGTTTGCAGGTCGCCTCCGCCTCTGCAGACTTCCCCGCCAACAGATAGTTCACAGACAGATAATTCAGCGCCGAAGGGTAATATTCTGACTTTTCATTGACTTTGCGAAACTGCTTTTCCGCTTCGTCATAATTGCCCTCTTTGAGCGCACGAAGCCCTGCATCGATCTCCTGCGAATAATCCGCACTTTCGGGCGGCCACGCAATTTTCAGCTGCGGCCGCGGGGGGCGTTCAAAAAGTTCGCCCATTTCCACATTGTTTGCAGGCGAAACAAATTTATCGTTGAGCATCTTTTTATAATAATAAGACGCCAACCGTTCGTTTCCGAGATTGTAATAACAAGCAGCCAGCCCTTCGTATGCATCCACAGCTTCCTCTTCCGCACACACGTCCAGATAACGGAACCAGCATTCCGCGGAAAGCTCGAACAGCTCCATTTCGTCATAGACGTCCGCCAATGCCGCGTACTCGTCGGCACCCGGACCGTACAGATCGACGGATTTATGCAGCATGCGCAGTGCCGCAAGATGATCTCCTTCTTCCAGCCGCGCATCCGCAAGATCGAGCAGCGTATCCGCGCTCAGATCAAATCGTATCGTCTTTTTCTCCATCGTTTAACCTCTCTGCTCCTCGTGCGAGCGCCGGATGATCTCTTCCGCGTCTTCGGGAGTAAAGGTATAATCGGTATTGCAATAATGGCAATGCACTTCGATCTTCCCCTGCTCCGCGATCGCCGCACGCAGTTCCTTTTCTCCCAGCGCGGCGAGCACTCCCTCTATATAATTTCTGCTGCAATTGCACTTATATTCGGGAAAACAGGTGTAAAATTGTACCGCACCGAAAAATTCATGCCATACTTCTTCCGCCGTATGCTCCTGCATCATCGTACTGACCGCCGCAAACTTGCCGATCGTCTCTTCGACAAAACGGATACTCTCTTCGCTCGCCCCGGGAAGCGGTTGCATAAATACGCCGCCCGCGCCGAGACATTTTCCGTCCGTCCCGATCTTTACCCCGACCGCCAACGCCGTCGGGATCTGTTCGCTGTATGCGAAATATGCGGCGAAATCCTCCCCGATCTCTCCACTGACAAGCGCAGTCGTCCCGACAAACGGCTGATTTTCGCCGTCGTCGCGCACGACGGATATGTAACCGTTCTTTCCGACACAGCCGCCCACATCCAGTTTGCCCTTCGCATTGGGGGGAAGATATGCCTGCGGATTCTCAATATAACCGCGCATATGCAGAGCCTTGTCGCCGCTGACATAAATACCGCCGCCTACGCCGTCTCCCTTAATGGTAACGGACAGCGCACCGCGTTCCTCTTTGAGCGACGAACACATATAAGCCGCAGCCGTGAGCGTTCTGCCCAGCGCTGCCGCCGACAAAGCGGAAAGACCGTGGATACGGATCGCTTCGTTCACAAGCGACGTCGTATCTGCTACGGCAAGCGACACTTCGCCCCCGCAGATCAATCCGCGCAAAATACAATCTTTTTTCTTTTCCATAATCTCGTTCTCCGTTTGCCCAAAAATCTTTCAAAGGCGTACGCAGATAAAATTCAGACGCGTCCTGTCCGTCTCGTCTCCGAACGCGCCTTCCGCCGCACGCACCGCAAATCCGGCATTTTCCGCCGCCGAAATAAGCGCATCCTTCTCATGAATGTATTGCGTATGATGCTCGTCCGCTCGGTCAAAACGTCCGTCTTTACCCTTGACAAACAATGTAAAATCCATCTCCACCCGATCCGTGAAAAGCGTATTGAACCAAAGATACGCCAGCTCTTCCCGATCTTCACAGAACGCATTGTTTCCGATAATTTCGCGCAATTTTACAGGGGACGATACATCAAAAATAAAACCGCCGCCCTTTCTGAGGCATGCGTTCACGCGCGCAAAAAAGGATGGAACGTCTTTTTGCGGAATGTAATTGAGACAATCGTTGACGCAGATCGCGAAATCCGCGCGTCCGCCCATAACGCGCACTTTGCGCGCGTCCGAAAGCACATACCGCACGCGCGGACCCGTACCCAGCCTCTCCGCCTTGGAAAGCATCTGCGTACTGCAGTCATACCCCGTCATGTCGTATCCGAACCCGGCAAACGCCCGCGTAAACGCGCCGCTGCCGCACCCGATGTCCATGCCCTTTCCGCTTTGAATGCCCAATCCCGTCAGTCGGTTATACAAGTACTGCGACCATTTTTCATAGTCGCAGTCTGCATTCAGATATTCAAACCATTCCGCGAGCGAAGTGTAAGCACCGGTCATTGTTTGTCTTTACCGTCCGCTTCTTTTTCGTCCGCTTTGGCTTTTTTGTCTTTCTTGCCCTTCTTGCCTTTCGCTTCCTCTTCTTCCTTCGGCTTATCGAACTGGGCATTGTACGTTACATATTTTTCATCGTTCTTGTGTTCTTCCGCATACTTTTGCGTATCCTCGGCAATGATCTCCTTGGATTCGCGCAGTTTTTTCAGATCTTCACGCGAGAACGAATCGGGAAGTTCGTACACTTTCAGGTCGTCCGTGATCGGCTTAATGGGACGCGAAGAAAGATCGCTCTTGACACTCATCGCGGCTTCAAGGTTTGCCTGATATTCCTGTACCGCCTTGCTCTGCGCGCCACCCTTGCCTACCTTTGCATAAATACCGCGGTTGACTTTTCCGCCTTCGCGTTTGGATTCGAAGAATTTATCGAACGCCCACTGCGAATAATCCAGCCAAACCAAAAGCATATAGGACAACCCGAACAGAATAAGAATAATTATGCCGATCATCTGGAAGAACGAACCCAGAAGCACCAAAAGCAGAGGGATCGCCATCAGGACGACAAAGAAAACATTCTGAAAAATCAATCCGAACGTCATGAGGAAAGAGTTTTTCAGAAGCTGGAAAAACTTGAGCTTATAGCTTCCGCCCATGGAAAGCATCCACAGATACATGATCGTAACGATGGCGATCGCTATATACGAGATCGCAATGGAAATGGTCACCAATACAGAGTTCCCCTGTCCGACCGCAAGGATCCACTCCGACCAGTCGATGGAAAATGTAAACAGCCACAATGCGACCGAATAAAACAGTGTGGACTCCAGCACGATTCCGATATTGATCTTAATGCCGCGCCAGAAATCATTGGCCACGAAAATACCTTCCGTCCATACCATGTTCCGGATGACGTACATGCCGCCCGAAATCCCGATCGCCGCGATCAGCGCCGCCACGACCAAAAAGAGCCCGAATGTCAGCTGCGAGGAAATAACCAGCTGTTCGGGAACGCCGACCATATTCGGATACGCAGGAAATCCGACAAGCAGTCCGCCGGAAAAAGGATAAGAGCTGCCCATTACATTCAGCCAGGTATAGCGGAAAATAAAGACTGCAATAAGCGGAATACAAAAAAGAAGCATCAGCAGATTTACAATGACAAGCTTGGAAAATCTGCCCTTGAAAATATCCCAGAACAAAGCCCAGCGATTGGAAGGCAGAGTGCTTCTTGCATACTCTTCGTCGCGCTCTTTCCCTTCCAGCATGCGGGCAATAAAACCTTTCTTTTCGCCTTGCGCCATAATACCTCCCGGATACCGCAAACGGCATCCGTAAAAATCTTATCTTCTATTCTACTACAAAGTGTAAAATTTTTCAATTAAAATATCCGCGCTTGCAAAAATTTTTCTAAACAAAACACAAATCGGGAGGAAAAATTTTCCCCTCCTAGAATTTTAAAAAAGCGCGGCGGAAAATGCTTTGACTTTTACGGAAAGATATGCTACAATACCCCTGCGAAATAGAGGAGCGGGCGAGCAACAGTACGACTGCCGCAAAAGAGCGGAAACTGGCAGACAGAAAGGGCATCCCCGCCGAAGCGCAGGAAGGTATCCGCAGCCCCTGCTGCTGGGCGCAAGGGAGAATACCTTTGCGACTGTCACCAACGTGGAGAACTATTAGCCCGAAGAAATCATATAACGCCGGTATGGATGTACCAGCGGTTCGGACAGATATTGATTCTTATTCACTGCGGTGCATCTGCGCCGCAGTTTTTTTTCGGGGCGCAGCGCACAAACTATTTTTACAGGAGTACTAAAATGAAAAACTACAATGTAGCGATCATCGGCGCAACGGGTATGGTCGGGCAGAGATTCAGCCTGCTTTTGGAAAACCATCCCTGGTTCCACGTAACCGCACTGGCGGCATCCCCCGCATCGGCAGGAAAGAAATACCGCGACGCCGTCGCCGGCAGATGGGCAATGACTTCCCCGATCCCCGAAAAATTTGCGGACATGATCGTCCTTGACGCGGAAAAGGATATTGATAAGATCGCGGGAATGGTCGATTTTGTGTTCTGCGCCGTGAACATGAAAAAAGACGAGATCAAGGCTTTGGAAGAAAAATATGCAAAAGCGGAAGTCCCCGTCATATCGAACAATTCGGCACACCGTTTTACGCCCGACGTCCCGATGATCATCCCTGAGATCAACCCCGAACATGCCAAGGTCATCGAAGCGCAGAAAAAACGGCTCGGAACAAAGCGCGGATTCATCGCCGTAAAGAGCAACTGCTCTCTGCAAAGCTACGTTCCCGCCCTGCACCCGCTCAGAAAATACGGCATTTCCAAAGTAGCTGTTTCTACCTATCAGGCGATCAGCGGTGCAGGCAAAACGTTTGACCGTATGCCCGAAATCATTGACAACGTCATCCCCTATATCGGCGGCGAAGAGGAGAAATCCGAACGCGAACCTTTAAAGATCTGGGGACACGTGGAAAACGGCGAGATCGTTACGACGGACACGCCGAAGATCACGGCACAATGCCTGCGCGTTCCCGTTTCGGACGGGCATACCGCGGCGGTGTTTGTATCGTTCGACACGAAGCCTTCCAAAGAAGAGATCCTCAAAGCATGGGCGGAATTTTCCGGCGTTCCGCAGGCATTGAATCTGCCTTCCGCACCCAAACAGTTTATACACTATTTTGAAGAAGACAACCGTCCGCAGGCTAAGCTTGACCGCATGCTGGAAAACGGTATGGCGGTTTCGGTCGGCAGACTGCGCGAAGACATCGTATTCGATTATAAGTTTGTATGTCTTTCGCACAATACCCTGCGCGGTGCAGCCGGCGGCGCTGTACTGATGGCAGAACTGCTCTGCGCAGAAAATTATATTTAATTTCCCAGAGCATAGACGCACAAAAAGCGTCATGAAATTTCTTAAAGTTCCAAAAATAAAAAACAAATCAGCAGAGGTTGGATTTCATGCTTAATTTTTTTAACGGTACCGCGACGGCGATGATCACGCCGTTCACGAAAGAGGGCGGCGTCAATTTTGACGCATTCGGAAAAATGATCGATTTCCAGATCGAAAACGGAACGGATATGCTGGTCATTTTAGGCACCACGGGCGAACCCGCGACCATGACCGAAGATGAAAAACTTGCAGTGATGCAGTATTCCGTCAAAAAAATAGGCAAGCGCGCCAAGATCGTGTTCGGAAGCGGAAGCAACTGCACTGCTCACGCGATCGAGGCAAGTAAAACCGCAGAAAAAATGGGTGCAGACGGACTGCTCGTCGTTACCCCCTATTACAACAAATGCACGCAGAACGGGATCTATGAATATTATAAAGCAATCGCAGATTCCGTCAGCATTCCGATCATCTGCTATAACGTGCCCCCGCGCACGGGCGTAAACATTCTGCCCGCGACGATGAAACGCATTGCCGAGATCGAAAACATTGCAGGGATCAAAGAAGCGTGCGGAAACATGGAACAGATCGTAACGACGGCGCGCATGATCCGCGGTAAATGCGATATGTATTCGGGAGACGATCATCTGAATCTCCCTATCCTTGCGATCGGCGGTACCGGACTGATCTCAGTATCTTCCAACATCCTGCCCAAAGAAACAAAACAGCTGTATGAATTTGTCAAAAAAGGCGACCTGGCTTCGGCTAACGCCATTCAGGATAAAATGCTGCCCGTGATCGACAATCTTTTCACGGAAGTCAACCCGATCTGCGCCAAAGCGGCGGCAGACATGATCGGATTGGATGGCGGAACACCGCGTGCTCCTCTCACGGAAATCGAACCGGCGCACGCAGACGCCCTGCGCAAAGCTTTGCGTGAATTCGGCTTGAACGTAATAGCCTGATTTTTCTGACGCCGCCCTTGCGACGGATCATGAAAACGGCAGCAACGTTTTTCCCGTCGGTCCAGGCAAAAGCGGAAAGAACATTTTAATAATAAAAATTCCCCGCGCGTACGCGCGGGGATTCTTATCAATACAAATCTTAATTCAACAATAAAAAGACAAAATAAGGAGATCGATATGGTTAAAATTCTGATCAGCGGAATTTTCGGACATATGGGCAGAAATGTTCTGGAACTTGTCAACGCGGACGCGGAAACGGAATGCGTTGCCGGGGTAGACCTCAAAAGCGGAAACATTGATCAGGTTCCCGTGTATGACAGTTTTGAAAAAGTACAGGAAAAACCCGATACGGTCATCGATTTTTCGAGCGCCGCCAATCTGGACAACCTTTTAAATTATGCCAAAAAGACAGGATGTGCCGTGATTTTAGCGGCGACGGGATACAGCGACGCACAGCTCAAACAAATCGAAAAGGCGGCGGAGAGCATACCCGTTTTTAAGACAGCGAATCTGTCCGTTGGGATCAATCTTTTACAGAAACTTGTCAAAGAGGCGGCGGAATTTTTGGGTGAATCGTTTGACGTAGAAATCATTGAAAGGCACCATAATCTGAAAAAAGATGCCCCTTCCGGCACGGCGTATATGCTCGCGGAGAGCGTGAACGAAGCGTTCGGCGGAACGAAAGAATTTGTTTACGGGCGCGAAGGAATGGTCGGTGCGCGTAAAAAATCGGAAGTCGGCATTCACGCGGTGCGCGGCGGAACGATCGTCGGGGAACACGAAGTGATGTTTGCGGGAGAAGACGAGATCATCACGATCTCACACAGCGCACGCAGCAAAAAGGTGTTTGCGGCAGGCGCCGTAAAAGCAGCAAAGTTCATGTGCGGCAAACCCGCGGGCAAATACGACATGCAGGACGTTTTAGCGAATTAATTTTCAAAACACATAGAAAAAACGTCAGACACAAATTTGTGTCTGACGTTTTTTATTGCTTCTTATGTTTACTTATGCAGGATAGCCTACTGTAGTTTCTCTGAAAAATACAATAGTATTTTCTCTCTCTGTGCCGTTTAATTCGCCAGTCCCTGTATTATTCGTCAAGAAAATACCGCCAACACCTTCCGTTCCGAAATAGGCTGCTTCAATCCCAGACAAATTCATCGACCCAATATTTGTGAAATTGTTGGCATTGAACAGATATTTAGGACTTGCACCAAACATCTTTTTAAATGAATTGGTTTCTGCTCCATTTTTCAAAGGGGCAATCTGTCCAATTACAATACGCAAGCTGTTTGTAAAGCGTTTCGTTTCGTAGTCAGAACCGATATACGCGTCTTCATAAGAAATATCACCTGTATTTTTGCAATTCTGAATCGTAACCCGATAGTTTGTCAAAATCGATCTTGATTCGCCATTCGCTGTTACGCCCGCTGTCCCATTATATTGTCCGAAAATTCCACCTACAACAATTGATTGCGTATAATTATCGGGGGTTCCATCCTTATTTGCATCCGCCCCAATGCGCAAAAATCCAACAAGGTCACCATGATTCTCACATGTATCAATTATAATTTTACCTGCACTGTTGTATGCGAAATTCGTTGTTGATTTTGAATCACCCGCGCCTTCCACTACCGTCAAATCCCAGTTACTATTTTTTGCATTAGAAATATTGGAAGCCCAACTGTCTGCCATGATTCCGCCAACCCATTGTCCTCTGATATTTCCATAATTTTTGCAACCCGAAATCGTAATAGTCGTATCTTCATCTCTTTGGTTTGTTATAGACAAAATTCCGCCCGCCGTCGCATAAGATGTATTTGCTGCTGCGGCTGATTCAACGACTGCATAATTGACGCAATTTTGTATAGTAACAGAAGATCCCTTCGGAAGTACCGACGAATGATTATTAGCTTTATCCTTATCAGTCAGCGCCCTGCCTCCTACATATCCGATCACACCGGCAGTACGGTTGTACCCAACAATTTTACTGACTCCGTCTTTAACGATTTTCCCGTTTTCATCCTTCATGCCGCCGACGACCACATTGCTGATCGTGGTTTCAATTTTATTGTCTCCTTCCGCATAAACCGCACCGATCGCTACGGCAGCTGTATGGTTGTTCGTATTCATGCCTTTATCGGAAATATATCCGCTGCCCGGCTGATCGATCACAACATTCGAGAAAATAACGTCTCCGAAATAATCTCCGCTGAAAATAGAAATGAATCCATAGAATGTATAATTACTGTTCGTCGTGGCTGCGCTGATGGAAATACTGTCCGCCGTGATATCCGTCATCTGCAGGTTATCAATCACTTTTCCGTTACCATAGAACGACCCAGCAAATTCATCGACAGGTTTCCATTCCGAATTCTTTAAATCGATATCATCTCCGAGAATGACCGTAAGTTCTTCGCCGTTATTCTCATCCGCTTCGATATAATCTACGACCGAAATCAATTTTTCCGCCGTGGAAATTTTAGCCAAAACAATTTCGCCCTTGTCATTTTTCACCGTAACATCTTTTTCAGCTTCCGCTTCTTCACCCGTTAAAGCCGTTATCGCAGCTTTCAGTTGTTCAGACGGCGTGCTTCCCGAATAGGAAGAAAGCTGTTTAAACTTTACTCCTGCGGCGCCTTCCGTCATCCAACTGCCATCGCCCGCCATTCTGCCTTCCAGATTGTACCATCCGACCAGGTCGGCGTAATTTGTGCCGGCATATTTTTCGGGATAAGAAATTTCATAGGTAGTCGTATCGATGTACATGACGCGATTTTCTTCCAAATTGTAGAAAAACGCATGATTTTTCGCCAATGCTCTGTATTCACGCGCATCCATGCCTGCCTCAGACAAAATATCCATAGCCTGCGAAACATTTTCCGGTTTGCCGTTCATCGCTTCATCCGAACTCAAAATCAGGTTCATATTATAGACCGCCGATTCATCGGAAGAACGGTTTGCCCTGTCGATCAAAGTAGTGAACGTCGGGATCAGCACTGCCGCAAGGATCGCTATCACCGCGATCACGATCACAAGCTCCGTGATCGTAAATGCTTTCTTAAACTTTTTTATCATATTTTTCTCCTTTCTTTTTTCTCTTTTATCTCTATTTATATTTCTCATTCGTTTATTCTTTCCCTATTCTCTTTTTCCTCTCAACAATTTCTTCTGCAGAAATTCCGAAATGCCGGAATCGGCTTTACGGAATACTTGCGCACCTTTGTACGCACCTTTCCCGTGCGAAAACGTTCAACTCTTATTTTCCCGGAAAAGTATTTCTGCGCCCCTCCGATCAACACTGCCAATAAAAACGGTACCGCCAGACATTCCACAGTGATCAGCAAATAGACCGCCATCCACAATAAATCCGGCTGTCCGTAATAATTCCCCATATATGCCAGCAATCCGCTTCCTAAAATCAGCAAAAGTATAGGAATAGCCACAAAATAGCAAAAGACCGCAAAAACCCTGCCCGGCTTTCTGCCAGACAACATTTTTGCAGTCTTCCTTTTCCGCATTTTATTTTCTCCCCTTTTCCCTTTTGCTTTTAAAACAATATATTTTGTCTATCCTCGATAGACAAAATACGGCCGGCCGTATTTTCACTCATTTGTATTCAAGCGTATTTTATCACATATCTTTATTTTTTGCAAGAATATTTGCATATTTTGAAAAATTTTTTAGTAATGGGAGCCGTTCGCGTGCAAAATATATTGTCCGCCTAGCCGACCGATGCAAAATTTTGCAAAAATATTTGTTTTTAAGACGGAAGACGGGCGTCCGAATATCAATTCGGACGCCCGTCTTCCGTCTTCCACCCAATGCGCCGCACCTGTCAAAAAATTTTACGCGCGGCGGCACCGCATATCGATTCGATGCTCAATAAAAACAATCCGCTGTATGAGCGGAAATATAAAAAATAGATCCGAATGTTTCTTTTGAACGCCGTCAATTTGCGAGATCAACCCAATCCCAACAAAAAGTAAATAAGGCCAACCGCCGCCCCGGCAAGAACACCGTAAACAATGATCGGCCCTGCAACCGTAAACATCTTTGCGGCAAGACCCGTGATCATTCCCTCCGATTTGAATTCCAGAGCCGGAGAACATACGCTGTTTGCAAACCCCGTGATCGGAACAATGGACCCTGCCCCAGCAACTTTCCCGATACGGTCGTATACTCCCAAACCGGTCAAAAGACATCCTAAAAAAATAAGCGCCATCGAGGTAGCTCCGGCCAACTCATCGCCGGTAAGCAAAAAAACATTTTCAAAGACAGTCCGCAAAAACTGTCCGATACAGCATATCAGCCCGCCAACCATAAAAGCGCGCAGGCAGTTATGAAAGTGTTTCGTCGGAGGCGCAAACGAATGCACATACGCAAGATAATTCTCATTGATCCCTGCATACGTCGATACATGCGCTTTTTCTTTTTCTTCGTTCACAGCTCCCGCTCCGCCTCGATTTTTACGATACGTCGCCTGCATTTCCTTATTTTCCATGCCGCTCTCCTGCCGCATTGAATCCCGGGATGCACGTTTCCCTTTCGTCTCTCGTCCGTACTTCATCTGCGGGCATAATTCTTCGCTTCATATCCCATATTTTTGCTCTTTTTACGAAAAATTATGCGGATTTTCTTCAAAAAACGCTTGTCCTTCTTTCACACCCTGCCTTTCCCCTGCTCAAGAACCTGTTCTCTCTTATGCAGGATACGCGGAAGCATACAGAAAAATGTCGTAGCCGTTACAATGCCTGCCGTTATGTCCGCGATCCCCTCGCTGTAATAAACTCCCGATACCCCGAACGCATAGGGCAACGCAAAGCACAACGGAATCAGCAATATGACTTTCCGCAGGCACGCCAGGAAAATAGAGATCTTCGCCTGATTCAACGCAACAAATACGTTCTGCAACGTCATCTGGGCAAAGAAAAAAATCGTTCCCATCATGAAAAAAGGCGTATACTTGCGAAGAATCGCCATCACCGGTTCACTGGCGCTGAATATGAATCCGTATATCTGCGGAGCAAACAAGGATACCGCCCACACGGTCGTCGAACCGCACAGTGCCGTCAAAGCGGCGATACGCACAGTTTTTCGGATCCGTGCAGAATCTCCCGTACCATAATTATAGCTCACCAACGGCTGCACTCCCGTCCCCAATCCGTTCAGCGGAAGACATACGATCTGGATCGCGCTCAGCATGATCGTCAGCGCCGCCGTATAATCGCTGTTTCCGCCCGACCAGCGTTTGAGGTTGACATTGAATACGATCTGGATCGCACTTTCCGTTACACTCATGATAAACGGAGAAAGCCCTAACGCCAAAATCCGCAGAGCCGTTTTCCGCTCCGGGATAAACTGCCGTACGTTCAGCCGAAAAGCACTTTTTCTGCGGAAAAAGAAGGATACTACCCACACTGCCGATACGCCCTGCGAAAGAACCGTCGCCAATGCGGCACCTTTCACGCCCATGTTGAGCACAAATATAAACAGCGGATCCAGCGCTATATTCAGCACCGCTCCGATCGCTACCGTAAGCATGGATGTAACACTGTATCCCTGCGCCGTGATAAACGGATTCAATCCCAGCGAAAAAAGAACAAAAACAGTACCGCAGCCGTATACAAACAGATACCCACGGGCATATTCAAAGCTGTCCGCAGGCACACCGAACAAATTTACCAGCGAATCACAAAAGGTCAGCACTATTACCGTCAATATGACTGCAAACACAGCCAAAAGCCCGATCCCAGTATTGAAAACTTTACCCGCTTCCTCTTTTTTCTGTTCTCCGAGACAAATACTCGCCAAAGGCGCTCCGCCCATCCCGACCAGATTGCTGAAGGCGCTTACGATCAAAGTGATCGGAAATACTACCCCCAGGCCTGCCAAAGCCTGTGTACCGATCTGCGGAATACTTCCGACATACATCCGATCCACCAAATTGTATAAAAGGTTGATCAGTTGTGCCAATACCGCAGGTACAGCCAGCCTGACCACCAGCCTGCCGACAGGATCTTTTCCAAGATCAATGTCCCTCTTCCGTTTTTCCTGAACCATATTCTGCTCCGATTTTTAAACCTTCCTGCAGATCTTCTGCCGTGCGCACGATCGCTCAACGTCGTCCTTTTTTTCTAACCATCCCGTATTTCTACGGACACAGTAAAAGCGCGCCGCAGCGCGCTTTTATTCTCGATTTTTTTACGCCGGATTCTAAATACCGCTGATCAAGATCGCCGCCATACACACCGGTGCAATGTAGCGTATCATGATCTTATAATACATCCGATAACCTTTCCGCCTCATGCCGATCTCATCCATCAGGCTGTCCGTATTTGTAAAATACCCAGCAATCACACAGGTCCCGATCGCCACCAACGGCATTATGATGCTGTTGGACAAATAGTCAAACATATCGAGAATGCCCTTTCCTCCGATCTGCACCATGCTCAGCGGCCCGAACCCGAGCGACGAAAGCGTGCCCAGTACGATCATCACGCCGAACACGATCAGACAAGCGGCCCAACGCTTCAAATGGCAGTTTTCCCGCAATACCGCCACGATCGATTCCACCAACGAAATGGAAGACGTCAGCGCGGCAAACAAGACGAGCAGGAAGAAAATCACTGCAATGACTCTGCCGCCTGCCATTCCGTTGAATACCTGCGGCAACACAATAAACATCAGCGAAGGGCCGCTGTTGCCCATTGCTTGAGCCGCAGCTTCTCCGCCTCCGGTAACCGCATAGATGGACGGTATGATGATCATTGCCGCAAAAATCGCAAACAATGTATCGCAAATCGAAATCTGTCTGCCGGATTTTTGTATATCGGCATTCTTTTTCATGTACGATCCGTATGTGATCATGATGGCCATCGCGAGCGACATGGAATAAAAAAGCTGTCCCAGTGCCGCAAGGAGCGTTTCAAACCGAAAATCCTCGAAATCGGGTACAAACAGTTTTTTCAATCCCGCCATTGCACCCGGCTGACACAGTGCATACACCGCCAAAAACACAACCAAAATCGCAAGCAGCGGCATCAGGATCTTGCTCACACGCTCGATCCCCTTCTGTACCCCGAATACCACGACCAAAATGGTCGCCGCAGTAAAGATCAGGAAAAAAATCAGCGGCTGCCAGGCATTCGATATAAACGCATTAAAATAAGAACTTGTATCCGCCGTCGCACCGACCAACGCCGAATCCCCGACCATGAACGCCCAGAAATATTTGATGACCCATCCGCCGATCACGGAATAATACGGCACGATGATAATCGGCACAACGATGCAAACAAATCCGAACCACTTAAACTTCTTATTCAGCGCGGCAAACGCGCCGATCACACCTTTGCCTGTCTTGCGGCCGATCGCAATTTCCAAAACCAAAAGCGAAAAGCCAAACGTAACCGCAAGCAAAATATAGCACAGCAAAAACATTCCGCCGCCATATTTTGCCGCCAAATACGGAAACCTCCACAGATTTCCCAACCCGACAGCCGATCCCGCAGCGGCTAGCACAAATCCGATTTTACTCGAAAATCCGCCCCGTTTTTTACCTTCCGGCCCGTCCGTACCTGTATCCGACGCCATCAGCTCCGCATCTTCTGCAAAATCCCCGATCAACGGAGTCTGTTCCTCTTCCATTCCAACTCTCCAAGATATTTTTTTCAAGCCGCCTGTTCCGCACGGCTTTTCTCTGCGTCTGTTTGTCCATTTTAATACATTGTGGACGTTTTGTCAACAACACGGCTCCCCATCCGATGTTTTCGGCGGTCTTTTTATCCTCATTCCCGCCTGAATCATTGCGAAACTCTCAACCTGCTCGGGCCGGAGGATCTTTCTTTTCTTCATCGTACAGTGCGCCTGCCTGCTCCGAAGGAAGCTTTTCCGGCTCCTGCTCTATCCCTTCCAGCCTGCAAAAACTTTCCTCTTCTTCATTTTCCAGCACCGTCGCTTCCTCTCCGCTCCGGCTCGTCGGATAACGCAAAAAGTACTTCTTCGTTTCCTTGAAGACGACATTCGAAAGTAAAATCAGCGCGATCAGATTCGGGATCGCCATCAATCCGTTGAAAACATCCGCGATATCCCACACCACCGCAACCGTCATATACGGTCCGATCAGAACCGCCAGGATATAAGCAATACGGTATGCGTAAATCGCCGCTTTTTTGCGACCTGCAATATATTCCAGGCAGCGTTCTCCGTAAAAATTCCAGCCCAAAATCGTCGTGAAAGCAAAAAACACAAGGCAAATCGTCAGCAATGCAGGCCCCGCCGTGCCGAGCACTCCCGGCATTCCCTGCGAGAACGCACTGATCGTTACATCCGCGCCGTCCAGCCCCGTCTTCCACGCCCCCGTGATCACAATCGCCAGCCCCGTCATCGTGCAGACCACGATCGTATCAAGAAAGGTTCCCGTCATGGAAACAAGCCCTTGCCGCACAGGCTCCCGCGTTTTTGCCGCCGCTGCCGCGATCGGCGCGCTCCCGAGCCCCGCTTCATTGGAAAAAATGCCGCGGGCGATCCCCTTCTGCATGGCAATCAGCAAACTGCCCGAAATGCCTCCCGCAACGGCCGAAGGACGAAACGCTCCGACAAATATCTCCCGAAATGCGGCAGGGATCGCCGTAATATTGAAAATCAGGATCACAAGACATGCCAGGACATATAAAATAACCATAAACGGTACGACCGCTTCCGATACTTTTGCAATGCGCTTCACGCCGCCCAATAAAACGAGTGCCACCGCCGCCGTCAGCAGTAACCCCGCGATCACAACCGCAAGATTGTACGAAGTTCCGAACAGACGTACATCCGAAACGCCGCCAAAGACATTCCCCACCGCCGAAGTGATCGAATTCACCTGCGAAAACGTACCGATCCCGAACAGTCCGACGCACATTCCCAGTACCGCAAATATGACGGCAAGAAATTTCCATTTTTTGCCCAAACCGTTTTCAATATAATAGAACGGCCCGCCGAGCGTATGACCATCGGGATACACCCGCCTGTACTTGACAGCAAGCAGTCCTTCCGCATATTTGGTAGCCATACCGAAAAATGCAGCCAGCCACATCCAGAACAGAGCACCCGGGCCACCCGCCACGATCGCCGTTGCCACGCCGACTATATTCCCCGTTCCGATCGTCGCAGAAAGCGCCGTACACAGCGCTCCGAACGATGAAACTTCCCCCGCGCCTTCTTCTTTTCGAAAAACATATCGGAATGCGCGTCCGAGTTTTCGGATCGGCAAAAATACCAGACGAACCGTCAGATATATGCCTGTCCCGAGAATGAGTACGATCAGCGGAATTCCCCATACAAAGTCATCCACTTGTTTTACAATCTGTCCAAAAATCTGCATTTTCGTTTTTTGCCAAAAAAGAAAGCCGCCCGAAAGCGACTGCGGAAAAACCGCTCCGTCCTTTTGCCTGAGAGATAGCCGCCCGCGGGCAGCATACACCTTCGGCGCCGTTTTTTGGCCTCTCCGGAGTTTTATTTCCTTATTATTATAAAAATATACGCGCCTTTTGTCAAACCAAAAGGCGCGCATGTTCATATTTATGCAAATTTTTTTATAAATTTACGCTGTTTTAGCCGAGAAGTTTTTTCATGTCAGCAAAAACTTTGCTTTCGATCCGCGAAACCTGCACCTGCGACACTCCTATCACGTCCGCGACCTCGCTCTGCGTCATGTCTCGGAAATACCGCAGAATGATGATCTTGCGTTCGCGTTCGGGAAGCTGTTCGATCGCCGTCTTTAATTGCATGCGCTCGATCATGTCTTCCTGATCGTCCACCGCAGGTAATTTGTCGATCAGTTCCTGTGATTTCTCGTCTTTATACTCGCCCTGTTCGTAAATTGACACGGGCATCCGCGACGATCCCATCACAAACACCGCTTCGCTCTCTTCCATCCCGAATTTTTGTGCGACCTCCGAAAGCGTGGGAGCCGCGCCGTGTTCGGCGGTATATTCTTCGACAAATTTGTTCATACTCTTGGCGGCAGACTTCATCGCGCGGGAAACTTTGACAGACCCGTCGTCGCGCATGAACCGCTTGATCTCTCCCGCGATCATCGGCACTGCATACGTCGAAAAGCGTACGCCGTAGCGCTCATCAAAGCCGTAAACGGCTTTCAAAAGCCCGAGGCTGGCCAGTTGATACAGATCATCGAATTCCACGCCTTTGCCCAGATATCGACGTACAATACTCTTTAAAAGAGATACGTTGCCGGACAAAAGCGCTTCTTTGGCAGAATCATCGCCCGATTTTGCGGCGCGTATATATCGGAGCGTTTCCTCTTCACCGAGCATCCGAACCGCCCCGCGCACTTTTTCCGTCCTGACCGGAACGGTTAAAATAATCCGCCGCCGATGCGGTCGACGCAGAGCGGAACGTCTTGCTCATAAAAACGGTTGTACCGGTCCCCGGCGATGACTCCAGGCGAAATGACGTCATGAATGTCTGCATAATGGTAAATCCCATGCCCGATCGCTCCTCCTCCGCAAGCGTCGTAAAAAAAGGCTCGACTGCACGCGCCACGTCTTCGATCCCCTTCCCCGAATCTGATATGCGGATATGTAACGTATCTCCTTCCGCACTGCAAAAGATACGGATTTCGCCCTTCTGATCAGGATACGCATGCACGATACAATTTGTTACAGCTTCACTGACCGCCGTTTTGACATCGGAAAGTTCGTCCAATGAAGGATTCAGCCGTACACAGAACGCCGCAACAGTATCACGGGCAAACGGCTCGTTTTCGGACACGGCAGGAATTTTAAGCTCCATAGAATTTATCATAACGATCTCCTTACAATTTCGGAATAAGAGAATAAATGCCGCTCATACTCAGGATCTTATCGGCGGCAAAATCGGGCGATTGAATAAAGGCCGGCGTATGACAGCGCGAAAGCCTCTTGTATCTGCCGATCAGAAACCCGATGCCCGCCGAATCCATGAAATGTACGCCGGAAAGATCAAAAATCACTCGCGAACAGGCAATATTTTGCTCAATGGCTTCATCCGCCCGGGAACGCGCCGCCACAGCAGAATATTCATCCAGTTCACCGGATAAAAATATGTAGAGCGTATCCTTCGATACCTTTGCAACAACGTCCATATGACCTCCTGCTCGCCGAAAGATCGGCCAATATCATTCACGCCCGAATACAATACCACTTCTTGCATCGCGAAAAAATTACGGTTATGCAAAATCATGACTCTTTTTGCCGAAAAACACTTAAAAGAAAAAAGATCAAAAAAAGATAGAAAAAATAATGAAAAACAGTTGACTTTTTTTTGCAGATATTATAAAATAATCAAGCGTTGTGATTGAGACAATGTAACCCGTATCAGGGGCCTTTAGCTCAGTTGGTTAGAGCGGTCGGCTCATAACCGATTGGTCCGCGGTTCGAGTCCGTGAAGGCCCACCAATCCCCGTATACGGCCCGGTAGTTCAGTTGGTTAGAACGCCAGCCTGTCACGCTGGAGGTCGACGGTTCGAGACCGTTCCGGGTCGCCACCTTTTCAAGGAAGCCTGTTTGATAGCATATGTGGGCTGTTGAGCAGGCTTTTAAATGCCTCGGTAGCTCAGTCGGTAGAGCAAGGGACTGAAAATCCCTGTGTCGGTGGTTCGATTCCGCCCCGAGGCACCAACCATGCTGGTGTAGCTCAACTGGCAGAGCAGCTGATTTGTAATCAGCAGGTTGTGGGTTCGATTCCAATCACCAGCTCCAAAGCAAAAACGGGTAACTCAATACCCTATATACATGGGAAGATTCCAGAGCGGCCAAATGGATCAGACTGTAAATCTGACGTCACTGACTTCGGTAGTTCGAATCTACCTCTTCCCACCAAATCAAAAAAAGGGTAGAAAACCGCATTGAAACATGGTTTTCCGCCCTTTTTCTTTACTTTTTGTGCTCCCCTATTGACCCAACTCATCCATCTGTTTTTATCAAAAACCCAACCCAAAACCCAACTTAAAAAATTTTTAATTTTTTACCGAAATTTGTTTCCTCCGCTTTTGCCTCCCGCCCCTGGTTTATTGCAGGGGCGGTTTTTCTGTGAGAAAATGTCGGATCTGAAATCGAGCAGCGAACAAATACTCACACACAAACCACCCGGCGCAATGTGAGAAAAAAGCCTGCCGGCGTTCGGATCCGCGCCGCAACTGCGCGAAAAACTCACACGCATGCAAGCGCTGATCAGACAAAAGGCCCTGTGAAAAAACAGCCGATTTTTCCCGGGGAAACGGCACAGAACTCACACGCAAGAAAAGAGCGCACTTTGCCATTGTTTGCCGAGGCTCGCTTGCAGATCTGCTCGCTCCCCTCGTCCGCCCGTCGCCCTGCCGACCTTATCCGCTTTTTACAATCAGACGCGCCGGGTACAGGATGATGACGCTGCGCGGCTGTCTGTTCGGGTTTTTGAGGGCCTGCGCGACCTTTTCACTCCCCGCCCGAAGGGCGGACCGCGCTCCCAAAAAAGATCTGAAAAAAATTTCCACGGCCTCGCCCCGCGACTGCCCCGTGCCTCCTGACAGCCGATAACCAGAGCGAGGCTCCGTCCCCTCTTGCACGGGGGCGGCACGCCCGCCCAGTGTTTTTATCCGGAACACTAAAACCGTTTGCCGTGCTTTTCACAGCGCCGCTTTCGCTGTGGTTCGTCGTTATCCGTCGCGCCCCGTTCGGTGTGGTGGATAAGTCCAGCGGTTTTTTTGACGCGGAACCACCAAAAGACGGGGACGAAAACCGCGCTATGAAGTTGTAAGACGTGTTTGCGACCGTGTACCTCCTTTTCCATTCTCTTCGTCTGAACAATTCCCTGTGTGAGAAATGCCGCACCGGCTCGAAACCTGAACGCCCTTTTTTCACACGAATGCGGACAGCCGCCTGCAAGATCTCTGCGGCGGCTATACCTGTACCATGATACCGTCCGGCACGGAAAACCCGCGCACGCCATGCGATACGAGCAATCCCGCCGAGACAAACTTTTTGACATTGTAACTGACCGCCTGCCGCGACGTTCCTGCCGCGTGCGCGATAGCAACATAATCCAGCCGGGCAGTGCCTTTGCCCAGCTGTTCGATCGTTATCTCCAACACCTTCAATTCCACGCTGTTCAATCGTTTCAGAGCGTCTAAAAGCACCGCCTTGCCCATTTCCTTCACCTCCTTTTCTGTGATTTTTTGCCGCCGATCTCCTGCGACGTCGCCGCCCTTCTCACACCGCTCGCCGCCGCTCCCCGCTAAAATTTGAGCGAACAAAAATTTTTGCATAAAGCAAAAATTTTTGTAAAATAAAGTCGGCTTTTCATTTACATTCTCGCCTGCACTATCCTTTTTTCAGTAATTTTGCAGCCGTTCCGCCCGTTTTGCAAGCGCGTTCCGACGTTTGCGCGGCTACGCCTTCACGCAAACTTTTTTCGGAACCGCTTTATCTTGCAAAACTTTTTTGCGGAACCTGCCTGCAAAAACAACCAACTGAAAAAAGGCAGATAAACAACACGCAAACGCGCACCTACGCGACATCTTTCTCTTGCCCGCACGTTTCCCCGTGCCCTTTAGATGAGGACGCTGCGCGGGGGCTTTTTTCGACGATATACTTTTCGTATTTGTCAAAGTCATCCTCCGCACGGAAGGAAAGACGATCCCACATCTCCATCTCAATCGGCAGCCCTGCCGCCTTGTACAAGCGGCGGTACGTTCTGTCGTCGTAATCGAAGATCGGCCGCGAGGGCAGGATGATAGTCTCCTCGCTGTCCTTGTACACGTTCGTCGTGCGCTCCGTGTTCCCCTCGTTCTTGCGGCGAATCCTGCGGAACCCGATACTCTTTCTGTATTCGTTGAGATAATACAGCCGCTTTGCACGACGCAGTCTGCCGTGCTTCCCTTCTTCTGCCACGCCCGCCTCCTGCAACTCCGCGATGACTTTATCCGCAATCTTTCCGACCTTTCGGCCCAGCCGAAGCGGCTCCATCACCCACTCTTGACAATAGCAATAAATGTTATTGTCCAGACAAGAACGTATGTAGTCCGCGTTCTTCGCGCTGTTCTGTTCGGTCATGATGATGATAAAATCCCCGAAATGCCGCACGAACCTGTAAAACAGCTTGACGCGCTTGCTTGCCGCCTTACTCGTGTCGCTTCCCTTTGTCGCACCGCTCTCGTCGTCAAAGATGACGCAATACTCCGCGACGCGCTTGTGCTGCGTGAAAAACAACGGCGTCGCCTTATAAGTGAACCGATCGTCCACCTTCATCCCGATACTTGTAGCAAGACACGGGACGGCCATTGCCTCGTTCTGTTTGAAAAACAAATAACTTTCTTCCAGCGCGCAGAAGTCTTCCAGTTTTTCCGTCTGACCCGTGCGCTGATAATACGGCACGCGCCACTTTTCCGTGGCATACTTGATCTGCAGATCCCGCCAGCGCCGCGCCGCCACATGGACGGCAATGTCCCCGCCCGAAACGCTTTTTCCGCTTCCGGGCGGGCCGATGAGACAAATACTGTGCTCGCGCTTCATATACCCCGACGTCTGACGCTCGTATTTTGTGCGATAATGCCCCACGCGCACGATCACACCGATCGCCTTGACGGCGAACACGACGGCGAGGATCTGAACGATGAGCGACAGCAGAGTGATCGCTGCGTCCAACCAGATCCAATCCCCGCGCGCCTGCCAGTCTTCGAAAAAGATGGATATATTCAGGAAAGAAAAACCCAACCGCGCCCAGCCGTGATAATAATCACGCAAGCAAAAAAACAATACAATGAACAGTGTAGCGGGCGGGCAATAATAGCGGTACGTGTTTTTGAACGGCTCTTTGATCCGCGCGTCCATGCGTGCGCACCAGGCATCGAACCGCTCCGCTTTCCTCTGTTCCAGACGAGCTAAGCGCAGCTGCCTCGCCGTGTGAGTTTTTAACCGACTTCGAACGCGATCCGGCGCGCTGCCGTTCAAAAAACTCACATTCATTTCTTTTTCCGCTTAGCGCTCTTTCTCTTCTGCGACGTATATTTTCTGCCCGTCGTTTTCTGTTTGGCCGAACCGGATTTTGCCGACGGCTTTTTTTGCAAGGTAGTTTTTTCTTGCCCGTCCATACCTTTCGGCGGCGAAACCGCCACAGCCACGCTTTGACGGGAACGAATTAATCCGGAAATCAGAACGGCACCCACGATCACAACGGCAAGAATAATAAACAGCAAGACGGCATAAGCAATCAGTCTCGCTACAACCTCGCCCCAGTTCGTCAATTCCGGATCCGGTAACGGAGGCGTTACTCCCGGAACAATATCAACAGGATCTGACACAACAGGGATCACTGTGTAAACTCCCTCCTTGTAAAACGTTACCTGAATTATATTGAAATCCAAAAATACAGTCTGTTGAGCGCCATATCCGCATTCTGTCGCAGGGATCTCACCCGGATCTCGCATACTCATGCTTGTCGCATAATAATCCGTAACCGAGAATCTGAAAATGAACACCGTTTTGTCTGTCAGATCGGCATTTCTGCAATATTCTTTAAAACTCGCAACGTCCGACGAATCTATGTACAAATTTTTTGAGATCGTCTCCGCATCCGATCCTGAAACTTCGCTGTAATCCACCTCCTCGATCGCTTTGATCCCGTTATAGGTTGTGTTTTCATAATTCTTGATCCCCAAAAAATAGTACCAAAAATCTTTGTTCAGTTCTTGCGACGTCAAGCTGTATTCCGTTTCGCTGCTGATCTTCCGCACATTTTGTCCGCGCGTATGCCCTTCGTCCACATAATCGACAAACAAGTCCGCGCTGTAAACGCCGTTGATTTTTTCCCCGTCAGCGCTTGCACTATACTCTTTCAGGGCCTGCTCCATCCTTTCGGATGTGATCGTATAAGTTTCCGCTTCCTGCCCGTCGGTATAGAAAGCCGCCGTCAGCAAATTATAAATTTCTGTCGATATTCCCGGAACATAATCTAACTGCGGATATTTCCAATCCCCGGATTCAGATGCGCCGCCAAGCGGCGGAATACTGACATAATTATAATTTCCGATCAAAGCATATATCAGCGAAGAATCTTGCTCCATATCCTTTCCGACATACGGACAAAAAATATCATACGCCGACTTATCATCGAAAACTCCGATCAGGCCCGTCTTGTATTCATCCCAGCGCGCTTTGATCTCCGTGATCTGCCGCCCATAACGTTCGAGAACGTCATTCGGAACAGCAAAATAAACGCTGTTCAGTTGGTCCTGATGCCCGCCGTTATATACCCCGGCCGGGCGGTACTGCGTCGGAACTATTTCCAGTTCCAACGTATCCAAATCCGTTACTTCGCATTTCAGAGAACTGTCGCTCTGTGCGTCCGGACCATATCCGGCCGCGTATCCGCTGTATTTGTACGTCCCGCCGCAGCCATATGCCTGCGCCAGATCGTCCCCAGCAAAGACAAGTTCCACTCCGGAAAGATCATAACGCCGCAGATTACTGTTTACCCGTTCCCCGATCGTTTTCCCGTCCGCGCTTTCATGGTCCTCTATGCGGAACTTGTAAAAGAGATTGTTATAATCCCCCGTCGATCTGCTGCAAAATTTCAGGCTGAAATCTTCGTAATCATTCGCGCCGCCGCTTTCGTTATAAGATACCGCAAGCCGCGCCACGTTCAGCTCCGATTCCGTGTCGATTTCCCGGCCCGTCGGATTGTACAGGTATAGATATAACCCGTAATTGTCGCGCTGGTTTGCCGCATACGAATAGCAATATTCTGTCAGCGTGATCAGGCGGATTTCCTCGTATTCCTGATACGGATAATCTGTCAGATCGAAAGGGTTTCCGTTTGCATCCGTTGAACTTGTCAGATCTTCCAACACGGGCGTACTGTCAAATTCACGTTCTGCTACGGCTGCCTTCGCGGTCAGCCTTCCCCCGGCACACGCGGAAAGAACAAGGACGATCGCTAAAAATAAAGTTATCAGTTTTTTCATCCTTGTACCTCCTTAAAAAACGATACCCGGCGGATCAATCTCAACTCCCTCTACGTTACCTCGAATATTGAACCGTATCATTAAATCCGTGCCGTCCGAAAACTTTACTGCTAATATAAAATAATCCTTGTTTTGTTTTCCTTCCGCCGGGATTTCCACTTCTCTGCCCTCATACACCTCTGACATCAGCCATTGCATCGTATATTCTTCCGGAACTTCCATCGTAAAACCTTTTGCTTTCTGTTTTATTCCGAAATACTTCGTCAGATCTCCTACACGTGAAAATGCAACGGGGGTACTGTCCACGGTAAAATTAAACGTTTCTTCCGCATTCGGCTTTATTTCCACAGTATAATTCAATTCACCCGTAAACGGATTCATATTTTTGATCTCAAACTCATTACTGCCTCGTCCAAGTAATATCTGCCGCGAAGTATTGCCAAGCGTCGAACCGTTGTATTCTAATGATACAAACTGCGTAAACCCATGTGTTTCGAATGCATACCATACGCCACACCCCGCAGCACCGAGAAAAACAACCAGCAGCAACACTAATAAAACAATACCGATCTTCGACGGAGCGGCTCTCGCCCCGCCGACTTTGTTTTTATTCATTTCTTACCTCAAAAAATAATTCCCGATTGATCCAGATCCACCGATTCTACCGAATTCTTTACTGTTCCTGCTGTAAAATTCATATTTATTTCTTTTGATAAACTTGAATATTTCCCAGCCATGTCGATCTTAAATGTTCCCAGCGGATCTTTGTAATATTGCGTAAATAAGCTATAAAGTTTTTCCATTGTCGCCGAAGGTATAGGCGTAAATGATCCGTCGGCCTCCTCCTTACCCGCCGGGAAAAATTGCCGGATAAAACTTTTACCACCGTTGAATCTTGCTCTGCCTTGCGGCGTTATACTTATATCAATCGTTGTCTGCGGATCCCATTGGACAAAATCTTGATTCATAAAGAACATAATACTGTTTGAATCCGATATTGTAAACGTTGACGTATATGTAAAATCATCCTCGATTGTCCCGACTGTATAAACCGGTATAACGGACATGTAAATATTCGACGAATCATTAAAAGGAATATTGAGCGCCTCACCGCTTGCAGAACTGCTTATAAGGACACCGTCATCGTCATATCCGCCAGTACGAAGTTCAACCGTAAAATCATTCACTCGTTTTACAAAATCAACTGTACATTGCGCTTTTGCCTCTGCGTTGTCATGGCTGATCGCTGTGATTACGATTTGCGCGCCGAATGGTCCATTACACGATACGATTACGGAGTTTTCAGAATTTTGGAGTATTGTTACATAATCCGTTGCCGTCTTTCCAACCGCCCACTCGCTTTCAGGATCCTTAAATCCCACGGACCATTCTATGGACTTATCTGTTGCATCATCCGGCTTGACTGTTGCCGTCAGAGTGATATTCTCATACTCTCCGTTCTCTGATGCAACGTTTGTTACGCTTAAACTCATTAACTTACTGTTCTGCGGAGTCATGACGAGGCTGTTGTTCAACCCCTCTTCCGTTTGAACGTTCGGGTTTTGGAATACGATATAATTCAATTTCCACAGCACCGCCTCCGTGATTGCCGCACCCAAAAGAACAAATGCAAGAATCATGCTCAGTACCTTGTAGCCGTTGGGGGCGGCTCTGCCGCCCCGTCCGTTTCTGCTCATAACTTCCTCCTTTTAGAAAATAATCGCTCCGTCTTCGATTTCAATACCCGTTACAGGTTTTCCGACGCTGTTTGCCGTGTATGCCAGATAATAAGTGTCCATCACGTCTTCCGTGTACGTACTCGTTGTCGTTACCGTAACGACAAACGGCTGTTCCACACCCTTTGCATCCAGTACTTTTCCCAGCGCATACAAATTGCTCTCGTTGGCAAAATCCGATCCAAGTAACTGTGCAAAGAAATCTTTGTTCGGGGTGATCCCTGTCGATGCGTCATATGTTCCGCTCGTCGCACTGCTGTTGATTTTTTTTGCCGCCGCCAAAAGTTCCGAGCTGGGCGTGATCGATACGGTCGTCGTATATTCGTCTGCAATCGTATAGACTTCCGTCGTATTGTTAGTAAACTGTGCTGCTTTCTGTACGTCTGTATCCAGATACATTTTCAGCATCGCCCAATTTGACAACGTTCCGCCCGCATTATTCATAATAACTGCCGCATCGCCTTCCAGACCCGCACCTGCCGCATACGTAACATAGACGCTTTGCAGTTTCTGCGCACAATCCACGGTACAAGTATCCGAATATTCCGGATTATCCTGCGACGTTACTGTAATGATCATCTGCTCGCCGAACGCCTCTTTAAATGTTACGGTCGTCGTCAGAGCGTTAGTCTCCGTTACCGACACATAATCCGACACCGTCTTTCCGTTTGCCCACTCACTTTCCGGATTTGCAAACTCAATTTTCCAATCGACAAGCTGATTTGTCGCGTCCGCCGGTTCGATGACCGCACGGATCTGAACCGTCTTTTCAGGAGTCGCTCCCCGCGCTGCCGGACTGAATACCATTGCCGACGGCATTTTATATATTGTTTCGCTGTCCATCTCGTCGCCGTTCTCATCTACAACTGTCCCCTGTTCGGGCTGTTCTTCCTTTCCGAACCACGTCTTTACATCCCAATTTCTGAATCCCTGCGTTACAACGCCGAGAAATACCGATACTGCAAGCAGGATCGTCAGAAATACGATCGCTGCACTCTTTCCCGTGCTTTTATATCTTGACATTTTTTACTCCTATCTTTTTATTTTCTCTCCCTTTTGTATTTCCCCGTGGGCAGGAGATACCCACGGGGACCTCTTATATACCGCCGAAGGGTACACGTTTTCGGCGGTCAGGGTGGGCGAATTTCTTTTTCTTTGCCTTGTTCCGGCACCACTTCGACGACCAGCGCCGAACCTAACAGCGCGCCGAAATATTTATAGTACCGCGCCGCGATGCGGTGCGCCGTCTCTGCCGTCAGTCCGCCGCGACTGTGGGCGCGGAGCCCTTTGTAAATCACATTCACTCTCATATTTACCACCTCTTTTTGGCTGTTTTTGCAGGGACTTCAATAGCATGCAAGCCGTGTAAGAAATTTTCTCACACGGCTTGCTCTGTTGTACTGTCTGATCATTTTCCCTCGAGGCTGCACATATGTGAGATTTTGCCCGCAGCTCGATTTCAGATCTGCACGTTTCTCACATAGTTTTTGTGTGAGTTTTATCTGAGGCCCTCGCCGCGATCCGCGCCGCGGCCGTACTTTTTCTCACACGATACGCGCCGAAAAATTCTTGCGCAGATACTCGTTGATCTCCGTCATGGAACGGAAATTTCCGCCTATGGTCTTTTGCCCGACCTCACACGCCTGCAAAAAGTAGTTGTTTGTGCTTGTTCGCTTAATACTGATAAAGCGGGAAAGCGTTTTTGTTTTGGTTTTCATCCGAAGCGTGTACGCGTCCCCCTCCCACGAATACCCCTTTTGCAGTTCCAGCTCGTTTTTCCCCGTCTCCTTATATTCCAAAAACAGAACGGACCCGTCCGGCAGATCACTTTTTTGAAAAGGACCGACGATCTGATAATCCAGCTTATTCGTGTTGATATGATCGTCCCTTTTCGGCTCTTTCTCCATCTCCGCAAGTCCCATCATCTCTTGCCGCATAACTTTCCCCCTTCTTTCGTGAACTCTGTCTCTATGTACACCCGCACCGTCTCGTCCAGAGGGTTGCGCGTGTTCGCGTACGCGTTGGAAACCGTAATAAGACGGATCTCTTTTTCCTTCCCGCCCAACCACAAAAGAAAATCTGCCGTTTCTTCCGGCTTACCGCTGATCCGTATTTTCATGCTCCCACCTCCTGCGCGACATAGGCGCGGATCTCTTTCTCATACTTACGGGCACATTCGCAGATCTTACCGTCCGGCAAAACGCCCCTGTCTCGGCACTTCTCGCACTCAAATTTCATGAGCAATACGTCCGAAGAAATACCCAGATCCTCGCGGATTTTTTTCAGCTCCTCCTTGTACAGCTCGATTTTCCTGTTCAAATCCGTTGCCTTATTGAACTCGCATTCCGCCTCTGCCCGCGCCGCTTCGATCTCCGTCCGCTTGATCTGCTGTATGACTGTCTGATACTGCTTGCTGCTCTTCAGCATGTTCAGCGCACGTTTGTTCTCATAATACCGCACGGCATTGCGCTCCTTGTAAAACTCCGCAACTTCCTCCGCCGTGAGAGGATAGATCCTTCGCTTCCCTGCCGAGATCATCTCTTCCAGATTGAAATTGATGAGATAATGCAGGCGCGAGGCGGACAGTTCCGCCACCTGCGCGGGCTTACCCTCTTCGGTCATATTGACGTTGTAATACTCCACTCGGCCGTTATGCAGGCGGCAGTTCTCAATCTTATACTTTACATACCGATAGCGGCGTTCCCGCTTTCCGTTCTCCAGTACCGGGCGCGTCTCAAAGCGAAACAAAAACTCCGCGCCGATCCCGTATTGAAACTGTTTTACTCCGCTCATTTCTCCCACTCTCCTGCTGTTTTTCCAATAAACCGGCCCAACGGCTTTCTTTTACCCGTCGCAATCATTACCAATTCATTAGCGGTATACTTGTTTCCGTATGAATCGTGAAAAACCGACTTTTCCGTGCGCGCGTTCCCGCTCGACACTTGCTCTTGTTTGTTCATTGTGTACCCTCCTTTTTTACAACCTTAAGTTGTATTCTTCGAATTAGATTTTATCACAACCTTTAGTTGTTTGTCAATACTTATAACAACTTTTTTTCGTTTTACGGTGTATTTTTTTAATGCTATAATAAAACTATAAGTTGTAAACGGAGGTTTTACACAGATGACTTTGGGCGAAAAAATCAAAAAAGAACGCGGAAAGTTAAAAATCTCACAACTAAAATTAGGCGAACTACTATCTGTTACTCAGCAAGCTGTGGGAAAATGGGAGAAAGACCTCGCAGAACCTGACGCCTCCAATTTAAAAAAACTTTCCGAACTGTTTAATGTCTCTATTGATTATCTATTAGAAAGCAACTATGCAGAAAGCGCAACAAAAACTGCTGCGCTTTCCGAGGATGAAAAAATCTTAATTGAATACTATCGAAGACTGGTACCAAAAAACAAAATAATGCTCATCAACTTGATGCATAACATTTTTGATGAAACAAAAGACATACCCGTTGAGCAAGTTTCTATTCTCATTTCAGCCGTTAACTGAAACCGACCATTTGTCCCCGAAAAGTTTATTGTATAATGTTTATAATAAACTTTCAGGAGGTACCGTTTTATGACTGACAACGAACTGCTTGATTTTTTAAAATCAACTGCTGTCACAGGCCCTCGGAGCTATTGCCGCCAGAAACCAGCGACAATACTTTTATGGGGAACCCGCTCAAATCATTTTTAAGGCAAAGGAAAAACCAAAGGAACAAACTTCGGTATTGAAATTCTCTACCAAGGAGCTATCTAAAATGCCGAAAAAAATCAGTAATTCTATACGAGCCGGAATAGTCAAAGCCCATTATCGTAAACGCGAAAACGGGAGATTTGAGATCCGCTGCACAATTAACAAGATTGCAATTTCCGGAAGCGGTAGAACATTAGAAAGAGCAAAAGAAAATTTTATTAAAAACCTGAATTCTGCCGATTTTGAACACGGACAGCTGCAAACAAAAAAATATACTTTTTTCTGCGAATTTGCAGAACAGTGGTTTGAAACAGTAAAAAAGCCGACAGTAAAATTTACGACCTACAAATCTTTATTTTCTACCTACAACTCTCAAATAAAAAAATACTTTGAAGGGAAAAGACTTCGAAGTATAACTCCTCTGCAAATTCAACCGCTTTTTAATGAGTTGGATGCACAAGGAAGAAACAGGACAAGTCAACTGGTAAAACTTTTACTCTCACAAATTTTTCAGGCAGCGGCCGACGAGCGCCTGATTCCTTCCAATCCAATGAATTCTGTCCGAGTTCTCAAAAGAGAAACAAAAAAAGGCGAAGCCTTATCTTATGAAGAAGAAAGGAACTTTCTACAATGTATTCAGTCCTGCCGATACAAACTTTCTTTTTTTATTCTACTCTATGCCGGAATGAGGCGCAGCGAACTCCCGACCATGCGAATAAAAAATAATTTTATTTTAGTACAAAATGCAAAAAAGCGCATCACTCAGCAAACTACTTTTCGACGGATTCCTATCACTCCCATGCTCAAGCCTTATTTAGAAAATGCAAGCCCCGAAGAAATAGAGTTTGCAATCAATGTAGACAGCGACGTTTTGACACACAATTTTAAACGCTTTTGCCCGGATCATCACTTACATGAACTGCGCCATACATACATTTCTCATTGCTTAGAATGCGGCGTTCCTCGAGAAGTTGTATCTGTTTGGGCCGGACACGCCGCCGATAGAACAATGACTTCCACAGTTTATACTCACTTTTCAGATGAGTTTATGCTTGAACAAGGACAGAAAGTTGACTATACACAAAGGTTAGAAAACTTATCCTACAAACCGTAAAGTCCTTTTATAAGCGATAACCCAACTTTTGACCCAAGCCCTAAGCCGAAAAAAGTCAAAGAAAACATAAATCAGGCATAAATGATTATAGAAAATCGCCTATTATATGCAGTTATCTACTATTTTTTGGTAAAAGAAAAGTTTATGACGGCCTGTAAATCTGACGTCACTGACTTCGGTAGTTCGAATCTACCTCTTCCCACCAGTAGAAACACGGTTTTTGACCGTGTTTTTTGCTGCTTCGGGCATTTTTTAGGTGGATTTATGGTCGAAATAGCGGTGCAAATCAAGTGCAAATGGAACGCAAACAGAACAGTATTTTTGCAAAAGTGCAAATAAATTGCAAATAAACAGGCTTGTTTGGCAAGCCTGTTCTGTTCCCCTGTCTCTTTGCGAAATCCTTTTTTCTTTATTTTAGCGAATACACGGAAAAGGAGCGACAGTCCATTCTCATAAGCTAATCGTAAATATGAGATGTCAGCCGCTCCTTTCGAACTTTTATGTAATATGTGTAAGCTAATGACAACCTTTTTTATATTTAATTTTTAAAAAAAGTTTATTGTTTTGGGGAAACATCTCGCAATATTACACGAATAAATAATGCACTCTTCACCATCGCAACACGACGACACCTTGCTCTTTGTTCATACAACACATAATCCGTACTGCGCGCAGCGCCGTATGGCGCAATAAAGTTTGCATCGCCGATCGCATGACGGTTTTTTCATCGATCATCCATGAAGAATCCAGACGAAATTCTGCGCACCGCGCCTTATTTCGATAAGCATCCAGCAAAACGCGTTCCAAATCTTTTTTATCGGCAACAGACAAATTATTCCTTATAAAATAGTCATATTCCTCTGCCATACAAACGGGATACTGCATTTGCATGGTATGAGTTTTTTCGATTTGCGCATCCGTTAAATTCAGGAATGTATGATGCACGTTACCTTTGCCTTGCAAATCAAGATCATTGGTTACATCCAAGTGGACGGACTTCCCATATAATTTTACAATATTCCAAGCATGTCCGTTCTGTTTCTCGGCCTGCAGATTTCCTTGCGCGATCAAACATTTTATTCCCAAACAATTTAACAGCAACTTGACAGCCTTGGCAATCCCCTCGCACAACGCCAGTTTTTGCAGCAAAACGCCTAAAACCGTAGAACTATACGGCATCCGCGATAAATCGCTTTTCGCCTTTTCATCATAAGCTATGTTTTGTACAAGAAGATCGTGCAAACAGACTTCTTTTTCATAATCTTCCGCCCCTTGTATTTGTTGCAAAATCGCCCGCGCTTTGCCTTGCACGACACTCCAAAGCTGCGTTGCCTTTGGCTTTGAAAAATAATATTCCGGATAGTAAATACATTCCTTCTGGCTCTCCGAAACTCTCACCTTTTCAAAACATACAAAAAATAAATGCGGGTTGTCAAAGTCGATCGCAGATATGATTTTATAAATATCCGCATTCCCCGAACGGGGAATGGCGATCTGCCGCCGAAAACTTTGCAATCCGCCGTAAATGAGTTTATAAATTTGTTTTTGTTCCTGCGTCAGGCAGGAATAATAATATCGATCGTATATCATTTTCTGCGACAAATTACTGCCACTGATAAATCATCTCCGCTTCCCTTTTCAGAAAGCGTATGCAAAAAATTCTCCAATTCTTCGTGCGCGCTCTTTATGTCCGAACCGATATATGACGAAAAAATATTATGGATGAAACGCAGATAACCTGTTTCGCTTGTATAACTGTTGATAACGCCATCCGTAGTGAGAATGATCCCTTTGACGCTGTTTAAGGGATATTTTACCCAAGCATACCGAAATTCTCTGTCCGCCATACTGCTGCAAAGGGAAGTCGTCAAATTAAACTGCAATTGCGTATCACGCAGTGTTTCGGAACGTTTTTCCGCAAATTCAACCGTTTGATCGCGCAAAATGCAGGCATTCCCGTCCCCCAGCTTTAAGATTAAGTAAAAACCTTCACATAAAATCGCCGCAATGAAAGTAGAACCGTACGCTTTGCTGTTTTCCCTCTGAAGATCCATCTTTTCCGCATCTGTCAGAGCCGTAAAACGAGGATCAGCCTCGATCGGCCACGCATTGAAATCCGCCGCAACACTCTGATTCCATTCTTGAATAATGGCTTTTATAAGCTGTTCAAACATTTCATCGCGCACTTTTTCCGAAGAAAAGAATTTGATTCTGAAGCCCTTATCTTTCCAAAAATGCTCCATAAATGCGGAAATAATTTTTTTCCCCGCTTCACAAGCAAGATAAGCCCCCGCATCGCTGCGAAAGTATTTATCGCCGCCGTGCCCGTCGCAAACGATGGCCGCATCATAGTATTTATTCTGCCAACTTACAGAGTAATCTTGGCATTCCTTCCCTGCCGATTTATGCGCATACCCTTGTATACTGATCGTATCGACCGCCCAATTACGCATATTTTTTTCTCCGCCGCGCAAAAATTACCATTGCGAATCGTCTATGTCGGGAATATCCACGACGATCGGGGTATCGTCGTCAATGGATTTTAAAGTATCGTTCACAATCTCTTGCGCACTTTTACCGGTGGAACTTGTCGTACCTGTTTTTGAAACGGCAGCGGTAACAAACTTTATGTATTGACGGATTTTTTCCGGATCATCGATGGAAACGACCGACTCTCCCGACCCGCAAATCTTGGCAAGAACATTTCTATCCGCATCGTCCCCGACCGCAAAAGCAACTTTCGTTGCGCTTTTGAACCAGTTATTTTTCTTTAATTCTTCCAGCGATTTTTCCCAATTGTCTGTCGGCACGCCATCGCTCAAGATAATAACGCCCGGCGCAAGATACCCCATCGGGTTCTCCCCTAAAAACGCTTTGCGCGACATTTTTTCATTGAGAGATCTCAACGCCGCACCCAAACAGGTCAGCCCCTCTGCCTGAACATCATGCCACTGCGCGATAAACTCCTCGGGTGTCAAAGGTTTCGGCGTTATCCAGTTCACATCGGTCGCAAACGTTGCCGCCGCCACGACTATGTTTGCATTCGGTGCGCCGTCCGCCACCTCTTTGATAATTTTCGGAATATCCTTCATTGCATAGTTCACCTGTCCGATCTTTGTGCCTTCCATACTTCCGGACTTGTCGAACAGATAAAACAAAACCATTGTCCGCGATGCGACCTCGCGGATATTTTCATCATAACGTCCCACCTAAAATACCTCCTTGGTCATTGAATTACTTGCACAGTCTTTGTCCCGATCACGATTCTTGTTCCAGGAATCAGCGTTACCGTTTTCCCGTTTTCATAATACATTTCTTCTTTGCCGGGATAGCAAACCGTCCAGATCCCGGAAGAAAGATTTTTTAAGCCGAATACTCCCGCCGTCTTTTTACTTTCCGCTATCATTCCGACCTCTTTCCGACGATCCCCGAAGGACAGATGGTAATCGGTCAGAGCTTTCCCTTTCCCTGCGACAATCTTAAATCCATTTACACAAAGCGCATACGGCACACCAAGCATTTTGCCGCACCCTACGCATTTCACTCCTTGCTCCCCTGCCATATCCGCAAAATTCATTTCGCCGCAATGCGGACAGCGGACGGAGGAATCCTGCAGAGCATACAGCATATCTTTCCAGTCCTTCTCACTGAGCCTTTCCCTGCCGTTGTGCAGCGCTTCTTTTGAAAACGCCCGCCGAAAATAATTATGCACAAACTCGGGATACATCGGCCACAATCTGATCAAATTGGAGCAGGTCCCGCGGACAGGTGCATTGCTCGTATCCTCTTTACTGCATACAAAAACCGGATTGACCGCATACAGTTCTTTTTCGATCTGCGGAGTCAGACAAGGATATCTGCAGCAATTTGCCCCCTCCAAAGGATGCGACAAAAAGAATAATTCAAACAAAATCACCGCAAGAGAAAACAGATCCGTATCCGTATTTGGCGTCGATTTTCCCAAAATTACTTCAGGCGCCATATAACCCGGCGTCCCTCCCACCCCGAGATTGGTACCGTTCGGAGCGACATTGTCATTATCACATATCAGCACATCGCCCGTAGTCTTATCGATAAAAAAATTACCGGGACTGAGATCCTGATAACTCTTTCCCGAACGATGCAAAGCCTGAAAGGCTTCCACAACGTTGATCGCAGCCCCAATTACCGCATCAGTGCTTGCAAACTTTTCTTTTGCCTTGATAAATCTTGTAAATTCATGATAAGACGAGGGACGCAGTTCCATGATGTAACCGAACCCCTTGCTGTGCTTTCCCGTAACGGCGACTGCTTGCATCCACAAAAAGCACGGCGAAGGAGAGCCCTCCCCCACGTTGCGCACCAAATTTTTATAAAAATTGTTACAATTCGGCTTTAATCCGCGTAAATAATTCGGCAAATACCATTTCAAGGCAAAAAGTTTTCCCTGATATTCCACCGAGTATACACAACCCTGTCCGCCCTCGCCGAGTTTGGATTGAATTATGATCGTATGCCCGTTCAGCAAAGACAATTTTTTCCCTTTCTTGAACTCTTCCATATCGTTCCCTTTAAATAAGCAGGTCGATGACCGTCTTGGCAATGCCGCCGTCCGGCAATACAATGCGATGCGTCTTGTTCCCGAATTGCAGATCCATTCCGTTCGTGTACGGCGTTACTGCGGTCAAAGCAGTAAGATTTTGTGAAAATCCGTGTTTTTTCGCAACAAATACGATGCGCCGATTCGTAATATAAAAGATCCCTTGCGTAACCTCTGACGTGGTAACGGGTACACTCGTCGTACTGCCCGTATGGATCGTCCAGCCCCTCGCCATATGAACGCTCGATCCGCGCCGACGGCTTTGATAGTGCCTGCGGTCTGTGATGGAAGCACTTACATCTATAAAATGACAGATTTCCCCACGCTTCAAAATAAGTTTGTCCGATTGCAGCACAGGAAGCTTTCCTGCCTGAATTTTATGTACCACTACAGCAGGTAGAATCGTTTGCAACTGCGGAATCGGATCGTTTTCAAATCCGCCAGTTCCGAAAGTTTTCGATAAGATACCCATGATTATTCTCCCAGCCTCTGCTACAATATATTTTTACTTTTTTGAATTCGCAGTTTTTTTGCTTGAATTTTTTCTGTAGTTTTTTCGCTTTGGATTTCTTTTCTGAGGCAATCAACTTTTCCTTCCTCTGTTCAATAGCCTCTAACGCATTAAAAATCAAACAGCCGTTAGATAATTCTATCGCCTCCGCTTTGCCATCAGCCTGGCATGTTGCCAAAACCATTACTGTTATAAAATCTTTGGAAATTCAATGGCCAACTCTTTTGCGTCGTCCAATAAACGATTAGGATAAGACTTGCGCGTATTGTAATATCTGCCCAGGTTACATTATGAAACCCATTTTGATTCAAAAAGATACAAAAATCAGAATACTGCGCCAAATCCTTAATAAACATACATTCAATGACATGTAAATATCCGTCCGCCAACGCTATCTACAACAACGAATACTGTAGCAAAATATCAAATCGACCGACACAATTAATGCGGCTATGCAACAGTTAAAAAACATCACAAATCTTTTTTCTCTCCCCTCGATTTCCATTTGAACATGAAAAGACGACCACCACAGCATTTCGTCAAATTTCATTGCAATAAATTACTTTATTTAATTTAAACTGTTATATTTGATATTCTTTCCTAAATTCAAATATTATTTTAAGGTTCAAACACTTTGATCCGACCACTCCGAGAATATCTGACAGTATCTTTTGTCCCCAGTAAATTTTCAGTCAATTAATAATTATTTTTTCAAGCAAATTACAGGCCTGACCGAACAATCCTCATTGTTTACGTATCTACCCGATATAAGCAATACCCCCAAAAAGCCGATACATAATGCCCCGAAAGGCCGATCCGCTGTTCTCAACCACCACATACCTCTCCCCTTAATAACATCGAAATCCGCCCCACGCTTTGCCGCATATTTTGTTATTGGCGCCTGTAATTCAGGAATTTCACCCTGCTGGTGGATGTCAACATGATAAAAACGTCCAATATCTTCTACCGATAAAAGAAAGACTTTATCTGTTGTTTCCTCCGCAACATAAGGTTTCAAAAAGAATCCTGCGGTCCTCGTATTTCTATTTCTTACGGCAAGAAGTTTTGCTCTTTCACTTAATTTAAATGCTGTATTATAAAATTCGTTATTCAGCCACCTGCGCAGGTCACATTCAGCCCACTCAACATCTTCTCTCGTATTATGATACTTTTGTACATCAATACATTTACTGCTTATCAACAAATAAGAATCGGAATATTCTTCGAGAACATCCCACTCTATGTCCCCAACTTCACCTGACTCTCCCTGCGGATACCTTCCGAACTTAATTTTTTTCATCCTGAAAAACACCTCCTTATTTTATAATATAAAATCCAACATTTTCAATCGAATATTAGTTCCTGCATCCACAGCTTTGTTTAACCCATCATCGATTTTTGTGCTCTCGTCATGAAAAGCCTCATGCCAAAGATCTATAGCCGTCATCAAAAATTTTGGCGAATATCCATAAATATTTTCCAAAATATCTTTCCAGCGATTCGCCTGCATATCAGTAACGACATCTTCCCTTCGTATTTCATCCATAATATTGGTATCGATTATTCCGACAAGTACATTTACCAGCCCCAACGAACAGCCCGGATACAAATCTTTAATTAACCCTTTTAATTTTTTTCGATCGTTCAAACATTCGGGATATCGATCGATTATTACTTTTAGATTTATCTCTTCCATTTAAAAACCTTTTAAGCAACTATTTCTTACACCCCTTCGCGTTTTCGGATTTCTTCTCTAATCCATTCTAAATCGTCTCTGATTTCCGAATAGCTTCTACAGAGGGTATAACTGTAACTTGACCCTGAATAATCTGCCGCAACTGTCTTTGCATAAGTAAAATCGTTATTATCCATCGCCTCGATAGCCAATGTTCTCATCTGTGAAAAATATTTGTTAAATAATTGTCTTTCCGTAGGATTAACATTGAAACAATGCTCCATATCCGCACAAATAGTGGTAACCAAACCAAACGCCAACTGAAAAAAGTTTGCGCTCACCAAAACCTTAAAAAGTCCTCTGGCATAAACCACCGGAATCTTTCCCGTTTCTTTTTCGCAAGCAATCATAATATGCAAATAAGCACCTATTGCAGACGCATATTCCCCTTTTCTTTTGGATTGGATTGCATATTCACCAAGCTCGTCTGAATCGAGCAGCTTTCCGTTGTAGTTTACTTCTGTTTTTACCGGATAATAGTTCGCAAAATTCCATATTTTAGATCCCTTACTTAGAAATAAGGTGATAATTGCTCTTGCATAATTTGCCTGTTGCAATAACTCTTGATCCATTTTTTCTCTCCTTTTTTATAACTTGACAATATAGCAGTTGTTTCTCTCGCCGTCTGCCTTCTAATCTTGTTTTATAAATTTTCCGATGATTACTCCAGCAATTTTTCGGCAGGAAAATCTTCAAACTCAACCGTTCCGTCTTCCTTTTCAATGATTTGTTTAACCTGCTGTTCGGCTGAAGTCAGTTTCGCGTTGCATATTTTTACAAATTCCAAAGCCTGCTGGTATAACGACATCGTTTCGTCCAGCGGGAGATCGCCCCGCTCAATTTTCTGTGAAATTTCACCCAGCTTTTGTATACATTCTTCAAAACTTATCTGCGTTTGGTTTTCCACCTTTATTCCTCCTCTACTCTTTGTACAATTGTCTGCGCCCTGCCTTTTTGGAAACGCAGCAAAAGTTCATCGCCCTCTTTCAGTTCGCCGGCACTGTAAACAGCCTTCCCCTGTTTTTCCGCAATGCTGTACCCGCGCGCCAAAACAGCCAACGGATTCAGCGCCTGTAATTTACCGGCGGCCAGCTGCAACGCATGTCGTTTTGCTTCCAGACAGCGCTGCATACCCTTATGCAGCGCGCGTTCCCGATCAAGACAATCCCGCCTCTTTTTCTGAAAAAGCATCCCGACCTTTTGGCCGATCAGTTTTTGCAGGGCATCCACCCGTCTGCGCATTTCCGTCCGATCGGGAACGACGAGTTCCGCCGCGGCCGAAGGCGTAGGCGCTCGCCTGTCCGCCACAAAATCGCAGATGGTAAAATCAGTCTCATGCCCGACCGCCGACACGATGGGTGTGTTCGCCGCATAGATCGCACGCGCAAGCCGTTCACTGTTAAATACCCAAAGATCTTCCGCCGAGCCTCCGCCTCTGCCGATAATAATGACGTCAACTTTTTGCTTCTGCTCAAAATACAGCAAGCCTTTTATAAGTTCTCCTTCCGCATCTTCTCCCTGCACTTTTGACGGATAAAGAAAAAGTTTTGCCTGCGGCCACCTTCTCCCTGTAATGTTGATGATATCGCGCACGGCCGCACCCGTCGGTGAAGTGATAACTCCGATCGTTTCCGGAACGGAGGGCAGCGCTTTTTTATGCGACGGCGCAAACAGCCCTTCTTTTTGCAATTGCTGCTTCAGCTGCTCATAAGCAAGAAACAGCGCCCCAACCCCGTCCGGCTGCATCTCTTTCACATAAATCTGGTAATTGCCGCTTTTTACATAGACGGAAATGCCGCCCTCCGCAATAATGCGCATACCGTCGCAAGGTTTAAACTTTAACCTGGTCGCACTTGGAGCAAACATGATCGCGCTGATCTGCGAAAACTCATCTTTCAAAGTAAAATAAAGATGTCCCGAAGAATGGCGCTTAAAATTGGCGATCTCCCCTTTTATCATCAAAGACGACAGCGGCTTTGCACTCTCGAAAAGCGTTTTTATATAATTGTTGACCTGCGTAACCGTATAAACTGCCAAATTATCCACCCCGCTTATGCAATTTTATATTTCTCCTGCTCTTTAAAATACGCCCATTTAATTTTTGTCAGCGCATCTTTCAACGACTGTTTGGTGATCCTTTCATCGATCAGATCGATCGTGTACGGGAACCCGTCTTGTTTGAGCAATTCTTTCAGCGATCTTTCACCGACCGTCGGCAATTTGTGGGCGATCGGACCCATGATGATACCGATGCATCTTTGATTCTGATACAGTCTGTTAACATTGAACCCGCTTTCGCCGTGGTAACCATAAAACTCCCATTTTTTGAATCCGCTCGCCTTTATGATCTGCTTTGCCGTCGTTTCATTGACCGCCTTGTCCCCGATCACGACGATGAATACATTGTCCGGCAGCTGATACTGGCTTTGCAGCGCCAATTCATACGCCTGGTTCCGATATTCTTTCAGCATCTCTTCCGAAAGATCGGTCAATCTGATCTGATCCGCCTTCTCTCCCGAAATATCGGCAAGTATTTCCTTCTCTTCTTCTTCACCGATCCCCGAAATCAAAGTCTCCGCTACACCGGATGCGCTTTGCTTGGGACGCTCGACATCTTCGCAAACCGGATATTTTTCCAATGCAACAGAAGATACGGGCTGCTTGGCAAACATGATCTCCGGGATTTCCGCCATAAAGCCGTGTTTGACAAAAGGATCATCCAAAAGATTCCCGAAACGATCTTTCGGTCCGCAAAGCGGATCATCGAATGAAGATAAAAAAAGCAGATTTTTTGCCCGCGTAACCGCCACATAAAATAAGCGGCGCTCCGCTTCCAGATCTTTTTGCGATCTGATAAAAAAATCGTTCGGGAATACTCCGACCTGCACCCCGATAATAAACACTACTTTATATTCCAAACCTTTGGAACGGTGAATCGTCATCAATGTTACGGCATTGGAGCCGAGCAGAGAATCATAATCGTCGCGTCCGATCACTTGGCAAAGCTGCAACACAAAATCTTTTAAACTCTGCGGCCCCATCGACTCTTCGAAGGCACAGGCAAGATCAAACGTCTGGCGGACATATTGAAATTCCTGCGATTCATGCTTGTGCGCATCGGGATCATCGTAACCGGGATAGTATTGCTCGATCAGATACGCGATCGCCTGCTTAGCACTCCAGTTTTTTGCCATGCGCAACTGTGTGATCACGCGGTAACGGCTGCGGAATGTTTCGCAATCCTCATCATACAACACGGATGACAAATAAATGCGATTCAGCCATTCGACCGGTGAAAAATCCTGTGTATTCCCCGTTTCGCGATTGTAAGTTTCCTTTGCGTCCTGAAAAACAAATTTATCGAAACAAGGTGTGGGAAAATTGACCGCCGCTACAATATCTTCGTATGAATCCCAATCGACGATCGCTTTCAACACCGCGACAAATTTACTGTATTGAAAATTATTGTCTTCTCTGTTGACGGCATATTCGATCCCGTTTTGCTCCAAAGCCGCCCGAACAGGTTCCAGCTGCTTTTCTCCGCGGTATAAAACGGCGATATCTTTATAATGAAACCTTTTGGAATCGACCAATTCCCGTATTGTTTTCGCCACAAACGCAGCCTCTTCCTCCCGAGACGAGAAGCGCCGGAAATAAGGCGGCGTCTCTGCCGGATTTGCCGCCACGATGACTTTGGCAACCCTGTCCTTATTTTGCTGAATGATTCGGTTTGCCACATCAATGATCGCCTGCTGAGAACGGAAATTCTTCTGCAGTTTCAATACGGTATATTCATGCGATACTGCCTTATCTCGGATATAATGCGGTTGTGCGCCCCGCCACTCGTAAATCGCCTGATCATCGTCCCCGACAAGACAAAGATAAGAATCTTTCGTCGTGATCGCATCCAAAAGCCTGTTCTGTGCTTCATTTGTATCCTGGTATTCGTCGACAAAGATATAACGGTATATTGACGCCGCTTCTTGTTTTACTTCGGGAAATTTGTGCATAAGTTCCAAAGGCAGATAAATCAGATCCTCCATGTCGACCATGCCCTTTTCTTTCAAAAGACGCATATAATCCTGAAAAAGCTGCTCGTATAGCGGCTCCGGTTTCTCATCTTCGGCAATTTCAAAACTTTTTTTCCTGCGGATATATTGCAGAACCTCATCCGTATTTATAGCGAGATGCTGCTGTGAACATATCAATTTGATAAAGTTCTTGCGCTCGCTGTCCATGGCGATACCGATCTTTTTATCGTAACCGAGCTCTTCATGATATTTTTTAATAAGATCCAACCCGAAGGAATGGAACGTCTGCACAGTCATTTTAGCGCCTGGAATATTTCGTTCCAGTTTCTCTCGGATGTCATCAGCCGATTTATTGCTGAACGACAGAACAAGAAATACCGACGACAGGACCCCTTCGCCGAGCAAACGTTGAATGCGGCCGATGATCGTTGCCGTCTTGCCGCTCCCCGCGCAAGACAGCACGAGCAATCGTTTACTATCGGAATCGATTACCTTTTTTTGTTCTTCCGTAAAAGCAATCTTTTCCATTTCAATACACCACCTTGATATTGATACCATAGTTCATGTCGTCGCTGCCCCCTCCCGTAACGCAAGAAACATAGACATGATAAATTTTACCGCTGCGCAAATTGTTTGATATTTCCCTGTTCAGCACACCGTCGTTTTTGATATACCCTAATTGCTGACCGTCTGACGTCAGAACTTTTACGGCATACGGATCAAAAATATTCATAGGCTCCGCTTCAAATTTCAACGAAGTACCCGGATTCAATAAGCCTTTTCTGTATAATCTGCTGATCAATCGCTCGCGCCCCTCTTTGGTTACCCCGACAATCTTTGTATAAAATTCGGCCATACAAATTCTCCTCGCTTTTATTTTTTTCCATTATAACAAACAGGTGTATCAGAAATTGATAATGACATAAAAATTTTTTAAGTTTTAACGACAAAAGGTTGTTTTGCGGGCGCCTCGTGCCTAATGTACGGGCGCCCGCTCTATCCTATCTCATTTGTTTTCATTTTTACAGCGCAGCAAACCCTATATTATGCGATACTCCGTTTTTTCTGCATCGTACAATATCTCTTTGCCGCACACTTCGTTAAAGTATCCGCGCAAAAAAGCAATATAGCGGCGAAATGTCGGAATCGAAATTTCATACTTTCCGCAGCATTCCGCAATACGTATGCCTGCCCCGTTGCGCAGCGTATCATACATTCGCAACAAAACATAACTTTTATTCATTTGTTTTATATAAAGTATTTAACTTTTCCCCATTGAAATTTTTCGGGCAGCTGACTTCTGCAACTGCTGAAATTGTAGTGCATAATGCAATACTTTTGTTGAGCCGCGTTTTTTGAAAAGCCGCAAATTTCGCTGAACATCGTAACAAAGCAGCGTTACAGACTTTATTCGGTTTAAGACGAAACAGCTTTGCTTGCCTGCTCTTTCAACTAATGAAGCTTTCTTTGTTTTTCGATCCACCGTCATATACGACAAATTTCGGGCAACAAAACAGACTGACAAAAATTGTCAGTCATTTTTTTAATCATTCTTTTTCAGAAAATAGTCCCCTTCATTTTGCAGATCGATATAACAAGAGGATTTATGTGCACGCAAAAAAGAAACTATTTCCTGCATATAGCGATAAAACGTACGTTCTGAGACAACGTACTCCGCGCAAAACTTTTTACGCGAAATTGTTTCACCGTTGATAAGCGCATCGTACAAAAGCAAAACAAGTTTGATTTTCATTTGTCTACTCTCCTTATAAGCAGACGGCGCCGTCATTTTCCGGGTTTCACTACCCTGTTGCAACGATGACATTATAACATGATTTTTTTGGGTTTTGTTCAGCCCTTTTCGCAAATTTACCCGCAAATTCGGCTGATTTTGCCGCAATTTCGGCTGAATCGGTTTTTTAAAAAAGAAATCCCCCTCCAACATGGACCTAACCGGCGGGGAATTTGTTGATTTAATAACAACGATTTTACCGACAATTTCACCTGTTGTAAATGCCGGATCTCATTTGCTTTTGGGTAAAAAAGCATCGAATTTTATTCAAACATGCGGCGGACGCATCTCCGATTTTTCCCGAAAAATGCAGTCTGCTGCATACTTATTTGACTTCAGTCATGCCTTTCCTCTTTCATTTTTCCAACAAAAATTCATACGCAACGCAAGAAAAATCGATGATAAACAGTCATAACAAATCTTGCCAAAAAACAATTTTTTTCATAATAATTCTTATATTTTCCAAAATTCTTATATCCTTATTAAAAAAAATAATGGATAAGTATAAAATTACTCTTTGAAACATCTTGCAGAATTATTGATTTCATGTTAAAATAGAAACGTATCGGAATGGGGTTTCTCATTTTCTTTTTATTTATACTTATCCAAAAAAAAGAAAATTTATTCTGTTTTATTTGCGCGGGCAAGAGGAGTCTTCCATTCGATATACAGCTCTACAAATTTGCTAAATTTTTTAACGGAGGTTGAACTTATGAGATCGTTCAACAAAAAGCCGGTCGCCTTCATTTTGGCATTGGTGATGCTCAGTTGCGTGATGCTCCCAGTACTGAGCGCCTGCACTAAAAAGGCATCGAAAGAAGATTCTCTGCACACCTATCGGGAATACATTTCCAAATTTCCTGCGACCTGGAATACGCATAACGGTACCACCGACGCGGATGAATATATCCAGGGCTACACCGAAATGGGACTGTATGACCTCACATTGAGCGAAGACCGCTCCACCTACGCTTTTGTGGATGAAATGGCGACGGGCGACCCCGTTGACGTAACTTCCTCTCTTTCCGGAAAGTACGGCATTGCGGCCGGGGAAAGCGGAAAGGCTTGGGAAATTACTCTGAATCCCGACGCTACTTTTGAAAACGGCACGAAAATCACGGCGGAAGATTATGTCTGGTCTATGGAACGCGTACTCTCCCCCGATATGAAAAACAGCGCCGCTTCCAAATACATAACGGGCGATTACGAAATCTACAACGCAAACAATTATTACAGCTACGGCACGGCGGAAGAATATTCCCAGATTTTTGATACGGAATATACCGAAGATGGATGAATTGTCAAACTAAGTGCAACACTTGACAAGATTTTGTTCAAACAAATCT
>ERZ1108162.45-NODE-45-length-63497-cov-38.575612_pt1 | contig 63497 bp, 68 predicted proteins | sample MGYA00403698_ERZ1108162 | MGnify/ENA primary metagenome ERZ1108162 (study PRJEB35170, sample SAMEA104062405) | human gut metagenome | biome: human gut; feature: human-associated habitat; material: faeces | place: Denmark | collected 2012-04-30 ... | reverse complement strand
GCGGATTCCTGAGGCATCGTATCTGTATTCGATTTCCCCGTATTTCGCTAACTGTCTTCCTCGCTCCCATTTTAACACATGGCCCCGATATTTGCAAGGGTTTCCTATAGAATCGTAATCCGTGATATTTTCTGATTGTCCATCATATCCCGTATACTGCATGAGGCGATCTTTATGAATCCCGACCCCGTCGTAACCGTATCTTGCTACGCGGACATTGTTTAAGTCGTCGCCTGTCGTATAAGCATATTCACGGATACTTTCGATGTTCCCGTTTCCGTCGTATACATATGTTTTTGTAAAGCCGAGTGCCTGATTGTCTTCCCGTATCAGCCTGTCCAATTCATCATATTGATAACGATATAATTTGCCGTTATCGGTAACTTGCGAGATATTTCCTCGCTTGTCGTAACTGTAAAACGCGCTGGCGCTGAAACTGTCTGAGTTATACTGGACGGTCGAAACAAAATTCGTAGTCCTATCCTCTTTACAAATATCTTTATTATAATTAGACTTTAAAAAACCAAACGATTCGCTGATTTTCCGATTACAGTAACCGGTATCTATACTCCGTTTACGAATCCTACCTAAATTATCATAATCGTAGGCGATATTGGCGCCCGTCGGCAGATTGATCGAGGAAAGACGATTATCGGGAACGATACTGCTGCCATACGAATCATAATAAAACGCATAGTTTTTTTGCTGTCCGAAGATAATGCTTTTGGATACCAGACGTTCTTGATTATCGTAATTATCTTTCAGCGTTCCCGTTTTGTATCCCGATATACTCACATAGTCCAATTTACCGTCGTCCTTGTAAACATTGCGGTACGTTACCTGTTTATCCGAACCCATTGCTTTATCGTGAACATACTCCGCCCTGTCGTGATCATCATATTCGACGCGGATGATCTCTTCGGACACTAAATTATTGTTACTATCATAACCCTCCCCGAGACGACAAATTAATGCCTGATTCTTATTATAAATAGATTTTTCACTGTAATCTTTATTCTTGCCTTGTTGATCTATTCCGTTATGAAAGGTCGTTTTGGAATAATCGAAAGTGGCTTCATCCGAGGATGTATAATCGCTTTGATTATAATATTCGTTTCCTACAAACTCTATACCGTTCACGATAGTTTTTGTAATCTCGCCAAATCCGTCGTATTCAAAATTATAAACATTGTTTTTGCAGGAGATTTGCGTTAAAAGCCCTTTCGTATAATTATATAAGTTGGAAACGACTTCATTTTCGGTCGTTACGGACATACTGCGCAGACTGTCGTCATTGAAATAGTTGTAATTGATTTTAGTTCCGTCAGGCAACAACATATATTCCAGCCTGCCGAAAGCGTTATTAAAGTTTGTTTTCGTTTCAAAACCGCTTCCGCGAGAACCATTATCGCTGTAAAGCGTATTCCCTGAATTATTGTATTGCAGATCGTTGATCAGCGCATTTGTGGTATCGTAATCTCCGGTATTTCGCGTCTTTGTCGATATGAGATTACCATATCCGTTATAAGTATTTTCCGTAATAATTCCGCGATAAACATCTTTTTGACTTTTCTGCTTTGCACCTTGATACGTAAATTCCGTGTCAAAACGTCTGCCGTTTTCATCAATAATAGTAGCCTTGACAATATTATCGTTTAAGTCAGTTTTTAATTCCGCAATCTGTCCGGAACCGTTTTCGATTTCGATCGTCTGCGTATTTCTCAAAATGAAATTGTCAAAAATATCGTATTCAACTCCATTTATGACGAATGCGATCCTTGCTAATTTATTTCCCCAAAAAAGTTCTCCAACAATTGCTTCTGAAGATATAAGTTCCCCGCCGATAAAGACACAACCTTTTCCGTCGGTGATTTTTTGGCGAATCATTTTTCCGATATCATCTTCGTTCAAAATGCATTTTCCGTCTTTATAGGTACTGACGGTTTCCCATTTTTGGATCGCCAGAAATCCTTCCGTCGTATATTTGATATGCGTTATTTTTGAAAAATCATAGTTGACATTATTGCGCTGCAAAAGATAATTATTCGTAATTTTCTGCTTTGCATACCTGCCCGGCACCAAACGGATGTTATCAAAATATACATCGTTTAAATTGTTTGTATATTCCGCCTGAATCGCAATATATTTGATTTTTTTATATCTGTTGTCCCTGCTTTTGCATACTCCTACCGCGGCGAGTTGCCATTCTTCTTCCGAATAGTTGAAACTCGTTGAACAGACCGGCTCTCTTGTATTATCCGTATATACGATTTGAGCATTCAGTCCGAATTTTGTATAATCCGTCAGTTCATTGACGGTGGGATCCTTTATGCTGCCGTTATCGGTAGATCCGTTTACATACGTTCTGATGTTGGTCGGTAGAGATCTGGCTTTTGCAAAACCGTACAGAATGAAACTATCTCCGTCGGAAGGGACCGCGACGTTCTGCGAAATATATTTTCTTTTATTCAGTTCTCCCTGAATTCTATAAGCGCCCGATCCCTCCACGGTTGCAATCGTTGTCACGTAATCGCAATTATTGAGATTATTCGCCGTCCAACAATAACTGTTCTGCTCGAAACCGCCGTTGATCACATAATTTTCGGCGTCGCGATTCGCCGCAACGGTAAACAAATTGCCGTTTTCGGAAGATACAAATTGTATATCGTTTACGACATTGTTTTTTTGACCGTTCAACGCAGTTCCTTGATCCACGTAAGAACAAATTGCGGTACCGGATTTATCAAAAATGTGAACCAAACATTTACCGTCCTTGGATTTTAAAAACGTTTTATTTCCGACAAAATCTATTTCCAGTTTATTTCCGTACTTTTCGCTGATATTCGTAGTCGAGTTATTTGCGATTTTTCCTACGTTGGTACTTTCCTGTATCGTTATTTTATTATTGCCGTAAATATAATTGAGTCTGTAACCGATCTGATCGCGAACAGACGTCAAATCATAACTGCTGCCTGTTTCACCGTAAGTATACGTACTGAAAGTGCCGTCTTTATATTTAATCTTGGTCAGTCTTTTATTCGTGTATTCAAATTCCACACTTCGCTGCGACTCGGCGTAACTGATGGAAGATAACAGCGGATCAGATGCGGTAGCAGAGGCACCGTTATAATGAAAATACGCATACCTTTCGGCGCCGTCCTGCACGGAAGCGATCGTTTGATTCGTATTAAAAGAAATGCTTATAGAATTGCCGAAACTATCTTCTATCTTTTCCAATTGACAATATTTATTGAAATAAAGTTTGTTGCCGGTTTTATCTTTAAGAACTTTATCCACTTCGTCATAGATCAGATTTTTTCCGCTTTCATCCGTAATTTCTTTAGAACCTTCCGCATTCAATTTCGTTTCGACCAAGATATGCTCGTTCCCGAATTGGTCAATATAAACATACTTTGCTCGCGGACTGTACTCATCAACGTTACCGATAGAATTGCAAGGAAAAACATATTGATGAAGATTCGTTTTCCAACCGTAACCGAGCCCCAAGTTGCTGCTGAAATAACCGGAGGAAGATCTGATATTTAAATTTGAAGCAAACTTGCTGTTGTAGATATGCGAGATTTCCAACGGCATTTTTTCACCTGCAAGCCGCACGTCTTCGTGCACGAATTGCAAATTTTGAGTATATAAATCCAAAATGCCCGTACCCGCCCTGTTTACGGAATTTTTTTGTTGCTTATTGCCGACGATCGCCCGAGTATTCGTATAAACCATCGATAAAACGGGAACCGCACCCTGATTCGCCGGAGTATACTCTCCCCAGAAGCCGAGAAAGCCCGGTTCGAATTCATCCTTCAATTTGAGTACGATACCCTTATTCAACGCATCGGCGCCCCGTTGGGCAATTCGCGTTAAATCAATTTCGATGTTCTGATCCGGCGCATAATCACGATTATCCGTATAAAATTTAAAGTAACCCTCGATTTCGGTGCCGTATGACGGCCTGGAATCCCATGTAACCGATTCCGGCGACCAGTTCGATGTGATACGCCTGATCTCAAGCTCTTCCTGATAATAATCAAATACTTGCAAATTTAAAGATGCATTCAGAATTCTGCCGTAAGAAACAGAAGGAACATTGAATTTAATGTAGGACATGATTCTTTCGCTTCCGGTATAAGCGACGATTCTGTTATATGTAGAATCGAAATATTTTCCGCTATGTTCCCACAAAGTGACGCTTTGTATAAACGATTTATCGGACGTAAATATCGTAGGATCGATCGTGACCGGAAATTCTCTGTCCGCCGATTCCATCCAATTCTTATCCGGTATAATTTTTAAAATATAACGCCCCGTCTGTATTTCTTCCAATTCGCAGACGACGTCGTTGCTTATCTCCCCTTTAGCGTCGTACATATACGCGGCGGGCATTGTAAAGATGACCTCTCGTTCGAAAGAACCGCTTTCATTGACTTTCGTAACAAAAAATTCGATCGAGTTTTGATTCTTAGAAAGTTCCAGTTCTAAATTTTCCGCTTTCAACAAAAACGCATATTCATAACTGTCCGATTTTTCTTTGACGATAATATTTTCTTTAACTTTCGCACTCGAAACAATGTACTGCAGATCCGTACCCGATATCAAATTTTCATATTTGACTTCATTGACTAATTTTCTTGCAAAGTCATTATGCTTTCCACCTTTGTCAGAAGCGCAATTTATAACTTTCGCTTCTGTCAATAATCGATCGGAAAAATCGCCGAGCGCATTTTCGGAAGTCTTTTGACCTCTTCCCAAAAACTTCCAAACGATCTTATGCTCGCCTTTTTGGATTCTCATAAGGTTATTGTCATTCGCCTCTTTCGACAGTTTGACTTTAACGTTTCCGCAATGATTTTCATACCCCGAAAAATCTTCCGCATCTGACAGATCCCGCTCTACAAACGTAAATGTATTGTCTATCTCTTTGTATGTATGATCTTGCTCGTCCAGGTAATGAACCGGTTCATTGTAAAATACGGCTTTACAAGTACCGTCGCTCATCTTAAAATGTTTTACGTTTTCCTCTCGCATCTCTACATATTCTTCCACGATTTCGGCTGCTTTTTCGGATTTATCGCCAAGAAAAAGCGCATCCTCACGTTTGGTAATTTCTTCAGAAGTCATGTATTCGTTGACCTCGGGTGCAACTCCGGGTTCAATCATTCTATTCGATGAGTCATCCGAAATCATCTGTTCTTCTGCATTATTCCTCGTGTTTGCTAATTTCCCTAAAATTATTTTCTTCATTTTTTATCCTCTTTTTTTTAAATTTATTTCTATCATTTGTGGCGTAAAATAATTGTCGCCCGTTGAAATCAAACGATAATTCTTATCGTTTTGTATCGGGATCATTACGATACCGGGATTTCTCGGCATATTTAAGCCGATCAGGTCTTTCACGATTTCCGTAATATCGCTCACCAGATACCATCCTTCATTTTTTGTGACCGTCAGTTTTTCCGAAGGTAAAATCCTGCTGTTCCAGGTTGAACCGAAACTGCACCAACTTTCCGTCATCTTGTAGACGCCAAACTCAGTGTCCGCAGAATTGTAGCAAGACGAATACAACCTGGCGCCCGATATAATCATCGAATTTAAATCAACGAACTGCATAACATCCAATCTCGAATACAGCCATTGTGTACCGCACGTCTCCGAATTCCCCAAGACCGCGACCGCGCCGAAAGAATTATTCTTGTCGGGATTTTTGCTTTCGATCGTTGTATCGAAAACACATTTATTGGCATATAAATCCACGGTAAATAATATCGTAGAACCCGGCCGTTTCTCGAATGTAACGGTAACGTTAAACGGAAACACCTGTATAGGAATTTGGTGCAAAGAGGGAGATTATATAGAACCTTTCGCCAATCTGACCGTCAACCTTGATCTGCCGCTTATAAAAAATACTGCTTTTATAGACGTGAACAATCTCGATAAAAGGCTTATCAGCTATCTGGAAAAAAACGGCTTTATCAAATGCTTGAAAGTAACCCGTCGGTCAGGGTATGTTACCTATCCCCTCTATCGGCTCGAACTCAACAAAATTAAAGAATATAAGTTTTAAGGAGAAAAACATTATGAAATACGTTTACATGGTACAACTGGACCGGTCTGCAACGGATTCGGACAGCATTGAAACGGAATTATATGAAGATTATGACAAAGCCTACAGCGACGGAAACGGCAGACATATCGAACAATGTTATATGTTCTATTCCTTCCGCAATGCTCTGCAAAAATTCCGCAAAGAGTTTGGATTGCAACGAAAGCATATCCGGTTGGTAGATTTATATAAGGAGCCGCTCACATGCTCGACGAAATCCAAGAAATGATCTGGAAAGCACTTATAAAAGAAAACGGTGAGACCGTAGCGCGGCTGTTTACAAACTTCTACGGCAACCAACTGCTCGACGAGGAATTTTTCGAGTTTTTGCAACAGGAAGATATTATTTGAATAAGGAGATCATTCATGAAAAATTTATACGAAAAATTAAAAAACAAACACCAACAAGAAATGAACGCCTTTCCCATCGGCGCATGTTTCAGTCAAAAACAATTTGAAGAAATGATGCAAAAATGGGGCTTGACCGTACACGACACGGATAAGATCTGTTCCATCGGCGGGGGCTGCTATGTCCGAAAATCCGACTATAAAGATTTTATCGCCATGGGAAAACGTTTTGAAAAAGAACGTAAAGACGCTATCGTTGCGGATAAAACCGGCGACGGATATATCTATCAGATGTTCCTCTATGAGCTTGCCAATCATGAATACTGCATTACCTATGATTATGAAGATACATTTGACGCGCTCGGGCTTACCGTGGACGAGATCAACGCGGACAAACGGCTTTTACACGGCTTAAAAAAGGCTACGCGGGAATACCTTAAACATTGCGAGGATTATTGATATGCGAAACGAAGAAACAGTCTTTTTCGATAACACAGACGATTACTCCAAGTATGATAACGCGAAACGCGCCGTTTACGAATCTTACTATGAAAGCCAAGACTGGACAAGCATCGACGAAGTTCCCGCCGGTATGATTTGGGAAGAGATCGCCGCGCAGAACGAGGCGGACTGGAAATATTTTACCTGCGCGTTGAAACGGGAAATAGCAAGGCACTGTTTCCTTATTACGGGAACGTGCGGCAGATGGAACGGCCCCTGCTGTTGCGGCAACTTTATCACGGACTGGAACGATTTCCGCTCTTTTATTCAACACCTCGATACTGTAAAAATATACGAGCGGAACGGACATTTATATGTGGAAGGCTTTCATCACGACGGACACGACTGCTACGAACTCAAACGCCTTACGGATAAAGGCACCGAATACGCAGACCGCCACGGCTTTGCCCATGATAAAACGCTGCATCAAAATATCATGAAAAACAACTTTTATTCCGCTTTACCGCGCCTTGCCGGGGTAATATTCGGGAGAGTGTATGAAACGATATCCGCGTAATCCTTACGGGTATAAAGTCTGTTATCAGGAAAAAGGCTCGTCCGTATATATCCGTTATTTCCTGACTTATACCTACAAAGACGCCGTTACCGTCAAACAGGGTTATATCCGTTATCCACCCGCCGAACGGGACACTGCAAGAAAACTGGACGATCCGCGCTGGTTCATCTTTCCCGTTACACGAAAAGAAGTCCTACGCGGGATCTGGCGGGAGTGCCCTTTTTAGGACGCTCCCGCTCTTTTTATTCAAAAAAACATAAGGAGGATTTTATGCCGAAATTAAATCTCGCATCAGACGATTTCTATATGTCGAAAGTTATAGAATTTTTGAAGCAAAACGTAACCGAAGCGTTAGCCGATAAAATCAACAACGGTGTTTTTATTGAAAAAGACGGAAAACGGATTCTCAACAAAAAAGACATAAACGGGTTCGACAAATATACCTACACGCAAGCGGAAAAATTAGTCACCGAGAAAAAGGGCCTGCAACGTGTCCGTGTTACGAATTCGGACGTTTACGAGTGGGCGATAAAATACTTTGACGACGATACCGTCGAAGGCACGCTTTTCAACGAGGACGGCTCGGAATACAAACCGCCGAAACCCGTTGCGGCGGCTAAACCCGCAACGACTTACACGCCGCCCGCTCCCAAACCCAAACCGCAGATGTCGCTCTTTGAACTCATCGAAGAACAGAAACCCGAAAACGCTCCGAACGTTCCCGAACAAAAAACGGAAGAAGTCACCAAAGATACGCCTCCAGACGAGGAATTATCCGCAGAAGAACAACGGGAGATCCTTGAAGAAATCGCCGCAATTGACATTGACAGCCCTGCCGTTCAACCGCAAGGCTCTCCGTTCTATCAGCGCTATATGCAGATACAAAACAAATACCCCGATCATATCATCGCATTCAAACGCGGCGAGTTTTATGAAATATTAGGCAAGAACGCGGAACGGTTTGCCAAAGAACTATCGCTGCCGCTTTCAGAACGGGACTGCGGATTTTTGGAGCGCGTGCCTATGGTCGGCGTTCCCTTTCACGCCGTTGACAACTATATAGCCAAAGCCGTACAGAAAGGCCTGAAAATCGCTGTTGCCGATTCACTCGGTGAAGTCAAAGAACTGCCGAAACCCGCCGCAGAACAGTCCAAAGGCTCTTCGATCTATCAGCAATACATGAACGCCCAAAGCAAGTATCCCGATCATATCGTCGCATACCGTTTGGGCGATTTTTACGAGATATTCGGGGAAAAAGCCAAACAGTTCGCCTGCGAACTTGACCTTACCCTAACCGGCCGGGATTGCGGGCTTCCCGAGCGCGTGCCCATGGTCGGGTTCCCCTGCCACGCCGCGAATACTTACTTTGCAAAAGCCGTAAACAAAGGCTTAAAAGTCGCTGTTTTCGATTCGCCCGGCGACAATTCCATTGAACTGTATGAGCCGAAACAGGCCTTGCCGACGGAACCCGAAAAGCATTGGATCGACGAGAAAACCTATATCGATGACGACGGCATCGTGCACGATATTGAAACTGAAACCGAAGAAACTGCGCCCGCTTTCGATATGTCCGCCTTTGACACGGAAGCACTTGCAATGCTGGACGAATTGTTTGGAGAAATAATCGATTTGAGGTGATTTACTATGACAGAAAAAGATATTAAACCCATTCCGAAATATATCATGGACGAAATTTATAAGAGGGATATTAAAATCCACCCGTGGCAGGAAAGCATGGTACGATATTACGCTTATCTGACTATTTGGAAAAAAGAACTCGTGAAAGTGACCGTCGCGGTCACAACACAGAAAAAGCAATGGTGCTGCAAACAAGTCGCGGTACACGGCGTAAATTCCTCAAAATGCTTCGTCAAAGACATGGAATACAATTATTTCGGTTACGGCTATCGCGTCGGCTGGTTCACGGAAGAATTGCAGCCCTATCAAAAACGCTTTGAAGACGGAAAGTGGTACACCGCCGACACCAAATACTACGATCCCTACGCCCCGCTCATCAACCGAAGCGTCATTGCAAAGATCCCCGAATACAGATATAGCGCATATCAGCATTATTCAGGCAGGGATATCATTTCGTACCTGCGGATCTATTCACGGTTTCCTCAGACCGAGTATATGCTCAAAAACGGATTATGCGCCTATGCGGAGAACATAACCCTGCTTAAAAAGTTCGCAAAAGACAAAAAGTTCTGCAAATGGTTCATCTGTCACAGAAAAGAACTCGCCCTCCCGTATGGAAATACATACAACATAACTACCATACGGGAGGCATATAAAACGGACAGGCCGCTCAAAGAGGTCAAGCATTTCCTGTTCCGTAAAAAGCAGTTTGAACGGGAAACAAGGTTTAACCCTATCCGCACTCTTTTCCCGGGTTGGAAACTCCAAACTTATTTTGATTATTCCAACAAACAAAACATTACCGATAACTTGTACCTGGATTATCTGAACGCCTGTAATTACCTCGGCGTAGATATGTCGAAAAAGCAAAACCTGCTCCCTGCCGATTTTTACAAATGGCACGACATTCGTATCCGACAGTATTCGGAAGCCAAAGCGATAGCAGCGGCAAAAAACAAACAGGAACTCATGCAAAAGTTTTCCGAGGTCGCGGAAAAGTATCTGCCGCTTCAGCATAACAAACGCAGCGCGTTTATCTGCGTTATTGCCAGATCCCCGGCAGACCTTATCCGCGAAGGCGAAATGCTCGGACATTGCGTTGGCAGAATGAACTATGACGAGCGCTTTGCACAGGAACAATCACTCATCTTCTTTGTCCGCACGAAAGAACACCCCGAAAAGCCTCTCGTCACGCTTGAATATTCGCTGAAAACCTATAAAGTACTGCAATGCTATGCAGAACACAATACGCAACCGGACGACGATATTCTGCACTATGTCAACAAGGTCTGGCTGCCGTATGCCAACAAAACTTTAAAACAAATCGCCGCATAGGAGGTAAAACACTATGGCAAATTATTTCCGCATCACTGCGTATAACCCAAACGAAGACGTGGGTATGATCGTCGATTCCAACGGCAAGTTCGAGAAACTCTGGCAGTTCTCCGCGTTCCTCGTTTCCAAAGGTTTCAAGATCCTCGCCGTGGGGAATGATTCCAAATTCACGGAAGGCAATATCCCCAAGACCGAAGAAAGCGACAAACTGTTCCTGCGCGCCTGTATGAAAGGTAAACCCGAACTGAACGGTTCCGTTATCGAGGTCAACGGCAAATCGTATGAGGTGATATCGTGACGAAACAGACGAAAAAGCAAATCTGCGAAAACAGCGCCACCATCGCTTATTATAGCGGATCAGGCGGATTGGAAGCAAAACATATCGAATACGGTATCAACGATTATATTTATCTCGTTGCCGGGACATGGTACGGTCAGCGCTCGTACCACCGTTTGAAGATCCATTACGGAGCAAAAACCTGTTACGTGCGCCTGTTCGGACGAAGATGCCTGCTTTCCGAATTTATCCGATCTTGAATGGTTTTTACGGCTCGTCCGTCCGGGCGGGCCGTTTGCTTTTTGATTGCGGTTTATTTTGCTTCCGGCGCTTCGGTTTATCACAAAGCGCCCGGCTTGTCAAGCGGAAGAAAATATCGCTTAAAACACGTATTATTCCGTCTTGTACGCAATATTTTCCCTTTTCACCCTATCTGCAATTCCGTTACTCGCTTGACAAGCCTTTGCGCGCTTTGTGATTTTTTTCGTTGCGCCGAAAGGCAAAATAAATCCGCAAAGGAGAAAAGAAAAAATGTACAAAACTTATGTAACCCAAAAAGAACAGTTTGACAAAGAAAACGAATTGAGGATGCTCAACGGTAATATCTGTAGGCTCTGCGTCTGCGATACCGAAGAAGAAGCATACAAACAGTTCTACTGGATAACACAACGAGCAAATACTCTGCTGCGCCTGACCTTAAACCGCATCGAGCGGAAAAACGCAGATAAAGATTATATTACGGAGGAGAAATGATGAATACGACAAATAAATGCCCGTTCTGCGAATGGCTTAAAAAATTAAAAGACGATAACGAATATTATCACACCCTTTCCGTTTATAAACCTGCGCTTATAGACGTGGGATATTACGAACAAATCGACGACGAACACTGCTGCGGACAAAGCATTTATCCGTTCGACGAACTCAACTTCTGTCCCGTGTGCGGAAAGAATTTAAGGGAGGATTGATCATGGCGCCTTTCTTTTTTTTCGATTTTACCCTAGATAAATCGGCTATGCCGCCCGTAGAGGATATACCTGAACAGGTTTTTATAAAGCCTGCACAGAGAGCCGAGCAAACCAACCTTTGCCCCTATCCTATACCGAAAATCGACGAGATCGTAAAAGACATCGATAGCTGTACTTACCAAGTCGATAAGCACAAGTTCGTTTCAGACCTCTTTGAATGCGGCGCAATAGCGATCTCAAATCAGGTCGATCTTTCCCAACGTGACGAACGCGAGGAAAGATATCTGCGCATTATCCGCGGCTATAAACCCGACTTGCAAAAGAAACTTGCGGAGATATTCGCCAAGATCTATGCTCTGCTCTCTTCCGTGGTTTACGACAACGGTAAATTCAACGACAACCTCGGCGAGATCTTTATGCGCTGTAAACTCGGCAACAAAACCGCAGGACAGTTCTTCACGCCCTATCATATCTCGGAATTTATGGCAGGGGTGGCCATAGACGAAACGATTATTCGGGAAAAAATCGACAAAAACGAAATCATCACAATAAGCGATCCCTGTTGCGGCGGTGGCGGTATGCTCATCGCCGCGCTCGACGTTCTGCAAAATTTTGGCGTCAATTATGCCCACAACTGTTTCATAGAAGCCAACGACGTCGATCTGCGTTGCGTACATATGACCTATTTGCAGCTTGCCCTTGCGGGCGTTCCCGCCATCGTCAGACATCAGGACTCTTTAACGAGAGATTGTTGGAGCGTCTGGTATACGCCCGCTTATCTGTTCCAATATTTACGTTTCCGTAAATTCGACAATCCCTACGATAACCCCAAATTCCAAGAACAAAGGAGAAATGCTCATGAAAAGATTAGACAGCGCTGAACTGCGCGCGCTCTGTATCCGCAATAACTGGTTTACCTGCGGTGATATCCGCCAATACTCACGCTTTTTCCAAAGAAACTGCGAAGGCGCACAGCCCGAAGAACTCGCAACTATCCTCTGGATCTGCTCCGACGATATCCCTTATGAACAGATCTATACGGCGCTCTGCAAAGAGATGAAAATTACCGTACAGGAGATAAAACGATGACAAATCACATTCGTTCCGGATTTAAATTTACAAACGAAGATATGGAACTTACCGTTATCCTTTGCGACGGGATCGAACGCAAAAACGTCGCTTTGCTCATTCAGGAAAACACCGGTTGCCCGTTTATTACCGTCCGTGACTTGTCCGAATTGAAAAGCGGCGATTACGACTGGGCTTGGGGGCACTACTTCAAAAGTTTCAACAAAGCGCTCAAAGATTACAATGAGCGAAGAAAAGATTTACTGGCATTGCAATAACTCTGACAAAAAATCGAATACGTTTCATTTCCAAAGGGGAGTCCTCGGACTCCCCTTTTTTTATGTTCCTGATCGCATAAAATCGCGGGAAAAGTCCGAGATAAGGTAGGTATGTGACGATGGGACGTGTGCTTGTCTTGATACAAGTACGGCGGCTACGCTGACGAGGCGGCTGACGCCGCGTCGTCACCCGCTCGCTGCGCTCGCGGGCGCCTAAGACAAGCACGCGCCCCAAACAAAGCAACAACGCAACAGCGGAACGCACAAAAAAGCGCGGCGGCGCGGGGTGTCGCCGCTGAGCCGCTTGGCGATCACTCCCGCGCATACCGTCGCGCAGTACTCTCTTTTCATCTTTTTTCCCGATTTTTACCCAAATGGCAATTAGACGTGTGCTTGTCTTTTATACAAGTAAAGGAATAAAAGTCTTTTGATAACCCCTCGGAGTTTGTCCGAGGGCTTTTCTCTTTTCCTCAACCGTATATCTGCGGGAAGAGTACGAAAAAAAACGATATTTAAGGAAAACTGTCCGAGTTATAATGGTTTTCTAACGGGAACAGTCCGTACAAATTTGAAATCATTTTTGATATAATCTGTCCATAAAGATTTTCGGACAGGGAAAGAATATGAAACGACAGGATTTAACTTATATCGCGGGAAACGGCTTGTGTATATCGCCTTTGTCAGATTGCGAAACAATAGCCTTTTTCTCCGCATTGTTGGCGGGCATAAAAGAGTTGAGCGAAGAAGAAACGGCAAATAATTCTTTTTGTCTTTCTTCCGTCGGAGCGTAAACGAAAACGCACTTTCCGTCAAGGGTAAATACATTGCCTGCGGCAACCCTTGACGGAAAGAAAATACAGGACTGATAAGGGAAAAGCCTTTGCGTTTCCGTTTCTTTCGTCCTCGTCGAAAGACAAAAAACAATTCAAAGGAGTTACGTATTATGAAATCAGCAGTTATCTACGCGCGTTATTCCAGCGCAAGCCAGACCGAGCAGTCTATCGAAGGGCAATTAGACGTTTGCAAAAAGTATGCCCAAGACAACGATTTACAAATCGTCGATACCTATATCGACCGCGCCATGACAGGCAAGAACGACCAACGCGTCGCGTTTCAAAAACTTTTATCCGACAGCGAAAAGCCCGTAACGTGGGAAATCGTGCTTGTATATGCAATCGACCGTTTCGGCAGAAATTCCATTGAGATAGCCGTCAATAAACAACGCTTGAAAAAGAACCGTAAAACGCTCATTTCCGCTACGCAACGCACCTCGGAAAATATAGACGGTACGAAAAACCTTGACGGTATCTTGCTTGAAAATATGTATATCGGGCTTGCCGAGTATTATTCCGAAGAACTCTCCCAAAAGATATTGCGCGGGTTGAACGAGAGCCGTAAGAAAGGCTTTTACTGCGGCGGGGGCGTGCCTTACGGATACAAAGTAGTTGACCGCAAAATCGTTGAAGATACCGAAAAAGCCGATACTGTTCGTTACATATTTTCGCAATATGCCCTCGGCGTGTACGTGCCGACCATCATCAAAGCCTTGACAGAACGCGGCGTTTATCATAAGGGAAAACCGTTTGCACCCAATACCGTGTACCATATACTGAAAAACGAAAAGTATCTCGGCATTTACCGCAATAAAGGCGAAGATTACGACAATATCTATCCGCAAATCGTTCCGATTGAAATTTTCGATAAAGTACGGAAAAAAGCACAAAAGAACAAGTACGGCAAAAGGAGCGTACAGGTAACATACCTATTGCGCCATAAACTGAAATGCGGATACTGCGGACACCCGATAAGCGCGGAAAGCGGTACTTCCTCGAACGGTGAAGTGATACACTATTACAAATGCCACGGCAGAAAAAAGTATCGCAACGGTTGTGAGAAAACGGCGTTACGCAAAGAGTTTTTGGAAAACTTTGTACTTGAAAATATTCTGCGCGAACTCACCAAACCCGATACAATGAACAAGGTCGTTGACGGGCTTATGCAGATACAGGAAATGCAGAACAAAGAAAGCCCGATACTCAAAACATTGCTTTCGGAAAAGCGTCAGACGGAAACGGCATTGAACAACTTGATGTCCGCTATCGAACAGGGTATTATCTCCGTTACGACAAATAAACGTTTGCACGAACTCGAAAACAAACTCACGGAACTCGAAAGAAATATCCTGATAGAACAGAGCAAATCAAAGATAACCCTGTCCGAAGATAAGATACGAAAGTTTTACGAACAGGCTTTACTGAAAGAGCCGCAAATGCTGATAAACCTGCTCATAAAGCAAATCGTATTGTATAACGACAAAATGATAGTTTACTACAATAGCCCTATACAAACAAGCCCCGACGGAAAAAGTCAGGGCTTTTCTTTTTACGACGAAACTGCTTTCATGCCGTATATTATACAAAATAAACCTACACCCGCCATGCGCGCGATACGTGTGATCATGACCGTATAAGCGGCGGCTATTTATTCCACGGTGCTCTTGACACGAGCCTCTCTCGGAGCGTGTTTGAGGGCAAATACGGGCGAAACGCTGCAACCCCGCACCCTATTAGGGTACGGGGTTTTGGTTTGCCTTCGGCGGAAACAGCCTACACGCTCCGACTCATGTCAAGAGCCTTTCGCGGCATAAACCGCCGCCGCTCACCGTTACGGAGATTTACTCAACCGAAAGCATTGTGCGCCGTAAATTGCCGATTTCGAGCCTTAAACGCGATTAAACGGCTTTCCGCGGCAAAAGAAAAAACCTAAACCAAACACCTTTTTTGAGATGTTCAATTTAGGTTAAACGTGGTGGAGATAAACGGACTCGAACCGTCCACCTCTTGAATGCCATTCAAGCGCTCTACCAGATGAGCTATATCCCCATAATTGCGCGGCGTGAAGCCGCGCGGAAATTTAAAGGATTGGAATAAAATTAATTATTCCGGTTTGATCGCGGAAACGGGGCAACCGTCTTCGCACGCGCCGCAGTCGATGCAGACATCCGGATCGATCACGTATTGAGAATCCCCCTGCGAAATTGCGTTCACGGGGCAGGTGTCTGCGCAGGCGCCGCAAGAAATGCACTCATCAGAAATGGTATGTGCCATATTTATAACCTCCGATTGTTCTTCATAGGCGGAAACCATCCGCTTTTACCCGAGTATTATATCACATATTTTTCGATTAGTAAATTGTTTTTCGCGGCTCAATCGAGTAAATTTTTCAGATCTTTGTCCGCTTTGTCGTCGGGCTCTTCTTTTTTCCCGCCTTTGAAAACAATTTTGTCCAAAGGAAAATCTTTGTAGACAAGACTCCCGTCCTTGTTCTCGATTTTCACGCGAACTGTCTGTTTCAGCATGTTTTCGGAAACGACAGTCCCCTTTCCTTCGGGAGTCGTCGCCTCGCTGCCGAGTTTGGGCATCTTTTTATAAATTTCGCTGTAATATTCGTTTTCATAGGAAAGGCAGCACATCAGCCTGCCGCAAAGACCGCTGATCTTCCCGGGATTGAGCGACAGCCCCTGCACCTTTGCCATTTTGATGGAAACTTTTTTGAACTCGGGAAGCGCCCCCGCGCAGCAGCATTCCCTGCCGCACGGCGCGATGCCGCCCAAAATCCTCGTCTCGTCTCGGATGCCCACCTGACGAAGTTCGATGCGGATATGAAACACCGACGCGAGATCTTTGACCAACTCGCGGAAATCCACTCTCCCGTCCGCAGCGAAATAAAAAATGACTTTCGTGCCGTCGAACGTAAATTCGCAGTCGATGAGTTTCATGTCCAGATTGTGCTTGCGGATCTTTTCTTCGGCGATCTTCATAGCGCCGGGTTTGCGCTCGGCGTTCTTTTTGACCTGTTCCCTGTCTTTATTGGTGGCGATGCGCACCACGGGTTTGAGAGGCTGCACCACCTCGGCGTCGGGAACGTCCTTGGGCGGAAACGCGACGACGGCAAACTCCGTGCTCTTGCTCGTCTCTACCACGACTTCCATGCCTTCTTCGTACGTTTCGTTATTTTTCGGCGCGAAATAGTAAATTTTACCGCCGTCTTTGAATTTGATTCCGATTACTTTCATCGTCCCTCCAGGATCCGTATAAACAACGTTTCGTAAGTCATTGCGGGATTTGCATTGAATTTCAGGTTGCGTTCCGCCTGCCCGATCGCCTCCTGCGAAAATACCAGCGCCCGTTCATCGTACCGTTTCGCGGCTTTTTCCAGAACGGCGCGTTCGCCGCCGAACAAAAGCAGGTCTTTACGGTTCAGGCGGAGCATCAGCATATCGCGGAACGCGAGCCGCAAAAGAGGCAGAAATTTGTTGCCTTCCACTTTTTCCGAAACCAGCCCCCGCGCGAATTCGACCGCGGTCGACGCCGTGAGATTGAGCGCGATCTGAGCCGCCTTTGCGGAGAGTTCGGACAAAGAGCCTTCGCCCGCGAGTTCTTCGGCTTTTCCGAGGTTTCCGCCCGAAATCGCGGCGATCTCGGCGATGTCTTCGCGGTAGGGAAATTTTTCTTTGAGCGCCGCGGCGATATCCTTTTCGGAAAACCCGATGAGTTCGAGTTTTTTGACGCGGGAGAGCACCGTGGGAAGGACGGCGTAACCGTTGGTCGAGCCGAGAATGAAATACACGTTTTCGGGCGGCTCTTCCAGAATTTTCAAAAGTTTGTTCTGCGCCGCCGCGTTTGCGTCCTGCAAGGCGTCCAGAACGTACAGTTTGCGGTCGGATTCCAGGGGTTTCACGTACGCGTCGTCGATGACCGCCCTGACGTCGCCCACCGCGATCTTTCCGCCCGTTTCCGCAGGAATGACCGCCATATCGGCAAATCGCTCTTCGCGGATCAGCCTGTCCCGCCGCTCGTCCCCGCCCGCGACGAGCACCGCGAGTTCCTTTAAAAAGGCGCGCAGGTTCGCCCCGTCCGGGCAGACGAGTAAATACGCGTGCGAGAGCGTACCGCTTTTCGCGTCCCCCGCAACGATGCGATAAGGTTTACTCTTATAAAACAGGCTCACCGTCGATTCCTTTATTTCAGATAGCCGCGCGCCGTTAACAGGCGCACGATATTTTGCGAAGTCCGGAACTTATCCCCCATACAGTCGATTTCAGCGAACCGATCGGGATAGCGCTTCAAAAGTTGCAGATAGCCCTCGTAGACGCGCTGATGAAAATTTTCGCCCGCCTTTTCCATGCGGTCGTTTTCGTCGGCGCCGTGCTTGCGCGCAAACGCGCGCCGAGGCGGGATATTCAGAAACAATGTTACGTCGGGCATGTAATTGCGGAGGGCGTATTCGTTAATCTTTTCCAGAAAATCGATCGACAGCCCCCTTCCGTAGCCCTGATAGGCGAAAGAAGAGAAGATATACCGATCGCAGATAACCATTTCGCCGCGCTCGAGAGCGGGCTCCACGGTGTCTTTGAGATGTTGTACGCGCGCGGCGGCGTATAAAAGCGCCTCGCACTCGTCGCTCATCTCCATGAACTTGCCGTTTAAGATAATTTTTCGTATTTCTTCGGAGATCTCGCCGCCGCCCGGCTCGCGCGTGACGACGTGCGGGATATTTTTATCCTGCAAATATTGGCTCAAAAGGCGTATCTGGGTAGATTTGCCAGACCCTTCGCAGCCCTCGAAGGTGATGAAGGCTCCCCTCATACGCGTCCCCCGATCTTGATGACGCTGATCTTTCCGTTCTTGACGCCGAACGTGTTTTTCGCGCGTTTCAAGCATTCGGCAGTTTCTTTGCCGATGACCTCGCCCGCGATGACGAGCGGGAAACAGGGCGGCGTGACGCCCGCGTTGCGCGCGCAGACTTTGCCCGCCGCCTTTTCGAGGGGCACTTCCTGCACCGCGAAGGTAAGGGCGGTGAGATAACTGAATTTTTTGACGCCGCACACGTATTCGGGCACGGCCTCGTAAGTGTTTTTCAAAGATTTGTTGCGCGCGACGCGGCGGAGGGCTCGGTCCAGCCGATTGAGGCGGGAAGCCGTCGTCGCCGCGGTGATATAAAACACCACGTAGCGACCGTCGTTCATTTCCGCGAAAATGCCGCGCTTTTCCAGTTCTTCGCAGGCGAGATAGGGAGAAATACCCATACCGCCGAAATCCACCGCGAACTGCAAAGTGGAAGAACCTTTATAAAATTTGACGCCCTTTTTGGCGAGGCGGGATTTGACGAGCGCAAGTTCGCGTTTGATGGAATCGATGAGCCGCGCGCCGTGCTCCGCCATGTACTTGACGCCGTATTCGACGGACGCCATGATGAGATAGGAAGGGCTGGTCGTGCGGAAGATCTGCAAGCCCTCTTCCGCCGCGGCGGCGAGCCGCTCGTCCCTGACGTTTAAAATAGCGCCCTGCGTGAGCGTGGGCAGCGTTTTGTGCGCGCCGTCCACCCAGATATCCGCAAAGTCGCCCGCATACGCCGCGCCCGATTCTTCCGAACCGTTGTCCGCGTCGAATTTGAGGTATGCGCCGTGCGCGCCGTCCACCATCAAAAGTTTTTTATACTTTTCGCAGATCTTACGGATCTTTTCGTATTCCGCGATGTTGCCGTAATAGTCGGGCGAGGTGAGCAGAACGCCGCACACGTCGCTCTCTTTCTGGAACGCTTCCTCCACGTCCAGCGGCGTGGGCGGGAGCAAAACGCCGTCTATCTCGTTTGCTTTTAAGATATACGGCTCGATGCCTAAGAGGGCGCAGGCGTTGTAGACGCTCTTGTGCGAGTTTCGGCCGATGATGACTTTGGATCCGAATTTGCGCGCGGCGAACAGCATGGAAAGCACAGCGCACGAAGAGCCGTCCGTGACGATAAAACTTCTGCGCGCGCCCAATATTTCCGCGATCTCGCGCTCCGCCACGGCGATCACGCCGTCGGGATCTTCCAGACAGTCGGAAAAGGACAACTCCGTGATATCCAGAGCCGCGTCCCTGAACAAGGAAAATATTTTGCGGTTTGCCTGATGTCCGGGCATATGAAAACGCGCGGGGCGTATGCCCTTGTACTTTTTCATCGCGCCGAGAATTCGGTATTCCATGCTCTCCCTCCTGCGTCGTTTACGCGGACAGTTTGCCCGATTTGTCGTATGTGGTCAGAATAAAATTCAGATAGGTGATCGGCTCGAACTGCAGATCGTACTGCGACGCCGCCCAATCGAACACGGAAAGACAGATCCCCTCGTTGCTCTTATCTTTGTCGCCGTTGGTGATATATTCCGTGATGTTGGTCAGATTGCTCAGATCGAAAGCGCAGCGAACGGTTTTCCATTCATCCTCGTCCACGTTGTTATCGTTGTTTTTGTCCTGCCAGATTTTGGTTTCGCGAATGGAAAGAACGCCGACTTCGAGCGCCTTTTGCACGTTCAGATAACTGTCGCGCAAGTTTTCGATGCGCGCCGTTTCGTCTTTTATACCCTCTGCTATCTGCGCTTCCGTCTTATAACGCTTGTCCTTTTTCATGCGGGTGCGGAAAGAATTTTCAACTGCGCCCGCATCCAGATTTCCCTCACGGAAATCGCCGTCCGTATAAAACTGCGCAAGATATTTTTCGCACGTTTTCAAATAGTCTTCCTTGACGATCTTCCCATCGTCGTCCACGTAGTCTTCGCCGAGGGGCGCTAGGATCGAATAATACGAAGTGGCGAACTGCTGCAATCTGCTGAACGTTTCCTCGCCCTCTTTTTCAGGCTCGGGTTTCACGTCGGATACCCACAAAATATCGCCCTGTTTGGCTGAAAACCACGCCGCCATCGCCTGCGAAGTCTGCGAGTCGTCCGAAAACGAACCTTGCGTAAATTCGAGTACGTCGTAAGAAAGCGCGTTCTTCTCTTTCAGATAATCGAGGGTGTTGAGTTTTTCGTTATTCTTCAATTCCATATCGTTGAAGTAATAGAAATAAAACGTCTGCCCGATGGTAGCGCGCGTTGCGAGCATGGTGAACAGCAGCGACCAGACGATGATCGCCGCCGCCGCGATCGCGATGATCTTGATCCAATCATACGATAGCATATGCCCGATTCTTTTTTTGCTGATGTGTGCGTCCATGCGTTATTTTTCCTTATTTTGCGCCGAAAGCCGGCGTTTATTCGAGAATTTCTTTGATCTCCACTTTGAAGTCGCCGCCGGGGGCGTGCACCGTGACCACGGCGCCCTTCGCGCTGCCGAGGAGCGCTTTGCCGAAGGGAGAATCAATGCTGATGACGTTGTTCATGGGGTCCGCCTCGGTCGTGCCCATGAGGGTATAGACCGCCTCTTCTTCCATGTCGTAATCGTACACTCTCACTTTGCTTCCGAAATGGATCTTGGAAATATCCGTACTCTCTTCGACGATCTTCGCGTTTTTGATCTTGGCTTCCAGTTCCAGGATCTCCCCTTCGTTCATCGCCTGTTCGTTGCGCGCCGCGTCGTATTCCGCGTTCTCGCTCAGATCTCCGAACCCGCGCGCCACCTTGATGCGCTCGGTGATTTCCTTTCTCTTTTCCGTTTGCAGGTATTTGAGTTTTTCGACCGCCTCGTCATACCCTTTCTGCGTCATGATGAATTCTTCCGACATTTTTCACTTGCTCCCGTGATTCCATATTTGTTGATAAAACAATGATTCCGCCAATCAGAAAGCGGAATCACTCTTACTCTTTTTATATTATACTCTTTCTTTTGAATCTTGTCAAGCGGCTTTGATTTTTTTCGGCTTACCGACAGGGCAAAGCAGGGCGAATTTTGCATTTTTCTCGCGCTTTTCAGCCCTTTTTCACTTGGTCCAGGTACTTTCCGATGCGCGAAGCCGCCTCGCTCAGATTCGCCATGCTCGTGGCATAGGAACAGCGCACGTGAAATCTTCCCGCGTCGCCGAACGCGTTGCCCGGAACGACCGCCACCTTTTCGGCGCGCAAAAGCCCGTTCGCAAAGGCCTCGCCGTCCGTTTGCAGCGATTCCACCGACGGAAACACGTAAAACGCGCCGCGCGGCTCGAAACATCTGAGGCCGCAGCCGTTGAAAAAATCCACCATAAATCGGCGGCGCTTGTCGTATTCCGCGCGCATGGTCTCGACCACCGAAAAATTGTCGGTAAAGCCCTCTTCCAACGCCTCGATGGCGGCATATTGCGAATTTGTCGGCGCGCACATGATGACGTACTGGTGTATTTTAAAGAGCGCCTTGTCTATTTCGGGCGGCGCGCACACGAACCCGATGCGCCAGCCCGTCATGGCGAACGCCTTGGAAAAGCCGGAAATGAGCACGGTCCTCTCCCGCATCCCCTCGAACGAGGCGATGGATACGTGCTTGCCGCCGTAGGTAAGTTCGGCGTAGATCTCGTCGGAAATGACCAGAAGATCGTGCTTTTTGATGACCGGCACGATGGCTTCGAGCTGTTCTTTGGTCATGATGCCGCCCGTGGGGTTGTTGGGATAGGGCAGAATGATCGCCTTTGTACGCGGGGTGATCGAACTTTCCAGCATTTCGGGCGTGACGATAAACCCGTTTTCGCGCACGCATTTGACGGGGACGGCGTTCGCGCCCGAAAGATGCACGCAGGGAAAATAGGAAACGTAACTGGGCTCGGGGACCAGAATATCGTCGCCGACCTCGCAGATCGCGCGAAGGACGAGGTCGATACCCTCGCTCGCGCCCACGGTCACGATGACGTTGTCGGCGGGATAGGAAACGGAAAAACGCTCAAAAAGATAGCGGGAAATGAGTTCTCTGAGTTTGGGAATGCCGCGGTTGCCCGTGTACTGGGTATAGCCGCGCTGTACGGAGCGGATGGCAGCGTTGCGGATATGCCAGGGCGTGATAAAGTCCGGCTCGCCCACGCCGAGGGAGATGGCGCCCTTCATTTCCGATACGATGTCGAAAAATTTACGGATGCCGCTCGGCTTTAAATCCTTGACGCGCTGATTGAGAAAGTCTTTCATGGCTGTACGGATAACCTCATGGAGTCGTCCGGTCTGTCCGCGATCGTGCCCTCGATCTTGTATTTTTTGAGGATGAAATGCGTCGCCGTGGATAAGATACCGTCGATGGTGGACAGGCGTTCGGCAACGAAACGCGACACGTCGCGCAGAGATCTTCCCTCGATAAACACCGCCAGATCGTAACCGCCGCTCATCAGATACAAACTCTGCACCTCGTCGAAGCGGTAAATCTCCTCGGCGATGGCGTCGAAACCGTTCACCTTCTGCGGCGTGACGCGCACTTCGATGAGCGCCTGCACGATCTCTTCGGACAGGACTTCGCCGTTGACGATCGCCGTATATTTGACGATGACGCCGCTCTCTTCCATATTTTCGATCGCGGCGGAAACCTCCGCTTCGCTCGTGTCGAGCATAACGGCGATCTTGGAGGGGGAATACCTGCAATCCTCTTCGAGGATCTTTAAAATGTCCGCTTCCAGTTTTTTCATTTCCGAACTCCTTGTTTTTCTTGCAAACAGTATAAACTTTTCACCGCCCCGCTGTCAATCAGATTTTACTTTTTCGCGCAATTATGTTAAAATAGAATTATCATCGGATCATACGTTAAGGAGAAAATATGTTTAAACTTTGGGCAAAGATCATGGCAGACGGAAAGATCCGCCGCCAATTCGTCTATGAACCGGACGAAAAACTCGATTATTCGCATTTTTTGTCCTATCTCATGGATATATGCCACGAAATGGATATTCCCACGCCCGTGCTCTTGAAGACGCATATTTTCAATTTCGCGAAATTCAACCACGTCAAATTTCTGCCCCGCGATTTTGTGGAGAGCGTGGATTTCGATTGCCTTCTTTTGGAAAATATCGTCCTGTAATGCAAAATTTCCCAAGTGTTGCGCATACTTTCGGTATGAAGATTTCCGCGATTCTTTCCATTGCCGCGCTCATTCTCTGCGGCCTGAATTTTTGTATCAACGCCCTGTTCGGCGTGGACGTTCTGCTCGTTTTATGCGCGTACAACGCCCTCGTATACCGCACCGTCAACAGTTTTTTCGGCGTGGCGGCGCTCTTTATCGCCTTCTGGACGATCGCTTTCAAGCCTTTTCACAATCTCGGCTGAAAAATCGTTGACAAAAAGGCGGGATTTTTGCTATCATAACGGCGGTAGGTTTTCGGAAAACACTACTTAAAAACAACCGAGGTAATTTCATATGAAAAAATTCACAACAAAAATGTTGTGCAGGGCGGGCATCGTGGCCGCTCTGTATGCCGTGCTGACCTTCGCTTTGGGAAATCTGTCGTTCGGAACTTTGGGGTTCCAGATCCGTCCCGCGGAGGCTCTTACTATTTTACCCCTCTTTTACGCGGAATGCGTGCCCGCGCTGTTCGTGGGCTGCCTGATCGCAAACCTCATTTCCCCCGTCGGCCCGTGGGATATTTTCGGCGGAAGCCTGATTTCCCTCATCGCCGCGCTGTGCACTTATTTTGCGGGAAAACTGATCAGAAACACGCCGCTGAAACTGGCCGTCGGCGGACTGTTCCCCGTAGCGCTCAACGCGTTCGGCATCGCCGCGATCATCGTATTTACCGCAGGCGAGGCGCTCTCTTATCCCTTTATGGTGCTTTCTCTCGCCGTGACGCAGTGCGTATGGGTCTATGCGCTGGGCGTTCCCCTCTACTTCGGCGTGCGTTCCCTGCGCGAACGCGGCATTCCCGCTTTTTGCGACGGGCGCCCCGTAAAACCGATCTCGTAAACAACAAGCCCCGCGGCACAGCCGCGGGCTTTTCCAATATTTGCCAATGCTTTTTTCAAAAAAAAGTGCTTGACAATCGCTCTTCAATCATTTATAGTATTACAAAGAGGGTTATGTTGCATTTACAACAAGGAGTGGGGAGTGGAAATTACGACGTCCCTGTTTGACGGGGTTACAAAAGACGAATACGACGCGATGATGGTCTGTTTCAAGGCCGTGGTGAAGACCTATAAAAAGGGAGAAGAGATCACGGTCGGGCACGACCGCGTAGGCGTGGTGCAGAAAGGCAAAGCCAGCCTTTTGAAGACCGACCTGAACGGCGTGCGCACCATTTTCGAACAGTTGCGCCCCGGGGGCGTGTTCGGAGACGTGCTCGCGTTTTCGGGCACGGACGCCAGTTTTTTCATCGTATGCGACGAGGACTGCGAGATCCTCTTCATCGACTACGAGCATATCGTCAAGCGCTGCGAAAAGGCGTGCACGCATCACAGCGTAGTGGTGCAGAACCTCGTAAAACTGATGAGCGAAAAGACGCAGGCGCTTTCCGAACATCTGGAAATTTTAAGCCGCCGCACCATCCGCGAAAAACTTCTGGCATACTTCGTGACCGCTGCGACGAAAAACAAAAATTATTATTTCACCCTGCCCTTTTCGCAGACAAGCCTTGCCGACTATATCTGCGTGGACAGGAGCGCCATGGTGCGCGAACTCAAAAAGATGAGCCGCGACGGCATCATAGAAATGGACAAGCGCAACGTGAAACTTTGCGCGCAATATTTTAAAAAGTAAAAAACAAGAGCCTGTTCCGAAGGGAACAGGCTTTATTTTTACAGACATTCCTGCAAAATTTGTAAAATATCTTTTTCCGTAAGCGGCGACCAGGCATTTTCCAGCCCCTCGTTTACGGCGATATGATGCGCCATTTCGCCGAGGCGCTCGCTGCCGATGCCCACTTCTTTGAGCGTCATGGGCAGGCCGAGCGAAACAAAATACGCATACGTCTTTTCGATCGCCTCGTTCGCGACGGCAAAACCGTCCTTGCCGTTTACTTCGATCCCCCATACGTTTTGGGCGTAATTTACAAAGCGTTCGAGCGTCTTTTCGCTCAGGATATGCCGCATCCATCGGGGCGTGACGATGGCGAGCCCCACGCCGTGCGTGATGTCGTAATACCCGCTGAGCGCGTGTTCGATGGCGTGGCACGGCCAGCCCGAATAGCGGTTGCCCAGCCCCGCGATGCCGTTGCAGCCCAAAGAACTTGCCCACATCAGTTGGGCGCGCGCTTCGTAATCGTTCGGATCCCCGATCGCTTTGGGCGCGTAACGGATGACCGTCTTTAGCAAACTTTCGCAAATTTTATCAGCGAGATAGTTGTTGGGCGCGGTAAAATACTGCTCGATCACGTGGTTCATGATATCCGCCGCGCCCGCCACAGTCTGCCGCGCGGAAACGGTATAGGTGTATTCGGGGTCTAAAATCGATAGCGCGGGGAAGAGATGCCCGTCGAGATAGCCGACTTTGTCGTTGGTATCGGGCTTGGAGATGACCGCGCCCCAGTCGTATTCGCTGCCCGTGGCGGAGAGGGTGAGCACGGTGACGAGCGGAAGCGCCTTTTTTGTAGGGACTTTGCCCGTGATGAGATCCCACGCCTGCCCGTCGTAACACGCGGCGGCGCAGATCGCCTTGGAACAGTCGAGCACGCTGCCGCCGCCCACCGCGAGGACGACTTCGACGCCTTTTTCCTTGCACATCTTCGCGCCCTCCTCCACGCTTTGCAGTTTGGGGTTGGGTTCGATGCCCGAAAGTTCGTAGATCTCGAAACCGTCCAACAGTTTTTTCACCTTGTCGTACAGTCCGATCTTTCGGATACTGCCGCCGCCGTAAGTGAGCAGTACTTTTTTGCCGTAAGCGGCGAGCCTTGCGGGCAGTTCTTCCACCTGTCCTTTGCCGAACAGCACGCGCGTAGGCGTGCAATACTCAAAATTTTCCATAATAATTCGCTCCTTATCGAATTTATTTTCCGTAAACGAGATCGCGGACGATCTCGCCCGCCATCATGAGCCCCGCCGACGCTGGCACGAAACTGACGCTGCCCACAAATTTTTCGCCCGCGGCGGCAGCCGACCTGTCTATCTTTTCGGGCGGCTCTTCCGAATAGATCGCCTTGACGCCCGTGATCCCCTCCCTTTTCAGTTCCCGCCGCACGATACGGGCGAGCGGGCACACTTTCGTATCTTCCAGAGGCGCCGCGCGGAAAGCACAGCCGAGTTTGTTGCCCGCGCCCATGCAACTGACGACGGGCACGCCCGCCGCCCGCGCCGAGGCGATGAGGCGCACTTTGTCCGCCACGCTGTCGATTGCGTCCGCCACATAGGAAAAGGCGGAAAAATCGTACTCCGCGGCGGTCTTTGCGTCGAAATACAGCGTCTTTATATGCACTTTGCAGTCGGGATTGATATCCGCGATGCGCTCTTGCATCACTTCCGTCTTGTACCGCCCCACCGTAGAGCGGAGAGCGACGAGTTGTCGGTTCAGATTGGAGGGCGAAACCACGTCCGCATCGGTCAGGGTGAGTTCCCCCACGCCGCAGCGCGCGAGCGCTTCCGCCGCATACGAACCGACGCCGCCCAGCCCGAACAGCGCCACGTGCGCACCCGCAAGTTTCCGCACGCCGCCCTCCCCGAGAAGGGCGGCTGTTCTGCAATAAAATTCTTCCATAAAAAAATTATACTCCAAAAGAACGCGTATCTACAAGCGTTTTGTAAAAAAAATTTTCAAACACTCTTGAAAAAACAAAAAAAGTATAATATAATGATAGAGTAAGCGACGATTGATCTTTGCTTACAGGCTATATTTTAGGGGGTTAGCAGATTTATGAGTAAAATTCAGGCGGAAGACATCCGCAACCTTGCAATCATCGGGCACAGCGGCGAAGGCAAAACTTCGGTCTGCGAGGCGATCCTGTTCAACGGCAGATCGACCGACCGTTTGGGCAAAGTTCCCGACGGGAACACCGTAACCGATTACGACGAACAGGAGATCGCGCGAAAGATGTCCATTTCGCTTTCGGTCGCATACACCGAATGGGAGGGAGCGAAGATCAACCTTTTGGACGTTCCGGGATTTTACGATTTCGAAGGCGAGATGAACGAGGCGCTCCGCGCCGCGGGCGGCGCGCTCATCGTAATGGGCGCGAACGGAACGGTGACGGTCGGCGCGGAAAAGGCGATCGCGATCTGCCAGCGCGCGCAACTGCCCATGGTCATTTTCATCAACGGCATGGATAAGGACAACGCGGATTACGCGGGCACGGTGGCGGCGCTCAAACAAAATTACGCGGGCAAGATCGCGCCCATTCAGATCCCCATCATGCAGGGGCAGAAAATGATCGGTTATATCAACGCCATCAAAGAAAAGGCATACCGCTTTTCCGACGCGGGCTTGCAGGAGATCCCCATTCCCGAGGATATGCTGCCGACGCTCAAAGAAATGCAGGACAGCCTGACGGAAACGGCGGCGGAGAACGACGACGCGCTTCTGGATAAATATTTTTCCGAGGGCGCGCTCACGCGCGACGAGATCGTGCACGGCATCCGCAAGGGCATTTACAACGTGAACACCATTCCCGTCATGGCGGGCTCGGCGCTGCAGAACAAGGGCATCATCAATCTGATGGACGAGATCGTAAAATATATGCCTAAGGCGAAGGAACGCCGCGAAATGGTGGCGACCGACCTTATGAAAGACGAACTGACGGGCGTTTCCTGCGAGGAGGACGGACCCTTTGCGGCGCAGGTATTCAAGACGGTGGTCGATCCTTTCGTCGGCAAACTCAATATCATGAAAGTATTCCGCGGCACGCTCCGCTCGGGCTCGACGGTGTACAACGCGACGACGGGCAAAAGCGAACGCATCAGTCAGATCTATCTTTTAAAAGGGAAAAAACAGGAGCCCGTTTCCGAACTGGGCGCGGGCGATATCGGCGCGGTGAACAAACTGATCTCGACCAACACGGGCGACACGCTCTGCGACGAGAACGCGAAAGTGAAGTTCGACGCCATTCACTTCCCCCGCCCCGTCTATTCCATGGCGGTGTACGCGGACAAAAAGGGCGAAGAGGATAAAATTTTCGGCGGACTCAATAAATTATCCGAAGAAGATTACACCTTTACGGTGGAGAAGAACGCCGATACGGGCGAAATGATCTTAAGCGGTCAGGGCGATACGCATCTGGACGTCATCAATAAAAAATTAAAGGCGAAGTTTAACGTGTCGGCGGCTTTGAGAACGCCGCGCATCGCCTACCGCGAGACCATCCGCAAGATCGTACAGGCGGAGGGCAAGCACAAAAAACAATCGGGCGGGCACGGACAGTACGGTCACTGCAAGATACGGTTCGAGCCTTTCGACGGCGATTTCGAGTTTGCGGAAGAAGTCGTGGGCGGCAGCGTGCCCAAACAATATATCCCCGCGGTGGAAAAGGGGCTCAGGGAATGTCTGCCGTCGGGTGTTCTGGCGGGATATCCCGTGACGGGGCTGCGCGCAGTCTTGTACGACGGCAGTTATCACGACGTGGATTCCTCGGAAATGGCGTTCAAACTGGCGGCGGCGATTGCGTTTAAAGAAGGGCTGAAAAACGCCCAACCCACCCTTTTGGAGCCGATCATGCGGTTAAAGATCCGTATTCCCGAAGCATATCTCGGAGATATCATGGGCGATATGAACAAGCGCCGCGGACGCATCCTCGGCATCGACATGGCGGAGGGTATGCAGATCGTAAACGCGGAGGCGCCGCAGTCGGAACTTTCCAAGTACGCGACCGACCTTCGCAGCATGACGCAGGGACGCGGACGGTTTATCGCCGAATTTGAACGCTACGACGAAGTGCCCGCAGCGGAATCGGAAAAGATCGTCAGGGCGCGGCAGGCGGAAAACAATTAAAAATATACGGCAAGCCCCGACAGATTTCTGTCGGGGCTTGTTTTTCGGGCGGTTTACACCGCCCCGCACTTCCTATGCTTAATAACAACTATTGTCAGTGTCTGGTATATTCGGGTCCGCAGGAACCGCTCGGTGCACATGCGCCTTTGGGGTTGCAACTGCCGCTGTCAGACGAATCGCCCATGGGCGCGCAAGAATAACTTTGGCTTTGTTTAAGTTTTTCAATCATCACCTTATACCTCCTATTTTATTTTTTTCGGAAGTGCCTTTATTCCATATCCCCGTCGAAGGGTCATACAGACATCTTGGATTCTTTGCAAACAGGTTTCCGCTTTCGGCACTGGCGAGGGGACGGCAGTCCGAACAGGCGAAACGAAATTCACACCCGCAACATTTTTCGATCAATCCGAAATGTAATTTACGATAGCGTAACGCCGTTTCTCCGCACACGATCTCATGTAAATTCTGTTTACGCACATTGCCCAACGAAAGATTCCGCTCAAACACGCAGGGGTAAACGCTCCCGTCCGAGGAGACAGCAAGTTTTCCCGCCCAGCATGTATTTTCCCCCATGGCGCGAGCAAACCATTCTTTTTCAGCCCTGAAAACAGGTTCTGTGCGACAGGCGTATTTGACTTCTTCTTTTCTAGACACGAGGTGCCTGTTCTGTATCCCGCCCGCGACTTTACGTATGACGTCAAATTTATAATCGTCGATTTTCAGATCATTCAAAAAAGCGATTATGTTTTCGCGTTCGTTTATATTTTCTTTCATCAGCACGACGGCGATGCTCACTTTTATTCCGGACTCCCGTAAACGGCGGACGGTGTCGACCGTTTTTTGGAAACTTCCGCGCACACCCGTGATCGTCTCGTGTATCTGCGCCCTATCTCCGTACAACGAAACACGCACATGAATTTTGTTTTCACGGCATAGGTTTGTCAACTCGTCGCTAAAAAACGTTGCGTTCGTAAAAATTTCGATTTGTCCGAACGACAACTCGCAGGCGTACCTCACAAGGTTTTCCAGATCTTTATTACAGCAGGGTTCCCCGCCGATAAACTGCACACGAATACAGCCTTCGTTTTTCAGTTCGCGCAGTACGCGACGCCAGTCTTCCCGCGTCAATTCCCCTTCGGCCTCATGCCGAGTGCCCTCGTAACAGTGAACGCAACGCAAATTACACTTTTGCGTAACTTCGATCCAGGCAAAAGTCAGAGGGGCCTGCGTGACTGAAGGAAGGTAACGATGCGTGCTTTCGCCATGATACAGCCCTAAAGCACGTATCTCCTCGATAAACTTCCGTTCGTTCCCGCCGCTCGCCCTTTCACCATGCAAAATACAGCGTTCTGCAATTGATTTTCCCTCTTCGTCCAGCCAATACACATCGCCGCTGCGGAAATCGTAAACGGCTGCGCGTTTTTCACCTTCGACAAATACAACGTCCTGTTTCCATTCCCATACCTCGTATTCCCGCATAATCCTCCGCCTGTAACGTATGTTTTTTATTATTTTACATCATAATATGATGTATGTCAATCATTTTACATCACAAAATGATATTTTCTTAATATGGAAACAGCAAAATTGGTCGGGTCACGCTTGCGCGATGCCCGCAAGGCAAAAGGACTGACGCAAAAAGAAGTTGCCGCTCATTTCAGAATGACGCAACAGCAATACAGTCGCTTTGAAAACGGAGTCTTTGAACTGAATTACGGACAAATTATCGAATTATGTTTATTTTATAACATTACACCGAACGAGTTGTTCGGATTTGACGAATAAGCGCTCTCCGCCGATCGGCGGAGAGCGCTTATTTTTCTTTTATTTACCACCAGCATCTAAGTAAGCGGTATAATCTGCAATGACTTGCTTCGCAGTGCCGTCCTGTTCGATCTTGCCGTCTTTCAGCCAAACGGCGCGCTCGCAGAGATCGACCACGCTGCGCGTGTGCGAAACGATGATAAACGTCGTGCCCTGTTCTTTTTTCTCCATCAGCCGCGCATAACATTTTTTCTGGAACGCCGCGTCGCCCACGCCGAGGATCTCGTCGACGAGCAGAATGTCGGAATCCATATTAATGGCGATGGAAAAACCCAACCTCGACAGCATACCCGAAGAATAATTCTTGACGGGCGAATTGATAAACTCTCCGAGTTCGGCAAATTTTAAAATGTCGTCCATCTTATTTTCGATCTGCCTTTTGGTATAGCCCATGATGGCGGCGTTGAGGTAGATATTCTCCATGCCGTTGGCGTTTCCGTCGAACCCCGCGCCCAACTGTAACAGCGGCGTGATTTTGCCGAACACGTCTATTTTGCCGCGCGTCGGCTGCAACGTGCCCGCGATAATTTTCAAAAGCGTGCTTTTGCCCGCGCCGTTCCGTCCGATAAAAGCCACCGATTCGCCGTAACGGATCTGAAAGGTAAGATCCGTCAGACAATGAAATTTTTGTTTTTTCAGTTTGCCGCGGAACAGTTTTACGACGACTTCTTTCAAATCGTCCGTGCGTTCGGTAAATGCGTTGAAATCCATGCTGACGCCGCGCGCGTCCACGAGGAGTTGGTTGGAATCGTTTTTTTCTGCCATGTTACAACCTCGCCGCAATGGAATTTTTCGTCAGCCGCATAAAAAGCAGTCCCAACAAAAAGAAAACGATCCCGAACCCGTAACAGATCAGGTGTTCGGCCAGAGAGGGCATCCCTCCCATCAACAGCGTTCGGAAATATTCCACATAATGATACATTGGATTGAACGCCATGACCTTGGTGACCATAGGACTGTTCAGTTTATCTACGGTATAAAATAACGGCGTCAGGTACGTCCACAACGTCAGCAATACCGAATAAATATGCTGAATATCGCGGAAAAACACAAATAACGTGCTTAAAAATAAAGATATCCCCAGAGAAAACAGGAGAAGCGAAGGAAGCAAAACGATCGTCATCAGCATTTCCCAATGGAAAGCGACGTCCGCCCCCATCAGTATGCGGATGACCATGACCAGCACAAGCGCGATAAAGGAAAATCCGAACGTAACCAGCGAAGACAGGACGTTGGAAATGGGAAAGATGCTGACGGAGATCTTGTTTTTTTGCAACAGGTTGCGCTGGTTGACCAGGCACGGAAGCGAACCCGACGTGGAAGCGCGCATCACGTTGAAAATAATATTTCCGCTTAAAACATAGACCGAATAATCCAACTCGATCCCGTCGCGCCCGAAGATCTGCGAAAACACGAACGCCATCACGAGCATATTCAAAAGCGGGTTCAAAACCGTCCACAAAACGCCGATAAACGAGCCGTAATATTGATTTCTGATATTCCGTTTGACGAGCAGGCGCAAAAGATAGGTACGCTGTGCCGCCTGATTCAAAATGCCGATTTGCTTCATGTCTTCTCTCTATAACTTTTCTTCTCTGTTTTTATGCAATCTGCGATACAGCCCCGCGGGCAAAAATGCCAGAATCAGCGGCTTGAACGCATAAAATCTGCCCTTGACGGAACGGTTGAGCCGACTCCCGTACATACGCACGTAAAATTCGTTGCGGCGGGTGCGGAAGGTGTGCTTTTTGGCGAGGTTTCGCGGTTCGTAATACGAAATGAGATCGTCCTGTAAATTATATCCGTACAGGCGCGCCGCATACAGGCGGAATACGAGATCGTAATCTTCGCAGCGCACCGTTTCGGAAACGTCGCGGTATCCGCCGACTTTTAAGAGCGCCTCGCGGCGGAACAAAAGCGTGGGATGTATAAAGGGATTCCCGCGTATGATATCCGAAAGTTGCGGCTGTGCGGGAAAAGACCTTCTCGCGTAGACGCCCTTCTCGTCGAACAGGCGGGCGCCGCCTCCCGTAAAGGCGTAATCGGGATGTCCGTTTAAAAAAGCCAACTGCTTTTCGAAGCGCCCGACGCGGCAGATATCGTCCGCATCCATGCGCGCTACAAACTCGCCCGCGCTCTTTTCCAGCGCGAAATTCAGACAATACGTGAGCCCGCGGTTTATTTCGAGCGAAAACACCTTCAACGAGGGAAACTCTTCCGACAGGCGAAACAACTTGTCCGCGGTGCCGTCCTTAGAGCCGTCGTTTACGGCGATGACTTCCATGTCCCCCGTATAAGTATATAGGGAGCGGACAGCGCGTTCCACGCTGTTTTCGGCGTTATATACGCCCATAATGACGGATATCACTCGCATTCCCCGCAAAAATCAAAATACGTTTGGGCGAGCCGCTCGGCGGCCGTACGAATATCGTACCCCTCGGCGCGCAAAATGTCAACCGCTTTTACGCACTTATCGGGAATTTTTTGCATCGCCTCCGCCCATTTTTTTGTCGAGAGCGGAAGAAAAGCGTTTTGCGGCGCGAACGAGCACTCGCGCGTGATGAGATCGGAAAACAGGCAGGGAACGCCCGCCGCCTGTGCCTCGATCGCCACGACGGGCAGGCCTTCGTAGCGCGAAGGGAGCAAAAAAGCGTCCATCGCCGCATAGAAGAGCGCGGGCGTCTTGGTGGGCGGGAAAAAGCGGACGCGGCCGCCGCATTTCTCCTCGGCGTAACGTACCAGATTTTTCCGCTCGTCGCCGTCGCCGACGAGAACGAGCGTCAAAGAAGGATCCTCTTTCGCCGCCAGCGAAAAGGCGTCCAGCAAAAAATATAAATTTTTTTGGTAGGCGAACCGCCCCATGAACCCGAGCACCGTACCCGAAAGCCCCAATGCGGCTTTCGCCTCGCTTTTTTCGGGAACGTCGGAAAAGGCGTCCAACTCGATCGCGTTTTTCATGACGAACGCTTTCTGCCAATCTTTGCCGAACAAGTATTTCGCCGCATCCCCGCCGCACGCCATCAGGTGCGTGGCGTCTTTGGCGGCAAAGCGCTTTAACACGTCTTTGACGAATTTATGGTCGGCATAGCGGTTGGCGGCGCTGTGCGAGTGGCAGATGCGCACGGGCACCCCCGCTTTTTTCGCGGCGTGTAAAACGAAGGCGGACAGCGTGGTCATGTGCGAGTGCACGGCGTCGTAATTCTGTTCCCTGAAAAACCGCGTCAGCGCGGGCACAGATTTATAAAAGCGGACAAGGCTCGGAACGGTAAAAATGCGCGCATCGGGATCGAGCGCGCGTATTTTTTCGTCGAAAGGACTCTCGCCGTAGGTATAAAAATCGAATACGACGCGGCTCCTGTCGATGTGCTTGTAATAATTAAAAACGCAGGACGAGACCCCGCCGAGTGCGGCGTTGCCTACGACCTGCGCGATCTTCAATTTCCCGTCAGTCATAGAAGTTTTTCCTGTTTTTCAGGCCGCGAAATTTGGGGAGAATACCCTGCGGACGTAATGTTTGCTCGCCCAAAGCGCTTTCGCCTGATTTCTTACCTTGCAATATTCGTTCAAAGGAACGTGATTGATAAACTTTTCTTCGCCGAACAGGACGACGAACACCGTTTTGCAGAAGATCTTGATATCCAGCCATAAAGACGCGTGCATGACGTAATAGACGTCGTAATAATTGCGTTCCTCGGTGGAAAGATATCCGTTGCCGTTCACTTGTCCCAGCCCCGTAAGGCCGGGCTTGACGTAGAATTTCACCTTTTCCCAATCGCGGTAATCCTTCTCATAGGAAGGGAGCAGCGGGCGGGGCGCGATGAAACACATATCGCCTTTGAGCACGTTGTAGATTTGCGGCAATTCGTCGATCTTGAACTTGCGGATGATCCGCCCCACTCTGGTCACGTGCATGCTGTTGCCCGAAACCACGGGGTTGTCCTTATCGAACGCGACGTTTGTCGAAGTCATCGTTCGGAATTTATATACTTTGAACCTTTTCATACCCTTGCCGGTGCGCTCCTGCGAAAAGAAGACTTTGCCGCCGTCTTCCAGTTTGATCGCGATCGCAGTAACGGCGATCACGGGAGCGGTCAAGACGGCGAGCACCGCCGCAATCACGTACGAAAAAGCATATTTTACGTACAAATACATTTTCATACCAAGATTATATCATTTAAAATGCGCAAAGTAAATTAAAATTTACAATATTATTACATTTTAAAAGAATTTTTACCGTTTTATCATATTCTGCACGGTTTTTACATATCAAATCATAGAATTTTTGGCGGAAAAAAGCGAATTTTGAAGGTCGTGCCCTCTCCGAGGCGGCTTTCCACGGACAATTTCCAGCCCGCGCGCGTACACAGTTTGCGCACGATGGCGAGCCCCAGCCCGAATCCGCCGCCCGTGCCGTTGTGCGATTTATCCACCGTGTAAAAGCGCGAAAAGATATGCGGCAGATTTTCCTCGGAAATGCCGACGCCCGTATCCGATACGCAAAGTTCGGGAATTTTGCCCCCCGTGAGCGTGATCTTCAGATCGCCGCCATCCTTGTTGTAACGGATGCCGTTGCTGATCAGGTTGTTCAGAATTTCGATCATGCGCTCGCGGCGGGAAAGGATGATCACCCCCTCCTCCGCTTCGAGCGTGAACGAAATATTCCGCTCCGCGATGCGCGGCCCGAACGGCGCCGCCGTCTCTTTGACGAGCGCCGTGAGATCGACGTCGTAGGGAGGCAGTTCGTCGTTGTCGATGGCGCTGAAATTGATGATGCTGCGAATAAGATTGGACAGCCGTTCGCTCTGCCGCAGAATGGTCGCAGCCGCCTCGGACACTCGCTCGTTATCGAGATTGCCCGAACCGATCAGTTCCGCAAAACCCTTGATGCTGGTGAGCGGCGTGTTCATTTCGTGCGTGACGTTGGCGATAAATTCGTTCTTGCTGCGCGCCGCCGACACCGCCTCGGTGACGTCGGTCATCAGAAGCACGCGCGTTTCCTCCACTTTTGTAAAGCGCAGCATATATTCCCGCTCGCCGAATTTATGCGAGACCGACGCGGTTTCGTTTCCCGCGAGCGCGGCGCTCACTTCGGCGTCTTCGACGAACAGCCGCACGGGTTCGTTCTCCTCGTATTCCAGAAGTTTCGCCGCGGTGCGGTTGATGAGGATCACGTCTTTCGGATCGCGGAAAATGACCATGCCGTTTTCCATGCTGTCGAGGATGAGTATTTCCAACTCGCTGTCCGCATTGAGTTTTTTGACTTTGTCCTTGATCTCGTCGCTCATACCGTTCATCAGTTTGACGATGGGCTGCAATTCGCGGTATTTCGTGGACACGTGGCGGCCGCCCGAAAGCGACATTTCCCGCGTGAGTTTTTCCACGGGTTTTAAGATATAGGAGGTGGAAAGCCAGGTGAAGAACAGGCTGAACAGCACCACCAGAATGAGAAACCATAAAAGCGTGGGCAGCGAATCGACGAAGATGGACCACAGCGAATCGGTGGGCATGGAAATGCGCACGAGCGCCCCGTCGTCGTAAACGGTGCCGTCACCCGAAACGAGCCGCGCGTTCACCCTGACGCAGTAGTATATCATGTCGGCATTGACGGACGCGCTGCTGCGCACGGCAAAACCCGCGCCCGATCCGAGCGCGGCGCTCACTTCCTGCCGCCCCAGATGATTTGGATAATCCGAAGCGGCGCCGTCGCTGTCCGCCACCACCGTTCCGTCGAATAAAATATACGTCACGCGCGCGCCGAATAATTTTTCGGAAAGCGCCGCAGCGCCCGCCTCGTCGAAGGGCTCGTCCTCTTCGAATTCTTCCATGTATCGCGTAAGTTGGTTTTTCGCGAAATCCAGCGACGAATTGTAATATACGTTTGCCGACAGCAAAGAAAAGAAAACCACGCCCGATACCGTAACGATGAGCGTGATCAACAGAATGCGTTTGAGCATAGTTTTTCCCCGTTATTCCCTGTAAACGAATTTATACCCCACGCCGAACACCGTTTCGATGTAGTCGATGCCGAGTTTCCGAAGGCGCGCCACGTGGTTATCCACCGTGCGCGTTTCGCCTTCGTCGTACCCCCAGACCGCGTTGAGGATATTTTCGCGCGAAAGCGCCTTGCCCTCCTTCTGCATGAGATATTTCAAAAGGTTGAATTCCTTGTTGTTGAGTTCGAGTTTTACGCCGCGCAGCGTCGCGGTCATGGTCTCTTCGTCGAGCGCCAGATCCCCGCGCACGATGCCCGCGCTCTCGCCGTGGCGCCGAAGGGCGGCGTTGACGCGCGCAGTCAGTTCCAAAATACCGAAAGGCTTGGCGATGTAATCGTCCGCGCCCAGATTCAGCCCGCGTACTTTGTCCGTTTCCTGCCCCAGCGCGGAGAGCATGATACAACTCACCTGCGGATATTTCTGCTTGATCTTCGCCAATACTTCCAATCCGTTGCCGTCGGGCAGCATGATATCCAGAAGCGCGAGCGACGGCGCGCTCTTTTCCAGCGCTGCCCAGAATTCGTATACGGTATTGTACGCCGAAAGTTCGATGCCCGACATTTCAAGCGCGCACTGCACGAGTTCGCAGATACTCGTATCGTCTTCCAACAAATATACTTTCTTATTCATGGTTCCCATTATATCACACCGCGGGCGATTCATCAAACGAATGCGCCAGATAGGTCAGATGGTCTGCGGCACGTTCGAGATTGCCGACTAAGTTGATGAACACGCCGCTCGACGCGGGACGGCATCTGCCGTCGTTCAGGCGCCTGATATGGCTGTCCACGATGGCGCGGCGGGCGTGATCGATCTCGTCCTCGATGGAATCCACCGCTTTGAGCGCGGTCACGTCCCCTTCCGCGAATACCTGTTTGGTGCTCGCGTACAGCGCGAGGATTTTTTCGAACATATCTTTGAGCGAAGATTTTACGCTGTCCGAAAAAGTGATGTCGTCGCGCTTGCAGTTAGCGGTGTATCTGGTGATATTGTCGGCAAGTTCGCTGATCCTCACGATATCGTTGACGCCGTGGTGCAGCGCGGAAATGATCTTTTCGTCGCCGTAGGACACGTCGTTGGAGGAAATTCTGATCAGATAATCGACGATGCGGCGTTCGAGATCGGCGCACCGCGCGTTGAGTTCGTCCACCTTAGCTTTGGCGTCCACGTTCTCCTCGATGAACCCTTCGAAAGCGACGCTCAAAGACTGCATGGCGAGTTGCGCGAGATAATCGGTCTCCTTGGTCGCCTGGTTGAGCGCGATGGCTGGCGTCTGCAAGATACGTTCGTCGAGAAAGCGCGCCTCGTCCACAGACTTTTCCTTTTTTTCGCGGATGACTTTGGTCGCGATCTTGACGAACAGCGAGGTAAACGGCAGAAACATCGCCACGCAGATGACGTTGAAAAAGGTGTGGAACATGGCGATCTGCGTCTGCGCCTGCGGAAACCAGCGCACGAGCGTATCCTGCATGAAAGAGGGCCAGCACAGCAGAAAGACGGTAAAAATGATAGAGCCGAACACGTTGAACATGAGGTGTATTAGGCTCGCGCGCTTGGCGTTGGTGCTCGCGCCGACGGAAGAGAGAATGGCGGTGATACAAGTTCCGATATTGCTGCCGAGCACGAGAAAGAGAACGCCGTTGCTCCCCGGCTCGCCGATGGTCAGCCCCGCGCCGACCATGACGATGATGAGCGAAGTGACCGCGGAACTCGACTGTACGAGGGCGGTGAACGCGGTGCCGACGAGAAGGAGCAAAAAGGGATTGCTCACGCCCGTCAAAAAGTTTTTGAACGACTGGGAATCGCGGAAAATGGACATGGAATCGGACATGACCTGCAAACCGAGAAAGACAAGCCCCAGCCCCGCGAGCACGACGCCGACGGTCTTGACCTTTTCGTTTTTGGAGAGCATATCCATAAACACGCCGATGCAGGTGAACACGGTGACGAAAGCGATAAAATCGAATGCCTGCAAAGAGGCGATCTGGGCGGTGATGGTGGTGCCGATATTGGCGCCCATGATGATGGCGGTCGCCTGATACAGAGTCATGATGCCCGCGTTGACAAAGCCTACGACCATGACGGTCGTGGCGGAAGAACTCTGAATGATGGCGGTGGTGACGGTGCCGATGCCGACGCCCGCGAGTTTGCTTTTGGCAGTTTTATCGAACCAGCGGCGCATGCGGCTGTTCGCCAGTTTTTCGATGCTTTCGGATAAGACTTTAAAGCCGAATAAAAACGCTCCCAGTCCTGCCAAAAGCCCGATAAACGCCCAAAAATAATCCATAACGTGCTCCTTTTGTGAAAACTACACAATTATTTTACGGAAAAGTTGTATAATACACTTGTAAAATTTGTAATAAAATTGTAATAAAATAATTGAGAGTTTCTAAACTTATATTTTATTTTTTTGCAATTTTGCTAAAATGAGCCTATAAAAAATAAAGGAGCACATATGAAAAAAATTGTAAAAACTATGATGAAAGGCGAAAGCGAAACTTTGTCCGAAGATATTTTAAAGGAAATCGATATGGAGCGAAAAGAATGCGATCAGGTCAAAAATCAACTTTTATCCCGATTGGACAAGCAAGGCCGCGAAGACTTGAAACGTTTAATAAAGGTCTCGCAAGAAGCGGCGGCATTTAAAAAGGAAGAGAGTTACGCGCAGGGACTGCGCTACGGCATTTTGTTCGGTTTGGAAACGGCAGACTGTTTTGACCGCGTACATTCTGTATTATACAACACTTATTTTCAGGATTTTTTCTGTTGCGAAATGCCGTTTACGAATGCGGAAATAGAGTCGCGCGAAAGCGCATATTTCTATTATGAAACAAAACTCGCCCAAAAGTTAAAGAATAATGAACTGCTCTATCAACTCGACATGGCGATTTACGGAATGAACGCGCCGGTTGCAGACGAATTTTTAATGCGCGGCTTTCGTAAGGGGATAAGCCTCGGCGTAGAGACGGCAAAACTGTTGGAAGACTTTGAAAAACAATAAAAAAACGGCTGTTCCATGAGGAACAGCCGTTTTTTTATTCCAAAACCGCTTTGATACGGCGGATACCGCTGGCGGAGGATTGCTCCTTTACGATCTTAAAGGTGCCCAACTCGCCCGTGCGCCCGACGTGCGGACCGCCGCACATCTCGCGCGAAAAACCGCCGATGCTGTACGTTTTGACCACTTCGCCGTACTTGCTGTCAAATACGCCCGTGATCCCCTCTTCGCGCGCCTGTTCGTAGGGCATTTCCGCGAATACGACGGGAATATCTTCCTTGATTTTCTCGTTGACGAGCGCTTCCACCTCTCTGATCTCCTCTTCCGTCAGCGGACGGGAGAAATTGAAGTCGAACCGTAAACGCTCGGGCGTGATATTGCTGCCCTTCTGGTTGATATCGGGCGAAAGCACTTTCTTTAACGCAGCGTTCAAAAGGTGCGTTGCGGTGTGCAGCCTTGTCGTCGCCTCGCCCGTATCGGCAAGCCCGCCCTTGAACTGCCCTTCCGCCACTGCGTGGCTCTTTTGCTGGTGCTCTTTAAACGCCGCTTCGAATCCAGCCGCATCCACCGTGTAGCCGCGCTCCGCCGCCAACTCTTCGGTCAGTTCGAGCGGAAAACCGTACGTATCGTACAGTTTGAACGCCTGTTTTCCGCCGATGGCACTCTCTTTCACGTAATCGGGATTTTGTTTGGACATGAATTCGTTTTTGCGCTCGATGCCGTTTACGCACTTTTCGAATTCCTTGATGCCCTTTTCCAGCGTCGCTTCGAAGCGTTCGATCTCGCGGGAAAATTCCTGCAAAATGTACTCTTCCTTTTCGGGCAGGAGCGGATACGCTTCGTTATACACCTCTTCGATAAATATTTTCGCGGCGTTCAAAAGTTCTTTGCTCTTGATGCCCAGCGTTCTCGCGTAACGCACCGCGCGCCGCATCAGTCGGCGCAGAATATAGCCCGCGCCCGTGTTCGAGGGTACGATGCCGTTCACGTCGCCGATGAGCATGACGGAAGTCCTCGTATGGTCTGCGATGATGCGCATGGCTTTTTGCGCCTCGCCGCCGTCGTCGTAGCGCTTGCCCGAAATTTTTTCCAGATACGCGATGACGCCGCTGAACAGGTCGGTTTTGTAACCGTCGGTCAGCCCGTTCAAAAAGGCAAGCATTCTGTCCAGCCCGAAGCCCGTATCCACGTTTTTGTTTTCCAGAGGCGCGTATTTGCCCCCTTCCAACTTTTTATACTGCATATATACGTCGTTGCCGATCTCCACGTAGCGGCCGCATGCGCAGTTGATATCGCACGTATCGCAGCACTTTTCGTCGTGCAGCGGATAAAACCACTCGTTATCCGGCCCGCAGGGCGTGCCGACGGTGCCCTCCAACTCCCACCAGTTGTTGGATTTATCCAGATAGAAGATATTTTCTTTACGGATGCCCAACTCTTCGAGAAATTTCGCCGTTTCCTCGTCGCGCGGCGCGCTCTCGTTGCCCGCGAACACGGTGGAACACAGTTTGTCCTTATCTAATCCAAACTCCTTTGTCAAAAGTTCGAACGACCAGGCGGTCTTTTCCTTTTTGAAGTAGTCGCCCAGCGACCAGTTGCCCATCATCTCGAAAAAGGTGAAATGCGACGCGTCGCCCACCGATTCGATATCGACCGTTCTCACGCAGCCCTGCACGTTGCACAGGCGCTTGCCCGCGGGGTGGGGTTGTCCCAGAAGGTAGGGCATGAGCGGCTGCATGCCCGCCACGTTGAACATGACGCCCGTGCTGCCGTCGCCGATCAAAGACACCGCGCCGATATTGACGTGCCCCTTGCTTTCGTAAAATGAGATCCATTTGTTCCGCAGTTGTTTGCTCGTTATCATTTTCAAATATTCCTCTCTTCGCTTATTTGCGCGTAAGCGTATATCCCTCTTTGGTGTCCTTGACCGCATAGCCGAGTTCGTCGAGTTTCGCCCGCAGTTCGTCCGACTTGCCCCAGTCTTTGGCGGCGCGCGCCGCGGCGCGCTCGTTTGCGATCGCCGTGATCTCGGCGGGGAATTCCTCTTTAACCTCTTCCGCCTTCGCCTCGTCGAGTTTCAGACCGAAAACCTTGTCCATTTCCAGAGCAAGCTCGTAAATTTTCCTGCTCGCAGGCTCTTTGAGCATGGTCCACAGCACGCCCATCGCGCCCGGAACGTTCAGATCGTCCGTGACGTCCTCTTCGAATTCCTTTCTGTACGCCGCGAGTTTTTCGTCGGAAACGTCGTTTTCGCCCTCTCTGTGCTTTGCGACGAGCGCGCACAGCCGCGCGTAGGCGGTCTTGGCGCCGTCCATGCCCTCGAACGTGAAATTGAGTTTTTTGCGGTAATGGGTGTTGAGGCAGAAATAGCGGAAACACATGGGCGAATAACCCATTTCTTCCAACTGGCTCACGAGATAGGTGTTGCCTAATTTTTTGCTCATTTTGCCGTTGTTCACCAGCATAAATTCGCCGTGCATCCAGAATTTTGCGGGATTTTTGCCCGAATCGCCGTAACTTTGGGCGATCTCGTTTTCGTGGTGGATGGGAATATGGTCCACGCCGCCCGTGTGGATGTCGAACACTTCTCCGAGGTACTTTTTACTCATGGCGGAGCACTCGATGTGCCAGCCGGGATACCCTTTGCCCCAACGGCTGTCCCACTGCATGATGTGCTCTTTGGGCGCCTTTTTCCAGATGGCGAAATCAAAGGGGCTGCGCTTTTCGTCGTTGACCTCGACGCGCGCGCCCGCTTTCTGATCCTCTAAATTGATGCCCGAAAGTTGCCCGTAGGCGGGGAATTTGGAAATATCGAAATAAATGCCGTCGCTCGTTTCGTAGCCGTAACCCTTTTCGCAAAGCGTATAGACGAAATCGAGCATTTCTCGGATATGTTCGGTGGCTTTGGGGGTGAGTTCGGGCTTGCCGATATTCAGTTTTTTCAGATCGTCGAAAAACACTTTCGTGTAAAAATCCGCGATCTCGTAGGGCGATTTCCGCTGTTCTTTCGCCGCCTTTTCCATTTTGTCCTCGCCCTCGTCTGCGTCGCTCAAGAGATGCCCCACGTCGGTGATGTTCATGACGCCCTTGACTTTATAGCCTTCGTAACGCAGGGTGCGGCGCAGGATATCCATAAAAATATACGTACGCATATTGCCGATATGCGCGAAGTTGTAAACGGTCGGCCCGCACGAATACATGCGGACGGTCTTGCCGTCAAGCGGTGCGAATTCTTCCTTTTTGCGCGTGAGCGTGTTGTATAATTTCATTTTTTTGCCTCTTTTTTATTCTTTTTGTTCGCCGCCGTGCGGTTTGCAGGGCTGAAATTCGCCGCCCGTCAGTTTTACGAGCGCGGCTTCTAACTCCGCCACGCGGGAGCGCAGCGAGCAGATCTCTTCGAGATTCGGATCGGCTTTTTCCTGCAAAAGGTCTGGTTTTTCGCCCTTGATGCGCACGACTCTGCCGGGAACGCCGACCACGGTCGCGTGCGGGGGAACTTCTTTTAAGACCACGGCGCCCGCGCCGATCTTCGCGCCTTCGCCCACGGTGAATCCGCCCAGAACTTTGGCGCCCGCGCTGATGATGCAGTCTTTTTCGATGGTCGGATGGCGCTTGCCCTTTTCCTTGCCCGTGCCGCCGAGCGTGACGCCCTGGTAAATGACCACGCCGCTCTTGACTTCCGCCGTTTCGCCGATGACGACGCCCGCGCCGTGGTCGATGAACACGCCCCCCTCGATCTTCGCGGCGGGGTGGATTTCGATGCCCGTTAAAAATTTCGCGAACTGCGAGATCATGCGCGCAAGGAGTTTTAACTTGATCTTATAAAAAAACTGGGCGCCGCGGTGCCAGGAGAGCGCGTGCACGCCCGAATAGGTAAGCCAGATCTCGAATTTATTGCGCGCGGCGGGATCGTTGCGCTTTGCGGCGTTGATATCCTGCCGCAGCCGTTTGAAAAACATTTTTCGTTTCCTCCTATCGCGTTCGATGGCAAAGAAGCCGCCCTTTTTCCTTCCAAATAAAAAAAAGCGCCTCTATACAGTATATAAAGGCGCAATGCACGCTGTTCCACTTTACTTCAAAAGCCCGAAGGCTTTTCTCGTTGGCGCGATAACGGCGCGCACCGCGGGGGATTGGCCCGTCCTCAAGCGCGGAAACGCACCTTCTCAGCAAAAATTTGCGCCGATTTCAGCCGCGTCGGCACTCTCTTTGAAACTCGCTGATACTCTTTTTCCGCATCGGAAACGCTATTTAATTGGATTTGTGCCGTCATTTTATCACGATTTACGGCAAAATGCAAGCGTTTTTACGCGATGAGCGGCGCGATCTTGTATTCCGCGAACGCCGCTTGCACCATTTCGGGATTGGTGATGCGGTAATCTAAAAGAAAACGGATCACCACGTCGCGCGCGTCGGAATAATCGAACGAGTATCCGCACGCCGCCAAAAGTTCGTTCACGTCTTCAAGGCTCGCGCCCGTTATGAGCGCGATTTGATAGATCAGATTCTTTTCGGGAAGGTATTTGCCCTTCAAAATGCCCTTCCAAGTCGCCTCGGGATAGTCGAACTCCTTGTAAAATTCCGCGGGGGAAAAGCCCTTTTTCTCAATAACGTCCGCGATCCGCGCGGCGGGCACGGCGCTGTGATGAAAAATCGCCTTCCAGCGCAGTTTCAAAGGCGCGACCTTTACGGTAAAGGAAAAATTGTTGTCGACGTACTTTTCCTTGACCTCTTTCAAAATCACCGCGGGCTGCGGCTGACAGTAAATTTTGCGCATTTCGTTGGACGCCATTTCGCCCTGTTCGATGCGGTTCTGGTTTTTGAGGATCATGGACATAGTCACCGATTCGTAACTCTTGACGCCGGCGATCAGATCATAATTTTCATATTTCTTGGCAAAGTATTCGTCTAAATCGCGAATGAGATCTTCACTCATAGTCAACCTCGATATTTTCTTAACACTATTATACATGATTTGCGCGAAAAAACAAAGTAATTCGCATGCGCGGAAAAATTTTTCCGTGTTTTCACCGAATTTTGAAAAGAATTCACAATTCCTGAACATTTTATTGATTTTAGCCGACGCTTATGATATAATAAAAACCGATATTCGACCATAAGGGGGACCCCATTACGAAACGAACGAGAATCGAAGAGATCGCGCTTCTCATCGAGAAGAACGGCAAAATGAGTCTGGAAGAGTTGGCGGAGCAATTTCCCGACGTATCGGACATGACGCTGCGGCGCGATCTACTGCAACTGGAAAAGGAAAACAAGGTCATACGCGTGCGCGGGGGCGCCATGTCGGTTCTGGAAGTGCAAAAGCGCTCGGGCGAGGCGTACGCGCAGAAGACCACTATCAACACCGACGCGAAAAAGGCGATCGCCAAAAAGACTGCGGCGCTCATCGACGAAGGCGTGAGTTTATTTCTGGACGGCGGCACCACCGCCATGTACCTCGCGAAAGAACTTCCCGACCGCCCCTGCCATATCTTCACGAACGGCATCGCCGTGGCGGAGGAACTGGCGCACAAAAAACAGCCCAACGTGGTGCTGGTCGGCGGCACGCTCATCAAGGAAAATCTTTCCACCGCGTCCCCTTATTCGCGGGTGTTTCTGGAAAACACGAATTTCGAACTTGCGATCATATCCGCTTCCGCGTTTTCCTTCGCGCACGGGTTTTCCTGTTTGGGGCAGGTGGAAGCCGACCTTCTGAAATTTATTCTGGATAAGGCGAAAATGGTCTACATGATGCTCGATACTTCCAAAATAGACAAGATCATGCCCTACACCTTCGCATCCCCCGAGGACATCGACGTTCTCATTACCGACGATAATCTGCCCGCCGCGGTAAAAGCAAGTTTCGAAAGCAAAAATATCGTAGTCGTTTAAACAGAAGAGGAGAATATGGAAACAGCCATTCGCGTACTGGACATTATACTGAAAGTCTTTTTAGTCATGTCCTTTTATAAATTCGTTTATATGATCATAGGTTTTTGCCGCAAGGCAAAAACCTTTTCAGTAACTGAAAAGAAACATCGTTTCGCCATAGTGATCTGCGCCCGCAACGAAGAAAAGGTCATCGGTAACCTGTTGGACAGCATTGCGGGGCAGGATTATCCCAAAGACAAACTGCACGTGTTCGTGATTGCGGACAACTGCACGGACGAAACCGCCGCCATCGCGCGCGCAAAAGGCGCCACCGTGTACGAGCGGCACGATCTTTCCAAAGCGCGCAAAGGTTACGCGCTCGGGTTCGGGTTCGATCGGATCAAGGAAGATTACGGCATCGAAAATTTCGAAGGATATCTCTTTTTCGACGCGGACAACCTTTTGCGCCCCGATTACGTCACCGAAATGAACAAAGCGTTCGATACGGGCGAACTCGACGTAATCACGGGCTACCGCAACACGAAAAACTTTGACACGAATTGCATTTCCGCCGCGTACGGCATTCACTTTTACAGAAGTTCGCTCACATACCACCGCCCCAGGCCAGCCGTCCTTTAAAATCTCCGCTTTCACGAGATAACCTGTGCCGGCGAGGTGCGTGGCGGAATTCAATAACTTCGGCTACTGCGAGGCTGCGGAATTTTTCGACGAACAGCCTGTCGGATTCGGAACGGTCATCAAACAGCGCATGCGTTGGTTCAAGGGCCGCCTTTACGCGTTTTTTGCCTATGCGCACCAGGAGATCGCGGGCATGTTCAAAAAGAAAACGCAGAAATGGGCGTGTTTCGATATGTTGTTTTACGCCTTTCCTTACGGTTTGGTCACGACCGTCATATCTCTGGCGGTCACCGCCCTTTCCGTCGCGCTCGCGGTGCAGGCGGGAACCGTGATGGATTCCTACGGGCCGCTGGCGACGCTCAAAAGCATGGGAATGGACCTTTTGAGTTTCTGGCTGATGACCGTGTTCACGGGCACCGTGGTCGTTATACGCGAACGGAAACACATTCATTGTACCACGAAGAAACTCGTCCTGTACGTACTGCTCTTTCCCTGGTTCGATTTTATCGAGATCCCGCTCGCGATTTTCAGTCTGTTCATGCACGTCACCTGGAAAAAAATCAAACACGTGGACACGACCAGGATCGAACAACTCGTCCCCGTAAAGACGGATGTGCCGCAAACGGTTATTATGAAAGACAAAGCGTCCTGAAAAAAAAGCGCGCCCGAAAGGGTGCGCTTTTACTATTTGATCAGACTGACGATCAGCATGATGATGACCGCGGGAACGCCGAAAATACCCGCAAGCAGCGCCGTCCACCACACGAGCGGGATTTCCACCGCGGGGATAAAATTCAAAAGCCAGATGGCGAGCGCGCCGATGACGGCGTTTAAAACGATCGTAAAAATGGTTTTGAACGTCGCTTTGAATAACTTCAGACCGATCAGCAACAGCACGATGACCGCCGCCGCGATCAGGATATATTGAATGGTTTGGCTCATATCGAACTCTCCTTTTTATGATAGTATGCGCCGCGCCGCGATCCTTTATGCGAAAATCGTCAACCCAATTTTTTATGTTCTCCCGTCAGGGAAAAGAGTACCCATTCAGCGATATTCACCGCGTGGTCGCCGATGCGTTCGAGATATTTCGCCACCATCAAAAGATCGAGCGCGCGTTCGTTGCCGCCCTCGTCGCCGCTCCGGTGCATGACGGAAGTCAGTTTCGTTTTGATTTTGATAAAACATTCGTCCACGACGTCGTCCGCGCGGCATATCTCGCGCGCTTTTTGCTCGCTGCGCTCGGTGAACGCCTGCATGACGCCTACGACCATCTTCTGCACCGCGTCCGCCATCGCGCTCATCTCTTCGGGGATCTCCCCCTCTTTCAACCCGCTCATTTTGACCACCAGTTCGCTGATATCCACCGCCTGGTCGGCGATACGCTCCATGTCCGTGATCATCTTCATGGCGGAAGTGATAAAAAGAAGGTCGCTTGCGACGGGTTGCTGACGGATGATGAGTTTTAAACACAGGCGCTCGATCTCGCTCTCCTTTTCGTCCACCGCGTTTTCATAACGTTTGATAGCGCGCACCACGCTGACGCTCCCGTACAGTTCCCCCTCTTTTCTGGGAGGGATCGCGGGGCTTTTGAGCGCCGCGACCACCTGTGCGATCGCCTGCGAATTCAGATCCCCCATTTCGGTAAGCAACGATTTCAGTTCCGCGAGTTGCTCGTTATATTGATTTCTGACCATATCAGCCAAACCTCCCCGTGATATAATCTTCCGTTCTCCTGTCCCGCGGCTTATCGAAAATCTGATCGGTTTCGCCGAATTCGATGAGATCGCCCAACAGAAAAAACGCGGTCTTGTCGGAAATGCGCGCCGCCTGCTGCATATTGTGCGTGACCATGACGATGGTGTAATTCTGTTTCAGTTCCTGCGCCAGATCTTCGATCTTGGAGGTGGAAATGGGATCGAGAGCGCTCGTCGGTTCGTCCATCAGAATGACTTCGGGTTCGACGGCGAGCGCGCGCGCGATGCAAAGGCGCTGCTGCTGTCCGCCCGAAAGCCCCAGAGCGCTTTTTTTCAGACGATCTTTCAGTTCATCCCAGATGGCTGCCTGCCGCAAAGATCTTTCCACGATCTCGTCCAGCGCCGCCTTTTTTTTCACGCCGTGCGTCTTGGGACCGTAGGCGACGTTGTCGTACACGCTCATGGGAAACGGGTTGGGTTTCTGGAACACCATGCCCACGCGCTTGCGAAGATCGTTGACGTCCACTTTCCCGTACAGATCTTCGCCGTCGATCAGCACTTCCCCGTAAATTTTACAGTCGGGAACGAGGTCGTTCATGCGGTTGAGCGATTTCAAAAAGGTGGATTTTCCGCAGCCCGACGGCCCGATGAACGCGGTGATCTCCTTTTCTTTGATGTCCATATCGATATTTTTCAGCGCATGAAAATTGCCGTAATATAAATTTAATCCCTTTACGTTGAACTTATCCAAGATCAGTACTCCTTTTTGAGTTTTGCGCCGACGAATTCCGCCAGCCCGTTAATGACGAGAACGAGCGCAATGAGCACGACGGCCGCCGCCCACGCTTCCTTTTCGTACAGCGCGTTGGTCGCGAGAATATAGACGTGAATGGAGAGCGTTTCGCCGCCCTTTAAAAATCCGCCCGCCACGTTGGTGGCCGTGCCCGCCGTATAGATGAGCGCGGCGGTCTCCCCCACGATTCTGCCAAGGCTTAATATAACGCCCGAGATGATGCCCGACATGGCGGAGGGCAGAATGATCTTGAAGATCGTACGGAGTTTTCCCGCGCCCAGCGCGAAACTGCCTTCGCGAAAAGAATCGGGCACGGCTTTTAACGCCTCTTCCGTGGTGCGCATGACGAGCGGCAGGATCATCAGCGCCATCGTGAGCGCGCCCGAGAGGACGGAAGTGCCCCAGCCGAACAACTCTACGAAAAAGAGCATGCCGAAAATGCCGTACACGATGGAGGGGATGCCCGCCAGCGTTTCCGCAGCCATGCGCACGATCTTGACGAACACGTTATTCGATTTCGCGTATTCGACCATAAAGATCGCGGCGAACACGCCGAGCGGCACGGCGACGGCGAGCGCGGTGCCCGCAATGAACAGCGTATTGAGAAGCGCGGGCAGCATGGATTGGTTTTCGAGGGTATATTCCCATTCGAACAGTCTGGCGGACAGGTTGGGAACGCCCTGTATGAGCGTATAGACGAGCACCCACAAGACCGCGCCCACGGTGATCGCCGCCGCCGCGAGTACCAAAACGAGCGCGGCGAGCGAAAAAGGTTTTTTCAGATAGGCGCGCAGTTTATCCGATACGCTCTGCCGGTTGATGGCGACGGCGCCCTGCGGCATTTGCGATGCGGGCAGAATTTTTTCGCGTTCCATGAGTACCTCCTTATCTGGACTTTTTGCGGATGAGCGAAACGAGCAGCGTGATGATGAGAATGAACACGAACAGCACGCCCGCGGTGGCGATGAGCGCGCCGCGGTGCAGATCGGTCGCGTAGCCGAGTTCGATGACGATGTTCGCGGTCATCGTGCGCACGCCGTCGAGAATGCTCGAAGGGAACACCGCCTGATTTCCCGCGATCATGACGACCGCCATCGTTTCGCCGATGACGCGCCCCAGCCCCAGAATGATGGAGGTCATGATGCCCGATTTCGCCGCGGGCACTTCGGTGCGGAAGATCGCGCGTTCCTTGGTCGCGCCCAGCGCGAGCGCGCCCTCGTAATAACTTTTCGGCACGGCGCGGATGGCGTTTTCCGACACGCTGATGATGGTAGGCAAAATCATGATGCCCAAAACGAGCGAAGCGGTCAGAATACTCGAGCCCGACCCGCCGAACGTGCGGCGGATGAGCGGGACGATGACCGCCACGCCGAAAAATCCGTACACGATGGAGGGAATGCCCGCCAGAATATTGGTAAGCGGTTTCAGCACCCTGTAAACGGGGCGGGGGCAGTAGCGGGCCATGAATACGGCGGTCAGAAAACCGATGGGCACGCCGATGGCGAGCGCGCCCGCCGTAATGTAGCAGGAGCCGACGATCATGGTCGCGATGCCGTAACTCGGTTTGCCGTCGGTGGGCGCCCAGTTCCCGTTAAACAAAAAATCGATGATGCCGATCTCGGCGATCGCGGGAAACGCCTGCGCGAAAATGAACACGCAGATGGTCGCCACCGCCGCCACGAATACGACGGCGGAGATGATAAAGACGATCCTCATGATCGTTTCTTTCCATTGGATCTTTACGGCGCGTTTTACGCCTTCCTGTACGGTTTGTTCCATTTTTTCCTCTCAGAACGCGGCAAAAGCGGGTCTGTACAAAGCCCCGCCCGCCCGATTTATTTTTTTACTTTACGCATCTACCGACACGCCGACTTCCGACCATTTCGTGGCGGCGCCGATATAGATGTTGCAAAGCTGCTCTTTGGTGATATTCGCGATAGGGTTCATGTTGTTGACGATGACCGCGATGCCGTCGGTCGCCAGCACGAAGGAACGAAGCGCCGCAGCCTCGCTCTCTTTCAGTTCGCGCGACGCCATGCCCAGATCGTACGTTCCGTCCATCGTCCCCTTCATGCCGGAGGAAGAATCGTTGAATTGCAGATCGATCGTCGACTTGGAGACGCCCGAAGCCTTGCAGTAACCTTCGACGAGCGCCAGCATCAAAGGATGCACCGAGGAGGAACCGTTGACGACGAGTTTTTCCGTGGGCGCCGCAGCGGGTTTCGTGTACGAAACCGTATTTTCGGGCGCAATGAAGTTCTCTTCGTTGATGATCTGTGCCGCTTCCGTACTCGCGACGTAGTTCATGAAATCCGCCAGCGTGGGATTGTCGTTATCCGCTTTATAGGCGAGATTAAAGGGCCTCGAAAGCGTGTAAGAACCGTTTTTGATGTTGGCTACGGTAGCCGCAGTCCCTTCGAAGGGCACCGCTTTGACGGTGTCGTTGAGCGAACCGAGCGATACGTAAGCGATGGCGCTCGGGTTTTTCTGCACGTTTTGCAGCGCTACCGCGGTTGAAGGGGCGACCTGCGCGGTCTTGACCGTCCTGTCCACTTTGTTGCCGTCCTGATCCTTCTGTTCCACGCCCGTCAGTTCGATAAACGCGCCGCGCGTTCCCGAACCGCTCTCGCGGGTGATGACCGTGATCGTGTCCGTCATTTTGTCTCCGCCGCAGCCGACTGCCGCAACGCCCAGAACGCCTACCATTGCGATACTCAGGATCGCAAGCAATATCTTTTTCATTTTTTTCGATCTCCTTGTTCTTTGTAATTCGAGTATAACCCCAAAATGTCTATTCTTTTCGCAAATGTTGTCATAATTTTGTAATAACCTTATTTTACGCAATCGGCATAAAAAAATCCCGACGGGAGATCCCGTCGGGAAAATTCAGTTTTGTTTGTACAATCGGCCCTTGATGAGTTTATACACCACGACCATCAGCACGATGGCGATGATGAGATAAAATAAGAGCGTCGTGAACGCGGGAAACACCGTGCACACGAAAGAGATCAACAGCCCCGCGACCACGTTGCCGGCAAACGCGGCGAGAATGCTCTGCCAGAATTTGAGCCCCGCGAACACCGCGATCGCCGTGCCCGTCCACACGCCCGTCAGCGGCAGAGGCACCGCCACGAACAGAAACACGCCCAGCATTTTATAAAAAGTCTTTTTGCGGGGGGAAGACTGCGCTTTGCCCTCGCTCTCCATTTTTTCCGCCTTTTCCCGCACGGAATGTTCGAAACGCTCGATGAGCCGCTTGAAAAGTTTCGTGCTTTTCAGCCAGCGCACCAAAGGCTCGAGCAAAAATGAAAGCAGGATCGCGACGATCAGGCCCCCCAATATGCCGCACCCGAGCGCCGCGCCGCCCGACAGGGCGTGTTCGCCCCAGAACGCCGTGCTCATACCGAAGGGGATCGCCCCTTTGAGTTCGACGATCGGCACGATCGATATGAGAACGGTCGCGAGCGCCGCGTTATCGCCGAACACGCGCGCGAACAGTTCTTTGATCCATTCGGTGACGCCCGCCGACAGGATATTTCCAAGATCCATAGATTCAGTCTCCGTTGCCGCGCTCTCGTTGCAGCGTTTCCACAATTTCGAGCAAGTCGTTTTCGGCGACGCCCAGCATCTGCGCCTGCTCTTCCGCATTCGCGTGCGCGATGAATTTCAAAGGCGCGCCCACAAGGCGCAAACTGACGCGTTCCCCTCTCTGCGCGAAAAATTCCGCGACCGCGCCGCCGAACCCGCCCGACGCGTACGATTCCTCGAAGGTGACGAGTTTTTTATCTTTCAGCCGTTCGAGTAAGTTTTCGTCCAGCGGCACGACGGTGCGCGCGTTTACGATCCCGAAAGGGATCTTTGCCTTTTCCCGCGCGGAAAGCGCCCGCGCGATTGCACGCGCGCCGCTCGCGAGCACGTAGACGTCTTCCCCTTCTTCGAGCACTTCCCACCTATTTTTCTCAAAATCCGCGCCGCTTATACCGACTTTTTTTATCTTTCCGTTGGGATAACGGAGGGCGACGGGACAATCGAGCGAAAGCGCGTAGGCGAACATGGCCTCCGCCTCGTCGTCGTCCTTGGGCGCAAATACTTTCAGATTGGGGATCGAACGGAGATACGCGGTGTCGAACATGCCCTGATGCGTCTTTCCGTCCGCGCCCGACAGCCCCGCCCTGTCTACCAGAAAGACGACGGGCAGATTCTGGATACAGACGTCGTGAACGATCTGGTCGTACGCGCGCTGTAAAAAGGTGGAATAAATGCACACGACGGGCTTTAATCCGCCCTTCGCCATGCCTGCCGCCATCGTGACGGCGTAACTTTCGCAGATGCCCGCGTCGAAACAGCGCGCGGGATATTTTTCGGAAAATTCGCTCAGCCCTACCCCGTCGCGCATCGCCGCGCAGACGGCGATCAGGCGTTCGTCTTTTTCCGCCGCGCGGCACAGCATCGCGCTCACGCGCTCGGAAAAGGTATTTTCGCTCACTTTGAGATCCGCGCCGATGCCGTGATAGAGCGAGGGCTGCTGTTCCGCGAGTTCCATGCCGTGCCCCTTTTGCGTGACCACGTGCACGAACGCGGGCTTGTCGAGGTGTTTTATATCCTCGAACACGCGCACGAGTTCGGAAAGGTTGTGCCCGTCGAGCGGGCCGATGTATTTGAATCCGCAGCGCTCGAAAAACGCGTTTTTATTGAGCAGCCGCTTGATATTTCTCTTGACTTTGCGAAGCGACCTTCCCAGAGCGTTGGTTTCGCGGAACGTCTTTTCCAGAAACGAATTGAAACGGCGATAGCGCCGTTTCGCCGTCATTTTGCTGACCGCGCTGTACAGCGCGGAGGTGTTTTTGCCGATAGACATGCCGTTATCGTTCAAAATCACGATAAAATTTTTGGGCTTGGATTCCGACGAAAAGAGCGCTTCCAGCGCCAGACCGTTGGAAAGAGAAGCGTCGCCGATGAGGCAGATGACTTTTTCGCTTCCACCTAAAAGATCCCTCGCATGGCAAAACCCGATGCCCGTCGCCACGCTCGCGCCGCTGTGCCCCGCGATAAAGGCGTCGTATTCGCTCTCTTCGGGGTCGGGAAAGCCAGACAGCCCGCCCTTTTGGCGGATGGTCGAAAACCGTTCGGCGCGCCCCGTGACGAGTTTGTGCGCGTAACACTGGTGCCCCACGTCGAAGAGCAGTTTGTCTTTGGGAAAATCGAAGACGAAGTGCAGGGCAAGCGTCAGTTCTACCACGCCGAGATTGGAAGAGAGATGCCCGCCGTTTTTGCGTACGGCGGCGACGATCTCCTCGCGGCAGTCGTCGGCGAGCGCTTCCAGTTGTTTTAAATTGTACGAATGTATCTCTCGGGAAGACACCGCTTGCATAACCCACCTCGACGCTCTCTATTCTATGAGAGCGCGGCACGAAAATATGCCGCCTGCAAATCTATTTAACTTTAACATTGTACCCAAATTCGCGGCGTTTGTCAAGCCTATCCCCTTTTCGCGGCGCGCGCGCTTGTGTTTTTCACATACTTTTGTTATAATGTTAACAAAACCTTGGAGATTTTTATGCCGTACAGCGTCTATTTGAAAAAGAACGAGGAAAAACGCCTGCTGAGAGGGCACAGTTGGGTGTATGCCAACGAAGTCGCGCGCATCGAGGGCAAGGACAAGAACGGCGCGCTCGCCGCCGTCTATGCAAGCGACGGGCGCTATATCGGGAAGGGCTATCTCAACCATCTTTCCAAAATTTTGGTGCGCATCTTTATCCGCGACGGGCGGGAAGACGACGAGACCTTGTTCCGTGAACGCATCGCGGAGGCGGACGCCGCGCGGAGGCGGTTGATTTCCGACGACTGCTACCGCATGGTATTTGCCGAGGCGGACGATCTGCCCGCGCTCATCATCGACCGCTACGGCGACGTTTTGGTGCTGCAATGCCTTTCTTTGGGCATTTCGCTCAAAAAAGAGATGATCGTGCGCGTTTTGAACGATTTGTTCCGCCCGCGCGGCATTTACGACCGGGGCGACGTGACGGTGCGCGCCAAAGAGGGTCTGCCCTTGGAAAGCGGCGTGCTTTCCGGCGAAGTGCCGGACAAAGTTCAGATCCGCGAAAACGGGCTGATCATGTCCGTTGACGTGAAAAACGGGCAGAAAACGGGATATTTTCTCGACCAGAAAGAAAATCGGTTCGCCGCGCGGCGCTACTGCAAGGACGCGCGCGTTCTCGATTGTTTCTGCAACAGCGGCGGATTTTCCTTAAACGCCGCGACGGTCGCGAAAGAGGTCACGGCGCTGGATATTTCCGAATTTGCGCTCGCTAACGTGCGGGAAAACGCCGCGCTGAATCAGTTGAGCAATATCCGCACGCAGTGCGCCGACGTGTTCGAGGCGCTGCGCGCTTATAAGGCGGAGGGAAAAAAGTTCGACTGCATCGTGCTCGACCCGCCCGCATTCTGCAAAAGCGCGGCCGAGGTCAGGGACGCCTGCCGCGGCTATAAGGATATCAACCTGCTCGCCATGAAACTCGTGGAGCGGGGCGGATACCTCATTACGTGCTCGTGTTCGCACTATATGACGCTGCCCCTCTTCGAAAATATGCTTGCGGACGCTGCCGCGGCGAGCGGGCGCAGGGTAAAAATGCTGGAAGTCAAGATACAGGCGCCAGACCACCCCTCTCTTTTATGCGCGGAGGAGACCATGTATCTCAAATATTTCGTATTGCAGATCCTGTAATCAAAAAAAGACTGTGCGGCGCACAGTCTTTTTTATTTGGAAAACGCGTAAAATCCCGCGCGTTCGTAGTGGTCGAGCAATAAATTCGCGCGGCAGGTCGTCGCGCGCAGCGCCACGGCGGTATCCGCGCCCGCGAAAACGACGTTGACGAGGGCAAAGATCAAAAGGCAAATATTTTTCAACGCCACCGAAAGCGCCGCGGGCACGATTCCCAGCAAAAGCCAGGGAAAAAGCGCGCCGACGAGGTATTTCCCGCGCTGCATGGGTGCGGAACACGCGCAGTAGGGCGTGCACGTACGGCGATCGAATCCCAACCGCACGCAGCGCAACGAACGGTTGACCGCCGCCCAGCCCAGCGCGTGCAGAAGTTCGTGCACGGGCACGCTGAAAACGATCCCCGCCGCGAGCATGACCCAGCCCTGCCAGACCGATGCAACCGAGCGCGCAAGTATGGCGTACAGCGCGACAAAGAGCGCCGAAACGGGCAGTACCGTTGCGAGCATCGCCGCCCCGCCCGCGCCCGAAAAGGTGCGATCGCGCGCCGTATACCCCTGCGTCTGCAAACTTTTACAGGTATTTTCGAAACGCTCTTGGGGGCTCATTCTTCGAAAATGGGGGTGGATAGATACCGATCGCCCGAATCGGGCAGCAGCACGACGATCGTCTTGCCGGCATTTTCCTGCCGCGCCGCCAGATCGCACGCCGCTTTCAGCGCCGCGCCCGACGATATGCCGACCAACAGTCCCTCGCGCTTTGCGATGAGTTTTGCGAAAGCGAACGCATCCTCGTCGGCGATCTGCGCGATCTCGTCGTAAATTTTCGTATTGAGCGCTTTGGGAACGAATCCCGCGCCGATCCCCTGCAATTTATGCGGGCCCGCCGCGCCGCCGCCGAGCACCGCGGAATTGACAGGCTCCACCGCCACCACGCGCAGGGTCGGTTTCTGCGATTTCAGATATTCGCCCACGCCCGTAACGGTGCCGCCCGTACCCACGCCCGCCACGAAAATATCCACCGTGCCCTCGCTGTCGTTCCAGATCTCGGGGCCCGTTGTTTCACGGTGAACGGCTGGATTGGCGGGATTTTCAAACTGCGAAGGAATAAAACTGTCGCGATACTGTGCGGCAAGTTCCGAAGCCTTTTCGATCGCGCCGCGCATGCCCTTGGCGCCCTCGGTCAGCACGATCTCCGCGCCGTACGCTTTTAAAAGTTTGCGCCGCTCCACGCTCATCGTTTCGGGCATGGTGAGAATGAGCCGATATCCCCTGACTGCGCAGATCGCCGCGAGTCCGATGCCCGTGTTTCCGCTCGTCGGCTCGATAATGACCGTCCCTGCTTTCACCGCGCCGCGTTTTTCCGCCTCCGCGAGCATGGAATACGCCGCGCGGTCTTTCACGCTGCCGGAAGGATTGAAATATTCGATTTTTGCAAGCAAACGCGCCTTTAAGCGCAATTCCTTTTGTATGTTTTCAAGCGCCACCAGGGGCGTTTTTCCGATCAGTTGGGTGATATTCCGATAAATCATGCGATGACCTCCTCTTTCTATTATATCATATTACCCGCGCGTTGACAATCATGCGCGCGAAATTGCGCCGAACGCGGCATCGAGATCTGCCAGAATGTCGTCGATATGTTCGATCCCCACCGATAGGCGCACGGTCGCGTCGGTGATTCCCGCAGCGCGGCGCTCTTTTTCGTTCATCTGCGAATGCGTGGTCGACGCGGGGTGAATGACCAGTGATTTGCTGTCCGCCACGTTCGCAAGCAGGGAAAACAATTTGAGCGAGTCGATGAACTTGCGCGCCTTTTTGCCGCCGCCCGCCATCTCGAACGTAAAAATACTCGCTCCGCCCTGCGGGAAATATTTGCGGTAGAGCGCGTTGTCCCGCCGCTCGGGGTTGGCTGGATGGTCGACGAACGCGACTTCTCGCCGCGAACGGAGAAAGTCCACCACTTTCAGCGCGTTTCCGACGTGGCGCTCCACGCGCAGGGAGAGAGATTCCAGCCCCTGCAAAAAGAGAAAAGCGTGAAAGGGACTGAGCGTCGCGCCCGTATCCCGCAAAAGCGCCGCCCGCATTTTTACGATATACGCGAGATCGCCCGCGGCGTCTGTAAATACCGCCCCGTGATAGGAGGGATTGGGGCGGGAAAGCGCGGGGAAATTGCCGTTGTTCCAATCGAACTTGCCGCCGTCCACCACGACGCCGCCGAGCGCCGCGCCGTGACCGCCGATGAATTTGGTCGCGGAATGCACCACGATATCCGCGCCGTGCTCTAAGGGGCGGAACAGATACGGCGTGGCAAAGGTATTGTCCGCGATGAGCGGCACGCCGTGCCTATGGGCGATTTCCGAGATCTTTTCCACGTCCGCAACGCTGCTGTGCGGATTGCCCAGCGTTTCGATAAATATCGCTTTGGTATTGTCTTTCATCGCCCGTTCGTACGCTTCGGGCGTGTTTTCGCAAAAATCCGTCTGTATACCGAACTCCGCGAGCGTATGCGCAAACAGGTTATAGGTGCCGCCGTACACGTCGGCGGAGCAGACCAGACGATCGCCCGCGCGCAGAATGTTCTGCACCGCGTAAGTGACCGCCGCCGCGCCGCTCGCGAGCGAAAGCGCGGCCTTGCCCCCTTCCAGCGCCGCGATCCGCCTTTCGAACGCGTCGTTGGTGGGATTGGTCAGCCGCCCGTAAATGTTGCCGCTCTCTTTGAGCGCAAAGCGCGCCTCAGCGCTGTCGCAGTCGCCGAACACGAAAGACGTGCTCGAATAAATAGGCACGGCGCGCGCGCCGGTTGCGGGATCGGGCTGTTCCTGCCCCGCGTGCACCTGCAATGTTTCAAAACGATAACTCATGTTTTCTCCTGTTTTCCTATCATAAATATAGGAATAAAATATAAAATTTTTACGGCAAAAATTCGCCCGTGACGAGGGCGGAAAGGGAAACGGAATCGCAAAATCCGGCGATATGCCGATCGAGAGCGCGCCAGAACGGTAGCGTTTTACAGCCCGCCGCGCGCGGACAGGGATTGACGGGCGCGGACAAGCACGCGACCGTAGCGAGAGAGCCTTCGCCCGCGCGCAGGATATCGCCCGCGGTGATGGCCTCGGCGCTTTTCGAAAGCACGTAACCGCCCGTTTTGCCGCGGCGGCTGACGAGCAGCCCTGCGCGGGAAAGCGCGCCGACGATGGCCTCGGCATATTTGACGGAGATCTCTTGCCGCGCGGCAAGTTCGTTTACGCTCGTGATTTGCGGCTCGTGCTCGGCTATATCTATCATAATTCGCAGCGCGTAACGCCCTTTTGTGGAAATCTTCATGACCGCTCCTTTGTTTTGCATGATTATACCACACATTGATTTGCCGCGCAAGCATTTTGCAGTATATTCTATAAATTTTATAGGAATTAAAGACAGGAAAACAGGCGCGCGGCCATAGCCGGGCGCCTGATCTCCTTTATCATAAAATTCCGGAAAGACTTTTCCGTACAGACCGGAACTTTATTGGAAAATTGAGGGCTGTATGTTTGCACACACAGCCCTGTATTACGAATTTCATTGGCGCAGGTTATTCCAAAAGTTATCCTTTTTTCCGATCCTGACTTACTCTCTTTAATCTTTTTTGGCTCACGCCGATTAAAACAGGATCTATAAGATATTTTCTTTTTTTTACCCTTTGCCGCGCACGGTTCCCGGATCTTCTAAATCTGACACTCCTTTCCGACTTTTACCCCTGCGCTTCCGGCCTCGCGACTTGCTACGCTTTAACGCTTCCGTAATTTTCTTCCCTGACTGTCGGGAACTTCCGTGCTATGAAATTCGTTTGCAAAAGAGTATTTCTCCCTTTTGTGTTTTTATTATACCACACATTCAAAATTTGTCAATAGGTTATTTGAAAATTTTTATAATTTTTTGTGAATTACAAAAGTTTGGTATCGTAATTTTCGATATAACTGTTTAAAATCGGAAAATCCGTAGGCGTAATGATATTGAGCACTTTTTCGCCGAACGCGCCATTTTCGGTGATAATTACTGCGTTCACGTGCTTTTTGGCTTCAAACGCCTGAAACACTTCGAAGATATTGGCGTCCTTTCCCATAAACCGATAGTTTCCCAATTCGGTTTCGTCCAGAATATCGCCGCAGCGGGTATCGTTGAGATACGCGGCGATGTCCGCCCCGTTTTGCGATAACTCGAACAGTTTTCCCATTAAGGTATAAGGATTGAGGATCCCCGCCAGTTTTCCGTCGCGGTAGACGGGCAGGCTCTTTCTCCGTCCCTCCGAAAATTTTGCGAACGCCTCGGCGAGAGAACTGTCTGCGAACACGTGCACGATGCGCTTGACTTTGAAAGCGTCCATCACGCGCGGCGGCGTACAGATTTGTTTTTCGATGGCGGCGATGGATTCCACCACCTCGTCGCACGGATTGGCGATAAACTGATCGCCGCGCATGGTGCGGTGCACGATGGCGTTGCGGAGTTTCCCGTAATCGGTCAGTTCCGCGGCGTATCGGCGCACCGTCAGGTTCTGATCCGAACACCGTTTGACAAGATCCGTGAAATTCTGCGTGGGCTTGGTGCGGTACATCAATTTCAACTGCGCCTCGATACGGTTATAACTGTTGATAAACTTGAGTGCGTTGGCGTATTCCATGCCTGTATTATAACATTTCGCCGCCCCCGCGTCAAGAGCAATCGAAAAAGAACCGCGGCTTGCGCCGCGGCCCTTTCGTGGGGGACGAAATTATTCGATTTCGATGCGTTTTTTCTCTTCGAGTTTTTTCGGCTGGTCCTGCGGGATCGTTACGGTAAGGATCCCGTCGCTGTACGAGGCTTTGATCGTCTTTTCGTCGATGTCGCCCACATAAAAACTGCGCGAACAGGTACCGTAGCAGCGTTCCCTTCTCAGATAACGCCCTTTTTCATCCTTTTCTTCTTTCTCTTCCTTTCTCTCCGCACGGACAGTCAGATAACCGTCGTCCATGCTTACGTCGATATCTTCTTTGCGGAATCCGGGAAGATCCACGTCAAGAATATAATTGCCGTCCTTTTCGCGGATATCCGTTTTCAGTTCGCTGGTTTCGAAAGGATTGAAGAATAATTTGTCCCAATCCTCAAACAGATTGTTGCCGAAACGATTGCGGTTCGTAATTGCGTATTTCATAAAACATTCTCCTTTCCCTTTCTCGGGAATAATAGTTATGATTTAGCAATTTATTTATAAGAGTGTTAGCACTCTTATTTCTTAATTGCTAATTCATATTATACTCGATTTTGAAAATTTGTCAACGGTTTTATATAAAATATTTAAAAATTTTTTAAGAACTTAAAAAAAGAGCGCGCCGCTTGATTTTCGCGGCGCGTTATGGTACACTTGAACAATGGAAGAAAATAAATTACAGACTTTGCAGACCGCTCCCGACGCGAAAACGCGGGAGCGGTACGGAAAATTTGCAGGATATCTGAGCATCGGGTTCAACGTGCTGCTCGCGGCGGGAAAGATCGCGGCGGGTGCCGTGTCCGGCGTGCTGTCCGTACTTGCGGACGGGCTGAACAACCTGACCGACTGCGGCAGCAACGCGGTATCCGTCATCGGCTTCAAAATGGCGGGAAAGCCCGCGGATAAAGAGCATCCTTTCGGGCATCAGCGCGCGGAATACGTCGCTTCGATGGTGATTTCGCTGATCATTTTAGTCGTCGCCGTGGAATTGGCGATCTCTTCGGTGGAAAAGATACTCTCCCCCGAAACTGGCGAGTTTTCCGTTCTGACGCTCGTCATTCTGATCGTGTCCGTGCTCGTCAAACTGGGAATGTTCGTGTTCAATCGGCGGTTGGGGCGAAAAATCTCCTCCGAAACCCTGAAAGCAACGGCAACCGACAGCATTTCCGATGCGATCGCCACGACCGCCGTGCTCGTTTCCCTTTTGATCTCACACTACACGAAAATCGATCTCGACGGTTATATGGGCGTTCTGGTCGCGCTGTTCATTGCGTTTGCGGGCGTTTCCATACTAAAAGATACGATCAGCCGCCTTTTGGGAAAAGCGCCAGACGCGGACGTCGTCAAGAAGATCGAGGAACGCATCCTGGCGTTCGATGGCGTGCACGGGCTGCACGACCTGACCGTTCACAATTACGGCGAATGCAAAATGTATGCGACCGTACACGTAGAAGTGGATTCTCATATGCCTATCATGGCGGCGCACGATCTGGCGGACAACATCGAGCATGAATTTACAGAACACACCGATATTTTGCTGACCGTACATATCGATCCCCTCGTATTCGACGATCCGAAGATCAATCTTTATCGCGGAGAGATAGAGCGCATCGTGCGGGACATAGACGTACGGTTCCGCGTGCATGACTTCCGCATGGTGGGCGGCGAAACGCACGCAAATCTCGTTTTTGACCTTGCCGTTCCTTTCGACAACAAACTCAGCGAAGAAACGATCATGCAGACCGTCAAAGACCGCATATCCCTTTTAGGGGAAAACCTCGGCGTCGTGATGACGCTGGAACGACAGAATATAAACGAATAAAAAGGCGGAATGAAAATTTATTTTTTATTATTATTGTTTGTTCGAACTCCAATAATACACAGTACGATACCAACACTTGGCATAAGAATCGTTAATACCATCGGAATATAGGAATCGGAAATTATGCAAATAACGGCCGCTACGATGCCGACCAGAATGAAAGCAATTCCTAATAGCATATATTTGAGAAATTTTTCCATGATAAATCTCCTTATTTAGATTGTATCACCTAACATGAATATGTCAATACTTTTTATTGAAATTGCAACAACAAAAAAGACACTCCGTATAGAGTGTCTTTTTCAATTAGATGCGGCAACTACCTATCCTTCCGGGGTAATGAAACCCAAGTACTTTCGGCGTAGGAGAGCTTAACTTCTGTGTTCGGTATGAGAACAGGTGGATCCTCTCCGCTATCGTCACCGCAATGGCTATATAAACCGCTTATCGCGGTATACATACACGGCTCTGTCCGCTCCGTTTATCCCCCGTTGCGGACATTCTTTTTCTCAATCTGCCTGTTTTCCCAAGCAAACTGACAACTACACAGCAATATTCTTTCCATAGCACTTTCGGCAAGGCTCGTAAAAATTGTTCTTTCTTTGTATATTTAAGGATTGTATTACGCCTTTTCTCATTTTATTGAGATCAAGCCCTCGACCTATTAGTATCGGTCAGCTGCATGCATTGCTGCACTTCCACCTCCGACCTATCAACCTTGTTGTCTTCAAGGGGTCTTACTACCTTACGATATGGGATATCTTATCTTGAGGTGAGTTTCAC